>ERZ791702.15-NODE-15-length-176353-cov-16.0059_pt1 | contig 176353 bp, 171 predicted proteins | sample MGYA00510050_ERZ791702 | MGnify/ENA primary metagenome ERZ791702 (study PRJEB30046, sample SAMN00715230) | human gut metagenome | study: EMG produced TPA metagenomics assembly of the A metagenome-wide association study of gut microbiota in type 2... | reverse complement strand
ATATCCATCTGCAAAGAGGAGCTATATCTGGCATGTTTAGAATTTTAGCTACATGAGAAATAGAATCTCCTTTTAAAACCATTTTAATTGCTTTAACTTTAAATTCATTTGAGTATTTAGTCATAAAAAAACTGCACCTCCAAAAGTTGTTTTGTGTCCAACTTTTGGGGTGCAGTTCAATTTTGAAATTAAATTGCAAAAATTAATGATGATTTAGAATATTTATTGCAATGTAATACTAGCTTAGTATATAATAAATAAAAAACGTAAGTAGTATGTTTAAGATTTTGGAGGATAAATAAATGGGATTATTTTCAAAACTATTTCAGTCTAATGAAAAAAATTTTGTTTCACCGATGACAGGTAAAGTGGTGGCTATGAGCGATATTCCAGACCCTGCATTTGCTCAAAAAATGATGGGTGATGGTTGCGGTATTGAATTAACAGATGGTACAGTTGTTGCACCTTTTGATGCTAAAGTAACAGCTGCTTTCCCTACTGGTCATGCTTTTGGTTTAGAAGCTAAAGAAGACGGCACAGAAGTATTAATTCATATTGGAATTGATACAGTTGAAATGGAAGGCGAAGGTTTTTCTTCTAATATAAAAGTTGGTGATGAAGTAAAACAAGGTGATGTTTTAGTAGTTGTGGATTTAGAAGTTGTACAAGAAGCAGGTAAATCACTCGTATCTCCTATTGCTTTTACTGGCAATAATAAAGTTGAAGTTTTTAAAATTGAACAAAATGTTGTTGCTGGTGAAAAAGGTCTTTTAAATTATAAATAAGACACAATTAAATCATATTTATCAAGAATACTTATAGTAAACAGAAATCCCCTCAATGACAAGCATTAAGGGGATTTTTCTATTTGTAACTTATTGTTTACTTAATCTAACTATTTCTACCTTTTATAAAATATAAGCACTTTTTAAGCACCTTAAATTACATAATTTCCACCTACTAATAAACTCGCTTCTTCATCCATACTAGGTAGGAAATGTACATATGTGTCTAATGTAATTTGAACACTACTATGCCCTAATCTTTTACTAACAACTTTAACATTAACACCTTTATTAATTAGTTGTGTAGCATGAAAATGCCTTAAGCTATGAAGTGTTACACATTTATCAAGACCTACTTCTCTAAAACATTTTCTCACTAAGATTGTTATAACCTCTAATAATGTCTTAGTTGTACTATAGCCACTTTTAAATACATAAGGACTCTTAGTATCTCTAGGTATCTTACCTAAGACATCAAGTACCATAGGGTCAACAGAAATAACTCTATATGAACTGCTAGTTTTTAAAAGTTGATTAAAGCCAACTATAGTAGCCTGCTCCTCAATCTTAATCTTATGTGTCTTAAAATCAATGCAGCTCCATTTAAGACCTGCAAGTTCACCTTTTCTCATACCAGTAGCTATAGCTAACAATAGAAACTCATATAGCACTTTATTAAACTCTCGTGGCTTCTGTTTCTTTGCTAGTTCTTCAAACTTATAACTTCTAGCTACTTTAAGTACCTCTCTTATTTCTTCTTCTGTAGGTATGACCATATCTACTTTTTTGTGTGTCTTAACAGGTTTTATAGTTCCTCTAAGAGGGTTCTTACTTATTACTTCTTCATCTAATGCTTCTTTAAATAAAGTGCTTAAAGTTCCCTTAAGTGTCTTAAGGCTACTAGAAGACATATTGTGTCTTGAATTATATATGATGACATCATTAATATTATCACTACTTATATTCTTCATTAACATATCATGTAGCAACTCACACTTTTGTAACAAGAAGTATTTATAGTTATTAAATGTATTAGTTGATATAGAAAAGCTCCTTTTATCTAACCACTTATCTACATATTCTTTAAATGTTACAGGACGTTCCTTAAGTTCCTTGTAGTTACCTACTTTATATTTAAGCCTTATTTCTGATGCTTTATCTAAAAGTTCTTGACGTGAACTAGCAGTTACCGCTTTTCTCTTTTGTTTACCATCAATACCTACACCAATAGTTATTGTCATTTTGTATTTACCATTAGGTAATATAGTGAACGAACCTTCACCTTTGTTTCTTCTTTTTACTTTAGTCAACTTTAAGACCCCCAATTTTGCAAAATATTTTTAAGCCCATATATATTCATGAAAATGTGTGTCTTTCCCCCTTTGGGGTACTTTTCGCTTCCTTTAAATATACGTGTAGATATATGCAGGTACACTTGGATACCTGCTGTCAGCTGGTAGTCCCTGAAAGTTAGCGATAAGTTAGCATTTTGTTTACCTTATATCAACATTATATCATTGATTTTATTAGGCTTCAATAAACTTTTAGTGCTTATTGAGTGCTTATCGAGTGACTTAAGGTTACAAATGTTATATTGAGTTGACAAAGAGCTTTATTTGTTGCAACTTGTACGTATAAGTTTGTTTGTGTTGGAAAATCTGTTTAGGGAGAGAAACCCACTTAAGTAAACTTAAAGCCAACTTAAACAAACTTAAATCAACATAAAGTAAACATCAAACTACTTATATAAATCCCACCTAAAAGGACTGGGGTTTATATTAGTGGCTTTTTGTTCCCTTTCGTTGTCTATAATATATCACGAACTAAAGTTCATGTCAACAATTATTTTACATTATGTTATAATTTTTATAAAAGAGGTGGTAGAATGAAGTTTGATAGACAACAATTAATAGATAATATTAAATATAGTTGTTTAGTAGCATTAAGTTGTATTATTGCTTTTGTTTTCTTCTTTATTATGCAATGTTTTAACATAAATATTACAACTATAGAAATAAATTTATTGAATACAATAAAATACACTTTATTATGTTTTATAGTGTCTTTTCTGATATTATTAGTTGGATGCTTTAAAGATAAGTAAATAAAAAGTGCCTTAAGTATTAACTATTCATAACTTAAGGCACTTTTTATTTACTTATTATCTTTTTCTTCTATAGTGAATAATTTTCTAGTAGGTTCTAATAAATAATTTGCGTCTGCTCCTATACTATTCATTAAATTTGTTATCTTGCTTATTGTAGGTTCTTTCGTTCCTGCTTCATACATTTGATACATTCTTTCAGATACACCCATTATAATTGCCATTTCTTTTTGTGTTTTTTTGTTTTCTTCTCTTAACTCTTTTAAGCGTATGTTAAATACCATACTAAATACCCTCTTTCAATTCATAATTTTTTTTAAATAAGTGTTGACACGAACTAAAGTTCATGATATAGTATAGACAACGAAACGAAATAAAGTTCGTTTACAACTATATTATAACATTTATTTGATATTTAAGCAATTCAAAAAAAAATAAAAATAAGTGTTGACACGAACTAAAGTTCATGATATAGTATAGACAACGAAACGAAATAAAGTTCGTTTAAGTATTAACACGAAATAAAGTTCGTGAAAGGAGAAAATTAAATATGAAAACATATGACGACAAATTCCTTAGAAGTATCATTGAGAACTTTAATCAGCCTTTGTTATCTATCAGCGATTTTGTAAATCGAATGGAAGAAATAGGGTTTGGGAATGGTCAAGATATTCCTGAAGCTATAGGAAGGGACTACCTAGTTTTTCATCAACTTATTGATGACGTTTGGTATAACATCTACGTTCATTATGAGCCAGTCAATAAATTTGATATAGCTGATTTTAAAACTGCCTATAAAAAATTTGTAGACTTTATCAGAACACATAACGGACAAGAAGTTCTTAATTACAAGGAAAATCAACTGTATAAGAATTTAGAGTACCTATACAACATTAGAAGTATTGAAGTTAAATTCATGTACATTGAAGAGGAAGACAACGACTGATTTTATGTCTTGTTAGTGCCTACTAGTGAACCTAGTGGGTACTATAGAGGGCATAAAAGACCTCATGTTCTTTGACAACTTAATATAGTCATAAAGCTTGTTTTGTCTTGGTTAGTGGTTACTAGTAGCCACTAGTAGCTACACACGAGGGCAAAACAAAAGACCTCGAATAAATTATATTTATATCAAGGAGTGTTGTATTTATGGAATTACAAGTATTTATTAATGAAGTTAGCGAATGGGTAGACTTATTAGCAGTAGAAGACTTTGAAGAATTAAGAGATAAAGTTGGTGACTGTGTATACGTATCAGATGTTGATAGTGACTTTGGTATGAAAATGGAGGGGAATTTCTTAATTGAAGACTTGCAAGACTTGCAAGAAGAATTAAACACCATAGAAGACGAATACGACGAAGAAGCCTTCAAAGCACTTATGGAATACTGTGAAGACTATGAGGATGCTTATAGTATTTTAACAAATTATGAATATAGTTATTATCCTGATGTTCATAATGAAGAGGACTTGGGCTACTACGTCATAGACGAGGGTTTATGGGGCGAAATACCTGATAACTTAGTTAACTATATAGATTATGAAGCTATAGGTCGTGACATAGCATTAAATGCTAATGGTTGCTTTACTGACAATGGCTTCATAGAAGTATACTAATCGAATAATTTATGTCTTGTTAGTGCCTGCTAGGTTCACTAGTAGGTTCTATAGAGGACATAAAGTCCTACTAAAATAAAACAAGTGAAAGAGGGATTTAATAATGCAATTTAATTATGTAGACCATGAAGGGTATCGTCGTGTAGACAAGAGAAAAGCTAAACGCTTATTTAACTTAGGGTATACTATTCACCTTATACCTAGCAATGCAGGCATCAACACACATCATAAAACTATAAGTAAAACCAAAGTGCCTGATTTTGACAGGTACGTACAAGCGTATAAAGATTGCTTTTGTTGGGGTGCAAATGAATATCCAACATTTGTAATTAATGTATATGAAGTAATGGCAGAGGAGATGTAAGGATGATTATAAATAATAAGTTAGTAGTATTTATAAATAAACTTATACTAAAATTGGTGTCAAACAATGACAAGAGATATTATTTGTATGACCACAGAGGAAAGTTTATTAAAGTTATTAAATGAGAGGTAATAAAAATGAACATTAAGGAAACTTTAGAAGACATTAAGGAAACAGTATGTAATAGTAGATTATACGTGTCACCATTCGAGCTAGATAATTATATGTGTTCTCTAGGAGCTGTTAGCTACTTTAAGGATAACAGCGAGAAAGACTTTAAAGAAGATGGAATACCTTGCTGGTATTTTCCTAAGTTTAAAAAATGGATAGGGATTGAAAAAGAATATAGTGATAAATACACTATGCACTTAAATGATGTCGTAATTATAGATTGAATATTAGGAATATTATGTCTTTATTATCTGCTAGTTAACTTTAGTTAATAAATGCTAACTGTAGTTAGCTAGTAGCCATAAGGGCATAAGCTCTTAAAAGTAAACAAAAGGTAGGTAGATATTATGTCTAATAACTTAGTAGAAATTAGAAACAATCAAGTAGTAGTAAGTAGCCGACAAGTGGCTGAAAAATTTGGGAAAGAACATAGAACGGTGTTACGTTCACTCAGCACAAAATTGTGCGGAGCTAATAAAGACAGGCTTTCACAGCATTTTTACAAGGATACGTACAAGGATAGTACAGGAAAATCAAACACTATTTATTACATGGATAGGGATGGCTTTTCATTCTTAGTAATGGGCTTCACTGGAGAAAAAGCAGATAAATGGAAGCTAGATTTTATTGAAGCCTTTAACACTATGGAAAAACAGCTCCAAACTCAGCAACTATTACCAAACTTTAATGACCCTGTGGCTTCTGCTCGTGCATGGGCAGATGCAATGGAAGCCAAACAGAAAGCACTATTAGAACTAAAAGAAGCACAGCCAAAGATAGAGTTTGCAGAAGCAATACAAGCAAGTAACGAAAGTATCAGCGTCAGTTGTATATGGAAAAGGGATATTTTGAAGTGGACACAAAAGTCTTTAAGACACCTTGGACTACTAAATATACTCATATTCCTAAAATAACACCTAAAGGACAAGAATATTTTCTTAATCATTTTTTAAAAACTAAATGTGAATAAGACAACAACATATAGGTAATAAGAGGGTAGGACGTGAAGCCTTACGGTCTTACCCTCTATTTTTATACCCATTTTTAAGAACTAAAAGGAGAAATGAACATGACTAAAGATTTTAATTACTACTATGAACAATATGGAGAGCTTTATTTAAAACAATTAGAGCTTGAAGCTGACTACAAGCAACGAGCTGAAAACATTTTGCAAGCTAATATTGATAAAGCAGTAGCTGATAGTGAAGCAAGTAAAACAAAAGTTGGCTCTAAAATAATAGCACACATATGGGATGACATAAGTCAAGAAATGAGTAAACTTTTAGAATCTATTAGTAACCCTAAGCGAGGTGTAGTCCCTGCATATACTATACAACTAAAGGAACTAATGGCTATATATGTAAACAAGCAAGATGAGCTAGTAAATCTGATGACAATGGCAACTTGTAGCACACTATTAAACGCTTGTTTTATTCCTAAAAATAGCAGTATTTCTAAGGTAGCCAGTGAGATAACTAAGGTTATTTTACAAGAAGCAAACTTAGAAAAATTTATCCTTGAAGAAGGAGCAAAAGGCGAAGACATAGAGAAAGAAACAAATGTTTTAAGAACAAGCGTACTAAAAGGTATAAATAAAAGAGTCCGTTCTTCATATCGTGTCGCCTATATATCAGCACGTATGCGAGCTGTAGACTATACAGGGGAACTGAAGTGGTCTAAAGAAGCCTGCCAAAGACTAGGAGCTAAACTCTTAGAAATAGGGGTAAAGGCTAGTGGATGCTTTGAGTTGGTAGAACGTTCCTATGATGATTTCTTAGTTAAGAAAGATTATAAAGGGAACAAAAGTATGCTTAGTGTAGTACCTAGTGAATGGTTAGAAAAGACATGGAAGCATAATACAGACCTTATGTCTAAATATGCTCACTCTTTTATACCTACTATTATACCACCTAAAAAATGGGATAGTCCTTATGGTGGCGGTTATTATGGTGCATTTCAAGGGTTTGCAAATATAATACGTAAAGACACCAACAGCTCTATTTTTGCAAAAGAATATAAACAAAAGCTGGAACAGGTAGATTTAACATTTATCTATAAAGCACTTAATGCTTTACAAGAAACACCTTTCAAGATAAATAAAGAAATCCTAGAAGTATCAGAGAAAATCATAGCTACTGGTGGTAACTTAGGTGGCTTTCCGCAAACTGAACCTTACGAAATGTTACCACAACTGCCTGAACCATATACAGAAGAAGAACTAAGAGAACACAAGAAAAAACAAGTAGCTATAATTAAGCGTAATCAACGTAGACAATCAAAGGCTTTGCGTGCCTTAATGGCTGTAGGTACAGCTAAAAGATTTAAAGACTACGAACGTATATATTTTCCACATAACATGGACTATAGGGGCAGATGTTATCCTATACCAACTTCACTATCACCACAAGGGGACGATATAACAAAGGCTTTATTGGTCTTTGCTGAACCAGCTCCTTGTAAGAATGAGGATGACTGGAAGTGGCTTGCGATACATGGTGCAAACCTTGCAGGTCATGACAAAATATCTTTTGCTGAACGTATCCAATGGGTAGAAGACAACACATTAAATATTATTGCTAGTGCTGAAGACCCTTTAGGCTATACATGGTGGTCTAAAGAAGCAGAGAATGATTACCCAATGGAGTTCTTATCATTCTGTTTTGAATGGAAACGCTTTAAGTTATGGATGTCACAGCATGGTACTTGTGTTGACTTTAAGTCAAACATTCCGATTGCCTTTGATGGTACTTGCTCAGGACTTCAGCACTTCTCAGCCCTACTACGTGATGAGATAGGTGGTCATGCAGTTAACTTAACACCTACTGATAAAGTACAAGATATTTACTCTATCGTTGCCGAAAAAGTAAATAAAGTCTTGACAAAAGACGCAATTAGTGGTAATGGGGATGACTACAAAAAAGACAAAAAAAGTGGTGAATATATCTTAGATTTTGAAGGTAATAAGCAAGTTAAATATGGTACTAAAACACTTGCTCAGCAGTGGTTAGTATACGCTAGGGATAAATTCGGAACTGAAGGCATAACTAGAAAAGTTTGTAAGCGTTCAGTTATGACTCTAGCATATGGTTCAGGTCTTTATGGTTTCAAAGAAAATCTTTTAGAAGACATAATAAAACCATACGTGCAGGCACACCCTGACACACATCCATTCTTGTCACCTACTCAATCTGCTGTTTACATGGCGGACTTAATATGGAACGCTGTATCAACTACAGTAGTAAAAGCTGTAGAAGGCATGAAGTATCTGCAACAGATAGCTAAATTAATATGTAAAGGTAGCCACGTTGTTACATGGACAACACCTAATGGACTACCAGTTCAACAAGAGTATATGAAAGTTAAACAAGTAACATTTCAAATGCGAATAAATGGTGATAGACATAGATTTTATACTCAGGAAACAACAGGAGATATAGATGGTAAAGGGCAAGCTCAAGGTATTGCACCAAATTATATACACAGTATGGATGCCTGTCACTTACAGCGTGTAGTAGTAGCAAGTAAAGAAGCTGGTAACAGTAACTTTGCTATGATACATGATAGTTTTGGTACTGATGTTGCTCATGCAGGAGAATTATTCAGAATTATCAGAGAACAGTTTGTTAAACTATATGACAATCAAGACCACCTACAAAACTTTTTAGATGACGTTAAGTATCTAATAGACACAAATGAGAAATTACCTGAACACCCTAAGTTTGGTAATTTAGAAGTAAAAGAAGTATTAAATAGTGATTTCTGTTTTGCTTAAATTTTAATTGTCACACTAATAGAAGAAGAAGAAGGGAAACTAAAGTTAACTATAAGTTATTTAAAGTATGACTAAAGTTAACTTTAGTTTCTACTTACTACTACCTATTAAATACTTAATATTATTGTCTTTAAATTAACTATTAGTAACTTAAAGTTAATTGTCACACTAATAGAAAGAGGTGATATTTGATGTCTATTTTAACTTTTTGTCTTGCTGCATGGGTAGTAACTTTTGTAGCTACTATAGCAGTAGCTAATTACCAACTTAATAAGTAAGAAGGTGGTAATAGTGGATAGTAAACATTGTATTAACTGTAAATATAAATTCGTTAAGCCTGATAAAGAGCCTTGTTGTTTGTGTCTTACTGCTGAAGATTATGTAAACAACAGGCACTCTTATTGGGTGCTAGAGGAAACAACAGAAGAAACTGAAGGTAACGAAAGGAAGACTGAAAGTGGAATTAGTTTATGAAGGTAAGAAGAGTATTTCAGACTTAGAGAACATTATTAATAATAAAATTAATAATAGTTACCCTATTCATATTATAAGTGAAAAAGGTGCTTATATATCAGGAGATAACTTTGAAGTAATGATAAGATTACTTAAATACTACGAAAATAAAATTGATTTAATTTATATAGACCCACCTTTTAATACTAATTCAACTTTTTATTACAAAGAAGGTAGAGTGTCTACTGTAAGCACCGAAAGAAATAGTGATGTTGCTTATGTTGATAAGTTTAGTATGAATAGTTATATAGAATTTATGAGAGAACGCTTATATTTAATGCACAAACTTCTAAGCAATAAAGGTACACTATATTTACATGTAGATTTAAAAGTAGGTCATTATTTAAAAATAGTGCTAGATGAGATTTTTGGTGAAGAAAATTATTTAAATGATATAACAAGGATAAAATCTAATCCAAAGAATTTCAAAAGGAAAGCTTTTGGTAACGAAAAAGATGTTATATACGTATATGCAAAAAATAAACCAAATAATATCTTTAACGATATAAAAGAACCTTTAAGTGATGACGAGATTAAGCAGATGTTTAGTAAAATTGATGATAAAGGTAGACACTATACTACTGTACCTTGCCACGCTCCTAAAGAAACTCTTAATGGTGAAACTGGTAGAGAGTGGCGAGGTATGCTACCACCTAAAGGTAGACATTGGAGATGCTCCCCTCGTAAACTAGAATTAATGGATGCAGAAGGTTTAATTGAGTGGTCATGTAATGGTGTACCTAGAATAAAAAAGTATGCAGATGAACACACAGGTAAAAAGATACAAGATATATGGGATTATAAAGACCCGCAATATCCTATTTATCCTACAGAAAAGAACCATGATATGCTAGATATGATAGTTAAACAATCATCTAATGAAAGTTCAATTATTATGGACTGTTTTAGTGGTTCTTCAGCTTTTATTAAAGCTGGTGTAACCCATAATAGAGTTGTTATTGGTATAGATAAATCAGATGTGTCTTTTACTGTTAGTAAAGCAGATAAATTACTAGATAAAATTGATTTTATAGATGGCAACAATTAAAACAATTAAAACGAAAGGAAGACTGAAAGTGGCTATTAAAATTGAAAGAAGCTGTAGTAATTGTGAAAGTAATTTTGTTTCTAAAGAGTTTAAAAAGTGTACTAAATGCGAAGCACTAAAGAGCTTCTATCTACGTAGTTATGATGAAGATGTAACGTGTGAGGATAAAAGATATCCATTATGGAAACCGCACAAACAGTCAGTTAATGTTGCAGATAACCCTGATGTGCTTTGCTCTTTAGATAGAGTAGTAATAGAAGCACAGACAGTAAAAGACTACAATGAGTTTAAGCATTATTCAGTGTGCATAGAAGACATAATCAGACATTGTCATAAATTCAGACAAGCTCTTTGTTCATACGTGATAGAAAACCCTAGAGTTGCAACAGAGCCTTTTATAAAAAGAGAACTTGAAGCACTAGAAGAATTGATAGAAAATGCAAAAAATAATGGTCTTTCTTATAACGTACAAAGAATAGTAGATGTAGATGTTATTACAGAAAGAGTAAAAACTTATGCAGGTGAGAATAAACTTTATGTGTACTTTAAGTATACTTTGACTTGGAGTGGTAAGCCTTTTGTCGTAGCTATATTCACGATAAATTTAGGCTCTTTACCTATTAGTGTGGAACTATCATGATTAAATATACACTTAATGGTGTACTAAAAGTGTGCTACACCTGTCGCTTTTGTGATTGCATTAATCGTCACCCTTGTTGTACTTCATGCAAACATTATGACAAGTGGCAGCAACGAGAGTGTATGTATTGTCTTAATAATTGGATTAGCAATGACAAAGAACCTTGTAGTTCTTGCTATAAAGATGGATGGAAACCTAAGTTTAGCTTAAGGCTACCACCAGCAACTAAAGTATAAAGGAGAATAAAGAAATGGAAGAAATTAAAACTTGTGATAATTGTAGATATACTAATTCAAGTATTGCTTTAGAGCCTTGTCGCTCTTGTATAGATATTATGTCAGGAGAACGTCATAATTGGGAAGCTCCTGTAGATGAAATTAAAACTTGCTCTAACTGTAAGCACGCTTCTGATGGACTAGATGATGATATTTGCGAACAGTGCAGTGTGTCAGATAGGGGTGGTACTATTTGCTATTGGGAAAATAGAAATAAAACTGAAAGTAAACAAGAAGTATATAATGGTGTGACACCTTCTTGTTGTACGTGTAAGCATTTTGAAACCAATTCAAATAATGAACCATGTTCAAAATGTGTTGCTATATGTAATGGAATTGTTTCTTATTGGGAAGAAAGAGATAGTACCAAAGAACCACAGACAGCTAGGGAAGTAGTAGAAAAAACTGTTGAGCAACGTTTACAAGAAGAACACTTTGATGAACATTATCATGACAAAGTTCAGCCTTTAGAAATCATGCAGGAAATTATGACACCTGAAGAATTTAGAGGTTTCCTTTTCGGTAACATTATCAAATACTCTTGTAGATGTGGTAAGAAGGATGAACCACAAAAAGAATTTGCTAAACTAAGACGCTACAGAGAGTGGTACGATAAGGCAGTATTATGTGAACATATAGACCCTAGAGTTTAATTGTCACACTAATAGAAGGAGAAGTACATTTAAGCACATCATTAAGGCTTAATACTTCTTCTTCTTTTTAATTGTCACACTAATAGAAGAAAGAAACACCATAAAGGAGAAACATAAAATGGCTAAAGAAAAATATACAAGCTTAACAACACCTATTGGTAGTGCATATTTTGCACACTTATTTGAAACAGAAAAGTTTGATGAAAAAGACACAGGTAAATATACTGTCTTGGTAAAGTTTAAAGAGTCAGATAGTGACTACATCAAAGCTTTAATTCAAGACGAGTTAGATAAATATTTAAGTATTCTTAATAAACCTGTCAAAGAAGACTGTGCTTCTTTAGGTGTAAAAGAATACAAAGATGAAGAATACTTTAAGTTTAGCATGAACGCTCAGATTAAACTTAAGAGCGGTAAGGTATTAAATAGAACAGTACCACTTTATGATGCTAAAGGTAACATTATTACCAATCAGATTACTGAAGTTGGCAATGGTTCTAAAATTAAAGTATCAGCTGATTTAGTTCCGTTCTATATGAACAATAAGAACTATGGGGTTTCGTTACGTCTTAAAGGTGTACAGATTATTACCCTTGAAGACAATCAAACACCTTCAGCGTCTAGTTTAGGTTTTGGTGTCGTTGAGGATGGTTTAGACATCAATAAGCAACAGCAGAAACCTTTAGTTGACGATATGGATGATGAAGAAGTTGATGGTTACCCATATGAATATGAAGTAGAGGGTGATTTCTAATAGTAAATAGAAGTTTCCTTAAAGCAGGTAAGTATAGTTATAAGCCTAGCAATGGTCACAGAAGTGGACTTGAAGATAAGATAGCCGCACAAATAAAAGCATATGAAGACAAAGAGGTGTATGAGAACTACTATCTAAAGTACACTATACCAGCTAAGGAGCATAAGTACACACCTGATTTTATTTTACAAAATGGGATTATAGTTGAAGCTAAAGGTATCTTTGATACTGCCGACCGCCAAAAGCATTTGCATATTAAAGAACAGTATCCACATTTAGATATTCGCTTTGTATTTCAAAATGCAAACAATAAGTTATATAAGGGTGCTAAGTCAACTTATGCTGACTGGTGTAACAAGCATGGCTTCAAGTATGCCCAAAAGATTATACCAAATGGGTGGTTTAAAGAACCTCAATGTTCTCTTGATGGTGTTCTCTTAAAGACTAAAAAGGAGAAAGTCCAATGATTAAATTTAAAGAGAGAACAGAAAAGCCTGAAGGTATTAAATGTGTATTTAATCCAACATATGCAAACAAAACTGTGGATGAGATTGAAGTTGAAATGAAAAGAAAAGGTAGACTTAATGTAGGTTACCATTATGTATTAAGTGACACAGGTTACTTGCAGAAAGCTTTAGATAACAAGTTGTATGCTGATTACAGTTTAGACGGCTACAAAAAGTATATTTATGTGTTGGTAGTGGCAGATAATCTAACAGATGCAACTGATAGTGTCTTAAAGAAACTTTCAGAAACATTAAGTTTACCTCTTATAAATGAGTGATAAATATGTCTTTTTCAGAATTAGTTGAAGCTCACTTGCCTTGCCCTGATTGTGGTAGTAGTGATGGCTTGGCTGTTTATACAGACCACACATTTTGTTTTGTCTGTGAAAAGTATACAGCTAATGAACATCAAATAACTATAGAGAAAGGAGAAGGTTCGACCATGCTTCAAAATAAACATAAGAAATTACCTAAGATACCTCTAGCAGACATGGAGTATAAAGCCATAAAAGCTAGAGGTTTAACTATGAATACTTGTAGTAAGTATCATTATTCTATTGGAAAGATGGAGTGGGGAGAACCTGTTCAAGTCGCTTCATATCTTGATGAGGAAGGCAATGTTGTTTTCCAAAAAGCAAGGGATAAAGACAAAAAATTTTTAATAATGGGAAAGAAGTCCTATCGTTTCTTTGGTCAGGAATTATTTCCTACAGGTAAAAAGTTGGTTATAACTGAAGGGGAAATTGATTGCCTTACTGTATCACAAGTGCAGGGCAATAAGTATCCTGTAGTGTCCATACCCTTTGGTACTAAATCAGCGGTCGAAACTTTTAAGCAACAATATGAGTGGCTCAATGGTTTCGAGGAAATCATTATCATGTTTGATATGGACGAAGCAGGTAGAAAAGCAGTAGATAAAGTAGGTGGCATCTTACCACCACACAAAATGAAGATAGCTTCTTTACCACTTAAAGACCCCAATGAGTGTCTATTAGCTGGTAAAGCAGACGCAATAGTACAAGCTATATGGAACGCTAAGGAGTATAGACCTGATGGCATTGTTAATGCAAAAGACTATAAAGAGTTATTTTTCAAGAAGCAGGATGACGTTACTTCTTATGACTTTCCGTTTGGCTCAAAGTTAAATGCAGCTACTAAAGGTTTGCGTAAAGGTGAGATGTTACTACTTACTGCTGGTACTGGTATAGGTAAATCCACAATGGCTAGAGAACTAGCGTATGACCTCAAAGTAAACAAAGGTTTACGAATAGGTATGGTAATGCTAGAAGAAAATGTATCTAAGACATTAAGGGATTTATTGTCTATACATTTACAAAAGCCTCTACACTTACAATGGCAACATGAAAGTGTACAAGAGGAAGCTAAAGTTGCTTATGATGCACTATATGGTGATGGCAACTTTATACTTTATGACCACTTTGGTTCTATAGAAGACAACAATCTACTAGATAAAATACGCTATATGATTGTGTCTTCAGGTTGTGATTTTGTTGTCTTAGACCATATCACAATAGCTATTAGTGGTTTGGATACTGTAGGAGATGAAAGACGTTGCATTGACAGACTTATGACTAAACTTAGGTCACTTGTCGAGGAAACAGGAGCTGGTTTAATAGTTATAAGTCACTTAAGAAAGTCTGATACTAAGAGTACACCTTTTGAACAAGGTGGGATTATTAGCTTAGATGACTTAAGAGGTTCAGGAAGCATTAAGCAAATACCTGATACAATTCTAGCACTAGAACGTAATCAGCAAACTGAAGATGAAGGTATGAAAAATGTTATTAAAGTACGTATTCTTAAGTGCAGATTTACAGGTAAGACAGGACTAGCTGATAAACTTAAGTTTGATGAAGCTAAGTACAGATTAACTGAAGTAGACCCTTTGGAACAGGAAGAAAACCAGCAGGATGAAAGTCCTTTTTAAGTAACAATGAGGGGGTGTAAGACACCCTAGTTATTAATTCATTTTCTATTTATGTCGCTAAAAATTTTATAAAATTAAAAAGGAGAAAGCTATGTTAATATTTGATATAGAAACTGATGGTTTACTTAAAGATGTTACAAAGGTTCACTGCCTATGTATTTATGATACAGAGGAAGAAAAGATGTATAGATACCCACCTGAGATTGTATACAAAGGTGTTCAAAAGTTACAGGAAGCAGTAAGAAAGTCTGTCCGTATTTGTGGTCATAACATTATCAATTATGATATTCCTGTCTTAGAGAAACTATATGGATTTCATATTCCTTATCGCAAACGAATTAATGTTACAGACACTCTAGTATATGCTAGACTTGTCTACAGTAATATAGACACAATAGATATTGGTCTTATGAAGTCAGGTCGTTTACCTAAGTCACTTTATAAATCTCAAACTCTTAAAGCTTGGGGTTACCGATTAGGGGAACTTAAAGGTACTTATGGTGAACAAGAAGACGCATGGGACTCATACAGTCCTGAAATGCTTGATTATAATGAGCAGGACGTATGGGTAACTAAGGCTTTATTTGATAAGTTAGAAACTTCTAACTACTCAAATCAATCTATTGCCTTAGAGCATCAAGTAGCTTGGCTTATGGCTCAACAAGAACGTAATGGATTTCCATTTGATGTTAAGAAAGCTAAGGAGCTTGAAGTTACTTTAAGGTCACGAGCTGCTGTATTAAATGCAGAGCTTGTGTCTAAAATACCACGTATTCCTGACAAGGTATTTGTACCCAAAAGGGATAACAAAAAGAAAGGATATAAAGCTGGAGTACCTATTCAAAGGTACAAAGACTTCAATCCTAGCTCAAGGCAACAAGTAGAATATGTTGTACGCAAAATGTATAACTATAATCCTACTAATGTTGACCTATATGACATTCCTGATGTGCCTGAAGAACCATTCAATCCTTCAGAATACAGACTGAAGATTGATGATGAAACTTTCAGTCATATTAAGAATGACGAAAATGCTCCTGAGGAATTAAGACACATAGCAGGTATCATAGAAGAAGGTCTACTCATAAGTAAACGCTTAGGTCAACTTGCTGATGGCAAGCAGGCTTGGTTGTTGACTTATGATACTTCAGATAACTGTATTCATGGTAGAGTAATTCCTAATGGTGCTGTGTCAGGTAGAGCTACTCACAGTTCACCTAATGTTGCACAAGTTCCTTCTATAAGTTCACCTTATGGTAAAGAATGTAGAGAGTTGTTCTGTGCAGGTGACTGGTATCAAGCAGGCATAGACGCTAGTGGTCTTGAACTTAGATGTCTTGCCCACTTTATGTATCCTTATGATAACGGAGAGTATGCTCATGAGATTTTGAATGGTGATATCCACACTAAAAATCAAATAGCTGCTGGCTTACCTACTCGCAATAATGCTAAGACATTCATCTATGCTTTCTTGTACGGAGCAGGTGATGCTAAGATAGGTAAGATTATCAATGGTGATGCTAAAGAAGGGAAACAAGTTAAACGAAAGTTCCTTAAGGCTACACCAGCTATCAAGAATTTACGTGAAGCAGTGCAGGACGCACTTGCTGTTACTGAACGTGGTAAGGTTATCAAATGGAAAAGACACTATCTCAAAGGTTTAGATGGTAGAAGACTTCATGTACGAAGTTTACACTCAGCTCTTAACTTATTACTTCAAAGTGCAGGTGCTTTAATTTGTAAGAAGTGGATAGTAAAAACTGAAGAACGTTTACTTGAATTAGGTCTTAAACATGGATGGGATGGTGACTTTTGTTACATGGCATGGGTGCATAAACTTCATTGTGCACATTAAACTAGGTTAATTCGGTGAAACCCTAAGGGGCAATACCGAGCTAAGCCATTAATAGGAGATATTTTATGCGAGGAAAGCCATTAATACTTAGAAAATTAGATAATGGTTGCATTGTACCTATTTCACACAAATTAAATAAAGATGGTTATTTCAGATATACTATACCTAATAAGGATGGTAAAGGTAGAGGAGTAAAAGTTATGTATCATAGATATGTATGGGAGAATGAACATGGCTCAATACCTCGTGATTATGAAATAGACCATATTTGCAAAAATAGGGCTTGTTGTAATATAGAACATTTGCAGATGCTAAAAGGAACTGAACATACTATAAAAGACAATAAGTTACGCTATAAAGCTAGAAAAGATGAAGCTAAGAATTACTGGATGCGAACTAAATGCACTGGTAGTTACTTAGCTTCTTTATTTTGTGTGTCTTTTTCCACAGCTTGTAAGTGGATAAGAGAATGGAAAGTGTAGAGACTATCCGTAAGGAGTAGGACAGAGGGTGAAACTCCCTCTTAATCCGAAAAGCCTAGCCTTGATATTTCCCTATCAAGTGAAGATATAGTCCGACACTCGCAGTAATGTGAGAATACAGAATGGATGAAATTCAAGTAGCTTGTAAAACTGAAGGTATAGCTGAGATTGTAGTACGTGAAGCACAGCAAGCTATGCGAGATACACAAGAGTTTTTTAACTTCAGGGTACAATTAGATACTGAAGGAAAAATAGGTAAGAATTGGGCTGATTGTCACTAATGATAAATAAAACTGTTAAGTGTCCTAAATGTGGTAAGGTGCTGCTTAAAGGATACGCTATAAAAATAAATTCTATACGTTGCACTTGTGGTAATGTTGTCTATTCAGATAATGGTTATTTTAGAAAGGAAGTAAAATAATATGGTAAAAAAAGATTTAAGATGTCCTAAATGTAACAAAGTGTTACTTAGAGGTTACAGTGGTAATATTGATGAAGTTCATTGTAAATGTGGTTGTATTATTCCTATCAAGGATAATGGAAAAGTAGACACAACACTTTTTAAACGTGGCTGGAAACATCCTAACAAAGGTGAATACAGAAAAGGGGATAGATAGTATGAAACTTAAAGCTGGTATTAAATGCCCACATTGCTATGAGTGTAATGGATTTGATTTAGAACTTGAAGATATTAATACTAAAGTAATTGCTGCACACTGTAAGGAATGTGGCTCACTTGCATTTAAAATTTATGCTTTTTCTATTGTAGAAGTAGACAAGAATGGGCAGGTAATAAATGATGTCCCACAGCCTTAAGTTACTTATAGATGCCGATATGTTTGCTTATAAAGCTTGTACTTCAGTAACTAAAGAAATTGATTGGGGTAATAACCTATATACATTTCACACAGACATTGAAGAAGCTAAAGCATACTTTGAGGACGCTATTGATTATGCCCTAGAGTCAGCATTACAGAAACATAAGTTCAGTGGGGATTATGAACCTATTTTCTGCTTTACTGATGACAATGGTAGAAACTTCAGAAAGAAACTACTGCCAACTTATAAAGCTAACAGGGGTAAAAAACCTTTAGCTTATGGTGCTTTAAAGACATACATTAAAGACAACTATGAAAGTTGTCAAATGGATAATCTTGAAGCTGATGACTGCATGGGTATTTTGTCTACATTACCTAACAATAAAGATAACTGTATCTTGATTAGTGGTGATAAAGACATAAACACCTTAGCAGGTTACCATTATGATTTTATACATGACGAATACTATTATGTGACACAAGAAGAAGCTGATTTCTTCTTTTTGCAACAAGTGTTAACTGGTGATACAACTGATGGTTACAGCGGTTGTCCTTCGGTTGGTAAAGTGACTGCTGTTAAATTATTAACAGAAAGTCCTACTTGGGAAACTGTAATTAAGGCTTATAAGAGGAAAGGTCTTACAGAACAGGAAGCCCTCGTGCAGGCTAGAGTTGCACGAATACTCAGAGCAGGTGAGTACGATTTTAAGTTAGGGAGAGTGATACTGTGGAAGCCGAAAGAAGAATGTTAAGTACAGCAGAGCTAGAAGCATTATGGGATAGACTTAAGGAACTTGTAGATACTACAGGGTCTGAGTTAGTACAAAAATGTGGAAGCTTAGAGTTAACTATCAGAAGACTTGCACAACTTTCACTCTCTCAAAGAGTGGTAATTTTTTATGACAAGGGTGTCTTTATTGGCATCCTTGTTTTTGATGTTATGCAAGAATGGTGGTCTAATGACAAATTTCTTGTAGAGCATTTTGTCCTTTGTGTTTCCTCTAGTTACAAAGGGTTCGCAAGGGACGCTATTGATGAGTTAGAAAGACTAGCTAGACTTTTCGACTGTGATGTTATAGTAGCTGGTTGCTATTTTAATAAAGATACACAAGTTGTTTCTAACTCTTATAAAAAGAAAGGCTTCACTATTATGTGTCCAAATTATGTGAAGCTATTAAAGGAGTGAGTTTATGGAAGAAGAACTTAAAGTTCCTTTTGTAGACAAAAAGATTGTAGAGTATCTTAAAGATACCTATAGTACTAGCGAAATATTATATGAAGTTAATAGACGATATACAGGACTTAATGACTCACGTGCTATAGGGTTTATGGAAGGAGTCAATGAAGTTATATCTCGTTTAAATAATATCGTGTGGTCACAAGAACAGAGAGGTAGCAAATGGGGGTAATTGGTAAAATATTTAAGACAATATTCAATCCTTCAGTTCCTTCGGTTCAATCACAAGTTCCTACAGTTACTGCAAGGGACTTAGTTCCTGAAACTACTTCTAATGAGCCTGAAGCTCCTGTTTTTGGTAGTGACAACAAAAACAAAAAGAGAGGAACAAGTTCATTACTTGTACCTACTAATGATTTATATAAAGGTGGTATGTCTTAATGGGTGGTATTGGTCATGCTATAGGTAAAGTTGTTAGTGCTGTAACTAAACCTATTACTTCTATTTTTGGTGCAGATGAGCAACAAACAACTTATGTTGCACAAGAGCCTGTAGCAACAGCAGCTCCAGCAGCTCCAGCAGGTGCTAGTGCTTCTGAAGTTTCAACGCAAACAAACTCTACAGCTAAAAAACGTAGAGGTAAACGTGCTTTAATGGTAAACAGAAATAATAGTGGTTCTACCTCAGGTGGTAGTGGGGGTACAGGGCTTAACATATGAGTACAGTATCTTACTTTGACCACAATAGGGAAACTGCAAGTAGCAGATATTCTGCTTTAGAGTCTGATAGAAAACCATACACAGACAGAGCAGAGGAGTCAGCTAAGTACACAATTCCAATGTTATTCCCTAAAGAAACTGATACGTCTTCTACAAAGTACGACACACCATATCAAAGTATTGGTGCTAGAGGTGTTAATAACTTAGTAGCTAAACTTATGTTAGCTTTATTTCCACCTAATTCACCATTCTTTAGGTTGTCTATAGGTGCAGAGATGGCACAGATGTTAAATACCAATCCAGAGTTCAAGCAGAAACTAGAGGAAGCTTTAGTTTTCTTAGAGAACCAGTGTATGAACTACATGGAGAAACAGCAGGTACGAGTAACAATGTATGAAGCACTTACTCAACTTATCATAGCTGGTAATGTCTTGCTGTTCCTACCGCCAGCCGAAGGTGGACTTAGAGTTTACCGATTGAATAGTTATGTAGTTCAAAGAGATGGTATTGGTAACGTAACAGAAATTGTTACTAAAGAGAACATTGCATATTCCTCTTTGTCACCTGAAGGGCAACGCTGTATTCAGGAAGACAATATAAATCCTTCTAAGGAATATGAGGTTTATACTCATGTTTACGTAAAGGATGATAATTATGAGTCTTATCAGGAAATTCAAGGGGCTATAGTAGCAGGAAGTGAAAACACTTACCCTAAAGACAAGTCAGCTTGGATTGCATTAAGACTCAATAAGATGGACGGAGAAAGTTATGGTCGTTCATTTATTGACTCTTACATAGGTGACTTAAAGGCACTAGAGTCTTTAACTAAAGCTATTGTAGAGGTGGCTTCAGTTTCTTCTAACATCTTATTCTTAGTAAATCCTAACTCAGTTACTCGTGTGTCTGATTTAGCGAAAGCTCAGTCAGGTGCATTTGTTAAGGGTAGAGCAGAGGATATAACTACACTACAAGTGAATAAGACAACTGATTTGCAGATAACAACAGCCGCTGCACAGTCTATTGAGAGTCGCTTAAGTTATGCTTTCTTACTCAATAGTGCAGTTCAAAGAAATGCTGAAAGGGTAACAGCAGAAGAAATCAGATATGTAGCTAGGGAACTTGAAGATACTGTAGGTAGTATTTATAGTATACTCGCCCAAGAACTTCAGTTACCTTTGGTAAAACGAGTGTTGAGCCAAATGGAAAGATTGAACCTTATGCCTGAGTTACCACAAGGTAGCACTGGTATTGAGCCTGTTATTATTACAGGTATAGAAGCTTTAGGTCGTGGGCATGACTTGACTAAACTTGATACATTTATTCGCTATGCACAGGTATTTCCTGAAGCTTTTAACACTTATGTTAAACAGGATGAAATCTTAAGACAGATTGCAGCTTCTTTAAGTATTAATGCTGATAGTGTCGTTAAGACACAAGAAGAAGTTATGCAAGAACAACAGCAACAAGCAGGTATGGATGTAGCACAAGTAGCTACAGCTAATGCTATACAAAATCAAATGTGAGGTATAAATAATGGAAAATACAGAAATTACTAATAATAACATGAGTACAGATGGTATTACAGTTACTAGTACAGGAAGTTCAACTATTGTTACTACAGATAACATTCATGTTACTACTCAAAGTGAAACTCAAGACACACAAGAAATAGAAAATACTGATGTGTCTACCGAAGTAACTGAAGGTGAAACTGAAGGCACACAAACTGAAAGTGAAATAAGTCAGGAAAATACACAAGAAGAAACTGTTGATAACGTACAGACAGATATTAATAAACATTTAGAAGCTGAGAAAGACTTAAAGTCTGACTTAAGTTCTAAAGGTATTGATTGGGATAATCTAGCTAAAGAGTATGACGAAAAAGGTGAATTGTCTAAGGAAACTTTAGATGCCTTAAATAAAGCAGGTTATCCTAAGTCTGTAGTTGATGATGTGTATATTGATGGCTTAAATGCTTTAGCTGAAAGATTTGAGAATACAGTAAAAGGTTTTGCTGGTGGTGACAAAGGCTATTCTGAGATGATTTCTTATTTACAAAAACAGCCTGACAGTGTCAAACAGGACTTTAATAAATTAATTAATGATGGCAATTTAGGTGCTATTAAGTTAGCTATTAAAGGTATTCAAGCAGAAATGAAAGCTACTTATGGTACTTCTAATCCTACTATGATGAGAGGGCAAGCTTCACGTGCAACTCAAGTAGGTTTTGCAACACAAGATGACATGGTGAAAGCTATGTCTGACCCTCGTTATGGAGTAGACAAAAAATATACAAATGAAGTTTATGCTAAAGTTGCTAAGACTTCATTTATTGGATAATGAAAGAAGGTAGATAAATATATGGCAAATGTAACTATTGCACATCCAGGTGCTATTGGTGACCAAATTACAGATTTTGACAAGCAGTACGCAATGGCTCTAAAAATATTTGCAGGCGAAACTTTAACAGCCTTTCAGCGTACTTCCGTTACTAATGGTCGTACTAATGAACGTACTATTCAATATGGTAAATCAGCTCAGTTTCCTGCTTTTGGTCGTGCTACAGCTAAATACTTAAAAGCTGGTGACAACTTAGATGACCAGCGTGTAAACATCAAAAATGGGGAACGCACAATCGTTATTGATGGTCTTTTAACTTCTGACTGTCTTATTTTTGATTTAGATAGCTTCATCCTTCATTATGACTTCCGCTCTCCTTATGCGGCTGAATTAGGTAATGCGTTAGCTGTTGCACATGACGCTTCCGTATTAGCTGAGATTGCTAAAGAAGCTATTAATGAAACACCTAACGTAGAAGGATTAGGAACAGGTGGAGTCATCACCAAAAAGTTAGCGGCTGGTGAAACTGGTGGTATTAATGCTGCTACTGGTAAAGCTATTTACGACATCCTCTTAGAAGGTAAAACTAAAATGGCTAACAACTATGTACCTACTCAAGACCGCTATGCTTATATGTTACCTGAGTACCATTCTGCACTTGCGTCCACTTTAGATTTCTTAAATCGAAACTATGGTGCTAATGGTTCTATCTTAGAAGGTAATGTAATTCGCTTAGCTGGATTTGATATCTTTGAATGTCCACACTTAACTCAAGGTGGTGCAGATGCTGACAATGCAGGTCAGGGTGATGGTCATGCGTTCCCTTCCGACTACAAAGAGAAAAGTCCTATCTTAATGTGCCATAAGTCTTCCGTAGGTGTGGTACGTCTTAAAGGTTTATCTATGGAAAGTGGACGCCGTATTAACTATCAGTCCGACCAAATTGTAGCAACAATGGCAGAAGGTATTGGTGGTTTACGTCCTGAAGCTACTTTCATGGGTATCATTGATGATGGTGACCCTGTAATGGCTTCCTTAATGGCTGAACGTGATGCTCGTATTGCTGAAGCAACAGCTCAACTTCAGGCAGCTAAAGAAGCTAGTGTGTCTATAGTTGTTCCTACTTCCATTTCTGAAGCAACAACAGAAGAAGCTAAAGCAACAGAAGAAACTAAAGTAGCAACTAAAGCTACTAAAGCAACTACTAGCAAAACTAAAACAACAGCAAAATAATTAAGGGTGGCTTTATGCCACCTTTAGTTAACTAGGGGGTGACTAAATGTTAACAGTAATGACAGAATTAGATGCTATTAACTATATGTTATCAGCTATAGGCTCAGACCCTATTAATACTTTAGTTGACGATACTGATGTAGATGTAGACAATGCACAGCGAATATTAAAACAAGTGTCTAGGAGTATTCAAAGACAAGGTTGGGATTTTAATACCGAAGAAAACTGTGTATTAAACCCAAATGCTTACGACAAAAAGATTTTATGGGATGACACAATTATTAAGTTTTCTTCTACAGATGGTAATGTTTATAGTAAGAGAGGTTCATACTTTTATGATGTGACAAATAAGACCTATGAGTTTACTAAAAGTATAACTTTGACTATTATCAGAGCCTTAGAGTTTGAAGATTTACCTGATTGCTTTAGAAGCTATATAGCAGCTAGAAGTGCCTTAGCGTTCCAACAAAGGTATCAGTGTGATAGTGCTGTTGTACAAGAGTTACAATCAGAGTTATTAGAAGCTCAAGCTGATATAGTGCAATACGATATTGATATGTCTGAACCAAATGCACTTCAGTTTACTAGAGTATCTGAAGGTTTACAAAGGAGCTAATGTATGCCGTTATATTCACAATCAATTAAAAATCTTGTGTCAGGTATTTCTCAACAAGCTCCTATCCAAAGGTATGCTGAGCAGCTGGAAGAACAAAGTAATGGTTTGTCCACAGAGTCTACAGGTCTTCAGAAAAGACCACCAACTATTTTTATAAAGAAACTGATGGATGCTATTCCTAATAATGTTCAGCCTTTAGTTCACTTTATAGATAGAGATGTTAACGAAAAGTATATCGTGTACATCTTCAATAATAATATTCGTATCTTTGATTTTGAAGGTAATGAGAAAACAGTTAATATTAAAAATGATGCTGATTACATCAATACAGACAAACCAAAAGATGAGTTAAGGTTAGTTACTATAGCTGACTACACGTTTATAGTTAATACTACTAAAAATATAAAAATGAGTAGTATTAAAAGTCCTGATAGTTTTAACACACAGGGGGCTTTAGTTAACGTTAAGCAAGGTCAATATGGTAGAACCTATAAAATATGGATAGATGATGAAGAAGTTGCGTCTTATACAACACCTGATGGTAGTGATAAAAGTCATACTGCAATGATAGACACACATTATATTGCTAAACAATTAGCAGATAATGCTAAAGAAGCAGGTAAAACAGTAGATTTAGGTGACTGTTGGCTACGTATAAAACCAGCTTCAAGTGTTTCTACTCAAGATGGTTTTAATAACAATGCAATGATTGGTGTTACCGATACAGTACAACGTTTCTCACTTCTACCTGCAACTGCTCCTGCTGACTACACAATATTAGTTAAGACCGACCCTAATGGGGACGAAGCAGGAAGTTATTATGTAAAATATAATAACGAAGAAAAGGTGTGGGAAGAATGTGTATGTCCTAACATATTAGTTGGTTTTGACGCAACTACTATGCCACACGCTTTGGTACGTGAAGCTGATGGTTCGTTCACTTTTAAGAAACTAGAGTGGACTGAAAGAAAAGTAGGTGATGAAGACAGTAACCCACTACCTTCATTTGTAGACTATGCAATATCAGATATATTCTTCTACAGAAATCGCTTAGGTTTACTTAGTGGAGAAAATGTTATCTTAAGTGAAAGTGGTGAGTACTTTAACTTTTGGATGACTACAGCTACTGATATATTAGACATTGACCCTATTGATGTCGCTACTACTACTACACGTATTAACTTCTTGAACTATGCGATACCTTTTGATGGCGAATTGTATTGCTTCAGTGACAAGAGTCAATTTGTTCTTAGGTCTGATACAACACTATCACCAAGAAATGTGGCACTAGTAGAAGTAACAGGTTTCCAATCGTCACCTGATTGTAGACCGATAGTAGCTGGAAGGAACTTATATTTTCCAGCAGAACGCTCAGAGTTCACAAGTATAAAAGAGTATTATTCTGTACTAGATACTTCAGAAATGAAAAATGCTCAAGACATAACAGCTCACGTTCCAAATTATATCCCTAATGGTGTATATGAGATAGAAGCAGCTAATAATGAAAACATAATGCTTGTGTTAACTAGAGGTAACCCTAATTATATTTATGTATATAAGTATTTATTCATGGATGAGCAACGAGTTCAATCTTCATGGTCTTTATGGAATATGTACAGTAGAGTTATAAATCTTTATTTTATTGGTAGTACATTGTACTTATTACTAAATAGAGGTAATAGTCATGTTCTAGAAAAGATGAACTTTACAATTAGTAAGACTGTAGATTTTTTAGATAAAGAATTATATAGAGTTTACTTAGATTGTAAGAAAGTAGCGACTACAGCTACTTATGATAATATTTCAGAAACAACTACAATAAACATTAAGGACGAATATAATCTTAATGATAACGACATAACACATATAGGTGTCGTATTACCTGATGGTATTTATAAAGAGTTTTCTGATATAGAAGATAACATCATTAAGGTAGATGGTAACTATGAGGGAACTAATATTATACTAGGAGTTCCTTATAGATTTTATATAAAGTTATCTCCTATTTATTTAAGGAGTACTGACAGTAATGGAAGTCAAAAAGCATTAACTAATGGTAGACTTCAGTTGCGATATATACACTTTACGTATGCTGATACAGGTGGATTTGTAGTGTATGTAACAAACAACAAAGACTTAAATAAAAAAACAAGACTATACAAGATGACAGCTAGAAACGTAGGTACACTTTCAGCTAGATTAGGTTCTATATTAGAACAAACAGGTGAGTTTAAAGTACCTCTACAAATGCTTAATACTTCTTGTGACATATATGTAGAAAGTTCTTTACCATTGCCTTTAGCACTGATTGATTATTCATTTGACGCTACATGGGTACAAAGAAGTAAGGAGGTGTGACATATGGGTACTATAGGTTTACCAATAGCTTCAGCTCTTATGCAGACATATTCAGCTAATAGACAACTAGAACAACAAGCACAAGCTAATGTTCAAACAGCTAAGAATATTGTATTGTCTATGAACTATGCTTTCCAAAATGCAGAGCAAGAAAGACAAGATGCTTTTGAAGCTACTATAGCTGAACTAGAAAATATTAAGCTACAAGGTAACAGACAGACAGCTAGTGTTGAAGCTGCTGTTAATGAAGACTTAGGTAGTGGTAGAACTGCTGATTTAATTAATAGAAGTGCAAGAGCTGATGTTAATAGAGCCTTAGGTTCAACTAAAGCTAACTATCAGAAACGTTCTAACGAGATTGACCTTAACAAAGAAACTACTTTACTCAATGCTAAACAGCAGATTAATAGTATACAGGATGTTAAGAAACCTTCTTTATTGTCTACTTTAGTTAACATAGGTGCTGCTTATTATCAAGCTAAAGGAACAATGGAAGCTATTGATATTGTCAAAAGACAAGCAGGAGTTAAGTCTGATACAGATGGTAGTACTATATTAACTTTTGGTACTGTAGATACTACAGCATATGGCACACCACAGAAAGCATTTGATAATGTTATTGGTGGTAGTAAGTTTCTTTCAGACCCTTCAGTTAACTTTAGTTTTACTGGTGTAAACAATAATATTTCAACGATAAATACAGTAAGTAATTCTAGTAAAAAGAAAGTATTTAATATTAGTGATTATGAATATTGATATTAGAGGTGATAATAATGCCAACAGATGTATCAAATGCACTAGGTACTGCTAGACAATTTACACCTAGACCTGATAGTCTATATCAAGGTCGCTATGGTGGCTTAAGTGTACAGCAAGCTACTGCTGATATTAGTAAGAGTGCTGAGTTAGCTGAGAATATGAACAAGTTAAATGCAGTAGTTCAAGGTTACTTAGTGCAACATGAGAAATACTTAGACACTAAAGCTCTTATAGCTGCTCAGAATTATATCAATGGTCAATCACCTGAAGACATAAAAACAATGGATACTATTGATGCAGCACAGTCAGCAGGTATCTTATCTTCAGAAGACAGTAAGTACTTTATAGCACACGCTGAGAAACTTAGGGGTACTTTCTTAGCACGTCAGATGAAACTTGACTATGACAATGAGTATGCTATGAACCCTAGTGCTTCCTTAAAAGAAGAACAGGAAAGGTTTGCTAACTATGCTAATAAGTATAAAGATAACTTATTTAAAAGCAATAGTAGACCACAAAACATAGCAGCTTTTGATATGGGCTTCAATGAGAACCAATTAGTTAACTATACTAACTTAGCTACTGATTGGAACAAAAAGAAATATCAAGATGACATTACTGTTACTATGGCTTCAACTCAAAGTAAACTTGGGGACATCATTCAAAATTCCCCTGAGTTACTTAAAGTTAACGGAGCTATGACTCAAGCAGTACAAGAAGCTTTTAATGAAACAAGACTTATGGGTTTACCTATGTCTTACAGAATGAAACTTCTTGATGACTTTGCGACACAGATAGTACAAACTGGTCACCTTGATAGTACATGTTTAGAGCAGATGCTAGACAATGTAGTTGTACAAACAGGTCTTGACGGTACTAAGACTGTTGCGTCTTCTTTGTTAGATATGCAGACATACAAAACATACAATGCTAAGTTCAATGAGCAGTTCATGACTAAGCAGAAAGAAGACATGATTAATTCTTATGTCGAAAAAGGTAAAGCTGGTATGAATGCTTATTTAGCTGACTTAGAGAAGATGAGAATAGAAGACCCTGATAATGCACCTGCTTTTGCTAACTTATATCCACAAATTAAAAATGGTATAAATCAAAAAGAAGCAGAAAGAAAAGCTATAGCTAGAGAGAAACTTAAAGCTCAACTAGAAGCACAGAAAGAAGCTAAAAAGAGTAATGACTTAAGGGGAGCTATAGTAACATGGTGTAACAAAGGTACTTTCTATAATGGTATGTCTATATCTACCATTAAGATGGATAAAGAAGAATTAAGTGCTGTAGCTTTACCATTACTTCAGCAATTTCAAGAACAAGGTGATTTTGATAAAGTAACTAGACTAATGAGTATGCCACAGATGTCAGCTATCAGAAATGATATAGCTGCTGATATAACATATAAGTTAGACTCTATATTACCTGCTAGTGATGGTACTGTTAATGTCGATAGTTCAACTTTAGCTTTACTTCAGTTTTACACAAATAACCCTAATAGCGTAGAGCATATGTTTGGTTCTGAAGTAGCTAAAAGAGCTAGAATGTTAAACTCATTATTCACATTGCATAATGGGGATATGTCTTTAACACTTCAAGATTTTGCTACTTATAATTCTGCTGATAAAGACACAAAAGAAGGATATGCAAGTCAGGTAAGAAGTTTAATAACTTCTACAGGTTATACTGCTGAAGGAGTCTTACATTTAAGTGAAGATGATAACTTTGATACTGTTTCTGTTCCTATTGCTTCTAATCCTGACTTAGAGGATGCGGTAGCTGATTTAGCTACTATATTCTGTGTTCAAGGTTTAAGTCCTTATGATGCTTTAAATAAAGCAGGATACGTAGTAAGTAATAACTTTGCTACTTATCATGGTGCTGTATTCCCTAAAGGTATTGCTATAGATATTGCTTATGGTATGTCTAATGAAGTCAGTGAGATTTATTTTAGAAGAAGTTTGGCAGATGCTATATATAGTTTAACTACAACTAATGGTGCTAATGTAGACGTATCTTATAATAGAGCAATGCAGGTATTTACTTTTAGTGACCCTGCAACATATAAGACAATTTCAGTGTCATTAGGTGAATTAAGACAAAAAGCCCTTGACCGCTGGAACAGAGATATGGAATGGAATGACTCTCAGCAAACTTCAGGTGACAGTAGTTATACTATTGATGACATAAATAATGAAAGAGAAACTTCAGGCTCTTATACATCTAATATGTATGGAACAGGTTTACGTTCAGTTTTCTAAGGGGGAGTATAGTTAATGACAGATGAACAATGGGAGCAACTTAAGCAACTTATATGGAACGCTGAGCAATCAGGTGGTGACTATACATCACATAATAAATCAAGTGGTGCAGCAGGTGCTTATCAATTCATGCCTGAAACATGGAGAGAAAAAGCTAATACTTATGGTTACGGAGAGTATGCTGATGTTCCTAATGCTACTTATGCTCCACCTTATGTACAAGATAGTGTAGCTCGTGGGTGGGCTACAGACTTGTACGAAAAGTATAATGGAGATGTAAGGTATGTCTTAGATGCTTGGCTCAGTGGAGAAACTGCTGCTGATGCTGATTATGAAGCAGGTATTATATCTTCAGATAGGACAGATGGTAATATTACAGTAGCTGACTATGTAGCTAGAGGTTTAGACTATCAAGAAGAATTACCTACAGCTTACTCTCTTGACACTGCTTACGTTACGACAAACAATCCTGACCAAAATGTAACAAATACAGAACGTTTAAGACCTGAGAGTATTTATGGTGCAAATACTTTAGGTTACTATATGATGTCTAATTTCAACGTACCTCTACTTATAAGTGGTGGTGCTGAACTAGGTTATCATGCTAAAAGTTCCACAGGTCATGGTCATGAAGACGGATGGAAAATTGATGTTGCCAATAGTCAAATTATGGGTAACACACTAGAAGGTGCAGAGTTTAAGAAATTCTGTAATTCTAAAGGGTGGTCTTGTAATTGGGAAGAAGACCACTGGGAAATAGACTTTTCAGGACAAGATGCTCGTGACCCTCAAAGAGGTGGTTACACAGGTAACTTCTTTGGGGAAACTTTCAGCTCTATGAAAGATGAATATGGGTTTGACTATGTTAACTTTATGATGAACGTAGAGCATGATGAGTTAACTAATAGAGTCAACAATTATAGTACTGATGTCTTAACACCCTCATTTTGGGATAAAGTCACCACAGGTTTCATGGATGGACTTACCACCACAGGTACTGCCTATGTTATGCAGTCACTTTGGGGAAACCTTATGCACTCTAATAATCATTTTGGTGCTATGGATAAGGTTACACAAGAAGACATTGACTATGTTAAAAATGCCCTACCTGATGATGAAGAAGCTCAAAGGTTCGCTTTGCTTAATGGTAGAGATAGCGAAGAAATAAGATGGTTAGTAAATCAAAAACTTGTAGACAAACAACGTGCTGAAAAGATAGCTCAGTTTAATGATGGTTGCACTTTAACTATCGCTAATGTTGCTCGCTTCATAGGCGGTATGGTAGACCCTACAATGCTTATTCCTGTGGGTACTGCTTTTAATGGAGCTAAGGTTGTAGCTAAGTTAGGTAATGCAGTTTATGATGTGTCTAAAGTAGCTAGAGTTGCTGGGCAGGCAGCTAGAGTTGGTTTAATTAATGCAGGTGTAACAGTAGCTAATGATGCTCTCCGTGAAAAGTTTGGCGGTATAAACCTTGATGCTAAAGAGTATGGGTGGAACGCTGCTGTAGCTGGTGTTGGTGGTGCAGTATTAGGAGCGTTAGGTGGTCTAATAAGTAGAAATGCTAGAACACCTGAGATGCAACACGTAGCTAATATAGCTGATAGTGTAGAAACTAAAGCTATAAGAGATACTGTAGGTTTAGACATAACACGTATCAAAAGTGAAACTATAGGTGAAGCTTTAAAGATACACGACACTAACTATGGTTCAACTATAAAATCTAAATATTACTCTAAGTTAGAAAGTAATAATAAAGTTATTGCTACTCCCTTTGAGAAAGCTAAAGCTTTAGTAGAGAATGTTTCAGGAATTAAGATACCTTCTTCTGCTAAAGCTTTTTATGTTCCAAATGAAGACTACACAATTTTACTTACAGATAAACTTAAGCCTACTGAAGTTGACAATGTGTTAGCACATGAGCTAGGTGTACACGCTGGTCTAAGAAATCTTGTGGGTGAAAAAGACTATCAGAAACTAATGGATGATGTGTCTAATTTAGCTAACAAAAGTGGTCATGTGTTCAACAATGCTCGTAGAGCTATTAATAGTTATGACCCTGAAGAAATCTTAGCGTATGCTGTAGAAAACGATATGTTGCCTAAAGGTATCGTATCTTCGGTAAAAGGTATGATAAACAGAGGGCTTAAGCGTGAAGGTTTGTCTACTAAAATAACTACAGAGCAAGTTAGAAGTATGATGGTTCAACAATTAAATGCTGAAAGAAACTTAAGTGGTTCAATTCAACGTAATCCTGATGGTTCTACTGCATTTGCTGGTATCTTATATTCAAAAGACAGCTTCTTAAATCCACAACTATTTGCTGATTTCTATACTTTAGAGCCTACAATTACTAGAGATACACAGAAAGATTTACCGAAGTTTTTTCCTAAAGCTATAGGTAGAGCCTTTGAGCAAGGTATCTTTGGTAAGACATACAATTCTGTATCTAACTCTCTAAGAGGTATAGCTCCTAGCTTATGGAATGACGTAAGGGGCAGAGGTTCTAAAGGTCTTAATATGATGTCTGCTGAAACCAATAAAGAAAGAGTATCTCACTTACTTGCTAAACCTTATTTAGAATATGCAAGTATTAGAAACTCTTATTGTCTTAGAAATAAGCAAATGGGACGTTCAGCTCACATGGCTTTTGATAAACTTGTGACACTTGCATACAACTCTAAGTATGCTGAAAGTAAATCTAATGTACCTCAAGATTTCCCTGATGAAGTTTGGCAGGCAGTAGATAAACTTAAAGCTCTTAGAGATAAACAAATTGAACTAGGAAAACGTTCAGCTATTGATGTTGGTTCTACTTCAGACAACTTAATAGAACAAGATTGGGAAGCAGTAGACCATGAGTTATGGAGAGTTGTTGATGTTGACCAACGTAATAAGTTTATAAATAGATTTGCGTCTATTGAAGAAGCTGAAGAAGCACTATCTAACTATTACAAAAAAGCTGCTAAGAGAGATGTAGTTAAAGCTAAGATTAAAAGAGCTATCGAAAAAGAAAACAAAAAGATACAGGAGTACAACTCTAAGATAACTGAAGGTAGTAAAAGACAGCCAAAGAAACTTAAAGATACTAATGTAACTGATGACATGGTAGAAGCATGGTTAGATGAACACGTTCCTCAGGCAGTACGCTACATCTTACGAGAGAACCAAGATGTATCCTTAAGTGAGAACATAGGTAAAATAGGTGTGTTGTCTTCACTTAAAGAACGTATTCCTATTGATACTTCTTTAGTACTTAAAGCTGACAATGGTTTTGAATTTAGCTTTGATAATAACTTAAGAAGCTTTGATTTAGACTCTATCATACAAAAGAATATAAATCGTTTTGCAGGTGAGATATCAGTTAAGAATGTCTTCAATACTCAGAAGGATTTAGATAAGTTTTTGCTTAAAGTTAAAGGAGAGCTAAACAGAGCAGCAGAGCAGGGTGCTATTAACAAAAGTACTGCTGAAAGTGACTATAAGTTATTTGAGCAGAGCTTATATGAGCTTAGGGGTATGCGTCCACATATGGATGCTTTAAGTAGACTAGGAGCTTTAGCTCGTATCTTTAGTAAGATGGCTTATGCTAAGAATGGTGCTAACATGATGTTTGCTCAGTTAGGTGAATTAGGTGGGGCTATGGCATATGGTGGTTTACACCAGCTATTCTATACATTTAAGCCTTTAGGTACACTTATAGATAATATTCGTTTAGGAAAAGTTACTGGAGAAGCTCTAAAAGATGCTGAAGAAATGATGTTTGGTGACACGATTGAAAGTAAGATATTTACTGTAAATTGGGGTGATAGAGTCACTAGAGATGCTTTAACACAACAAGGTAGCATAGTGAATAAAGCTTTAATTATGGCTAACGATTATGCTTCTAATTTAGGAAAGATTACTTCAGCTATAAATACATTGCCTAAAATGACTGATGGTATGATAAGAGGTATGCGTAGACAAACAATATTAGATACATTTAAATGGGCTAATGGTAAAAAGTTTAGCAAACTAAGAAATCCATTCAGTAAAGCTAAATTAAGAGCAAGTGGTATTGATAGTGAATTAGAAGATAGAATTAAAGAGAATATGCTTAAGTATTCTAAAAGTACCAATGGTGTACTAGAAGATATTAATGTATCAGAATGGCAACGAAATGACCCTATAAGTTTTGCTAAGTTCTATGATATGGTTCAGACACAAGCTGAAAGAGCTATAGTTAGCGGAAGTAGAGTTGGTAATAGGAATTTGTTGAAAGACACAAATGCAGCTACTCAGCTTTTATTCCAGTTCAAGGACTATGCGTTACGAGCTATTAATGCACAGACATTTAGAGCTATGACAGCTAGAGATGTTGATGATGCTTTAGCAGCTTTGTTGTCTATAGTAACAAATACTGCTGCTTATGCTTTGAAAGCTGGGGCTACTTATGGTCTTATTAAAGCTACTGGTGGGGATGAAAAGGCTAAGGAATACTACGATAAGTACCTTAATGAAGACACATTGTTACGTGTAGCAGCTTTCCGTTCCTCTATTGTAGGTACACCTTTTAGTTTTGTTAACGACTTGTTAGAAGGTGCAGGTATTGTAGATACTTCTATTCGTACTTCAGTTAACAGAGGTTCTTATGGGTCACCTGATAGTGTTGGTGATTATGTGGGTAATATTGTAGCACAGACACCAGCATTACAGCAGGCTACAGCTCCTTTAGATGTCTTGAATTACTTCTATAGAGCGTCTAATAATGAAGCTAACAAGAGTGACTTTAGGAAAGCATTACAGGCACTACCAATTCCACAATGGTTACCTATAACTACTTTTATTAACAACTATATTGTAGAGCCTTCAGAGTACCCAACTAAAAGACCTAAAAGTAAAGGAGAGTGATAATTAGTGGCTACAAGAGAACTTAAAGCTACTGTGTTTTATGAAGCAGGGAAGTTAACTTATAACTTCCCTTTTGATTATATTAAGAAAAGATTTGTTGCTGTAAAGTACGTTGATAATTTTGAAGCGGATATTATAGACGAAGCAGAACTTTTAACATATGGGACTGATTATACTATTGATGATAAAAAAGTAACACTTAAAGAAGCTGGGGATACCTCAAAGTACATTTATATTTATAGGGTTACTCCTACAGCTCCTGTTGTTGACTTTTTAGACACTTCAATACTTACAGAAGCAAATTTAGATTTAACAAACTTACAACAGCTTCATCTAAATGAAGAAATGTCTGATTACCTGATATTGCATAAAGTCCCTAGCGGTACACTAGAGGAAATAAGAGATGCTGTAGAAAATGCAAATCAATCATCTCAAAATGCTCAACAATCCGCAGAAGACGCTTTAGAAGCTGCACAAAATGCTAATGCTAACGCTCAATCTATAAATATACGAACATTCCCAAACGTAGAAAGCATGAAACAAGCCAATAACCTAAAAGCAGGAGGATTAATAAAAACACAAGGCTTCTATAAACCAAATGACGGTGGCGGAGCTGATTATGTAATAGTAGATGAAGTTGGTGAAGTTGATGAAGCGAGTATAATAACTTTACAAAAAGGATTATATGCAAAGTTATTAATACAAGATTATGTAAATGTAAAACAATTTGGTGCATATGGAGATGGAAAGCATGATGATACGTTAATATTAAATATATGTGCAGAAAAGTCTGTAAATAAAACTTTATATTTTCCTTATGGTAGATATTTAAGCGGAACTATAAATATAACACAAGATGGAGATAACAAGGAAGGTAAGTCACCAACTATTATAAAAGGTGATGGTACAGGGACGGTAATAATAGCAAAAGAAGATACTGCGCTACTTATAAATGCTAAAAATTTAAGCAGTAAAAAATTTAGTGATTTTATATTAGATGGTGGAAATCAGAATTGTATATTAATGGATACAACTACAAATTATACAGATTATTCGCCATCAATAAGAAATATATATGAAAGGATAACGCTTAGAAATTATACTGAAACAGCCTGGATAGCAGACCAAAACAATGATAGCGAATTTAATATGATTAGCTGGTCAAGTTCTGTAGAAAATGCGGTAGCTTTACACGCAGATTGTAATGGTGGATTAATAGCATTAAGTAGATGTTATGCTTTTTCTAATGCTCTAGAAATAGCAGGTCAAATAATTGACCTAAACGACTGTGGCTTTGCAGGTATAAGAATAATTGCACCTGATTGGAACATATTAAATATAAATGGGGGATACTATTATGCGGATAGCGAATATCACAGTAATATATATATAAAAAATGAATATGAAGTTATTAATATATATTTAAATCACGCTCATATCGAGAATAAGTATGGAAACGAAGATGATGCAAGTATATTAAATGGCACAGGTAAAATATTCGGTGGGGTAAAAGCTATTGGCGGACATATTTTTGGAACAGAAAAAAATGCTAAGATTAAATTCTTCGGAGATACATTACAGATTTCTTCAGGGATAAGCGGAAGTATATTTGAAAATGTGTTTTTAGATAAAATAAACCTAAACGAAAGCTTTAAAATGAGAATATCTCAAATAAATTGCATTTATGATGGTAGCGTTCAAAGTGAAGCACTAAAATTACACAAGTCTTCTGATGGATTACAAAGTGTATATAGTATAAATAATATTTCACTTGGAGAAGTTATAAGCTCTAATTATCCTGAAATGGATAATAAGGAAAGTGCGTGTCTAAGTCTAAATTTTAAAAGAGTTAATAATTCTAGTGGAAATGGTACGTTTGAGCTTACTTATTATAATGGGGACATAATAAAAGTTGGAAGTTTTATGGTGTTTGTTACACCGCTAACATATAATACAGGTATATCAGTGCCTGCCTTCTCTTTTGCTGTGAATAAATTTGACTTTGGTTCTAATAATTTTACTATATCGAAATTAAGTAATACAGATGAAGGCATTTATAATGTATCTTGGGAGGGTAATGCAACTTTAAAATTACAAATAATACCTAAGGGGTTTTATGCTATAGGAGTTGTTGGTTGTGGTGCGTAAAATACTAATTATTTTTATAATGTTAATATCTTTATGTACGTCATGTTTCGCAAGCTCTTTACATGATATACAAGACAGTATCGGCACAGATAAATATGCTCATTTTGGTGTCGGCTATGTAGTATCAAATGAATTACAACATGTTGGCATGAGTAAACTAGAAGCGGTGGTAACCGTGGCATTTCTTGCTTATGCAAAAGAAAAATGGGTAGATGATACATTCAGTAAATCGGATGTTGGTGCTACAGTTTTGGGCGGAGTGATACCGCTATATAAGAAGGAATTTAATTAGGGGTGATAGCATACTTATAAACTTATGGACAACTACAGAGCTTAAGTTAGGTGCTATTAGTGGCACGATATGGGCAACTTTAGACCTAGCTTTAGGTGGTATAGACACACCAATCAAGGCACTTGCTATTCTAATATCTTTAGACTTTATTACAGGAGTTACTGCTGGTTACAAAAATAACGAGCTTAGTTCTTCTAAAGGTACTAAAGGTTTATGGAAGAAAGCTGGTGTCTTTTTTTGTGTCTTCATTGCGTGCCTTTTAGATATGTGTATAGGCACTGAAGTTTTCAGAGGGATGACTATAAGTGGCTTCGCTTTAATTGAAGCTATGAGTCTTATTGAAAACTTAGACCGCATGGGTTGGGGGTACATTATCCCTAACTTCTTGCGTGTACGATTAAAACAAATTGCAGACGAAAAAGTAATGAAGGGTGACAAAAAGTAATATGGATATTTTAAAAATTGTTGTTAATGTTTTATTTATTATAGCTTTAGTAAGCTTCACAATTTATAGTATTATGACGTCTTTTACTTACTATAGAGAAGTTAAATTACAAAGACACAAAAAAGAAATTTTGGAAAATATCGAAAAAGATATTCAAAACATTAAATGTAAAGAGTGAAGGAAGGTAGATAAAGTATGCAAAAAGTAAACATTAAGAAAACTAATTTACAATATGATTACAGCCAATTATCTAACAGAACTAAAACAGACATGGTAGTAATCCATCACACAGGTAATCCAACTGATGATGACTTGAGTGCTGAAGAAATTAATACGTCCCATCAAGCACAAGGTTGGACTTGTATTGGATATCATTATGTCATTAGAAAAGATGGTACTATAGAAGAAGGTAGACCACATTGGACTGTAGCAGCACACGCTTATGGATTTAACTCCCATACCATTGGTATTCATGTCTGTGGTAACTTTGAGATTGGTGAGCCAACTCAGGCACAGATTGAGAGTCTTGCTATGCTTTTAGCTAACGTGTGTGATGACTATGGTTTACCTATTGATAAAGACCATGTTGTTGCTCATAGGGACTTAATGGCAACAGCTTGTTGTGGAGAGAACTTATATAAACAGCTTCAAACTGTTAGAGGTAAGGCTATATGGTATCAGCAAAACTAAAGTAAACTAAGGGTTGCTAGGAGTGAATTTAAGCTCCTAGCTTCTTTTATTTTGTCTTAATACATTTGTACCTAAATCAAAAATAAATTTCTTAGAAGGGACTTGATACAATGGAATTAAAAGATACTATTAAATTAATGACAAGTAATGATTTTAAAGAAAGATTTCAAGCTGAGTATGCACAGGACAAAAACAGAGCTGAAAGTTTAGAAAAAATGTTAAAAGCATTTAAAGCAGGTACATTACCATTTAAGCCTAAATGTTCATATGAGTTATTATATGAGCAATTAATTTATATGAAAGCTAAATTAAAAGTATTGGAAGAACGTGCTAAGATTGAAGAAATTGATTTGACATTAGGAGAGTGATAAAGTGAATATCTTAAAAGAAATTGCTAAATTTTTCGTTACTACAAAATTAACTGAGAAACGTGAGGAAACTAAAGCTAAACTTCAGGAAAAACTTATTACAGCTACAGGTAGTGAAGCAGTAGAGTATGCAGCTTACTTAAAGTTAATTGAAGCTGCTGATGGTAAAGTTATTGATGCTATTAATAAAGCTATCGACAAAATATGAGGTGTAAGTAATGGAAGTTAAAGATGTGTTCGGCTTAGAGTTAACTGAGGGTGCTACAGTAGTAGCACATTTAGCTTACTTAAATGCTCTTAGAGAATGTGAAGTTGTTAAAGTAAACAAATGTTTTGTTATTGTCAAAGATAAGGAAACTTTAGTTAGCCATAGGGTTAGACCACAAAATATTATGCGTCTTTTTAATGAAGATAGTGTTGATGACTTGCAATATTCTGTGGAGAAACTTCATGCTTTAGAAGATTGTGGTGTCGATAACTGGATAGGCTATTCTGATGCTATGAGTTACATGAATGGAGAGGAAGTGTACTAATGTCAGTAAAGTTTTATAAACGTAAACCAAAGTTTCTTGAAGCTATTCAGCTTGTAGATACAGCAGAAAGTATCAATCAATGTTATGCCTTCACTAAAGCAGCAATGCTTAAATATGATGAAGACATAAAAAATCTTGTAGAAGATAAAGGAATAGAAATATTAGACAATCCACCTTACTTATATAAAGCTGTTCATGGCTCAAATGGATTAACTATAGCTACTAAAGAAGGAGAGAGAACAATAGTACCTTTTGGTTGTTGGATAATTAAGAATACAAAAGGTGATTTCTATTGGTGTACTGATGAAGTTTTCAGGGATTTATATGAGGTTGTTTAAATGATTATTGATGCACTAATTCAAATATTATTTTTCGTGATGACATTATTGTGTGTAGCTTTGAATAATGTAGAAATGTCAATAGCTATATCTTTGTGTTATATAGCTTACTTAAAAAGTTAGAGGTGATAAAATGCAATTTTTCATAGGTGTATTAGTTGGTTTTGTTTTAGGTATAATGTCGTAAGAAGTTGTTTAGATAGGAAGTGATAACATGGCAACTAAATTACCACAGGAACTTATAGATGAGATAGCTACTTTAGAAGCTGAAAGTTTACTTGATGGTCTTAAAGACCCTGATTTAAGTAAAAATCCTGCTTTCTTAGCGAAGGTGCGTCAGTTCCTTAAAGACAACTATTTCATTACTACAAGTGAAACTGAAGGTGTACAAGAGATTAAACGTATAGGAAGTTCTATTCCTGACTTGATTAATGAAGGGGATGTGATACACTGATACAATGGACAGATGAAGACATTGAGAAAGCTTATAATAACTTTTGGGCTTTCGTTTATATAGTTTGGAAGGAGATTGGGTTACCACCCCCAACTCCTATTCAACTAGACATAGCACAGTTTCTACAATATCCACCTTCAGACCGAATTATAATTCAAGGGTTTCGAGGTGTGGCTAAAAGTTTCTTAACGTGTGCTTATTCAGTATGGAGATTGTGGAGAGAAAGACAACTTAAGGTACTTATAGTTTCCGCAAGTAAAGATAGGGCTGACGCTAATGCTAGGTTCATAAAAAGTATTATCCATACAATACCTTTCTTAGCTGAGATGAAAGCTAGCAAAGACCAACTAGACACACAAAATATTTTTGATGTCGGTGGAGCTATTGCTGATATTTCCCCTAGCGTTAAGTCTGTAGGTATCACAGGTCAGATTACAGGTACTCGTGCAGACCTACTCATACCTGATGACGTTGAAGTTCCTAATAACTCTAGTACACAAATGCAACGTGATAAGTTAGCTGAACGTGTTAAAGAGTTTGATGCTATCTTAAAACCTAATGGTCAAATTATTTACTTAGGTACACCACAGAATGAAGCTAGTCTTTATAACGAACTTCAGAAACGTGGATATGTTACTCGTATATGGACTGTATTATATCCTTCTAGTGAAGCTGAGAGAAACTCTTATGGTAACTCTTTAGCACCTATGATTGCTGATAGATACGATAAAGACCCTGAGAAATGGGCAGGTAAACCTACAGACCCTAAACGTTTCAATGAGATAGAGATAGCTAAACGTAAGTTATCTTATGGTAAAGCAGGGTTCGCCTTACAGTTCATGCTTAATACTAACTTATCAGACTATGAAAAATACCCTCTTAAAGTTAGTGATTTAATCGTAGATACATTGGATATGAAAGAAAGTAGTATTAAGTGGTCATGGGCTAATGGTATGCAGCAGTTAATACCTGATGTGCCTTGTGTTGCACTTAAGGGTGACTTATTCTACTATCCATTATCTAGGTCACAAGAAACAGCTACTTATACTGGAGCAATGATGTTCATTGACCCTAGTGGTAGAGGTAAAGACGAAACAGCTTACGCTATCTTAAAGTACCTGAATGGTTACTTATTTTTGATGGAAGTTGACGGATATACAGAAGGGTACTCAGACACTACCTTAAGACAACTAGCACAAAAGGCTAAGTTTTGGGGTGTGAATGAAGTAGTAGTTGAAGGTAACTTTGGTGACGGTATGTTTATTAAAGTTATGACTCCTGTGTTCAATAAGATATATCCATGTCTTATTACAGAAGTTAAAAACACTAAACAGAAAGAGTTGCGTATCATAGACACACTAGAACCAGTGCTTATGCAACATAGACTTATAGTTAACAGAAGTGTAATTGACGCTGACTTCAAGACATATGAAAGAAACCAAAACTACTCACTATTTTATCAAATGACTAGATTATGTCGTGATAAAAATGCCCTTGCCCATGATGATAGGCTGGATGCTTTATGTGGTGGTATAGCTTATTGGACTGAAAAGATGGATATTATGGAAGACACACAGAAGGAGAGTTGGACTGAAGACCAGCTATTAGACTTTATCGAAAATGGTGTAATAAACACGTTGTATGAAAACGAACGTAATAATTCAACTTTATACATTAAAAATGTACAAATATACAGATAGGGATGCTTTATAGTGTCCCTTTTATTTTTTAATTGTCACACAACACCATTTTGCTAATTGTCACACTAATAGAAGAAAGTAAGGAAAAGTTATATATAGTATATATAAAGTATTTACTTTAAGTAGCAACGAATGTATGTATATTAAAGCATAAGATTTAAGTATTAATTAGTAAAAAACTACTACTACTTATATCTAATAAAATAATAAAATAAAAGGTGATAAATATGATAATTAAAAATAGTAGTTATAATTTACTTGAATGTAATAGTCATATATGGGATAATAAGATTGCTTTCTCTACTAAAGAAGTATCTTTAATGTTAGGAGTTCCTACTTCTACTATTACTAAATTATGTAAAGAAGGAAAAATAAAAGTATTTAAAGTTGGAAGACATTATAGAATTTCAAGAGTAGATTTATGTAGATATATTGAAAGTCAGAAAGATGCTACAATATTAATATAAGCACTTATTAGCACTAAATATGCTATAGCATATTTATTTTAATAGGGTTATTTTATTTGTAAATTACAAATAAAATAGTGTATAATAGTAACATCTATTTGTACTATTAATAATTAAACCCTGTAGGAATAGAAAACCTACAGGGTTTTTAATTAATTACCTTATTTGATTGATGGAGGGAATTAAAATGAAAACAAATTCACAGCAAAGTCTAAAGCGTGGTTTGAAAAATCGTCATTTACAGATGATTGCTTTAGGTGGCGCTATTGGTACAGGTCTATTTTATGGTTCGGCTTCAACAATTCAATTGGCTGGGCCAGCTATTTCACTATCTTATTTAATTGGTGGCTGTGTAATATTTTTTATTATGCGTATGTTAGGGGAAATGGCTGTAGATAATCCAGTTTCCGGCTCATTTAGCTCATATGCAAATACTTATTGGCATGAATTCGTAGGCTTTTTATCTGGTTGGAATTATTGGATGAATTATGTCATCGTTAGTATGGTAGAATTAACAGCTGTAGGTATTTATATAAATTATTGGTTGCCAGATGTACCACAATGGCTTTCTGCTCTTATTTGTTTAATTATCATTACAGTGATTAATTTAATTAATGTAAAATTATATGGTGAATTTGAATTTTGTACAGCTATTATTAAAGTAGTGGCTATTTGCTGTATGATTATTTTTGGTATATATATTATTTGTACAGATATGGGAACATTTCCTGAAAATCTCAGCAATCTTTGGAGTCATGGCGGTTACTTGCCAAATGGCTGGTGGGGTCTTGCTCTTTCTTTAGTAGTAGTTATGTTCTCTTTTGGCGGTATAGAATTAATCGGTATTACTGCAGGTGAAGCAGATGAACCACAAAAATCTATCCCTAAAGCTATAAACCAAGTTATTTGGCGAATTCTTATTTTTTATATTGGTACTTTAGTCGTTTTAATGATTTTATATCCATGGAATGAAGTGGGATTAGAAGCAAGTCCATTTGTACAGATTTTCTCTAATATTGGTATACCTGCTGCAGCAAATTTATTAAATATAGTAGTATTAACAGCGGCTATATCTGTTTATAATAGTGCTATTTATAGTAATTCACGCATGTTATATGGTTTAGCTAGTCAAGGAAATGCTCCTAAGATTTTAACTGCTTTAACTAGAAATGGCGTGCCAATGGTTGGTATTTTTATTTCTTCAGGAATTACATTAATCGCAGTAGTTTTAAATTATCTTTTCCCTGGAAAAGTATTTATGTATCTAGTTTCTATTGCAGTAGCAGCGGTACTTGTTAGTTGGTTTATCATCATTGTTACACATTTGAAATTTAGAAAAGCTAAAGCTCGTTTAGGGCAAGATAAAGATTTACATTTTAAATCTATTGGTTATCCAATCATCAATTATTTATGTATTGTATTTTTGATTTTTATTGCATTCATGATGTATCAAATTCCTGATACTAGAAATGCTTTGTATATTTTACCTTTATGGATTATTATTTTAGCTATCGGTTATATGCTTAAAAAGAAAAAATAAATATAAAAATAGAAATATAAATATAAACAGAAATAAAGAGTACAGAATTTATCTGTACTCTTTTTATTTGAACTCTAATTTTAAATTAACGCCAACTTCTTGAATGTTCATATACTTAGCCATTTGAATTTTTGCTTGAAGGCAAGTACAATGGGCAGGATAAATAATATCGATATCTTGTTCTTTTAAATAATCAATAGTTTTTCTTAATTTATTATCGACTTTTAATAGATGAAAACCACCAATAATACTGTGAATTTTTGTATTAGGAAATAAAGATTTACTATATTCGATAATATTACAAATTCCACTATGAGAACAAGCAGTTATGATAACTAATCCGTCTTTGCCTTTATAAACCATAGCACTATCATCAAAATTTAAATCATCTTGCCATTGATTATCTTTAAAAACTTCTTCCACTTTTATGCGTTCGAATGGAAATTTAGTGGGAATTTCACTTAAAAATACAAGATTGTCATCAGTCCAATATGGCTCTTTTGTAAGTATAGGCTCTAATTTATATGATAATTCATCAAAAGACATAGACATTCTAATATCTATATTATTTTTTCATTTAGGATAAAGAATTTGAGGATGAGCTATTAATTTTGTCTTTTCTAGATTATATTTATGTAAAAGACTTTTTAGCCCACCAGTATAGTCGCTATGGCCATGAGATAAAACAATATAATCTAAGTTAGCTAAAGAAATATTCATTTTACTTGTGTTAGTTAAAAAAATGTCTGAATATCCTGTATTAAAAAGAATTTTTTTATTATTTAACTCAATGAAATAACTAAGTGCAGGTTCACCTAAAAAATATTTATCAATAAAAGTATTATTATCTACTAAAACATTTAATATCACAGAAATCACCTCTTTAAATTTAATAAAAATAAAAAGACATTCTCTTCTATATCAAATTTTAAATTAAAATTTATAAAAAAGAATGTCTTTATTTTATATATTACATATTTTTTACAGGAATAGTACCACGGGACATAGTAAGTGTACCAGTTCTAGCTACTTCGATTACTTCATAATCTGCAAGCATTTCACAAAGGGCATCAATTTTTGTATGGTCGCCAGTTAATTCAATAACGAGTGTTTCGCGATTGATATCAACTATTTTTGCACGGAAGATATTTACTATATTTACAATATCATTTCTAGTTATAGGGTCAGCTTTTACTTTTATCATCACAAGTTCACGATTGATTGAATCAATATGAGTCAAATTAACGATTTTGATTACATTAATGAGTTTATTGATTTGCTTCATAACTTGTTCTACTTCATTTTCACTATCAGCAGTCAAGACAAAGCTCATTCTAGTAACATGTTCTTCTTCTGTATAGCCTACAGATAAGGTATTGATATTAAATGAACGTCTGCTGATAAGGGAAACAATATGGCTCAATACTCCAGGAGTATCTTCAGCTAATAGTGTTAATTGATATTTCATTGTTCTGCCTCCAATACCATTTGATCAAGTCGTCCACCAGCGGGAACCATAGGGAATACATTTTCTTCATCAGGAATTAATATATCAATGAGACAAGCGCCATCACTATTGATGTAATTAGCTAATTGTTCATTGAATGTAGTTTTATTATCAATGCGATAACCATTTACACCCATAGCTTGAGCTAATTTTACTAAATCAGTTTTACCTCTTAATACGGAATGGGAATAATGATGATTGTAGAACATACGTTGCCATTGAGCAACCATGCCAAGCATATGGTTATTGAGTACTACTACTTTTATATCTAAATTATAATCAGCAACAGTAGCAAATTCTTGACAATTCATCATAATACTACCATCACCAGTAAATAAAACTACTTTTTTATCAGGATTTGCAAGTTTAGCGCCAATTGCAGCAGGAAGACCAAATCCCATAGTACCAAGTCCACCAGAAGTGATAAATTTGCGAGATTTTTGTAAATTGTAATATTGTGCTGCCCACATTTGATGTTGACCAACATCTGTTACTACAATAGTGTTTTCATCACAAATTTTACTGATATTAGTGATAATATTTTCAGGCATGATTAAATTTTCATCATCACGATATAATAAAGGATTGAAATGTTTCATTTCAAAGATGTAATCACGCCAAGGTTTATATTGATCTTTTAATTGTGCACCAATGATAGAAAGTTTAGCTGTGAACAAAGGTAAAGACCAACGTAAATCACCGACAACAGGATAATCTACATGTACATTTTTATTTATTTCCGCACTATCAATATCAAAATGAGCGATTTTGGCATTAGGGGCAAATTCAGAAACTTTACCAGTAACACGGTCATCAAAACGAGCGCCTAAAGCAATTAATAAATCACATTCCATTACTGCCATATTTGCTGTATAAGTACCATGCATACCTACCATGCCTAAGGATTCTAATTGGTCGCATGGAATAGAACCTCTACCCATAAGGCTTTCAACAACAGGAATGCCAGTTATTTCAGTTAATTGTTTGATATACGCAGAAGTATTTGAAGAAATAACGCCACCGCCGACAAATAAAATAGGTTTTTCAGCAGTTTTTACAGCTTCGATTAAAGTATCAATATCGTCTGTATTGCCATCTTTTTGTAATTTATATCCACGAAGATTAACTTCTGTAGGATATTTAAAATCTATTTCAGCTTCAAATACATCTTTAGCAATATCAATGACAACAGGGCCAGGTCTACCAGTAGAAGAAATATGGAATGCTTCTTTAAATACTCGTGGTAAATCGCTAACTTTTTTTATTAAGTAATTATGTTTAGTTACAGGTGCTGTAATACCACATACATCGGCTTCTTGGAAAGAATCTTTACCGATTAGATGAGTAGCAACCTGTCCTGTAATACAAACGATAGGAATAGAGTCTATATTAGCTGTCGCAATACCTGTGATTAAATTGGCAGCACCTGGACCAGATGTAGCAAAACATACTCCAACTTTTCCACTAGAACGAGCATAACCGTCAGCAGCATGAATAGCACCTTGTTCATGTTTGGTTAGAATATGAGGAAATTTATTTTGATATAAAGCATCATATAATGTCAAAACAGCACCGCCAGGGTAACCAAAAACAAGATTTACATTTTCTTTTTTCAAACATTCAATAATTGCTTGAGCGCCGTTTATTCGCATGAATTTTTCCTCCTTTATATATGTAATCAAATATTTTGATAAAAAAAGAGATGCTTTGCAGCATCTCTTTTTGCTTTATATATCGCCGCTATTAATTGTTGATAAGTTTATCGGAATCATTCCAGCTATAAAGTTTACGAAGTTCAGCACCAACTTTTTCGCATTCATGTTCAGCTGCACGTTTACGCATAGCAAGGAAATGAGCACAACCAGTTTGGTTATCCATGAGCCAATCTTTAGCAAAAGTACCATCTTGAATATCGGAAAGAATTTTCTTCATAGCTTTTTTAGTATCTTCTGTAATGATTTTTGGACCAGTGATATAATCACCATATTCAGCAGTATTGGAGATAGAATAACGCATACCAGCAAAACCGCTTTCATAGATAAGGTCAACGATAAGTTTCATTTCATGAATACATTCAAAATATGCATTACGTGGGTCATAACCTGCTTCAACTAATGTTTCAAAACCAGCTTGCATTAAAGCGCAAACACCACCGCAAAGAACAGCTTGTTCACCAAAGAGGTCAGTTTCTGTTTCAGTTTTGAAAGTTGTTTCAAGAACACCTGCTCTAGAGCAACCAAGACCATTTGCATAAGCAAGAGCTAAATCTAAAGCGTTGCCTGTAGCATCTTGATATACAGCAACAAGACATGGAGTTCCACGACCTCTTAAATATTCGCTTCTAACTGTATGACCAGGAGCTTTTGGTGCAATCATAGTAACATCAACATCTTTTGGTGGAACGATTTGATTGAAATGAATAGCAAAACCATGAGCGAACATGAGCATTTTACCAGCTGTTAAATTAGGTTCGATAGATTCTTTATACATTTTTGCCTGTTTTTCATCATTGATAAGAACCATGATAACATCTGCTTGAGCAGCAGCTTCAGCAGCTGTGAAAACATCAAAACCTTGAGCTTCTGCTTTAGCCCAGGATTTACTTCCTTTGTAAAGACCTACAACAACATCTAAACCAGATTCTTTTAAATTTAACGCATGTGCATGACCCTGACTACCATAGCCGATGACAGCAATTTTTTTACCTTTTAATAAGTTAAGATTACAATCTTCTTGATAATAAATTTTTGCCATAATAAAAAATCTCCTTTTGTATCTTTTGTATTAAAAAATACTTTATAAATTTATGCAAACATGCATTAATATAATAAAAAAGTTCATCTCTTAAAAATATATATGAAATATATTTCTAAGGGACGAACTTTTTAAATCCGTGGTACCACCCAAATTTTGCTAATAATAGCAACACTCAGAATACATTTATAATAATTAATCGATAACTAGAATATACAAATGTATTTTCCAATAACGAGGAAAAGCCGTTTTGACTTACTAAGTATAATTACTTTTCAGTCAAAATCCTCCCAGATGATGTTCACTATAACATCACACTGATTTGCACCAACCATCAGCTCTCTGTAGCTTTTTGCTATAAGTTACTTGTCTGTTCATAGGATTTATTATATTTGATTTCATGTTTACAACTTTACGATATGTATACATTAAACTATTCTGTTAAATTTGTCAAGTGTTTTTTATTTATTAACTTTTTCTATTTAACTAAAAGCATGATTATTAAGGCTGTTTGTAAATTGTAAAATTGTAATTAATATTGAATGAATTTTAGTAGTTATTTATATTAAGGTATTTTAAATATGCTAGAATGAAGTTAATAAAGTAGTAAATTTATTAATTTAAAAATTTGAGAAGAAATTATTTTATGATTTATTGGTCGAATGAAAATGGTGAAGGCAGTTTTCAAAGTAAATTTTTTCAAGATGATGAATATAAGCATAAATTAAGTATTTATATAAATGACGATAAGTTAAAAGAATGTGCTGAAAAATGTGTAGAGTCTTTGAATAATCTCACAGATGGTATGATAGATGAAATTTGCACACAACTTTGGGAAAATGTAAAAGATGAATTTACATTACCAAAGATAAATGATGTTCGTGAAATCTTGAATTATTGTTGGTTTGAGGCTTTATATGTGGATATGATAAATGATGATGATGAAATAGCTTATGCTGTCGAAGGTGAAGGCGATTGGGGTACAGAAGTTGGTTTTGTTATAAGAGATAATAAAGTAATTTATGCAGGCATTGATTATTTAGATTATATAAAAAATGTATGAGAAAAATTTAATGATTAAAAGCATAAATTTAACTATAGATTTTAAAATTTTTATGATAAATATTTTATCTAAGTAATAAATTTTAGTAATAAAGATGTAAATATAAAAATTTTTACAATTATCGTGCTATAGTGTTATAATTATGCTTAAAATAATTAAATTTGTTAAAGAAAGGTTTGAAGTTATGGGGGCTTTAAAAGAAATTCAACCGATAAAAACAGGATTAAAAGGAGAAATTTTAATACCTGGAGATAAATCAGTATCACATCGCAGTGTAATGTTTGCTGGTCTTTGTGATAGTGAAGTAAAAATCACTAATTTTTTACATGCAGCAGATTGTATGTCTACTGTTAATTGTATGAGAGCTTTAGGTGTAAAAGTTAAAGAATTAGATGAAAATACTTTGATTGTAAAAGGTAATGGTTTTCATGGACTTCAAGAACCGCAAAGTATAATTGATGCTGAAAATTCAGGCACAACACTTCGTTTAATGATGGGAATATTGGCAGGTCAAAAATTTTTAACTACTTTTACAGGTGATGCTTCACTTAGTCGTCGTCCTATGGGAAGGGTAATTAACCCATTGAGCCAAATGGGGGCTAATATTGTAGGAAGAAAAGAAAATAAATTATTGCCTATAACTGTAATTCCTGCAAAAGAAAGTTTACAAGGTATTGATTATCAAATGCCAATGGCTAGTGCGCAGGTGAAATCTGCTATTTTACTCGCTGGCATGAATGCTGAAGGCAAAACTACAGTAACTGAGCCATATACTTCTAGAGATCATACAGAACGTATGCTTGAAGGTTTTGGCGTAAAATTAGAAAAATCTGGCACAAGCATAACAATTAGTAAAGTGGAAAAAATGACAGCTCCAAAAGAAATTCATGTACCAGGTGATATTTCTTCAGCTGCTTTTTGGCTTGTAGTTGGTTCAATTATCGAAGATAGCGATATTATTTTAAAAGATGTAGGTATAAATGAAACACGTACAGGAATTATTGATGTATTAAAAGCTATGGGAGCTAATATTGAACTTTTAAATGTTCGCGATGAAGTAGAACCTATTGCTGATATTCGTGTGCGTTATGCTAAATTACATGGTACAAGCTTTGGTGCAGATATCATGCCTAGACTTATTGATGAAATTCCTATTATCACTGTAGCTAGTATGTTTGCAGAAGGTGAAACTATTATTACAGGTGCTGGTGAATTACGTGTAAAAGAAACAGATAGATTGCAAGTTATCACAGATGAATTTAACAAAGTTTGTCCATGTATAAAAGGAACTCAAGATGGTTTAATTATCACTGGCGGTCAAAGAAATAATTTACAAAAAACTGTATGTAATTCTCATAATGATCATAGAATTGCCATGGCACTTGCAATATTAGGAGCTAGTGGTGCAGGTATTGAAATTGAAAATAGTGAATGTGTAAATATTTCCTATCCAACTTTTTATGATATATTGACTCGTTTTGAATAATTTACAAATTTTATATAGGTGAGAATGATGAAGAAATCTGTAATTGCTATTGATGGTCCAGCGGGAGCAGGCAAATCTACTATAGCGAAAATGGCAGCTAAAAAATTAAATTATATTTATATTGATACTGGTGCGATGTATAGAGGTGTAGCGTGGCTTGTATTGCAAAAATATCAAGTGCCTGTAAATACAGCACAAGTTTTATCTGTAATTGAAGATATTAATATACGATTGGCGTATGATGATAATGGAAATATGCTCATTTTTGTAAATGAACAAGATGTAAGTACAGCGATTAGAACACCAGAAGTAACAGCTTTAGTATCACAAGTAGCAGCAATTAGTGAAGTTCGTCAAAAAATGGTAGAGCTTCAACGTAAAATGGCACAAGATGGTTCTGTATTGATGGATGGTAGAGATATTGGAACATGTGTACTTCCTAATGCTGATTTAAAAATTTATTTGACAGCTTCTGCTGATGAAAGAGCAAATCGCAGAGCTAAAGAAATGAGAGAAAAAGGCTATGATGTAGATGTAGAAGAAATAAAAAAAGATATTATAGCTAGAGATGAAGCTGATATGCAAAGAGAAGTTTCTCCATTGAAAAAAGCAGACGATGCTATTTTATTAGATACAACAAAAATGACTATTGATGAAGTTTTACAAGAAATTATAAGACTAGCTAATGCTTAAGGCTATTTTTGTGAATTTATAATTTGAGGATTTTTAATTATGTTATATGGATTACTTAGAATAATATTTAAATTTATTTATTCTGTTATTTTTCCTACAACAGTCAAAGGAAAAGAAAATATACCTAAAGAAGGAGCTGTAATTTTAGCTGCTAATCATTTAAGCAACTGGGATCCTCCACTGGTAGGAACATTCATACCTCGTCATTTGGCTTATATGGCTAAAGAAGAGTTGTTTAAAGTGCCGATATTGAAAAATATTTTAGAAAATGTGCATACTTTTCCTGTAAAAAGAGGTGCTTCAGATAGAGCTGCAATAAAAACAGCATTGCAGATGTTAGAAGCAAAAGAGTGTATATGTATGTTTCCTGAAGGTACTAGAAGTAAAGATGGAAAATTACACAAGGGTGCACCAGGAGTAGCACTCATTGCCGCAAAATCAAAAGCGACAGTTATTCCTGTAGCAATACAAGGAACATTTAAATTAAGACCGTTTAGAAAAATAACTTTAATTTATGGAAAACCTATGACTTTTGAAGCAGAAAAAGTGGATAAAGAAAATTTACAAGAATTTACTGAAAAAATAATGCAAGAAATTGCGTCAATGCTAAAAATAAAGTAGAATAAAGATAGCATAGTATGGTATACTATATGGTAAGCTTAGTAATATAATTTTTGATGGTGATAAATTTTGGAAGTAATTTTAGCTGACGATTATGGATTTTGTTATGGCGTAAAAAGAGCAATAAAAACTGCTAAAGATAATATTGATTTATCAAAAAAAGTTTGCACTTTAGGACCAATAATTCATAATCCGCAAATGGTAAAATCATTAGCTGATGAAGGTATCGGAATAGTAGAATCAGTTGATGAAATGGAGAATGGGAAAATAATAATTCGCTCTCATGGTGTAGGTCCAAGCATATATGATGCGATAAAAGCAAAAGGGCTAGAGCTTGCAGATGCTACTTGTCCACATGTTAAGAAAGCTCAAATGTCAGCCAAAACGCTAGCTGATGAAGGCTTCAAAGTTATTATTATAGGCGAAAAAAATCATCCTGAGGTAAAAAGTATTAAAGAGTGGGCTGGTAAAAATTCATTAGTTATTGGTTCACAAGAAGAAGCTGAAAATATAGCTTTTGTATCTAAATTGGGTATTGTAGCGCAAACAACATTTTCAGCAAAAGCCTTTAGTGAGATTGTTAATATTTTATTAACTAAATCTTATGATATCAGGATTTTAAGAACAATTTGCACAGCCACAGATAAACGTCAGTCTGCTGCGATAAAATTATCTAAAGAAGTAGATATGATGATTGTTGTTGGTGGTCGCAATAGTGCTAATACAACTCGATTAGCGCAATTATGCACCGAGCATTGTGTAACACATCATATAGAAACGGTTGATGAATTACATGATGATTGGTTCAATAATATTAAAAAAATTGGTATTACAGCAGGTGCATCTACACCTGACTGGATTATCAAGGAGGTATATGAAAAGTGCAAGACATGGCAAGCTTATTAGCAGAAGAATCTATGAAGGAATTTAATCCACATGAAGTTATAGAAGGTACTGTGGTTTTAGTTAACCGTGATGAAGCGTATGTTGATATCGGTTATAAAACAGAAATTCCTATCGCAAAAAAAGAATTGGCTTATCCAGAACCAGAAGCTGCTACAGATGTAGTTAAAGTTGGCGACAAAATTAATGTATATGTAGTTGCTTTAGGCGGAGAAAATGGATTAATTCTTTCCAAAACTCGTGCAGACCGTTTAGTTGCATGGGAAAAAGTAGAAAAAGTTAAAGAAGAAAAACAAATCATTGAAGTAGAAATTCTTCAGGTTGTAAAAGGTGGTTTACTCACTACTGCTTTTGGTCTTCGTGGATTTATTCCTGCTTCTCAGATTGCACTTCATTTTGTCAAAGATTTAAATGAATTTGTAGGTCAAAAAGTTGAAGTTGAAATTATGGAAGCAGACCCTAAAAAACAACGCCTCGTTCTTTCTCGTCGTAGCGTTCTTGAAGCACAACGTGAACAAAAACGTGAAGAAGCTTTAGCAAGCATTGTTGAAGGTGAAAAACGTGCAGGTGTTGTAAAACGTTTAGTAGATTATGGTGCATTTATTGATATCGGTGGTGTTGATGGACTTGCACATATCTCTGATCTTTCTTGGGATCATATCAAAAATCCAGCAGACGTATTATCCGTTGGTCAAGAAGTAGAAGTTTTAGTAAAAGCTTTTGACCCAGAAACAAAACGTATTTCTTTAAGCATTAAAGATACTGTTCGTGATCCTTGGTTCGATAAAGCAGAAAAATATCCAGTAGGTTCTTATGTAAAAGGCAAAATCGTAAAATTAACAGATTTTGGTGCATTTATGGAAATTGAACCTGGTTTTGATGGTTTAATTCGTATGCGTGAACTTTCTCCAAAACACATTACAAAAGCTTCTGAAGCTGTAAGTGTTGGCGATGAAGTTACTGTAAAAGTTATTCATGTAGATATGGATAATAAAAAAGTTGCTCTTAGCATTACAAAAGTGCAACAAGACGCTGAAAAAGCTGAATATCAAGATTTCTTAGCAAAACAAGATAACACAGCTGTTACAATCGGCGACGAAGTAAACGAATAATTATTTAATATTTAATGCAAAAAGAGTGGTGGAAATCATCACTCTTTTTTTCTGACTTGATAAATTGTATAATTAACATAAAAATAAGATAAAAGAGGTGATTTGATTGGCTAAAGGCGGTATCATATCAGCTATACATCAAGGAAGTTTAGCTGAAGAATTAGAATTAGTACCTGGTGATAAAATAATATCTATAAATGAACAAGAATTGACAGATATTATTGATTTAAGTTTTGCTTTAGCAGATGAAGAAATTGAAATGTTAATAGAACATGAAAATGGAGAGCAAGAAATAATTGCTTTTGAAAAAGATATAGATGAAGAGCTTGGGGCAGAATTTGAATCAGCTGTATTTGGTAAAATTCGCCAATGTGCTAATAATTGTTATTTTTGTTTTGTGGATCAAGTAGCTCCTAACATGCGTGATTCCTTGTATATAAAAGATGACGATTATCGTTTATCTTTCCTTTATGGGAATTTTGTTACTATGACGAATATGGGACCTCGTGATTTAGAGAGAATACACAGATTACATTTATCACCATTATATATTTCTGTGCATACAACTAATCCAAAACTTCGTGGAGAAATGCTCAGAACAAAACGTGGTGAATTAATCATGGAACAATTGGCTAAATTAAATGAGGCTGATGTGGAATATCATACACAAGTGGTATTATGCCCAGGATTAAATGATGGCGCGGAATTAGATAGAACAATTCAAGATATCATCAGTATGCAGCCATATGCAAAAACTTTAGGTATTGTGCCAGTAGGTCTTACTAAATTTAGAGAAAATTGTTATCCACTTAAAACATTTGATGCACAAGGTGCTACAAAAGTCATCGAGCAAGTACGCTATTGGCAAGAAAAAATGCGCAAACAAACAGGTAAGAATTTTATTTATTTAAGTGATGAATTTTATCTGTTGGCTGGTGAACCATTGCCAAAAGCTGAAGAATATGATGGTTTTCCACAGCTTGATAATGGTATAGGTCTTACACGTAATTTCATTGAACAATGGAAAGAGACAAAGATTAATCCAAATAATTATCAAAAACCTTTAAATTTAGATATTATCTGTGGAAAATCAGCAGGAAAAGTGATTAAAAATTTAGTTGATGAATTGAATATAGATAATTTAAATGCTAATGTATTAGCTTTAGAAAATGAATTTTTTGGTCATGAAGTAACTGTTACAGGATTATTGACAGGTCAGGATATCATAAAAAATCTAAAGCAGAATAAAGCTAATAGAGATGGTATTATTATTCCAAGCTGTGCACTTCGTGAAGGTGAAGATATTTTCTTAGATGATTATACTTTAGAGGATATTAAAAAAGCTTTTCCTGATGAAGAAGTCAAAGTTGCCAGCGATGCCATCATGTTAAAGAATTTGTTGGCTGATTGGCATAACATAAAATGTGAACGAAGCAAAGCTATTTATACATGGCAATCAAATGCTAGCTATACAAAATAATGATGACGGTATATAATAAATGAGTTTTGCAAAATAATATTATTGATGAGGTGAAGAATTTGAGTAAACCAATAGTAGCTATTGTAGGACGCCCTAATGTAGGTAAATCTACGTTTTTTAATCAAATAGGTAAAAAGAGAGTATCCATTGTTGAAGATTTTCCAGGTGTTACTAGAGATAGAATTTATATGGACGCTGAATGGTTAAATCATCAATTCACAATGATTGATACTGGCGGGATTGAACTTGAAAATGACGGGGAAGGTAAAATTTTAGCTTCCATGCGTCAACAAGCACGTTTAGCAATTGAAGAAGCTGATGTAATTGTATTTATGGTTGATGGTCGTACAGGAATGACTCATGATGATGAAGAAATAGGTCATATCTTAAGAAATACAAGAAAACCTGTTATTGTCGCTGTAAATAAAATTGACAGTCCAAAACAGCATTTAGATGTATATGAATTTTATAATTTAGGACTTGGCGAACCAATCGGTATTTCTGCTGCAAATGCTTTGAATGTAGGCGATTTATTAGATGAAATAGTAGCTAATTTCCCTAAAGATTTAGAAGATGATATCGAACATGATGAAATTCGCATTGCCGTTATCGGTAGACCAAATGTAGGTAAATCTTCTTTAGTAAATGCTCTATTAGGTCAAGAACGTGTAATCGTAAGTGATGTAGCAGGAACTACTCGTGATGCCATTGATACAAAATTTGATGATGGCAATACACATTTTACTTTGATTGATACTGCTGGTATGAGACGTAAAGGTAAAATTGATATGCCTATTGAGCGTTATAGCGTAATGCGTTCTCTTCGTGCTGTAGATAGAGCAGATGTAGTTTTAATGGTAATTTCTGCACCAGAAGGTGTAACAGAACAAGACAAAAAAATTGCAGGTTATGCTCATGAATCTGGTAAAGGTTGTATCATTGTTGTTAATAAATGGGATTTAATTGAAAAAGATGATAAAACTTCTTTGCGTTTTACTGAAGATATTCGTGATGAACTTGGATTTTTACAATATGCACCAGTTTTATACACTTCTGCACTTACAAAACAGCGTGTACATCGCGTAGTTGACCTTGTAAAATATGTAGCTGAACAACAAGCTATGCGTGTACAGACAAGCGTATTAAATCAATTAGTAATGGACGCTGTTTCTATCAATCCACCACCATCTCATAAAGGTAAACAATTAAAAATTTACTTTATGACTCAAGCTGATATTAAACCACCAAAATTCTTGGTATTTGTTAATGACCCAGAATTGATGCATTTTTCCTATTTGCGTTTCTTAGAAAACAAACTAAGAGAAAGTTTTGGTTTTGAAGGAACTCCTCTTAAATTAGTAGTTCGTGGAAGAAAAGAGGAAGATGATGAATAATGGAATTTAATTTTCTTATAGTAATAATCTGTAGTTATGTCATTGGTTCTATTCCAAGTGGCTTGGTTTTAGGAAAAGGAATTTGGCATGTAGATTTACGTGAACATGGTAGTAAAAATATTGGTGCTACTAATGCTTGGCGTACTTTAGGAAAATTTCCTGGATTTGTCATATTTTTAGCTGATTTAATAAAAGGCTTATTAGGTGTGTATCTAGGCATGACTTTAGTTGGTAGTTCTATGGCTATGATTTTTGGTGGTATATTAGCAATAGTAGGTCATTCTGCCTCCATATTTTTAAAATTAAAAGGTGGAAAAGGCGTAGCAACAGGACTTGGTGTATTGATTATGTTGATGCCAAAAGTATCTGTTTGTGTCTTTTTTATTTGGCTTATAATTGTAATGATTAGTAAATATGTATCACTTGCTTCAATCGTTGCAGCAGCGTTTGTACCAATCTTAGCCTATGCTTTTGATATGCCTATAGAGTTTGTCATTTTCGGTATAGTAGCAGCTATATTTGTTATTTACCGCCACAAAACAAATATAGTACGTCTTTTAAATGGAAATGAAAATAAAATAAAAGCAGGTCATAGATAATTTATCTAAAACTTAATAATACCCTTTGCTATTATGGCGATAAAATGATATAATGTCTGCTATAAAAAGAATATTATCCATTGTAAAAGTACGGAGGATTTAATAATGACAAAAAAAGATTCAGGATACTATTTAGTAAAAGAAGATATTTTACCTTCTGCAATCAAAAAAACAATCAAGGTAAAAGAAATGTTACGTCGTCATGATAATATGACTATAAATGATGCCGTTTCTAAAATGGGTTTAAGCCGTAGTGCTTATTATAAATATAAAGACTTTGTTTTACCATTTTATGAAGCAAGTATCAATAAAATTGTTTCTGTTTCTTTTGTTCTTGATAATAAACAGGGAGTACTTTCTAATGTGTTAAATATGATTTCTGAAGATAAAGGAAACGTATTGACTATTAACCAAGGTATTCCTCTTCAAGGAGTAGCAGTAGCAACAATTTCTATTGAAACTAAAAATATGAATATTGACCTTGAAGCATTGCTCGATAAATTGCGTCTTGTGAACGGCGTAAGACGTTTAGAGGTTATTGGTCAAGTTTAAAAGTCTAGTCTTGAGAGAGGGATATTTATGGCAAAGAAGATAAAATTAGGTTTATTAGGTTGTGGTACAGTAGGTACAGGTGTTTTAAAAGTTTTACAAGAAAATTATCATGATATCAGAGCCAAAATTGGCAATGATATCGAAGTGAGCAAAGTTTTAGTTCGCAATTTAAACAAAAAACGTGATTTTAATGGAGATGTTGTTTTTACAGATAATATTGATGATATCTTAAATGATGAAAGCATTGATATTGTTGTAGAATTATTAGGTGGCATACATCCAGCACGTGAATATATGTTAAAAGCTATGGAAAATGGCAAACATGTAGTTACTGCAAATAAAGATGTTTTAGCACAGTTTGGTAAAGATATGTTTGAGGCGGCTGAAAAACATGATGTAGATTTTATGTTTGAAGCAAGTGTAGCAGGTGGCATACCGATTATCACTCCATTAAAACAATGTTTAACTGCGAATAAAATCACAGAATTAATTGGTATTGTAAATGGTACAACTAATTACATGTTAACTAAGATGACAGAGCAAGGTATGGATTATGATACTGCATTGGCAAGAGCTCAAGCTAAAGGTTATGCAGAAGCAGATCCTACAGCAGATGTCGCTGGTTTAGATGCCGCTAGAAAAGCAGCAATTTTATCTTCTATTGCCTTTAATACACGCGTAAGTTTAGAAGATGTAAAAGTAGAAGGTATTACTAATATTACACCTGAAGATATAACTTACGCTAAAGAATTAGGCTATATTATAAAATTATTGGCTATAGCTAAACATACAGAAGATGGTATAGATGTTCGCGTTCATCCGACATTTATTGATAAAGATCATCCATTGGCTTCTGTTCGCAATGTGTTTAATGCTATATTTATTCATGGTAACGCTGTTGGCGATACTATGTTTTATGGTAAAGGAGCAGGTGAAAGACCAACTGCTTCAGCCGTTTTAGCAGATATTATTGATGTAGCACGTGATATGGGTAAAGACCGTTTTGGTAAAATACGTTGTACTTGTTATGAAGAAAAGAAATTATGCCCACCAGATAAAGTTTTATCAGGATATTATATTCGCTTATTAGTTGAAGATAAACCTGGTGTATTAGGTGCGATTGCTACAGCTTTTGGTGAAAGCAATGTAAGTTTATATTCTGTAATTCAAAAACGCAGAGTAGGGGAATTTTCTGAAATAGTAGCAATTACTCATAATGTAAATAATAATCAAATTGAAGACCTCAAAGTTCGTTTAAATAATTTAGATGTAGTACATGAAATTTCTAATATTATCCGAGTAGTAATGTCTCAGGAGGCTTAATTATGAGTGATTTTGTCAAGGTAAGAGTTCCAGGAACTACAGCAAATTGTGGCCCTGGTTTTGATGTTATGGGTATTGCCTGTAGTATTTATAATGAATTGGAATTAAAACTCTTAGAAGAAAAAAATTTATGTATAGAAATTTATGGAGATGGAGCAACAAATATACCATGTGATGAAAGAAATATGGTATGGCGCTCTATAGAAAAGTTATTAGTTAAAGCTCACTTGGAGAAAAAATATCAAGGGGCACATATAAAAATGACAAATAATGTGCCTCTATCACGTGGTCTTGGCAGTAGTGCAACTGCTATAGTAGCGGGATTATTTGCAGCTAATGTATTTTTGAATAATAGATTTTCTATACAGGATATATTTGAGTTAGCTACTGAGATTGAAGGACACCCTGATAATGTAGCACCTACTTTATTTGGCGGAATAACAGTCAGCACAAAAACTGATTATAAATTAGAATATGTATCTTTTATGCCAAATTTTGATTTAAAAATGGTAGTGGCTATACCTGACTTTTATTTACCAACTAAAAAAGCTAGAGCAGCTTTAAAACAAGAAGTGCCATTAAAAGATGCTATTTTTAACATTGGTCATACAGCTATGATTATTGCAGCTATTTGTCAAGGAAAAATAGAAGCTTTAAAAGGTGCTTTTGCAGATAAATTACATCAACCATATAGAGCAGATTTAATTCCTGGTATGTATGATGTATTTGCAGCAGCAAATTCTAAAGGTGCACTTGGTACAACTATAAGTGGAGCAGGCCCAACACTTATTGCTTATACGATAGAAAATGGTGAAGAAATCGGTAAAGCAATGGTTGAGGCTTTTGCAAAACATAATATTAGCTCTAAATACTTAGTATTAGATATTGATAATAAAGGTGCTATGGTAATAGAATAAATTAAAATAAAACCCAGTAGATATTATATCTAACTGGGTTTTTTTATAAGTAGGTGATTTAAAATTATGAATGAAATAGAATTTTCACAGAAGATAGATGATTTAGGTGGCACTTTATATATTGTAGGTGGTTGGGTGCGCGATAAAATACGAGGTGTTATTCCTAAAGATAAAGATTTTGTCATTTGTCATGTAAAAGAAGAAGATTTTAAACAAAATTTTCCAAAGGCAAAAAAAGTAGGAAAATCTTTTCCTGTGTATTTAGTAAAAATTGAAGACAAAGAATGTGAAGTAGCTTTTGCCCGTAAGGAAAGAAAAACAGGTATAGGTTATACAGGCTTTATTGTAGATTATGATGAAAAAGTAACGATTGAAGAAGATTTATATCGTAGAGATACGACTATGAATAGCATAGCTTACCGCGTACGTGATGGAAAAATAATTGACCCATATAAAGGACGAGAGGATATTGAAAAAAGATATATCAAAGCAGTATCACATCATTTTAAAGAGGACCCTGTAAGAGCGCTTCGAGCTGCGCGTCAGGCTTGTGAATTGAATTTTAAAATCAATGAAGATACTGTAAATTTGATGCGAGCATGTAAAGAGGAAATAAAATCAGAGCCACAAGAACGCATTTTTAATGAATTGCAACGTGCATTAAAAACAAAGAAACCTTCAGTATTTTTCCGCAGTTTAGTGAAAGCGGATTTATTAGAAATCTTATTTCCAGAAATCTATGCCTTGATAGGGAAAACTCAACCTGTAGCATTTCATCCAGAAGGTGATGCGTTTGAGCATACTATGGAGATTGTGGATTTAGTTGCTGGTATGACTGATGATGTCGCAGTGCGTTTTGCAGGTCTTGTGCATGATTTGGGCAAAGGTGTAACGCCAAAAGAAATGTTACCTCATCATTATGGACATGAAGAAAAAGGTTTAGCCGTATTAAAAGCATGGAATAAACGCATGACGCTTCCTAAAAAGTGGCTGCAAGGTGGATTATTTGTCATCAAAGAACATATGCGAGCAGCTAGACTAGGAAAAGTAGGAAAAATTGTCGATTTTTTATTGATTGTAGAGAGAAATCCTTTAGGCTTTGCTGGCTTTAATTGTGTGATTTTGGCAGATAGTAAATCATTACCCTATTATTTAGCAGATTATCATAGTTATCTCCAAAAAATTCATAGTGTATCTATGAAGAATTGTCCATCAAATTTGAAAGGCAAAGCGATTGGTGATTGGATAAGAAATGAGCAAATTAAATTATTTAAGCAGAATATAGAAGTAGAAGCTTAGAAAATTTTACAAATATTTAACATTTCTCATATTTAATTTTCTTATTTTTATACTATAATATTATTAAAGGCAAAATTAATCTATTATTGAAGTAGATAATAAATAAAATTTATAAATACAGCATTCTAAGTTGTGAAACGAAGAATGCTATTATTTTTGTCTATTTTAGTAAAAAGATTGTATTTTGTAATATTTTTGTAAAATAGTGAAGGAAAAACGAGGGGATATATAGAATTTAGCATAAAAAAATATTATACTTAAAACAGAGTAGGAGGGATTTAGATGTATGGTATTGTAGATATTGGCTCAAATACAATGCGTCTTGTTATTTATAAAGTAGAAGGTGGTAAACCAAGAGTACTTTTAAATAAAAAAGAAATGGCAGAATTAGCATCATTTATTCAAGATGGTATGATGGTAGCAGACGGTATCAATAGAGCTTGCTATATCTTGGATAGTTTTAATTTATTAGCTAAAGATTTAGGTGTAAATAATTTACATGTTTTTGCTACTGCATCTTTAAGAAATATTTCTAATAGTCAAGCAGCAGTTAGTGAAATTGAAGATAGAACAGGATTAGCTATTAATTTATTAAGTGGTGCTCAAGAAGCTGAATATGATTTTGTTGGTGCAGCTAGAACTATTGATTTAAAAAGTGGTTTATTAGTAGATATTGGTGGCGGTAGTACAGAATTAGTTATGTATAATAATATGCAAATACAAAATTCTATAAGCTTACCAATCGGTTCTTTAAGCATGTATACAAAATTTGTAAAACATTTATTCCCAACAAAAAAAGAACGCAAAAAAATTGAAGAATGCGTAAGAGAAATGATAGTTCGTTACGATGTAGACCAATGGGGTGATTGTCCATATGTTTGCGGTGTAGGTGGAACTATTCGTAATGTAGATAGATTAAATAGTTATTTTTATGATTTAAGTAAAAATAATCGTTTTGTCATTGCTGAAAATTTAAATTGGATGGTTAAAAAACTAGAAAACCGTGAAAATAAAAAATTAGTACCTCGTGAAACTTTAGAAACATTATTAAAAGTCGTACCTGAACGTGTGCGTACAATTATGCCAGGTATGATAATCTTAAATACTATTGTTAAATATTTTAACGTACAAAGCATTTATGTAAGTCGTGCAGGTGTACGTGAAGGATATTTATATAAGCAAGTATTAACTAAAGAGGGAGAACAGAATGCATAAAAAGATAGATACATCATATACACAAAATAGAGAATTATCATGGCTTCGTTTTGATGATAGAGTATTAGAAGAAGCTATAGATGAAAATGTGCCTCTATATGAAAGACTAAAATTTATAGCAATTTATGCTAGTAACTTAGATGAGTTTTATCGAGTACGCGTAGGTAGTCTATATGAAATGGCTTCTGTGGATACAAATGGTTTTGATAATAAAAGCTTTATGACACCAAATCAGCAATTAGATAAAATCTTTGTAGCTACAAAACAATTAAATCAAAAAGCTGATAAAATTTTTGCGACTGTGGAAAAACAGTTTAAAACATATGGCATCGAACGTAAAAAAGTAAAATCTTTAAATCAAAAAGATAAATCTTATGTTAAAGCATATTTTGACAATCAAATTAGCCCATTCTTATCTCCACAAATTATAAATGTAAGACATCCATTTCCTCATTTATTAAATAAAGCGTTATATGTAGGTATAATTTTAACACGCAAAAAGAAAAAGGTTTTTGGAATTATTCCAGTACCTAGCAATTTACCTAAAATCGTATATATACCAAATAAATCTAAAATTCGCTATGTGATGACAGAAGATATCATAGCTACATATGCTGATAAAATTTTTGATGGCTATGAAGTAGAAAATACAGCAATTTTATCTGTTACTAGAAGTGCAGATATTAGCTTAGATGATGAGCGGTTAGATTTAGGAGAAGATTTCTTAGAACATGCACGTGAAGTCTTATTGAAAAGACAAAGACTTGCACCTGTTCGTTTAGAAATAGAGGGCAATATAGATTCAACAATGATGAAATATGCCACAGAACAATTTAAAATCACATCAAAACAAATTTTTATCTATAAATCTCCTATCAATAAATCTTATATTTTCAGCTTAGGTAGTAAATTTAATGAAGAACAGAAAAATAGCTTGATGTATCCACCATTTGAACCATCTCATATTTGTTGTGTTCCTGAAAATGCTAGTGTGATGGATTATGTGGCAAATAATGATGTAATGTTACAATATCCATATCAAAGCTTTGATATTTTCTTAAAATTCATTAAAGAAGCTGTAACGGACGAAAAAGTATTTGCTATAAAGATTACTTTATACCGTGTAGGAAGTCATAGAGCCCAATTGATGAATTATTTATCAATGGCAGCTAAAATGGGTAAAGATGTAACTGTCTTGATGGAACTTAGAGCTCGTTTTGATGAAGAGAATAATATAAACTGGGCAGAATTTTTACAAGATGCTGGCTGTAAAGTTATTTATGGTATGGAAGGCTATAAAGTTCATTCCAAAATTTGCTTAGTTATGAAACAAGATAAAACAGGCATAAAATACTTTACACAAATAGGTACAGGTAACTATAATGCTTCTACATCTTCTTTATATACAGATATTTCCTTGATAACTAGCAATGAAGATATAGGTAAAGATGCTGTAGAATTTTTCCAGAATATGGGTATTGATAATCTCTATGGAGAATATAAAAATCTATTAGTAGCACCTGTTAGTCTAAAAAATACTTTATTAGATTTAATTAAAGAAGAAATTGAAAAAGCTAAAGCTGGAGAAGAAACAAGCATTTTCTTAAAAATGAATTCTTTGACAGATAGACAATTAATAGATGCATTAAAAGAAGCTTCTCAAGCTGGCGTTAAGATAAAAATGATTATTCGTGGTATTTGCTGTATTTTACCAGGAATAGAAGGAAAAACAGATAATATTGAAGTTATAAGTGTAGTAGGTAGATTTTTAGAGCATTCTCGTATTTTCTGCTTCGGTACAGGCGAAAATATGAAAATGTATATAGCTTCTGCTGACTGGATGACTAGAAATACAGAAAATCGTGTAGAAATAGCAGCACCAATTTATGACCAAAAAATAAAAAATAGCATTTATGATACTTTACGCATAATGTGGAAAGATAATCTTAAAGCTAGAATTTTATGTAGCGATGGAACATATAAAAAGCCTGAAATAAAAGAAGGCGATGAATTGATCGATTGCCAAAATTATTTGCGTCATGAATATAAAGTTGGACGAAAAATAAAACTTTAAGCTAAAAATAAAACCTCCACTATTGAAAAACAATAGTGGAGGTTTTTTATATTTCAATTTTATTTTTTGAAAATAGTAGATTTGAAATAAACTATAGCCCAAAAGATAGTGATGATGACACCAGCAGGATAAGTAATGCTAGTTGGTAAACCAAAACCTTCAGGAGCTTGGAGAATATAAGTGAAAGTAACCATAGTCATAAAAATGGCAGGAATTACAGCGATATAATGTTGCCAACCACCTTTATTTTGTTTCCAAAGATACATTGCACCAGTCCAAAGAGCAATCATAGCTAATGTTTGGTTTGCCCAAGAGAAATAACGCCAAATGATATCAAAATTCATTTGAGATAAGATGCCACCGATACCAAGAAGTGGAATAGCTAAAGCTAAACGTTTTGTATAAGAAACTTGATCGATTTTGAACCAATCAGAAAGTGTATAACGAGCGCTTCTAAATGCAGTATCACCAGAAGTGATAGGACAAGCGATAACACCAATCATAGCTAAAATACCACCAACAGTACCTAATGTACCAAAGGATACATCATAAACAACGCCACCAGGACCTGCACTAGCGATAGCAGCAGCTAATCCACCAGTTGTTTCATAGAAAGCGATACCAGCAGATGCCCAGATAAGAGCGATAATACCTTCAGCTACCATAGCACCATAGAAAACAACGCGACCATTTTTTTCTTCTTTCATGCAACGAGCCATGAGTGGAGATTGTGTAGCATGGAAACCAGATGTAGCACCGCAAGCAACAGTGATAAACATTAATGGCCAAATAGGTAAATCTTTTGGATGAAGATTTTGAAGTGTCATTTCTGGCATTTGCCAGCCACCGAGGATAATACCACTAGAAACACCAACTGCCATGATGATTAGGCAAGCACCAAAAAGTGGATAAATTTTACCAATGATTTTATCGATAGGTAATAAAGTAGCTAAGAAATAATAAATGAGTACAACTACTAACCAGAAAGTAACATCTAAAGAATCAGGAGTGAGTTTGGCAAGAAGTAATGCAGGGCCTGTCATAAATACAGTACCTACTAAAACTAAAAGGATAACGGAGAAAATACGCATTACAGTTTTCATAGTATCGCCAAGATAGATACCTACGATTTCTGAAATACTTTCACCATTATGACGAAGGGAAATCATACCAGAGAGATAATCGTGAACGGCACCAGAGAAAATAGTCCCAATTACAATCCAAAAATAAACAACTGGGCCCCAGAGAGCACCTGCAATGGCACCAAAAATTGGACCAAGACCTGCAATGTTTAATAATTGAATCATAAAAACTTTCCATGTTGGAAGTGGTATGTAATCTACACCATCGTTATGAGTTATGGCAGGAGTAGGTTTTAGTGAAGGAGCAAAAACTTTTTCTACAAAACGACCATAAATCATGAAACCTACAATAAGAGCGATTAAACTAATAAAAAAAGTAATCATATAAGGATACACCTTCTTTAGGAAATTATAAAATTTTAAGATAGCTCCGGAACTATGCTTAATAAACTAAATAAAATTTAATACTTTGTTAAAAAAATAACTTGCATTCATTTATTAAAATATTAATATTATTTATTGTACAAATAAATTTATAATACTTTTGTGTAACTTTGTCAAGTATTTTTACAATTTTTTAAAAATTTAAATTAGAATTTAAAATTAAAACGAGTATTTCATTCAAATTTGAAAAAAAATACTCGTTTTGTTAAAGCATTATTTATAAAGTTTTTACAGTATTTCTAAAATAGTTTCCTTGACTAATTTTTCAGGAACATCTTTTTTTATACATACTTTGCCGATATCTTCTAATAAAACCCAATTAATTTTACCGTTAACAGTTTTTTTGTCATGGAAAATATCTTGATAAATTTTTTGAGCATCACAATTTTTAGCTTTAAGTGGCAAGTTCATATTTGCAAGTAATTGACACATTTTATCAACTACATCTTGAGAGATTAAGCCTAATTTAAAACTTAATTTACTAGCGCCAACCATGCCGATAGCTACTGCTTCTCCATGATTATAAATAGCATAATTAGTTTCTTTTTCAATAGCATGACCTAAAGTATGACCAAAGTTTAAGATGGCACGAAGACCAGCTTCGCATTCATCTTTAGATACTACATCTGCTTTTATTTCACAAGAACGTGCAATGATATGAATTAGGGCTTCTGGTTTCAATTGAAGAATTTCTTGTTGGTGCTCAGTTAAATAAGTATAAAAATCATGGTCATAGATAAAGCCATATTTAATGACTTCGCCTAAGCCTGTGGAAATCTCCCTAGTAGGTAAAGTTTTCATCATTTTTAAATCCATGAAAACGGCTTGTGGCTGATAAAAAGCACCAATTAGATTTTTGCCTAGAGCATGATTTACAGCGACTTTGCCACCAACACTAGAGTCAACTTGTGCAAGTAAGCTAGTTGGCATTTGAATGAAAGGCACACCACGCATGAAGGTAGCGGCAATGAAACCAGCTAAATCACCAACAACGCCACCGCCTAGAGCAATGATAGGAGATTTGCGGTCAAGACCATGTTCAATTGCTTGTGTATATAGTGTTTCTGCAACGGATAAAGATTTAGATTGTTCACCAGCTGGAATGATGGCAATTTTGGCATTAAAACCAGCTTTAGTGAGTAAATCTTTGACGCTGTCTGCATATAATGGAGCAATATTTGTATCAGTGATGATTAAAGTTTTTTGAGAATATTTTTGTGCTTTAAAAAAATCAATGATAGTTGTTTCTAGATTATGACCAATATAGATATTATAAGATTTTTCATTGAGATTTACGGGAACAATGCGCATTATTTCACACCCTTTAAGTATTTCATAATGATTTCGACATTTTGCAGTGGTGTTGTATCATCTGTTTTTATGATTAAATCAGCTTTTTTGTAAAATGGAGCACGTTTAGCCATAAGTTCAATAATAGTTTTTAAACGTTCTTCATTGCTTTTTTTGGCAAGTAGAGGACGTTTATCATTTCCAGTGCGTTTTAAAATAGTATGTGGCATAGCTGTCAGCGCTATAACGATACCATTTTTGCGAAGCTCTTGCATATCAGCTTCTTTAGTAGCAACGCCACCGCCTGTAGAAATTACTTGATGACTTTTTTGTGCTAATTTTTGGATAGTAGCTGTTTCACGTTGGCGAAATATTGCTTCGCCTTCTTTAGCAAACATATCTTTTATTTTTGTTTTGTATTCTTGTTCGATAGCTGTATCTGTATCTACAAAACTATAACCTAAACGATAAGCTAATAATTTACCTGTAATAGATTTTCCACTGCCCATAAATCCTATAAGTACAATATTAGATTTCATTTTAATCCTATCCTTTTATTCTTTCGTTATAAGCTTGTAAATTTTGAAGGACATCAACCATGCAATCACTGCCGAATTTGTCAATCATAGCTTTAGTGATAGCAAGTGCAACCATAGCTTCGCCAACTACAGAAGCTGCTTGAACAGCACAAACATCACTGCGTTCTTTACAAGCTAAAACTTCTTGTTTACTTTCAATATCAATGGAATGAAGTGGTGTCATAAGTGTAGGAATAGGTTTCATACAAGCGCGAACAATAATAGGCTCGCCATTACTCATACCACCTTCGATACCACCTGCATGATTTGTTTTGCGATAAACTGTTTTATCTTCATTATAGAACATTTCATCATGTAATTGACTGCCTGGATGATTTGCATAATCAAAACCATCGCCGATTTCAACGCCTTTGATAGCTTGAATGGACATCATGGCTCCAGCAAGTTGCATATCGAGGCGTTTATCCCATTGAATATGACTGCCTACGCCGATTGGCATATTTTGGACTACAACTTCAAAAGTTCCGCCTAAAGTATCACCTGCTTGACCAGCATCACGAATTGCTTCGCGCATTTTATCTTCTGCTTGAGCATCGTTGCAGTTTAAATCGCTATCATTAGGTTGTAAATTAGCATAATCAATATTATCTGTATTAGCTTTTACACCACCGATATTGATTACATGAGATACGATTTTTATACCACAAGCTTCTAAAAATTGACGAGCAACAGCTCCAGCAGCCACGCGAGCAGCTGTTTCCCTAGCACTAGAGCGTTCTAAAATGTCGCGGATATCTTCACGATTATATTTTTTGATACCAACATAATCTGCATGACCTGGGCGAGCAGCTGTAACTTTAGTCCATGTAGGTGTACCCATCACAGACATGCGGTCAGTCCAGTTTTCCCAGTCTTTATTCACTACACGCAAAGTAATAGGGTCGCCCATTGTTTCGCCAAAACGTACACCAGATAAGATATCTACTTTATCCGTTTCTATAGACATACGACCACCACGACCATAGCCTTTTTGACGGCGTGCCATTTGTCTATTTATTTCATCAAGATTTATTTTAAGACCAGCGGGAATTCCTTCAACTAATGCTGTTAAGCATTGTCCATGAGATTCTCCAGCAGTTAAAAATCTAAACATTATGTTCAACCCCTTATATTTTTCATGTTTACAAGTTATCAATAGATATTATAACTAAAAATAGAAAATCATGCTAGAAAAATATTATTTTGTTGACAAAAATAAACAGGTCTTGACACTATTGCTAAAATTTGTGAAAATGAATGTATATTATGCCTTTTTGAGGTGAGTCTGATGTATGACAAAGTAAAAGTAACTTATTTATTAAATAGCGGTTTTATTTTAGAAATAGGCGATTGCGCAATAATTTTTGATTATTATCAAGATGAAAAAAATATAGTGGACAAAATTATTCAAGATAAAAAAGAAGTTTATTTTTTTGTATCTCATGTTCATTATGACCATTTTAATCCTAAAATAAGTGAGTTTAAAGATAAGGTAACGAAATATTTTATCAGCTATGATGTAGTAACTGATGTATTGCCTAAAGAGAAGACTATTATTTTAGATGAATACATGACTTATGATGATAAAAATATACATGTACGCTCATTTAGTTCTACTGATGAAGGAATTTCTTTTTTTGTAGAAAAAAATGATTGGAAGATTTTCCATGCAGGCGATTTTAATTGGTGGCATTGGAAAGGCGATACAAAAGAAAATAATGCATTTGCTAAAAATGGATTTGTAAAACAAATGATGCGTTTATCTGGTTTGAAAATGGATATAGCATTTTTCCCTGTAGATAGTAGATTAGAAGAATTTTTAGATTTAGGTGTAACTGAGTTTTGTAAAGTTACGGAAGTTAAAAATTTAATTACTATGCATAATGTAGGTAAAAAAGATTGGATAATACCAGAAGATTTTCCTAATAAAGAGAAAATGAACTCTATTTGGTGCCCTAAAGTTTCTGGAGAGAGTCATTTTATCACTAAATAAAATAAGTATGATGGAGAATAGATGAGATGAAAAAATTTATATTTTTATGTTTATTAGCATCTGTATTTACCTTATCTTTATTTACAAGTAATGGTATTGCAGAGCAACAAATAAATTCTAATGAACAAATAGGAAAGGAAGTTCAATCAATGAGTAAAAATCGTATTGCAGTATTTGAAACAAATATGGGTACTTTTGAAATTGAATTATTCGAAGATAAAGCACCAATCACAACAGGTAATTTTATCGACTTAGCAGAACATAATTTTTATGATGGTTTAATTTTCCATCGTGTAATTGATGGTTTCATGATTCAAGGTGGAGACCCTAATGGCAATGGTACAGGTGGTCCTGGTTACACAATTAAAGATGAATTCCACAAAGATTTAAGACATGATGGCCCTGGCGTATTATCCATGGCAAATGCTGGCCCTAATACAGGTGGTTCTCAGTTCTTCATCACTTTAGATAAAACTCCATGGCTTGATGGTCATCATGCTGTTTTTGGTAAAGTAGTAAAAGGCATGGACGTAGTGGAAGCTATTGGTCATGTACAGACTGATTTTATGGATAAACCTATCGAAGATGTAGTTATTAATAAAATAGAAATCAAAGATGCTGAATAATGAATTGTTATACGTATATGGTACAATGCAGTGATGGTACTTTATATACAGGTTGGACAAATGATTTAAAAAAGCGTCTAGAAAAACACAATGCCGGCAAAGGTGCTCGCTATACACGTGGGCGTTTGCCGGTTAAATTAGTTTATTATGAAGTTTTTGCCACAAAAAGCGAAGCTATGAAGCGTGAAGCTCAAATAAAAAAATTATCACGCAAGCAAAAATTATTATTTATAATTAATCCCTAATGATTTAGTATGGATTTTATGATATACTAAAATAAGATTTGAATTAAAATTGAGCAAAAAGATTTTTCATTTAGGAGGATTATAATGGCAAAGTCTATTACTGAAGTTTTAGGTATAAAATATCCAATTATTCAAGGCGGTATGGCTTGGATTTCTGATGCAAAACTTGCAGCAGCTGTTTCTAATGCTGGCGGTGCAGGTATTATTTCTTGTGGTGGTAGAACTACAGAATATGTTCGCGAAGAAATCCGCAAAGCAAAACAATTAACAGATAAACCATTTGGTGTAAATGTAATGCTCATGGCACCAAATAAAGATGAAATCGTAGATGTTATCTGCGAAGAAAAACCTGCTTTTGTTACTTTGGGTGCAGGAAATCCAGTTCCATATTTTGCAAAATTAAAAGAAGCAGGCATAAAAGTAATTCCTGTAATTCCAAATGTAAAACTTGCAAAACGTGTAGCAGCTGCTGGTGCTGATGCTATGGTAGCAGAAGGTATGGAAGCTGGCGGTCATATTGGCGTATTGACTACAATGGCTCTTATGACACAAGTAATTCCAGAGATAAAAGATATTCCAGTTGTTATGGCTGGTGGCTTCGGCGATGGTCGTGGTTTAGCAGCAGCTATGCTCATGGGTGCTGGCGGTGTACAGATGGGTACTCGTTTCTTAGTAGCAGAAGAATGTTCTGTTCATGAAAATATGAAACAAAAATTAATTGAAGCTGTAGATACAGATACTATTGTTACAGGTCTTACTCTTGGTGGTGCTGTACGTGGTATTAAAAATAAATTCTCTACAGAATTTGTACAAAAAGAAAATGAAGGTAAAACTTCTAAAGAAGAACTTATTCGCATGGCAACAGGTACAAATAAATTAGCAGCTGTTGAAGGTGATGTAGTAAATGGTATGATGCAGGCTGGTCAATCTTTGACTGTTTTACAAAAAGTAGAACCTGTAGCTACAATCATTGAAGATATCATGAAGCAAGCTCGCGAAACATTATCTGCTGCAGCAACTATTAAACTTTGATATAAATTAATTTAGTGGCGAGTATATCAAGGATTTTATCCTTGGTAGTATCGCCACATTTTATATAATTTTGTATATATATTGGTGATGATTGAGGAAAAATAAAATCTTAAAGGAGTTTTTATTTTGAAAAAATTATTATTAGTGGTTTTGAGTTTGATGACAATGATGGTGTTTACAGCTTGTGGTAGTGAAAAGACAACTACAAGTCAAGAGGATAAAGCAAATTCAGAGGATAAAATAAAAATTGTTACATCTTTTTATCCAATTTATATAGAAACTTTGAATGTTACAAAAGGAATTGATGGGGTAGTTGTAGAAAATATGACTAAACCACAAACAGGTTGTTTACATGATTATCAAATGACACCAGCTGATATGAAAAAGTTAGAAAATGCAGATGTGTTCATAGCTAATGGAGCTGGTATGGAATCTTTTTTACAAGATGTAATTGATAATCAGAAAAATTTAAAAGTTGTTGAAGCTGCTAAAGGCATCGAATTATTAGCAGATGAACATGGAGAAAATCCACATGTTTGGGTTAGTGTATCTAATTGCATGACACAAGTACAGACAATTGCTGATGAATTGAGTAAATTGGATCCTGAACATGCAGATGCTTATCAGAAAAATGCCAAAGAATATATTGCTAAATTGGAAGATTTAAAACAAGATATGCACAATCAGATTGATAATTTACCACATAAAGATATTGTTACATTCCATGAAGCATTTCCTTATTTTGCTAAAGAATTTAATTTAAATATTGTTGGTGTAATTGAACGTGAACCAGGAACAGCGCCAACACCTAGTGAATTAGATGAAATTATTGCACAAGTAAATGATTTACAGGCAAAGGCTTTATTTGCAGAACCACAATATTCATCAACAGCAGCCAAAACGATTGCCAATGAAACAGGAGCTAAAGTTTATACCTTAGATCCTGTAGTAACAGGAGAAAATGATCTTGATGCTTATATCGAGGCTATGAAACAAAATGCACTTACATTACAAGAGGCATTAAAATAAAATAAAGGGTGAAGTATGAATGATAAAGGGTACAGGTGTTGATATCATAGAAATATCAAGAATAGAAAAATCCTTAACCAATGAAAAATTTGTCGAGCGCATTTTTACAAAAAAAGAACAGGAATATTGTAATTCCAGAAAACAAATGGCAGTTTCTTCTTATGCAGCTAGATTTGCAGCTAAAGAAGCTGTAGTAAAAGCGTTAGGTACAGGTATATCTGGTGGAGGATTGTGGACTGATATTGAGATATTACCAGATGATGATGGAGCACCACATGTAAAACTTTATGGATATTTTGCATATATAGCTACAAAAAGAAAGATATATAATATTTTTATCTCTTTGAGTCATTGCAAAGAATATGCGGTAGCTCAAGCTATTTTGGAGGGATAATGATAATATGAAAATTGCATCTGCTGAACAAATGAGACAAATTGATAATGAAGCGATTAATCAGTTTGGTATACCAGAAATAGCTTTAATGGAAAATGCAGGGCATGAAATAGCAAAAGAAGCTATGAATTTATGCAAAGATATAGCTATAGCTAGACAGAGCTATTGTATTTTAGCTGGTTGTGGTAATAATAGCGGAGATGGCTTTGTAGCAGCTAGACATTTAATGAATAATGGTGCAAAAGTTAAGATTTTTATTTTAGGAAATACAGAACATTTTACACCATCTGCTAAAATTAATTACAATGTTTTAGTAAATATGAAAGCTGAAATATACCATATTGTTTCTGAACGTGATTGGAATCGTTTGCAAATATCAATAACTTTTTCTGATTGTATTATTGATGCTTTGCTAGGTACAGGTATTCATGGACAATTACGAGAAAACATTAAAAAATGTATCCAAATAGTAAATACTTCGAATAGACCTGTTTTATCAATAGATATGCCAAGTGGTGTTAATGCTAATACAGGAGTAGTGGAAAGTGATGCTATTTTTGCCACTACTACAATTACTTTTGGTTTACCAAAAATTGGTTTGATTATGTATCCTGGTTGCAAACATACGGGTAATATAATCGTAAAAACCATTGGCATACCAAATGATTTATTGACTAAAGAAGATATAAAACAAGAAGCTATAGATGAAGCTTTTGTAAAAGCACATTTAGCTTCAAGAGCAGATGATGTATATAAAGGTTCTTGTGGAAAAGTTTTAACTTTGGCAGGTTCAACAGGTTATACAGGCGCTGCTTGTTTATCTAGCCAAGCTGTATTAAAAATAGGTGCTGGCATATCTACACTTATTTCTGCTGAAAGTTTATATGATATTTTATCCATGAAAAATACAGAAGTAATGGTAAAACCATTGCCAGAAATATTGCCTGGCGTGTTAGGCGATAGTGCTATGGAAAATATAAAAGATATAGCTAAAGATTTTGATGTAGTTTTAATGGGACCTGGACTTGGTAGAAATGATGAAACATGTCAAATGGTAAGAAAATTAGCTATTGATTTAGATAAACCTTTAGTATTAGATGCTGATGCTATTTTTGCTTTTAGCCAAGCACCTGATGAATTAAAGAAAATAAAGCAAGTGCCAATACTCACACCTCATTTGGGTGAAATGGCAAACCTATTGCATATCACTATTTCAGATTTAAAAGATAATCTTTGGGAAATAGCTAGAAAAGCAGCAGAATATTTTAATGCAATATTTGTGTTGAAAAGTGAAAAAACACTTGTTGTTTATCCAGACGGAAATATATTTGTAACTACAGTTGGCAATGCAGGTATGGCAACAGCTGGTAGTGGTGATGTTTTAGCTGGTACAATAGCAGGTATTGTAGCTGAAAAATTAGCTGGAAAAATGTCAGCTCCAGTAGGCGTTTATTTACATGGACTTGCTGGTGATTTAGCTGGAGAAAATGGACAGGCTGGTTTAATAGCAGGAGATATTTTATTAAATCTGTCTAAAGCTCGTAAACAAATAGACAATAAATAAGGTACTAATTGAGATAATATTTGTAATAAAGGGCAATAGTTCACTATTTTGGACATATAGTAAAATTTATTGCCCTAATAACAAAAATTTAGCTTAATTTTGTAAAACTATTTTGCAAACAAATAGTAAAAAAGATGTATGCTTATTAAAAATATGTTATAATGAGCTTAGTTGATAGGAAAATATAGGATTTTTAAATAAGCAAGAAGCTTAAGTCAAGACAGTTTGTTATACTAGAAGTAATTTTTATAAAAATCAATGATATTAGCAATTTCTTAATATGTTGGAGGAAACATATTAAATATAAATGGCTACAAAGTCGCGTTAGTCATATTTTATTTAGAAAAGGAGTTGAAAGCCTGAGGCAAGAGCGCAATTTATTATTTAATAAATTTCTTGTAATGGTGTATCCGCTGAGAAGAAATGAGATTGTAAAGCGTGGCGATATATATTATGCTAATTTAAGCCCAGTAATTGGCTCAGAGCAAGGTGGACTACGACCAGTACTCATTGTACAAAATGATATTGGTAATAAATATAGTCCAACTATTATAGTAGCTGCAATTACTGCCAAATTAGGTAAGACACATATGCCTACACATGTTGATTTGCCTGCAAAATACTGCAACTTAGAACGAGATTCTATGGTATTGTTAGAACAATTACGTACTATTGATAAATCTCGATTGAGTAAGAAAGTTACCACGCTGGATAAAAATTTTATGCAGGAAGTAAACAAGGCATTAATGATTAGTTTAGGGCTAGTTAAGTTCTAAAATAAATTGATTAAAAAAGTAAAACGAATTGTCTATACATAAAAAATTTTATATAATAGTTGATGTATGCGGAGTGCTCCTGATGATTTTAAGGAGCACTTTTGCTATATAACTTAATATCAAATTAAATTGGTGAAAGGTTGATAGAATGAAAAAGATTGTTGCCTTATTGATGATTTTGTGCAGTTTATTTTTATGGGGTTGTGGAAAAGATAATACTATACAGTCAGCAGATAAAGACGAAGCTTTAAAAATAGAGATGTTAGATATCGGTCAAGGTGATGCAACGCTTATACAAACAAAAGAACAAACTATCATGATTGATACAGGCGATATTGATGAGCGTGATAATTTAGTTAAATTATTGAAGGAAAGAAATATTACAACTATTGATAAATTAATCATAACTCATCCGCATGCAGACCATTTGGGTGGAGCTTATGCAGTATTTAAGAATTTTGAAGTCAAAGAAGTTTATGATAATGGAGATCCTACAACAACACAAACTTATAAGACTTATTTAAAAAATATAAAAGAGAAAAAAATAAAATATCAACAATTATCAGCAAATGATGAATTAGATTTTGGCAGTGGCGTAAAATTTAAAGTTTTTAGCCCTACAAAACAGATGTTAAAATCTGGAGATGATTTAAATAATAATTCTTTAGTTGGTCAATTAAAATACAATGATTTTACAATGATGTTCACAGGAGATGCTGAAAAAGAAGCTGAAGAAAATATGGTGAAAACATATGGTAGTGAGCTCGCTTCATTAGTATTAAAATCTCCTCATCATGGCAGTAGAACATCTTCAAGTGAAGCTTTTCTAAAACAAGTAGATGCTAAAACTGTATTGATTTCTTTAGGTGCTGGTAATGAATATGGACATCCGCATAAACAAACTATGGAACGTTATAAAAAATTAGGTATGAAAGTATATGAAACAGATAAAAATGGTTCTATTACTATAACAAGTGATGGTAGTAAAGATTATAAAATTACTACAGAAAAATAAAATATAAATAAAATCGAGGCAAAGATATGATAAGTGCTGTTATTGATAGATTTGAAGAAGATAAAGTTGTATTATTAGTAGGGGAAGATGAACAAAAAGTTGTTTTTCCTAAGAATTTGTTAGATGAGAATTTAAAGGAGGGAGATTATTTATCTATAGATATTAAATATGATGAAGTAGCTACAAAAAAAGCTGTAGCAGAAATAGAAGATTTATTAAAGTCCTTAAAAAATGATAATAAATAAATTAAAGAGGTAGTAAGAGTGTATAATTTATTAAAAAAGGTAATTTTATGTTCAGTTGTTTTGTTGCTCATAGTCATACCAAATATTTCTTTGGCTAAAAGTAGTGTAAATGTAGAAAAAATTTCTCATAATCTTATGACTTCAGAGCAAGGAGATACGTATCTTCATATAGAAATAAATACTAATAGAGAAGTAAAAAACTTTTCTATTCAAGAAAATCCTAATAATAAATATCAGTTGATTTTTAATATAGAAGATGCTCAAATAAGTAATATATCAAGACAAAAAAAATTAGATGGAAATATCGCTAAAAAAGTATTTCTACAAGAAAAAAAGGATACAGTTCAAGGAAAAATATATTTACAAGAAGAAGTAAATAATAATTATAAAATATATAGTTTAGGCAAAAAAGGTATAGCAATCGATATTTTTAATAGTATAGTAAATACTCCTGTAGCTAGTGATGTAGCTTTGAGTAATGTAAAAAATAAAATAATTACTATTGACCCAGGTCATGGCGGTTCTGATGCTGGAGCTGTAGGACCTAATGGATATACAGAAAAAGAGGGAGCTTTTGCTATATCTCAAAAAGTAGCTTCTATTTTAAATCAATCAGGAGCTAAAGTGGTTATGACTAGAGATAGTGATGTCGATGTTTATGGTCCAAATGCTTTTGCAAGAAATGAATTACAAGCACGTGTTGATGTAGGAAATAATGCAAATTCAGATATATTTGTTAGTATTCATTGCAATGCTTTTGTAAATCCTGCTGCAAATGGCACACAGACATTTTATTATGGTTCTAGCTATCAAGGACAAAGATTAGCACAAAGTATTCAAGAAAAAATGATTGAAGCTAATGGCTTGCGTGATAGAGGAATTTCCACTTGTAATTTTTATGTAGTAAAACATTCTTATATGCCAGCTGTACTCATTGAAACAGCTTTTATCACTAATTATGATGAAGAAGCTTTATTAAGTGATGATGAATGGCAAACAACAATGGCAAAAGCTATAGCAGAAGGTATTAACGAATATTTTAGCAATTAATTAATATAATTTGAGAGGCGAAAAAATAATGAGAGTAAAAATAAAATCTATAAAAGGTTTATTAGCAGTTTTAGCAATATCTATTTTAACAATTACTTCTGGTTGTACAGAACAAGGTACGAATTTAGAAAAAAGTTCTTCTAGCTCTGTACAGGAAAATGTAAATAAAGAAGTAAGTTCTTCTAGCACTAGTGCAAGTGATATGGAACAAACAAACGAAAAGAAAGTATCTGGTGTTACAATTTATTTCCCTGATGCTAATGGTGAAAAATTAATTCCAACACAAAGACAGATAAATTTAAATCGTGAAGATAAATATAAAGCTGTTGTACAAGCATTAATAGATGGACCTATTTCTGATAAAGAAGGTATCTATATCATGCCAAAAGATACACAAGTTTTATCGGTTAAAGTAAATAATAATATTGCCACTGTTGATTTTAATAAAGCATTTAAAACAAATTTCACAGGTGGTTCTACTGGGGAATTGATGTTGATTGGCTCTATTGTAAATTCTTTAACAGAATTCAAAGATATAAAAGCAGTTCGCTTTACTGTTGAAGGAAAAGTATTAGAAGCATTAGATAATCATTTAGATTTAACAGTACCTCAAGAACGCATGGGAGATTTGTTATAAAAAATAAAACATAAGAAGGTGTTTTTTTCATGTTAAAAACGTTAGAAAATGATATTTTACGCCTCACTGTAGATACTCATGGTGCTGAAATTCATAGCCTTGTAGCTAAAGATACAGGTATTGAATATATTTGGCAGGCTGACCCTAATTACTGGCAAAGACATGCGCCAATCTTATTTCCTATTGTTGGTAAATTAAAAAATGGTCAATATGAATATGATGGAACTGTTTATCGTATGCCAGGTCATGGTTTTGCTCGTGATAAAGAATTTGAGTTTAGCGGACAAACAGAAAATTCTTTGGAATACACATTGACTTATGATGAAGATACATTGAGAATGTATCCATTTAAGTTTAAATTGACAGTTACCTATACTATTAATTTTGCAGAAGTAAAAGTTTCATGGAAAGTAGAAAATCTTGATACAAAAGAAGATATGTATTTTTCCATTGGTGCTCACCCTGCATTTAATTGTCCAATTGGCGTTGAAGGCTCTTTTGATGAACATGAACTCGAGTTTGAACAGACAGAAGCTAATCCATTGACTTCTTATCATGTAAATTCTGCAGGAGTATTTGATGGCGGAGTAGCTCCAGTAAAACTTGTTTATGGTAAAGTATTGCGCTTAAACCATGATTTATTTATTGAAGATGCTCTAGTATTTAAAAAATTATTTTCTGAAGAAGTGAAATTAACTAATACAGCAAATAATCATTTTGTAAAAGTTAATTTCAAAGGTTTTCCATATCTCGGCATTTGGACAAAACCAGTGAAAGCACCATTTTTATGCATTGAACCATGGTATGGTTTAGCTGATAGCACTCAAAAAACAGATTTTTCCAATAAAAAAGGTATATTGCATTTAGCACCAAGTAAGCAATTTGATGCTTCTTATACTATTACTATTGGATAGTCTATAAATTAAATAAATAAAAAAGGAGCTTGGATAAGAAGATATATGACGCTTTTAGATGAAGTTTTACAGGCAAATCAAGCTTATCTTGAACATACACAAGAAGTGAATACTTGGAGTAAATATCCACAAAAACATCTAGCTATTGTTAGTTGTATGGATACACGTTTGGTTGAATTGTTAGAGCCAGCACTTGGTATTCGTCGCGGTGAAGTCAAAATGATAAAAACGGCAGGCAATACAATAACTAGTAAATTTGATGATGTAATTCGCAGTTTGTTAGTTTGCATTTATCAATTTGATATCAAGGAAATTATGGTTATTGGTCATTATGGTTGTGGTATGGCAACAGCTACTTCAAAAGAATTGATTGATACTATGATAAAACGTGGTATTGATGGAAAAGCTATTGATAAAATAAAAGATGAATTATCCCAATGGATTGATACATTTCACAATCCTAAGGATAATGTGGAAAAAAGCGTAGCAAGTATACATGAAAATCCATTAATTCCTAATGATATCCCCGTACATGGTTTAATCATTAATCCAGATACAGGAAAAGTTGATGTGGTAGTAAATGGTTATTAAGGATAGATAAATAAAATAGAGTATAGCTTATCGAAAGAAAAGTTATACTCTGTTTTTATTTTGTGATAGTCTTAAATATTTATGATATAATTAATAATAATTTGTGGATATTAATAGCTAATGGAGGTTTTTTTATGAATAATATAATCAAAATATGTATAATTTGTACGTTACTTAGTTTCTTGCCCTCGATATCTACAGCTCAAGTGTCTAGTGAATATATGGGAGATAAAAAACAAACATATAGTTTAGCTTATCCAGTAGTAGATATAGAGGATAAAAAGATTGAAGACAAAATAAATGAAGATATTGAAGCACAGCTTGAAGATTTAAAAGAAAAAATAGAAAAACATGTATATAGCAAAGTTGATATGACTTATTATGAAAAATATGAAGATGATAATATTATTTCTTTGATGTTTTATGTGAATAAGAAAAAGAAATTCTCTAATAGTATGGAATTAGAAGGTTATACTATCACATATGATAAACATACTGGTGAACGTGTACCTATGAGTAGATATCTAAATATCAATTTAGAACAATTGCAAGATGCTTTGAATAACAGCCAAGCTTATGCAGTTGATGGTTTGGATAATGGTGTTAATTTATCAAAAAGAATACCATATGTAAGTCATAATTATTTTATTTGTCATGATGGTTCAATAGGTTTATTATATCAAGCTGGCGATTTGATGGAAGTGGAAGCTGGTGCTTGTAAGATTGTAGTATCACCAGAAACTATTGCCAAAGTAAATGAACTAAATAAAGCTAATGAATAAAAATAAAATATAAAGTGGGTGATAGTGTCATGGAAGATTATGGATTATTAGCCATTTTAGTTTTTTTAATATTTTTGTTGACAGTAGGTTTAATAATAACAAAAAAAGTAGAATTTGTACGTGCTTTGCCAGCTTTTGGTATAGTTACAGCGATATTAGCTGGCACTCCCATAACAGGCAGTGAATATAGCATTGCTGATTATGTTATTGTAAAAGGAGCTACGACTTTAGCTGAGCCGATGTTTATTTATATTTTAAGTGTGATGCTAGCAATATTTATTGTAGAATTTAAATTAGATGAGAGTATAAATCATTTATGTTTAAAGTATTTGCAAAATAATTTAAAAGGTGTCTTATGGGTAGTAGCTATTTTGACAATAATCGTTTCTAGTATAATAACAAATTTTAGTTCGATGATTTTAATTGCGATTATATTTATTCCTATTTTGTTAAAAATAGGATTTAATAAGCAAGGTTCAGTCGTGCTATTATTATTATCTAGTGCGATAGGTAGTTGTTTAAATCCTGGATATCATATTTTGTACGCTAATTTATTGTCATGGAATATTGATAAAGTAAAAGATTTTTATTATATCATGGCAGTTGTTGGCATTATAGCTTTAGTTTTTTATATTTTCTTGAACAGTAAATATGTTAAAGATATTGAAAGCATAGATTATGAGCAGAAAAATATAAAAGTAAATTGGCAGGGATTATGTACTATTTTCATACCGTTTATAGCTGTTTTTGGTTTTAAATTAAATATTGAAACAGGTTTAATTTTAGCTTTATCTTATGGCTTTTTAGCTATGGGCTCCAAACAGCCATTTATGAATATGTTGGAATTATTGAAAGTTAGTATTTATAAATCTACGAGGGTTATTATTTTATTATCAAGTGTGGGAATTTTTATGCATGCTGTGAAGACTCCAGAAGTTGTAGATTTAATGGCACCGTTATTATTGCATTTAATGCCAAAATCGCCAACGCAATGTCTATTATTTTTCACGATATTATCACCACTTGTTTTATACAAAGGACCTTTCAACTTGCAAGGTATGGGAGCAGGTCTAAGTGCTGTGATAATATCTTCAACATCTATGAATCCTATGGTATTAGGTATGGCACTATTATCGTTGAATAATTTGAGAAAAATGATGGACCCTTTAGATGTGCAAAATATAGCTTTGATGCAATATGTAGATGTGGATACTAATTTAGTTATCAAGAAAATTTTGCCTTATGCTTTGAGTATAAATTATATTATGTTGTTTTATGCCTTAGTAGCTGTTGTATAAAAATAATAAAAAATGCCTTCTTAAAGTTTTTAGCTTTAGAAGGCATTTTTATTTTAAGCGTCTTTTAAGAAAGCGCTATATCCTTTTTTAGTTTCATAAACATCAATTTTGCTAGTGATTTCCCATGGGGAGTGCATATTCAATACAGCAACACCGCTATCTATTACTTGCATACCATAAAGAGCCATGATATAAGCGATTGTTCCGCCACCGCCTAAGTCTACACGACCAAGCTCAGAAAATTGAATAGCTACATTATTTTTTTCCATGATGGCACGGATATTGCCGAGATATTCAGCATTAGCATCATTAGAGCCAGATTTTCCACGAGCTCCTGTGAATTTATTAAATGCCATACCATGACCAAGGTAAGCGATATTTTTCATATCAAAAGAACCTTTATACAAAGCATCATATGCAGAAGTTACATCAGAGGATAGCATTTTGCAATTAGCAAGACAACGTCTTAATGTTAAATCGCTATATTGACCAAGTAAATTCAAAACTTCAGCTACAGCATTTTCAAAGAAGCGAGATTGCATACCAGTAGCACCTACAGAACCGATTTCTTCTTTATCTACGAGAAGACAGCAAGATGTGCGAGTCATATTTTTAGTTTCAAGCATAGCTACTAAAGAAGTATAAGCGCAAACTCTATCATCTTGACCATAAGAGATGATCATACTACGGTCAAAACCAGCTTCTCTAGCACGACCAGCAGGTACTACTTCAAGTTCAGCAGAAAGAAAATCTTCTTCTTCGATACCGTATTTTTTGCCAACGATTTTTAAAACATTTGCTTTTACAGCATCTTTTTCAGCGCCATCAAGAGGAACAGAGCCAACTAAGATATCGAGGTTTTCACCTTCAATGACTTTAGCTGCATTTTTTTGCATTTGTTCTTGTGCTAAATGAATTAATAAATCTGTTACGCAAAATACAGGGTCATTATCATCTTCACCGATATTGATATTAATAATAGTTCCATCTTTTTTGGCTACAACACCATGGATAGCAAGTGGAACAGTAACCCATTGATATTTTTTGATACCACCATAATAATGTGTATCCATATAAGCAAGTCCACCATCTTCATAAAGTGGATTTTGTTTGATATCAAGGCGAGGACTATCGATATGAGCACCTAGAATATTCATACCATTTTCCATAGGTTCAGAACCGATATTGAATAATACAACAGATTTATTCATACATACGGAATAAACTTTATCACCAGCTTGAAGTGTTTCTTTATTAGTGATGATATCTTTTAAATCTCTATAACCAGCTCTTTGAGCTTGGAAAATAATTTCTTTTACACATTCACGTTCTGTTTTGCATTTACTTAAAAAATGACGATAGTTTAAGCAAAGTTTCTCTAATGCTTTTTTTTCAGAAGCGGAATAATTATTCCAAATATCTTTTTTAGCATTTTTTAATGCTTTTTTATCTTTTTTTTCTTTAGCCATATATAAACACCTCTTAAATGATAATTATTATATGCATAACAATTTTATTATAGCAAAGATTAAAATAAAATTTAATTATTAATTGAGATTTTTTATAAAGATACAAAAAAAGGCTAGAATTTTCTAGCCTTTATTTTATTTCAGTGATAAATTCCCAGTCTTTGATATCTGTTATGCCAAGACCATTATTTTTATTTAAAATGATATGATTTTGTTTATAGGATATACCACCAACTATAGGGTCTGTGGCAAGTAAATCAGCTGCATCTAAATCTGCTTTAGTGATGATGGATTTACCACCAGCTAAACTAGCAGACGCTGTAATGCCTACTTTAGACTCAAGCATACAGCCCATCATACATTCAACGCCACAAATTTTTGCCATGTCAGCGATTTTTAAAGCATTGTGAATACCGCCAGCTTTCATGAGCTTGATATTGATTAAATCGCAAGCTCTTTTAGCGAGAAGTTTAAATACTTCATATGTGCCAAAAGCTGATTCATCAGCCATGATAGGAGTATCTACATTATCTGTTACAAATTTTAGACCAACAGTATCATGAGCGATTACAGGTTGTTCAATGAGTTCAATATTTAAATTTTTATCTTCAAATTGGCGAATTAGGCGAACAGCTTCTTTAGGTTTCCAACCTTGATTGGCATCTAGGCGAATGTTTATTTCATTGCCTACAGCATTTCTAATGGCAATAATGCGTTTAAAATCCAAAGCTGAGTCGTTGCCAACTTTGATTTTTAAATCAGTATAACCATTATTTACAGCTTCAAGCGCATCTTGAGCCATGATTTCAGGTTCGCGTAAGCTAATTGTTAAATCAGATTTTATATCTGTGCGATAGCCACCTAATAATTTATATAATGGCAAATTGCACATTTGAGCGAATAAATCATAAATAGCGATATCTATAGCAGCTTTAGCAGAAGAATTATGAAGCATTGCTTTATCAATTTGATTGCAGATAGTTTCTAATTCGCAAATATTTAAGCCAATTAATTTAGGTGCAATGATATCATGAATGGCAGAGACTACAGACGCTTGACTATCTCCAGTGATGACAGCAGTTGGTGGAGCATTGCCAAAACCTATATTGCCTGTATCAGTGATTATTTTTATGATGATATCTTCGGCAAAGTCAACACGGCGCAGGGCTGTTATAAAAGGTTTTTTTAAGGGAATTTTAACTTTACCGATTTGAATTTGTATGATTTTCATAATGAATAAGACCTCAAAATATGATTATTTTTCAAATAGCACATCAATAGCAGTCATTGCCATAGCTTTAGCACCGATTAATGCTTGTTTCTTCGCATATTCAGAACCACTGGCATTAGCAAATTCTAAAGTGTGAACAAATAAATTATTGCCAATGCAAATAGTAGGTTGACAAGTTCTAGTAACATGACTGACATTGCCTACATCAGTAGAGCCATCAGCAAAATCATCAGGAAGTAGAGTATATTTTTCACCAAGTAGAGAGAAATTTTCTTGATAATATTGATTTAATAGTTTATCACTGCGCAAGTTTTTATAAAGTGGCTCATAGTGATACATTTTTAACTGTGTTTGATGTTTTAGCGCTATTTTTTGTGCTAATTTTTTGATTTGTGGAAGCATGACTTTTTCTAAATAATCTGTATCAAGACTGCGAATAGTAGCTCTTAGTGTAGCTTTAGCTGGAATGATATTAGGAGCTATGCCACCATCTGTGATAATTGTGCCAATGATATTAGGTTTAGTGAAGCTTTGTTTAAGTTTTTTAAATTCTTGATAAAAATCTACAAGTGCATCTAAAGCATTGATACCGTGATATACAGGGTCAGCGACATGAGCTTCTTTGCCTAGAAATGTTATTTCTAAAGGGTGAGTAGCAAAAGATGTGCCACCGATAGTTGTTTTATCATCAGGGTGAATGATTAAGCATGCTTGTAAATCATCAAAATAACCATTATCAGCAATGTTTAATTTAGCGCCAATAGTTTCTTCAGCAGGACAGCCAAAGATTACTGTTTGGGCAATTTTATCTGTTACAGTATTGAAAGCTAATCCAGCCCCTAGACTCATCAAAGAAATGAGATTATGACCACAGCCATGACCAATATCAGGAAGGGCATCATATTCAGCTAAAAAGCCGATTTTTTTATCTCCATTTCCTTTAGTAGCAATAAAAGCAGTAGAAAATGTGTCTTTGAGAATAGGCGTGAATATAAATTGAAATTCTTCTAAAAGTTTTTTGAGATAATTTACCGCTTTTATTTCTTGCATGCTGATTTCAGGATGTTGATGAAGATAATCAGCAAGTTTGGATAAGACGGGTTCGAGTTTATCAATTTCTTGACAGACTAATTGTTTTAAATCTTGTTTGTACATAAATAAAATCTTTCTAAAAATAAAATTAATTGATGAAATTAATAGAATTAACGTAATTTGCAGTGAGCTTCACTGATGAAAAAATTAATATTATCGTCAGTAATATTAATAGTAGCATTTACACCTAATGGCAAAAATGCATTTGTGCGTTCATGCCCTGCTGGGAAATTATAAATTGTAGGAACTTTGGCTAAATTAGCATACTGCTCTAAGACTTCTTTAACAGTAAATTCATAAGGTTCTTGTTTATTTGGTTGGCAATGAGAAAAATTGCCGAAGATTAAACCTTTGATGTCTTTTAGTAAACCGTTTTGCCAAAGTTGACGAAGCATGCGGTCGATAGCATAAGCATCTTCACCGATATCTTCTAAGAATAAAATACTATTTTCCCCTTTTAATTCATAAGGAGTACCGCAAAGAGAAGTGATAACGCTTAGATTGCCACCGATTAATTTACCAAATGCTCTACCTGGATAAAATGATTCTAAATCGTGTTTTTTAGGTAGCGGAAAAGCACCGAGTGGAACAGACATGCGAAGACCACGACAAAAAGAAGAAATCGTATATTGCGTAGGTTTTCGTGATAAAGTTTTGAGCATAGGTCCATGAATAGTAACAAGTCGGCTATTTTGTCCAATGGCAGTATGAAGAGCTGTAACATCGCTAAAACCTATTAATAATTTTGGGTGTTTGCGGATTAAATCATAATCTAATAAATCAAGAATACGTGTACAACCATAACCACCACCAAAACATAAGATAGCATCAACTTCATCATCAGCAAAAAATTTATTGAGTTCACTTGCTCGCAATTTATCAGAACCTGCGAGATAACCTTCATTTGTTTTTAAAGTTTTGGAGATTTTTGTTTTATAACCCCATTGATGTAAAAGTTCAATGCCAGGAGTATAATCAAAATCTGCACAAGCAGTAGCTGGCGCTATGATGCCAATACAACTACCAATGCCAAGAATTTTGCCTTTGTGGCGAGTCTTCATCATAAAGGAAGCCTCCTTTATTCATAAATATTATTAATAAATCTAATTATTAGAATAGCATTTGAATAAGTATGAGTCAATTAAATGTTTTGACTTTATTGAAAATATAAAAGAAAAAACCATTATATTTAAATATATAATGGTTTTACTTATAAGATTTATTTTTCGGAAGCTTTTTCAGGGGAATTTTCGATATATGCTTCTTTAAAATCGATAGTGCCTAATATTGACCAGCGATAATTTTTTACATAAGGTTGAGCTATATAAGGTTGAGTAGTGTAATAAATCGGTAAGACAACAGCATCGTCCATCAAGATTTTTTCAGCTTCATGCATTGCTTGCATACGAATTTCTTGATTGTTTGTATTTTGAGCTTTATGAACTAAATCATTATAAAGTGGATTGTGATATTGACCATCGTTATTTTCATCAAGATATACGTCCATAAAAGTCATAGGATCGGCATAATCTCCAATCCATGAAGCACGGGCTACTTGGAAATTTCCTGTATTTCTAGCATCTAAATACACTTTTGATTCTTGATTTAAAAGTTCTACATTAACATTTAGATTTTCTTTCCACATAGCTTGGATTACTTCGGCTACAGCTTTATGCATTTCATTTGTATTATATAAAATAGTTATAGGAGAAAGACCTTCGCCATTTGGATATCCAGCTTCACTGAGTAATTCTCTTGCTTTTTGTGGATTGTATTCTACGAGATTACCACCTTCACGGCGAAAATCTTGTTTAGTTACAGGATTAGTAAGCCCAGGAGGAACCCAAGCATAAGCTGGTTCTTTGCCACCTTTAATTACATTGTTGACAAGTTTTTCTCTATCCACAGCCATAGAAAAAGCTTTACGCACTAGAGGATTATCAAATGGAGCTTTTTGTGTATTGAAACTATAATAATAAGAGCCTAAATAAGGACTCATCTTGAATAAGCCTTCTTTAGTCAAGCGTTCTTGTTCAGAGATTGGCGGTTCTACAGTGATATTAGCTTGACCACTTTCTACCATAGAAACGCGGGTGGATTGAGATTCACTGATAGGCCATTGCATATTTTCAAGTTTAACTTTATCTTTATTCCAATATTTATCATTTTTGACAAATTGTAATTGATTAGAATGTATCCAATGAGTTAAAACGAAAGGGCCATTAGAAACAATTTTATCATTAGCTGCCCAGATTTCAGGGTCTTTTTCAACAACATGACGTGGTACAGGATAATAAGCATGAAAGGCAGTTAAATTTAAAAAATATGTGATAGGTGCTTTTAATTTTACATATAGAGTTTTATCATCTAAAGCTTTTACCCCTACTTGGTCAGCAGATACTTCTTGTTTGAAAAAGGCTTCACCATTATTTAATGGATACATCATATAAGCATTTTCAGAAGCTGTTTGAGGGTCAAGTACACGTTTCCATGCATATTCAAAATCATGAGCAGTAAGAGGTGTACCATCATTCCAGAGAAGATTATCACGCAAATGGAATGTGTATTCTGTGCCGTCTGGAGAAATATCCCAACTTTTAGCTGCTGCTGGTTGAGGTTGTTCATGTTCATCTAAACGAGTCAAACCTTCAAATAAAGCAAGTTCTACATTTGATTCAGCGAGAGCTGTACTTTTAGCAGGGTCTAAAGTAGATGGTTCGCTTTCTAAAGCATAGCGAACAGTATCATCAGTCATAGCTTCATCACTACAACCACTGATGAGGAAACTATATACTATGAATATGGAAATTAAAATTAATTTAGGTGAAATAATTTTAAACATATAATCAGTCCTTTAATGATTAAATAATCAAATTTATTTTTGTGCTAGATAATTATAAATATATTGCCCTAATTTTCCTATTTCACGACCACCGATAGCATTTGATTTTAAATTAGAAGCAAAAATAATAATACTATAAGTGCCAAAATCTGCTTCTAAAATACCACCATCATGTTCGACAAAATCAAGCATACCTGTTTTATGATGGAATATGATATCTTCATCCCAATAATAAGGAATGCGGTCTCTAAATTGTTGGCGAGCTAAGATTTGCCATGCGATATTAAACCTTGCTAAATGACGATTATCATAGATATGACAAAGTAATTTATGGTAATCATTTACAGTTAAATAATTTTCTCTACCTTGCTTACTTGCTTCAAAATCCATCATATAACGTTGAATTTTTGTCTGTTTTAAATTTAATTTATCAGCATAAGCTTGAATATTATACATACCTAATTTTTTTATGAGAATATTTGTGGCTAAATTATCACTAAGGACAATCATTAGACTAGCAAGAGCTTTGATACTGACTTTTGTATCGCTATCCATTTCTTGTAATGCGCCACCACCTTCAACATATGGTACATAATCAATAGAGATTTTTTCATTAAAATCTAAATCACTAGCGCATAATGTAGCTAAAATAAGAACTTTAATCATACTAGCTGATTTATGAAGGTGATTTCCATTTAAGCAAATTGTTTCTTGGGAATTTTTCAGATTGCAGATTAAATAAGACCAATCTCCATCTAATTTTTGTACATAATCATTTAGATAATTTTGTAATTTATTCATGATAACACATCTTTTCTGTATAATAATTAAATTATTATCTATTATATCATACTGTACACAAGAGCCAAAATACGTGATAAATACCTGCTATAATGGAGTTTGGAAATACTGTATACAGTATTTAATTGTAAATTTGTAAGAAATATCTATGCAAGATAAAAATGACGTGCTATAATGATTTACGTTAAATACAGAAAAGGTATATAAGTAAAATTTATATACCTATTTTATTTTTTTTATTTTATGATTTGTGAATAAAGATATTTCTATCAAGGAGTTGTGGTTTAATCATGAGTTTAAAAAACGCATATTTACAGAAAGTTTACGACAAAGTAGTAGCTAAAAATCCAAACGAAGCAGAATTCCAACAAGCAGTTTATGAAGTTTTAGAATCTATTACACCTGCAATTGAAAAAAATCCTGCTTATGAAAAAGCTAATATTATTGAACGCATGGTTGAGCCTGAACGTATGATTACTTTCCGTGTAACATGGGTTGATGATAATGGTAACGTACAAGTAAATCGTGGCTATAGAGTACAATTTAACTCTGCTATTGGACCATACAAAGGTGGTCTTCGTTTACATCCTTCCGTATGCGCTTCTGTAATTAAATTCTTAGGTTTTGAACAAGTATTGAAAAATTCTTTGACTACTCTTCCTATGGGTGGCGGTAAAGGCGGTAGTGATTTCGATCCAAAAGGTAAATCTGATATGGAAATCATGCGTTTCTGCCAAAGCTTCATGACTGAACTTGCAAAACATATCGGTGCAGATACTGACGTTCCTGCTGGTGATATCGGTGTTGGTGCTCGTGAAGTTGGTTACTTATTTGGTCAATACAAACGTCTTCGCAACGAATTCACTGGTGTATTAACTGGTAAAGGTTTATCCTTCGGTGGTTCTTTAGTAAGAACTGAAGCAACTGGTTATGGTTTATGCTATTTCGTTGAAGAAATGTTAAAAGATAGCAATACATCTTTTGCTGGTAAAGAAGTTGTAGTATCTGGTTCTGGTAACGTTGCTATTTATGCTGCTGAAAAAGCTATGGAATTAGGTGCAAAAGTTATTGCTATGAGCGATTCTAATGGTTATGTAGTAGATAACGATGGTATCAAACTTGATGTTGTAAAACAGATTAAAGAAGTTGAACGTAAACGTATTAAAGAATACGCTGAACGTGTTGAAGGTGCACAATATCATGAAGGTTGCAAAGGTATCTGGACTGTTAAATGCGATATTGCTCTTCCTTGTGCAACTCAAAATGAAATTGATCTTGAATCCGCAAAAGCTCTTGTAGCTAACGGTTGTAAAGTTGTTGGTGAGGGTGCAAATATGCCTTCTACTATTGATGCAATCAACTATTTCTTAGACAATAAAGTTCTCTTTGCTCCTGCAAAAGCTGCAAATGCTGGTGGTGTTGCTACTTCCGGTCTTGAAATGAGCCAGAACAGCGAACGTTTAAGCTGGACATTTGAAGAAGTAGATGCAAAATTACATTCAATCATGGTAAATATCTACAAAAATGCAGCAACAACTGCAAAAGAATATGGCTTTGAAGGTAACCTCGTAGTAGGTGCAAACATTGCTGGTTTCTTAAAAGTAGCAGATGCTATGCTTGCTCAGGGCTATGCTTATTAATAAGTAATTTAAAATATAGAATAAAGCAATTAAAAGTGCAGAAATTTATTTTCTGCACTTTTTTATTTTGTAAAGCTGTCGTTAATCAATAAAAGTTTATAAATATCAAAAATAAATTCTTATTTAATAATTATTATTAATATGATATAATTAATAGTATAAAACTAGGATTTATAAATGATTTTAAATTTGATAATAATATAAATAAGGAGGATATATTTTGTCTGATTTTATAACAGTAAAAGGAGCGAGAGCTCATAATTTAAAAAATATAGATGTAAAAATTCCTCGTGATAAATTAGTAGTAGTAACAGGATTGAGTGGCAGTGGAAAATCTTCATTAGCTTTTGATACGATATATGCCGAAGGTCAACGTCGTTATGTAGAATCTTTATCGGCATATGCTAGACAATTTTTGGGGCAGATGGATAAACCAGATGTTGATTATATAGAAGGATTATCACCTGCTATATCTATTGACCAAAAGACGACAAGTCATAATCCTCGTTCTACAGTGGGAACAGTTACCGAGATTTATGATTATTTGCGTTTATTATTCGCTAGAGTGGGAAAACCTCATTGTCCAAAATGTGGCAAACCTATCACTCAGCAGACAGTAGACCAAATGGTAGATAATGTCATGAGTTTGCCAGAACGCAGTAAATTATTGATCATGGCACAAATCATTCGTGGGAAAAAAGGCGAACATAAAAAAGTATTGGAACAAATTCGCAAAGAAGGTTATGTGCGTGTACGTATTGATGGCGAAGTTATAGATATTAATGAAGAAATCAATCTAGAAAAAAATAAAAAACATACGATTGAAGTGGTAATCGACCGCCTCATTGTGCGTGAAGGCATTGAACAACGTTTAGCAGATTCACTTGAAACTGCTTTAGATATAGGTGAAGGAATTGTCTATGTACAAGTGGTTGATGGTGAATTATTGATGTTTAGTCAAAATTTTGCTTGTATAGATTGTGGTATCAGTCTGCCAGAGATTGCTCCTCGTATGTTTTCTTTCAATAGTCCATATGGGGCTTGCCCTGAATGTAGTGGACTTGGCAGTCATCAACAATTTGATATAGATTTAGTAATGCCTAATAAAAATTTAAGTCCAGCAGAAGGTTTATTTGCACCATTATCTAAAAATCCAGCTTCTTATGCTATGGTACAGATTGAAGCTGTATTAAAAAAATATGGTTATACTTTAAATACTCCATGGAATGAAATCGATAAAAATATTCAAGAGTATTTGATAAATGGTTCAGGTGAAGAAAGATTTAATTATTCGTATGTAAATATGTATGATGAATATAAAGAGTATTTTTCACCATTTGAAGGTGTAATGCCTATGCTTGAGCGTCGTTATAAAGAGACTAATTCAGATATAATGCGAGAATCATATGAAGCATATATGAGCACTACACCATGTCCAAAATGTAAAGGGGCAAGGTTAAAACCAGAAGTATTGTCTATCACTATTGGCGATAAAAATATAAAACAAGTAACAGATATGACTATCGCTGAAGCTAGTGAATTTTTCAAAAATCTAAAATTCACTGAGCGTGAAGAAATCATTGCTAAACAGATAATGAAAGAACTTCATGCTAGATTAGGCTTTTTACTAGATGTAGGATTAGAATATTTAACATTATCTAGAGCGGCAGGCACTTTATCTGGCGGGGAAGCTCAGCGTATTCGCTTAGCTACACAGATAGGTTCAGGGTTAGTCGGTGTATTATATATTTTAGATGAACCTAGTATAGGACTTCATCAAAGAGATAATAATAGATTATTAGCTACATTAAAACATCTTCGCGATTTAGGAAATACATTGATTGTGGTAGAACATGATGAAGATACTATGTATGCAGCAGATTGTATTATTGATATAGGGCCAAAAGCAGGAGCTGGTGGCGGTGAAGTAGTAGCTCAAGGAACTGTTGAAGAAATCAAGCAAAATTTAAATTCAATAACAGGGCAATATTTAAGTCGTAGAAAATATATACCAGTACCAAAAGAGCGAAGAAAAGGCAATGGCAATTTTATTGAAGTTGTCGGTGCTAAAGAAAATAATTTAAAAAATATAAATGTAAAATTTCCATTAGGTGTATTTACTGTAGTAACAGGTGTTTCTGGTTCTGGAAAATCTACTTTGGTAAATGAAATATTGTATAAAGGTTTAGCAAGTAAATTATATACAATAAAAGGGAAACCAGGTAAACATAAAGAGATAAAAGGCATTGAAAATATAGATAAAATCATCAATATTGACCAATCGCCAATAGGAAGAACACCTCGCTCTAATCCTGCAACATATACAGGTGTGTTTGATAGCATTCGTGAATTATTTAGTCAAACCAATGAAGCGAAGATAAGAGGATATAAGCCTGGTCGTTTTAGTTTCAATGTCAAAGGTGGACGTTGTGAAGCTTGTCATGGTGATGGCATTATAAAAATCGAAATGCACTTTTTACCAGATGTATATGTTCCATGTGAAGTTTGTAAGGGAGCGAGATATAATCGTGAAACTTTAGAAGTAAAATATAAAGGAAAAACAATATCTGATGTACTCAATATGACAGTTGATGAAGGCTGTGTATTTTTTGAAAATATACCTAAAATTTATCGCTATATGAAAGTATTACAAGATGTAGGACTTGGCTATATTCAATTGGGACAGCCAGCGACAACATTATCTGGCGGTGAAGCACAGCGTGTAAAATTAGCTTCTGAATTAGCTAGAAGAAGTACAGGTAAGACTCTGTATATTTTAGATGAACCGACAACAGGGCTTCATACAGCAGATATTCATCAACTTTTAGATGTATTGCAGCGATTAGTTGATGGCGGAGATACTGTAGTTGTCATTGAACATAATCTTGATGTGATAAAAACAGCAGATTATTTGATCGATTTAGGCCCTGAAGGTGGCAATCGCGGTGGCACTATTGTAGCCAAAGGAACACCGGAAGATATAGCCAAAGTAAAAGCTTCATACACAGGGCAATTTTTAAAACTTTTACTTGAAGAAGGAAAAAGATTAAATAAACGAGATGCATAAAAATAAAGACCTTAAGCCAAATGACTTAAGGTCTTTATTTTTTAGTATAAAAGGGGTTAAAAAGCACTATATAAAGTATATAGTGAGGAGAATAAAAGCATTACAAATATAATGCGATTAAACATTTTTTGAGAAAGATAAGGGAATAATTTATTACCAATCCATAAACCAATAAAGCAAAATGGTAATAAATAAATGGATTGTTCTATTGCAAAAGTGAAGTCAGTATTTCCCATTAAAAAGATAATAATTGCACTTATATTAGTGATAGCAAAATAAGCGATACAAGTAGCACGCATGGAAACTTTATCACGATTAGCATTTGCTAAATATAAGATTAAAGGAGGGCCACCCATACTAGTGGCAGTCGTCAAGATACCGGATAACACACCGGTAATACCTGTTTTCAATGTAGTTTCTGTAATCTTTTTATGATTTAATTGCATGATTATCAAGAAAAATAAGATAATTAAACTTACAAAAATTTTTAATATATTATTAGGAGCAATCTGAAAGATTAATAAACCGAGAGGTTGTCCAAGTAAAGAACCTATAAATAAAATCAAAAGAAAACGATAATCTACATTTTTTCGCAGTGCAATAGCAAAAAATATATTGATTACTACACAAATAACTTGAAGAATTAGTACTACTTGTTTAGGATCGTAAACCATTAAAAATAATGGAGTAGAAACAATTGATAGTCCAAATCCTGTCAAAGATTGAATTAGTGTAGAGCCAAAACCGATAAATATAGCTAATATAAGATTTAGATTTATATCGGACATAATATACACCTCATTAAATATTTAATTATATCTTACAAAATATATTTTATAAGATTAAAATATAAAAGTCAAATATTATTTTCTGAATATATCTTGAAAAATATATTTGACAAAATTTATTTTATAAGATAATATATAACTTGTAAAAAATAATATTGAGGTGATAAAAATGATGACAGTTTTAGAAAATCATGAATTGATTGCCAAGATATCTAGTCATGGTGCGGAAGCACATAGTTTGTATGATAAAACAACTAAGACAGAATATATTTGGCAAGGCGATAAGACATATTGGTCATGGCATGCACCGATTTGTTTTCCAATTACAGGTAGGGTACATAATGATGAGTATATTTTTGAAAATAAAAAATATGCATTAACAGTTCATGGTTTTGCTAGAGATTATGAATTTTCATTGTTAAAAAAGACTGAAAATAGTGTTATTTATGAATTAATTTATAATGATGAAAGCTTAAAAGTATATCCATTTAAATTCTCTTTACAATTAGAATATGTATTATCAGAAAATGGATTACAGGTGAATTACACAGTAAAAAATCTAGAAGATGTAAATAAAGATATATTTTTTGCTCTAGGTTTACATACTGCTTATAATTGCCCATTAGAGAAAACAGATGATTTTGAAGATTATGAATTAATTTTCGAACAAAAAGAAACTGCTAAAAGACATTTTCTGAGTAACGGAATTATTAATAATGAAACAGCAGATTTATTAAATGATGAAGATACTTTAGCTATAAGCAAAAAATTATTTGAAAAAGATTTAATTTTGTTAAAGCAAATTAAATCAAAATATGTTACTTTGAAGAGTAAAAAATCTGGTAAGTTCGTAAGAGTATATTTTAATAATTTCAATAATGTAGGATTTTGGACAAAACCACAGGGGGCACCATTTGTTTGCATTGAGCCTTGGAATGGTTTACCAGATGTAAAAGATAAATATGTAGATTTTTCAGAAAAAGAAGAAATTTGTAAATTAAAATCAAATGAAGAATTTAACTGTAGTTACAAAATAGAAATTAAGTGATTTCTATTAAGATAAGTAAACATTTAATAACTAAGGGGGAGTAGTTATAATGAGTAGTTTAGAACAGACTGTTTCAACTACAAAATTAAAGTTGAAGGAAAAGATTGCTTATGGATTAGGAGATGTTGGTAATAACTTTTTATTCGATTTAGGACAGATATATTTATTAAAGTTCTATACAGATATATTAGGTTTGCCAGCTATTTGGGCAGGTTCTATTTTCTTAGTAAGTAAAGTTTTTGATGCTTTTGCCGATATATCTGTGGGTACAGTAGTAGACTCAGGTAAATTTAGCAGTAAAAAGTTAGGTAAATTTAGACCATTTATGATTTATGGACTTATACCATTGGGATTAATGACCGTAGTTTGTTTTACCAATCCAGATTTTAGTGTTACTGGGAAATTGATATTTGCGTATGCATCATATATGTTATTTGGTTTAACATATAGTATCGTAAATATTCCATTTGGTTCTATTGCTTCTGTAATGACACAAGATCCATTAGAACGTTCACAATTAGCAGCTTTCCGTCAAGCTGGTAGTAATACAGGTTTGTTGATTACAACAGTTGCATTTATGCCAATTGTGTTGTTATTTGATAGTGAAGAAACAGGTTATTTCGTAGCCGCTTGTGTTTTTGCTATAATGGGTGTTTTAGTTACATTATATTGTGCTTTAAATATTAAAGAACATGTAAAAGTAGATAGAAAAGTTCATGAACGTGTTCATTTAGGAACTGCATTTAAATCTATTTTGAAAAATTCTCCATTATTAATTTTATGTTTAGTAAACTTATTCACATTCTCAGCTTTCAACGTAAAATTGGCTGTACAGGTATATTATTGTCAATACATTTTAAATGATATGACAATCATTCCTTATATGGGCTTCTTCAGTATTGGTTGTGTATTTATCGGTGTTGCTTTAGTAACTCATATGGTAAAATGGCTTGGTGGTAGAAAACAAACATATATGTTTGGTTGTGCTGTATGGGCTGTTGGTGATATTATCAACTATTTATTTGTAACAGATCCAACAATGTTTATCGTATTCTCTTGTGTTGCTTTCTTTGGTAGTTCTTTTGTAAATAGCTTAAACTGGGCTTTAGTAGCAGATGCTGTTGAATATGGTGAATATAAAACAGGTGTAAGAGCTGAAGGTATTGTATATTCCTTCTTTACTTTCTTTAGAAAATGCTCTCAGGCAGTAGCTGGCTTTGTACCAGGTTTAGTATTAACAATGGTAGGTTATGTGCCAAATGCTGTTCAATCTTTAGAAGCATTAGAAGGTATTAGAGGCTTGATGTTTATCTATCCAGGTGTACTTGCTATTGCAACTATTATTGTAATGGGCTTCTTCTACAAATTAAGTGATCAAAGATTTAGAGAATTATTATTTGAATTACAAAAAAGAAAAAGCCAACAAGCTAAGCAATAAACTATAGAAAAATAGAAAAAATATCTCCTTACATTGAAAATATACATTAAAAATATGTTAAAATAGAAAAAGTATTAATTAAGAGTATTATTGTGAGGAGAAAAAGAAATGGCTTTTAGTAAATCAGCGCCTATTCAATTACATTATCAATTAGCAAATGAATTAAGAAATTATATACAAAGCGGTTCTTGGAATATTGGAGATTTATTTCCTACTGATAGGGAAATTATGGAAAAATACAAAGTCAGTGCAACAACTGTTCGTAGAGCAGTAAAACAGTTAGTTGAAGAAGGCTGGATCGAAAGACAACCAGGTAAAGGAACTTTTATCAAAAAAGAACCAATAAAAGAAGAATTAGGTAAATTGACAGGCTTTTTCGAAGAAATGACAAATAAGGGATTTGTGCCTAAAGCTGAAGTTTTAGATATCATAGAAGTTGATGTAGATGAAGCTTTGTTGAAAAAATTTCCTGAAGTAAAATTATTAAATGAAGAAAAAGTTATGTTAATAAAGAAATTGCATAAAATAAATGATAAAAAATTGATTTATGTTAATAGTTTTTGGAAATTAGAATATGGTAAAGAATTAGCTAAATATGATTTATCTAATACAGGTGTATATGAAATTGCTGATAGATTTTTAAATGTACAATTGACTAAAGCGGAAGAAACAATTTCAGCGAAAGCTGCATCTAAAGAAGAGGCAACTCTTTTGGATATAAAAAAAGGAGAGCCTGTATTGTTGATGGAACGATTAAGCTATCAAGACAATGTTCCTATAGAATATGCATATAATGTTTATAGAGCAGATAGATATCGTTATAATATAACTTTGCATAAAAATCAGATAAATAAAGAAATAGTAATTGGTTAATCAAATGGTATAGGTCTTCTAAAAAAAGGGAGACCTATACCCTAAAATATATCTTGAAAAATATATTTCAATGAGTATAATAATAGATAAGGATAATTTTAATTTTGTTGAAAATGATTTAAATATGATAAGGTGGTAATAATATGGCTTTAGTTACATTAAAAGAACTTTTAGGAAATATAAAAGATAAAGGTGCTGTAGGTGCATTTAGTACATATGATTTATTTACAGCTCAAGGAATTATAGCGGGAGCGGAAAAAGTTAACATGCCAGTTATTTTAATGATTGGTAGCGGTCCATTAAGTAAACCAGGTAATTTCGAAGTAGGAAGATTGATGGTTAAATTAGCTCAGGAAGCAAAAGTTCCAGCTGCTGTATTCTTAGACCATTCAAAATCTTTTGAATTATGTATGAAAGCTATTCAATTAGGTTTTAGTTCTGTAATGATTGATGGTTCTCATTTACCATTTGAAGAAAATGTAGCACTTACTAAAAAAGTAGTAGAAGCTGCTCATGCAGTAGGCGTATCTGTAGAAGCTGAATTGGGAGCTTTAGCAGGTATTGAAGATGGTGAATCAGTAGCTAATGCAAAAGTTACAGATCCAAAAGATGCAGCTAAATTTGTAGAATTAACAAATGTAGATGCAATGGCATTATCCATTGGAAATGCTCATGGATTATATAAAGGTGTTCCAAATTTACATTATGATGTTTTAGAAGAAACTGCAAAATTAATTGATACTCCACTTGTATTACATGGTGGTACTGGTTTAAGTAAAGAACAATTTGCAAAATGTATTGATTTAGGCGTAAAGAAAGTAAATATTGGTACAGAAATTAAACGTTCCTTCATGGATACTTTCACTAACTTACATTTACAAGATAAAGAAGCATATGATTTTGTAAATATTCCACAAAAAGCAAAAGAAGCAGTAGCAAATACAGTAGAACAAAATTTAAGATTTTTTGCTGAAGGCTGGAAATCTGAATTGAAATAAGATGAGGTAGATTTGAGATGACAGTTAGTATGACAACAAATAAAAAAGTAAATAAGATAGCTGTTGTACAAACTGGAGGTTGTAGTGCAGTTATAAATTCCACTTTAGCTGGTATTGTTGAAAATGCTAAAGCAAGTGGTTTAACAATATATGGATTATTAAATGGTTTTGAGGGTTTATTAAATAATAAAATTATAGATTTATCAGTTTTGACAAAAGAACAGATTGATAAATTAAGAAATACTCCAGCTATGTTTTTAGGTTCAAGTCGAATGTTTTTGACTAAAGAAATTTTTAAAGCAATTCCTCAAAAATTAAATGAATTAGGAATAGATGCTTTGATAATGATTGGTGGAAATGGAACTATGTATGCAGCGAAAGTAATTCATCAATCAGCAGTAGAGCAAAATATAGATTTAGTAGTAGTTGGTTCACCAAAAACAGTAGATAATGATATGTTTGGTATTGAATATAGCCCAGGTTTTGGTAGTGCTGCTAAATATATTGCGCAATTAGTTAGAGATATAAGCGTTGACCTTGAATCTATGAAGACATTTGAACAAGTTCGCATTATTGAAGTTATGGGACGTTCTGTTGGGTGGTTAGCAGCTGCTAGTATGCTTGCTAAAAGAAGTGAAAAAGGTGCACCACATTTAATTTATTTACCAGAACATGATTTTAATGAAGCTGAATTTGTAGAAGATGTAAAAAAAGTATATGAAGAAAACGGTTTTGTAGTAGCTGTCATTGGTGAAGGTATTCATGATAGCGAAGGAAATCCAGTCGGTTCAAATCCATTTGCTGATGTAAAACAGGCAAGCAAAATTTACGGTGGAGCTTCCACTTATTTAGCATCACTTATCAGTGAAAAATTAAATTTAAAGGCACGTGCTCAAGATTTAACTATGGCACAGAGATGTTTTGGTGCACTACGTTCAGATATTGATGAGCAAAAAGCTTATAAAATAGGATTTGTAACTATTGAAGCATTAAAAGATAATCATGATAATGAAATGATTTGTTTAGCAGATAATAATGAAGATTATTATACTATTGCTTTAGAAGATGTTGGTGGCAAAGAAAAGAAAGTGCCTGATGATTTTTATGATGCTAAAAATAAACAAATGACAAAAGATTTTAAAGAATGGATTATGCCAATTATTGGCAATTTTGATGATAAGTATTTATCTTTAAGCGATATGAAATAAAAAAAAGGACGTGTATATATTATGGCAATTAAGGCGGTATTTGTTCCATTAGCGAGAACTACTTTTTATATGCCTAGTGCAGAAGAAAGTTTTAAAAACTCTGTAAATGTTTTAAAAAATATTTTTGAAGATATAAAAGTACCAGAAGCTTTAATAACTGATCCAGCTGATTTAACAGCTTATTTAGATGAAGTAGATAAAGCAGATTTAATTATTTATCAATGTACAACATTTATCGGCTCTGAGTTTATGTATGAATTAATGCGTAAATTTAAATGCCCTGTGATTATTTGGGCAATCAGAGAACCATCTATTGATGGAACAAGATTAAAATTAAATTCTTTAACAGGAGCATTTTCTGCTGGTAATAGTGTGTATACACAAGATAGAGATTTTGATTTTGTCTTTGGTAATCCAGATGAACAATCTGTAATCGATGAATTTACAAAATACAATAAAGCTATAACTTTAATCAATGATTTAAAAGAATTAGTTATTGGTGTAGTTGGTAATCAGCCAGCAGGTTTTGGCTTTGGTGCTATTAATGAAACTGATTTAGTAGGTGCATTAGGTAGCAGAGTTGCTCGTGTAGAAGCAGCAAGCATCATGGAAAAAGCTAAATCTTATACAAGCGAAGAACTTGCAAAAGATTTAGAAGAATTAAATAGCCGTACAATAAACGTAAATATTCCACAGGAAAATATGGAAAAATATGCAAGACTTAGAAAAGCTTTCCAAGCTTTTGTTGATGAAAACAAAATAGGCGCATTAGCTTCTCGTTGTTGGCCTGATTTCTTCACTGGTTTTGGAGCTCCTGTTTGTGCAGTATTGTCCATGTTAAATGACAATAATATTCCATCATCTTGTGAAACTGATATTGGCGGTGCTATCAGTATGTTTATCGGCAGTAAATTAACTAATACTGCAACATATTTTGGTGATCCAGTAGCTATTGATGAAGCTTGTGATAGTATTGTTTATTGGCATTGCGGAGCAGGCGCAAGTTCTTTAGCAAATGCGTCTTGTGGTGCTAAATTAGGTGTACATCCTAATAGAAAAATTGGCCCAGTAATGGATTTTGGCTTAAAAGCAGGTAAAGTTACTGTTTTAAGATTGGGTAAAGATAAAGATGGTTATAGAATGTTCATTTATAAAGGTGAAGCTTTAGATGAACCACAAAAATTCTATGGTACATCTGTAACAGTAAGACCTGAAAATGGCAATGCAGCAGCATATGTTAAAAACTTCGTTAAAGATGGTTGGGAACCACATTTTGTTATTGCTTATGGTGATATTGTAGATGAAGTAAAAATTATGTGTAATCTTTTGAAAATAAGAGTTTTTGAATATTAATTTTGAACATTATAAGAATAGGGGTAAATAAAATGAAAATTGGATATATTGGGTTAGGCTTAATGGGTGGTCCTTTAGCTAGAAATTTAATTAGAGCTGGTAAAGAAGTAAAAGTTTTTGATTTAAATGAAGAAAGTATCAAAAGAACTTTAGCAGTAGGTACAACAGGTGTGGGTGTAAAATCTGCAGATGAATTAGCTGATTGTGATGTAGTATTTACAAGCTTGCCATTACCTGTGCATATTAAATCTACTATGATTGGTGAAAATGGTTTATTAAATAAAATGAAAGAAGGCAGTGTTTATATTGATGTAAGCACTATTGATCCACAAACAGCTCAAGAATTAGAAGACTTTGCAGCAGCAAGAGGCATTGGCTTTATGGGTTGTCCACTTGGTAAAGGTCCTGCTCAAGCAGAAAAAGCAGAACAGCCTATTTTTGCTGGTGGTAAAAAAGAAACTTTTGAAAAAGTAAAAGAAATTTTGGAAATCGTTGGTAGCCCTGTATATTATATGGGTGGAGCAACTCAAGCATATGCTTTTAAATTAATTAGTAATATGGTTGGTATGACAAATTTAGCTGTATTATCCGAAGGTATGCGTCTTTGTGAAAAAGCTGGTATTGAAGGTAATTTATTCCAAAAATTATTGGCAGAAACTGGAGCGGATTCAGCTCAGCTTCATATGAGAGGACCTTTAATGCTTGCTAATGATTATGCAAATCGTTTTGGTGTTAAACTTGCATTAAAAGATGTTCGTTTAGGTTGTGAAATGGGCGATGCATGGGGATATAGTGCAGAATTTACAAAATTGGCAAAATCTTATTTTGAAAAAGCTGATAATGAAGGCTATGGTATGGAAGATTGCGTAGCTGTATATAAAGTAATTAAATAATTGTTCGATTAGTTTTACGATAAAGAGGTAATTATAATGAGAAAAGCGTTTATTTGTCCAACAAAATATGTTCAAGGTGAAGATGAACTTTTAAATTTAGGTTATTTTGTATCTACTTATGGAAAAACAGCATTATTAATTGCTCATCCAGATGATATTGCACGTGTTCAAGATAAATTAGATAAAACAGCAGAAAAATTCGGTGTGAAATTTGTAACAAGCTCTTTTAGTGGTCAATGCTCTAGACAAGAAGTAGCTCGTTTACAGGAAGTAGCTAAAGAAAATAAATGCGATTGCACTATTGGTCTTGGTGGCGGTAAAGCTATCGATACAGCAAAATGTGTAGCTCAAGGTGATGCTTTGATTATCGTACCTACAATTGTAGCAACTGATGCTCCAACTAGTCATTCTGCTGTATTATATACTCCAGATGGAGCTTTTGATGATTATGCATATTTCAAACAAAGCCCAAGTGTTATTTTGATTGATACAACAGTTATTGCAAATGCACCAGTACGTTTCTTAGTATCTGGTATGGGTGATGCTTTATCCACATATTTTGAAGCACGTGCTACTACAAGAGCTTTTGCTAATGTAAATGCAGGTCTTCCTTGTGGTTATCGTGAAGGTCTTTGCGGCCCTGCAAAATCAACAAATGCAGCATTTATCTTTGCTAAAACTTGCTATGAAATGTTGTTAGAAAATGGTGTAAAAGCAAAACAAGCTTGCGAATGTAAAAAAGTAACTCAAGCTTTAGAAAATATTATTGAAACAAATGTTTTATTATCTGGTATTGGTTTTGAAAGTGGCGGACTTGCAGCTGCTCATGCTATTCATGATGGTTTAACTATTCTTGAAGGTAGCCATAAATATATGCATGGTGAAAAAGTTGCATTTGGTACAATTATTCAGTTAGTATTAGAAAATGCACCAACAGAAGAATTACATGAAGTACTTGATTTCTGCTTAGCAGTAGGTCTTCCTGTATGTTTAGAAGATATTGGTGTGGATACTATTACTGATGAAGAATTAATGCAAGTTGCAGAAAAATCTTGTATTCCAGAAGAATCCGTACATTCTATGCCATTCCCTATCACTGTAGATGATGTTGCAGCAGCTATTATCACAGCTGATAAAATTGGTAAAGAATATAAAATGAAAAAAATGTCTAAATAATATTTAGAAATAAGGGTGCGAACATGAAAAAAATAATTAATACACCAGAAACAATTGTTAGAGAAATGTGTAAAGGGTTTGTTTTAGCAAACCCTACACTAGAATTTGTAGAAAAATATAAAATCGTAAAGAAAAAAAATATAGATAAAAATAAAGTAAGCTTAATCAGCGGTGGCGGTAGCGGTCATGAGCCAGCTCATGCAGGTTTTGTCGGTAAAGGCATGTTAGATGCGGCTGTATGTGGTGATGTATTTGCTTCTCCATCACAAGTACAGGTATATCAAGCAATTAAAGCTACAGCAAGTGATAAAGGCACATTACTTATCATTAAAAATTATAGCGGTGATATGATGAACTTCCAAAGTGCTGCTTATTTAGCAGAAATGGATAATATCACTGTAGATTATGTAAAAGTTGAAGATGATATTGCAGTACAAGATAGCTTATATACAGTTGGTCGTCGTGGTGTTGCAGGTACTGTTTTTGTGCATAAAATTGCAGGTGCAGCAGCTCAAAAAGGTTTAGAATTAGCAGAAGTAAAAAGAATTGCACAAAAAGCTGCTGATAATGTTAGAAGCTTAGGTTTTGCATTTACTTCTTGTACTGTACCAGCAAAAGGAACACCTACATTTGAACTTGCTGAAGATGAGATGGAATATGGTGTAGGTATTCATGGTGAACCTGGTATAAGACGTGAAAAAATTGCAACTGCTGATGAATTAGCTCATCGTATGGTAGAAGCATTAGTTGATGATTTAAAATTAGCTGATAATGATGAAGTTGCTGTTTTAGTAAATGGTTTTGGCAGTACACCATTAATGGAATTAAATGTATTAAATTACGCTGTAAATAAAGAATTAGCTAACAAAAACTTAAAACCTGTACGCATTATTGTTGGCAATTACATGACAAGTATAGATATGGCAGGAGCGTCTGTTTCTTTATTGAAATTAGATGAAGAATTAAAATCTTATTTAGTAGCACCTGTGGAAACACCTTCTTTAAAAATCAATGAAAATGAAGAAGATGTAGATATGAGTCTTGTTGCTAAACAAGATGAAAATAAAGTAGTAAAAGAAGTTTCTTTTGATGTAGAAACTGATTTAGCTTATGCTGATGTAGTAGATAATAAAATTACTTTAAATAATATGATTTATATTATTGATAAAATGAGTGAAATTATTATTAGAAATGAAGTACCATTCTGCGAATTAGATTCTCATGCAGGTGATGGTGACTTCGGTATGAGTGTAGCTAAAGGTTTTAAAGAATTGAAACGTCAATGGCATGAAGTAGTAGCTCAAGGAAAAGACATCGGTGCATTTTTAGAAGCTTGCTCTATGGTTATCATGGAACATTGTGGCGGTGCTTCTGGCCCTGTTTGGGGATTTGCTTTCAAAACAGCAGGCAAAGTTGCAGAAGGTAAACAAGAATTGACTGTAGCAGAATTTGCTCAATTATTACAAGGTGCTGTAGATGGTATACAAGCTGTAGGCAAAAGAGCATTCGGTAGAGGTGCTGTAGTTGGCGATAAAACATTGATAGATGCATTAGTTCCATGTGCAGATACTTGGAAAGTAGCAGTAAAACAAAACTGTGATATGGAAAGTGCATTTGTTGAAGGTGCAAAAGCTGCTGTAGCTGGTGCTGATAGTACAAAAGAAATTATAGCTCGTATGGGTAGAGCAGGTACTGTAGGTGAAAGAAGTATAGGATATCCAGATGCTGGTGCATATGCTTTAGGCGTTATCTTCACAGAATTAACAGATAGCCTTAATTTTAAAAAATAAGGAGAAAGATTATGCAATTAGTAAATATTGAAAATGGTTTTTCTTTAATAGAAAATGATAAAGTAGTATTTTCTCATACAATAGATAATCCAGCTATCTTTATCGGTAAAGGTAAAGAAAAAATGGATATTTATCGTGGTAACTTTGATATAGAAGATTATGTAATTGAAAGATATCCATTAAAAAATGCTAAAGTTGATGGTAATAAAGTATTATTATCAGCTTATAATGATGTAGTTGAAATTGAATTAAATATTGAAACTAAAGATAATTATGCAAAAGTAAATATTAAAGCTACAAATGATAATGTAAATCGTATTTGGATTAGAATTCCAGCTCAAAAAGAAGAATTTGTTTGGGGCTGTGGGGAACAGATGTCTTATTTCAATTTGAGAGAAAGACATTTCCCTCTTTGGACATCTGAACCAGGTGTTGGTCGAGATAAAACAACAGAAATAACATTTTTATCTGATAAATATAATAAAGCTGGTGGCGATTATTATAATACTAACTATCCACAACCAACTTTTGTATCTTCAAGAAAATATGCTTGTCATGTAAACAGTACAGCTTATGCAGATTTCGATTTTAGAAATGAAGCATTTCATGAATTACAAATTTGGGAAGTTCCTGAATCTATAGAATTTTTCACAGCAGATACTTTCTTAGGTATTATTGAAGAATTAAGTGATAGATTTGGTAAACAGCCTAAATTAGCAGATTGGTTATATGATGGTGTTATTTTGGGATTAAAAGGCGGAGAAGAAAATACATTCTCTCGTATGGAAAATGCTATAAACCATGGTATTCCAGTTGTAGGTGTATGGAGTGAAGACTGGGCTGGTGTAAGAGAAACATCTTTCGGTACAAGAAATTTCTGGGATTGGAAATGGGGTAAAAAACGTTATCCTAATTTAGATAAAAAAATCAAAGAACTTGAACAAAGAGGTATTCGCTTCTTAGCATATGCTTGTCCATATCTTTGCACAGATGGAGATTTATTCCCAATTGCTGAAGAAAGAGGATATTTTGCTAAAAATTCTAAAGGTGAAACAGCACTTGTAGATTTTGGTGAATTTTATTGTGGTATCGTAGATTTCACAAATCCAGAAGCAGCAGATTGGTTTAAAGAAGAAATCATTCAGAAAAATATGCTTGATTTTGGTGTACGTGGCTGGATGGCTGACTTTGGTGAATATTTACCAACAGATGATGTTTATCTTGCAAATGGCGTAGATGCAAAAATCATGCATAATGCTTGGCCAGCACTTTGGGCAGAAGTAAATGCTAAAGGTGTTGCTGAAAGAGGCTTAACAGATGAAGTAACATTCTTCATGCGTGCAGGTGGTACAGGTACACAGAAATATTGTCCAATGCTTTGGGCTGGTGACCAATGCGTAGATTTCTCTCGTCATGATGGCTTGAATACTGTTATCTGTGGTGCATTGTCCTCTGGTCTTTTAGGTAATGCATATCATCATAGTGATATTGGTGGTTATACAAGCTTATTTGGTAACCGCAGAACTAAAGAAGTATTTGATCGTTGGGTAGATATGGCAACATTCACATCTATGATGAGAACTCATGAATGCAATAGACCATATGAAAACTTCCAATTTGACCAAGATGCTCAAACAATGGCTCATTTAGCTAGAATGACAAATATTCATCGTCATTTAAAACCATATTTAAAATCCTTGTCTGAAGAAGCTAGTCAAAAAGGCTATCCAGTACAAAGACCATTATTTGTTCATTTTGAAAATGATATAAATACTTATGCTATTCAAGATGAATATATGTTTGGTCCAGATATGTTGGTAGCACCTGTTCATAAAAAAGATGTAAAAGAATGGCAGGTATATTTACCAGCTGGTCAAACATGGGTAAATATTTGGAATATGCAAGAAATTCAAGGTGGTCAAAGTATTACAATTGATGCTCCAATTGGAAAACCACCAGTATTCTTCCGCAAAGGTAGTGCATGGACTGAATTATTCAATGGTGTAAAAGAAATTTGATAATAGAATAGACAGCTTATAGAAATATAAGCTGTCTAATATTTAAATAAGCTATAAATATTTTTGTAATATTTTTTATTTTCAATATTTATATTGAGCAAGGAGAGAAGTTATTTATGAATAAAAAAATGTTAACATCTACACTTAGTGCGATGGTTTTAAGTGGATTGATTACAGGAACAGCATTAGCAGCACAAAATCCTTTTTCTGATGTTCCAGAAGATAGTTGGGCATATGATGCAGTAAGTCAATTAGCAGCTGACGGTATTATTGATGGATATCCAGATGGTACATATAAAGGTCAAAATACAATGACTCGTTATGAAATGGCTCAAATTACAGCTCGTGCTATGGTAAAAACTGATTTAGATAAAGCAGATAAAGCTTTAGTAGATAAATTAGCTGCTGAATTTGCTGAAGAATTAGATAATCTAGGTGTTAGAGTTAGCGATTTAGAGAAAAAATCTGATAATGTAAAATGGTCAGGAACTGTAAGATATCGTTATACTGATGTAGATAAAACTAAACCTAGTGGAAATAGTGAACATAATTTATTATTCCGCATAGAACCTCATGCATATATTGGTAATACAGGTTGGATGGCACATTCTCGTGTGGAATATTTAAGCGATATTGGTAATGATGAAAATTTTGATGCTACAGTAGATAGAGCATGGGTAGAAGGTCCTGCTTTAGGTGGAACATGGAAATTAGGTAAATATCCAATTTTACCGATGAATGGTTTATTATTAGATGATAAAGTATCTGGTGCAGAAGTAATCTTTAATAATGATAATTTAAAAACTACAATTCAAGCTGGTCGTTTTAATACTGATAGATCTGCAGCTAATCCAGATATGGATAAAACTACAGCAGATTATTATGCTGTACAATTTGATTATGCTCAAGATAAATGGACAGGTCAGGCTGGATATTATTTATTTAAAGATTATTTCAAAGAAAAAACTATTAATTTAGGTGATAAAACTTTATCTAGCGCAGATTTTGATACAGATGAATTGAGTCTTTGGAATGTTGGTTTAGGTTACAAATTTGATGATAACTTTAAAATAGCTGGAAATTATGCTGAAAATATAAAAGGCGAAGGCTATAATACAACAGGAGATTTCACAGTACAAGGTGATGAATCTAAAGCTTATAGTGTTGAATTAACATATAAAGGCTATGATACAAAAGATCCAGGTTCTTGGGATGCATTTGTTGCATATCGTTATTTAGGTGCAATGGTTGCTATTGGTCCAGTTTATAAAGGTGCTTGGACTGACCAGAAAGGTATTGAATTTGGCGTAGAATTTGTACCAGCTGAAAATGTATTAGCAACATTAAAATATTTTGATGGTAAAGATATTTCCACAGATCAAGATGCAAGTAAATTCTTTGGACAACTTGAATTACAATTTTAATTAATTTGAGGGGGTAAAAGATATGAGTAATACAGTTATTACCATTAGTAGACAATATGGTAGTGGTGGTAGAGAATTAAGTGAAATTTTAGCTAAAAAACTAGGCGTAAAATTATATGATAGACAAATTATTCATATGGCTACAGCGATGTTAGGCATTGGTGATTTAACAGATGAATCTTTACGCGAATTAGAAAATAAAGTATTACCACTTTCTTCTGCATTCATGCCATTTTATTCTTTTGGTTCTCATGCTGGCCCAAATGTTAATACTGAATTGTTTTTAGCAGAATCAAAAGTGATTCATCAATTAGTTAATGATGGTCCATGTGTTATTTTAGGTCGTTGCGCAGATTATATCTTAAGTGAACAAGAAAATCATTATTCATTTTTTATCTATGCTGATGACGATTATAGAGCTAGTAGAGGAAAAACAACTTATGCTGGAAAATCCTTGAAAGAACTCAATGCAGAAGATAAAAAACGCGCAGAGTATTACAAGTACCATACAGGTAGAGTGTGGGGAGACCCTAAAAACTACGATTGTATAATCAACACAAGCAAAATGCCTTTAGAAAAAGCAGCTGATTTGATTATTAATTATATAAAAATTAGACAGAATAAAATATAAAAATGAAAACACACCTTTAAATCATCTTTAGTTTAAAGGTGTGTTTTTTATATGTGAAAAAATAAAGACATATATCTTATAAATATATGTCTTTATTTGAATTAGATATTAAATTTCAAGATTTTTACCGATTAAACCAATGCAACCGCCTCTTGTAGCAGGTTTACTTTCAGAATGGCAAATTAGCCATTTATTTCTAGCGAATAATAAACGATTTTCACCAGTTAAATCAGTAGGAATTGTTTCTAATGGTAAATTAGTATCTTTGATAAGTACAATACCACAACGGAATTCCTCGTTATTTTGACGAGATGGAGCAAAATGAAGTGTAGTAGCATATAATTCTACAGCAGTACCTGCTGGAATGAAGAATTGCTCTATTTTGCTTGTTTCATAAGTATTATTATCATAATTGATATCTTGTTGAAGACCAAGCATTAAAATAAGGTCTGTAGCAGCTATATCAATTTCAGAACAACGATGGTATTCAACAGCATTTAATTTATTATTACGACCATTGCAATAACCAAATTCAATAGGAACATCGCCGTAAACTTCAGTCTGTAATTGTTTAAATAAAGGAAGTTTTTCAAGGTCAGGATCAGAAGCAACATAAGCAGTGCCTTCTGGAATACTATCTTTTTTTAACATTGTTTCAACAAATTCTGTAGTATCAAGATTTAAAATTCTACCATATTTTTTGAAACTTTCATCAGTAATATTTTTCATAAAAATCACCTTCGCACAATTAGGAATTATAATAAATTTAAAATTATTTTATTTGTAAAATATATCTTATAAAATATATTTTACAAAATTATAAATAATTTGTCTAGTTTTATTTTTGAATTTATTAGAATATAAAAATAAAAAAACTTAGATATTAGATTTGTAGTAAATCCATATCTAAGTTTTAATTTAAAGTAATTTAATTAATTCAGTGATAACAAAATTTAAATCTTCTTGTGTATGACTAGCTGATATAGCAAGACGCAATCGGCTTTGGTTTTGTGGGACTGTCGGTGGACGGATAGCAGATAAAATAATATGTTTTTCATAGAGTTTTTGAGCTATTTGCAGAGCTTTTTCATTGCTATGCACAATGATAGGCACGATAGGAGTAGTTAAGTTTACATTTATATTATTTTGTCGTAATAAATTTTGTACATAAGAAATATTATCGTATAATTTATCTACTAAGCTATTATCGTTAGCAATTAAGGATAAGGCTTCAAGGCTACTTGCTATATCTGCTGGTGTCAATGCTGTAGAAAAAATGTAACTGCGAGCCTTGTTGATGAGATATTCAATAAGAATTTTTTTGCCAGCGACAAAGCCACCTTCTGAAGCAAGGGCTTTGCTTAAAGTGCCTAATTGAATATCAATTTTTCCTTGTAGGTGAAAATGTTCTACACTGCCATGACCTTTGCCCAAGACGCCTGTAGCATGAGCATCATCAATCATAGTTAAAGCATTGTATTTATGTGCTAAATAAGCTATTTCATCTAAAGGAGCGATATCGCCGTCCATACTAAATACGCTATCAGTAACGATTAATTTCGTATTAGAATATGGCAAATTTTTTAATATATCTTCTAAATTTGTCATATTTTTATGACGATAAATTAAAGTTTTAGCTTTGCTGAGTCGACAGCCATCAATTATACTTGCGTGATTTAATTCGTCGCTGATGATGTAATCATTATTATTAGTCAATGCACTGATAGTGCCAACATTAGCCATATAGCCAGTATTAAAGACCAATGCTTTTTCTGTAGATTTAAACTCAGCAAGTGCTTGTTCTAATTTGGCAAATAAAATATGAGAGCCAGATATTAAGCGTGAGCCACCAGATCCTGTACCGTATTTTTCGATAGCCTCGATAGCAGCTTTTTTCACTTGTGGGTGATGTGTAAGCCCTAAATAATTATTAGAAGCCATCATCAAAAATTCTTCATTATCTTTTAGAACTTTAGTGGCAGAAATGGGAATATAAGTTATAGGTTTTCGATATAATTGCTGTTGATGTAAAAATTCTATTTCAGTTAAATATTTATTTAAATTATCTTGCATGATAAACTCCATTTCAATTTATAAATTAATATCTACAAGTACGGGTTGTCTTTCAAGATAATTTTGCAAAGCTGTGATATCTACAGGTGTTTTTACAAAAAATACTCGACCACCTTGACTGCTATGTAGTGGTTTCATTTTAGTAATGCGGTGATAAATATTATTGGCAGATACATAACCGATAATATAATTAGGATCATCAGACCAACATAATTCTCCCATAATATTTGGTGCGGATAAAACCTTACTAGCTAAGACGAGAGCTTCTTGTACATGATTGTCTGTATAGCCTAATTCATCAAAATGTTTTTTTGCTTGTAGTGTATCTTTAAAATCCATGCGACTGACGCGAATTCCTCTCATGCCTGTATTATCCAAGCGTTTTCCAGTAGTGGCATCAATTAAAATAGCACCACGCATATTTTCTTCTAGGGATAATAAAGATGACATAGCATTATCTATGGCTATTTTAGAAATGCCTGCATTGGCTAGAAAATCACAAGCATTTTTATGTCCATCATTTACATCAATAGCTGTATACGTTTCCATATTAAGCATGGGAATAGTTATGATGTCTTTAGGTTTAACTTCTTCAATAGTAAGGCGAATAAAATCTGCTTTGCCTTTTTCATGAGTTAAAGCTCGTTGAATTAAATTTTCTGTGATTGTAGTTAAATCTTGTGTTGTAATCAAACGTTCAGCACCGGAAATATGATGACCACCATGTTCATGGGCTCCACCTTGAGCTGAACGCATACGAATACTATAGAGCATAAATATTATCTCCTTTTATGAATTATTTTCTTTAAGATATTTACCAAAATAGGGGAAGCTATAGCAGTGAAGATAAGTCCAGGAATAGTAAATAAAATCATGGAAAATGTCAAAGCACCTAGATTGCCTAAAAAGAAAAATAGACTAAATCTAGCGATGAGTGAAGCGATAGGGCCAGCGAAAATTATCATATAAAGATGATTTTGAGCTAAATATAGAAGTAGACCAACGATTAGACGAAATTGCATGGCAATAGCTACATTTAATATATTTTGTGTACCTAAAGCTAAACAGATTACACTAGATAAAATGCCACTGATGATATATTTTTTAAAACCAAAGACACTACAAATAGCTACAGCTAAGGGAGCGGATAATTGAAATTCAATGCCAGAAATTATATTAGGAATTTTGATTGAGCCTAATATAGAAATCATGGCAACTAAAATAGCAATTTCACAAAGTGTAGAAGTCTTATATCTCATATTGTCAACCTTTCTATAATTTTAGTTAACATTTTAAAGAAAGATGAGATATTTGTCAAATAAAAAAACAGATATAGATTTCATAAGAAAAATATATCTGTAGATTAGTTTTATTTAATTAAAGATTTTTTTTAGTTTTGTAAAAGGAATGGTCAATAATCCTAGGGCAAATAAAACAGTGAATAGACCGATTAAAGATAAGACAGTAGGTATTTCTTGATAAAAGAAGATACCAAAGAGCATAGCAGCTATAGGTTCACCAGAGGCTAAAATTGCAACCTTGCCAGCTTCGACATAATTTAAGGCTACAGTAAAGCAAATATATGGTAATACAGAAGTAAGCAAAGAATGTAATAATAAAAATCCGCTCATAGGCGCTGGGGCAATTTGAATGATTTCCCAAACTTTTAGCCAATCAGTAAAAGGCAATAAAGCTATGCCAACAGCCATTAAGCTATAAATTGTAACTGTGAAAGAATGATAGCCTTTGAGCATGGCGATTTTGGAGAATATACTATATGTACCATAGAAAAATGCACCTAAAGTGCCAATGATAATACCGATGGTAGTCCATTTCATAACACCGACTTCTTCTAAGACGCCACTAGATAATATACAACCAATCAAAGCCAAAATAGCACAAACAGTTTTTTGCAAAGTGAGTTTTTCTTTGAACAAAATACTAGCCAAGATCAATACGAATATAGGGGCAAGGCTCAATAAAACAGCAGATAAGGATAAGGTCAATTCATTTATGGCGAAGTTATAACAAAGATTTAAACCTAACATACTAAAAATACCAGCACAAATAAAAATCCATAAATCCTTTAATTTGATTTTGAGTAAATTTTTGTCTAAGCATAGTAAACCGGCAATAATAATGATAATAGCAACAATGATGCGAGTTTCGACAATAGAAACACTATTTAGACCTAATTCGCTGAGTTTTCGGACAAAAATCCCCGCAGAACCCCACATTATGCCCGACAAAATGGGAAAAATTTGAATCCATTGCTTCAATTTCATAAAATAACGCTCCTAAAATAAATTTCATATTTTAAGATTATACTATGTTAATATTTGACTAACAATATATTGACTTTAAAGGAATAAATTAATGAAATGTAACTATAAAAAAAAGAGCTTATTAAAGATTTTTCAATCCATAATAAGCTCCACAAAAATTATACATTAGATTAAGATTTAATTAATATATAGGTTTTGATTTGAAGACATAAGTGTATTTATGTCAGAGGTATAATAATAGCCTACAATATATTATTAATATTATTGTAAACTATGTGCGCTGTGATAAGATGCTGCTTCTTCATCATCTCTTTTAGTAATAAGTCTATAAGTGATGAGATTTGCTAAGAAGCCTAAATAAATAATGCCTAAAGTTAAAGCAGTAATTGTTGGATTATTTATATAAAGGGAGAGAATGAAACTTGCAATAGCTACTAATAAAGCACGAATAATAAGAACAGTTTTCATAATGAAATTCCTCCTGATTTTAAAAAATATATATAAAATGTTGTATAATTTTTTCGTGAAAATTTATTTCGGTTATTATTATAACGCTTTATAATCAAGAGTCAATGAATTTGAAGAAAGTTTATATCTTAAAATTGTTGTCAAATATAGCTATTTTCAAAAAATTTTTTAATATGTAAAAATAGGCGTATTATTTGCGCAAAAAGATAGAATTTAATATTATAATAAAGATTATAAGTATAAAAAATAATTTATGGTGATAGATTATGAGTAATTTTGATTTTTTAAAAGAAAAATTTCCAGTATTAGCAAATTTAGGTGATTTAGCAGAAAAATATTTATATACAGACCCTAATTCTTGTCTAATTAAATTAGGCATGATAGGGGAAACTGTTGTAAATTTAATTTTTGAATATGATAATATAAAAAAACCGACAGAAGATAAAGCGGTAAATCGTATAAATATTTTAATTCGTGAAGGTTATATTGATGAACAACTTAAAAATATTTTACATGCTTTGCGTAAAGCAAGAAATAAAGCTGTTCATGAAAATTATGAAAAGCCTTGTGGTCTTTTATTAGAATTTGCCTATGTGCTTAGTGAATGGTTTATGCAGACTTATGGAGATTATAGATATGAACATAAATCATTTATTTTGCCTAAAAAAGAAGATATTTATTATACAAATATTGAAGAAAACGAATTACAGCAATTAACACAATCTGCATTGCAAACAGCTTCTAAAGCAAAAGCTATTAAAAGAGATAAACGTTTGAATTTAATAAAATCAGCAACAGACAGATTAAAATTAACAGAAGAACAGACAAGATATATCATTGATGCACAACTAAGAGAAGCTGGTTGGCAAGTAGATACAAGAAATATTCGCTATAGCAAAGGCTCAAGACCACAGAAAAATGTAAATATGGCAATAGCTGAATGGCCTACAATGACAGATAAAAAAACTACAGGTCATGTAGATTATGCGTTATTTATTGGTTTAAAACTTGTAGCAGTAGTAGAAGCTAAAAGTATAGATAAAGATATTTTATCTGTAATGGATTATCAAGCAAAAGAATATGCTAGTCAAATTATAATTGATGAAAAATATTTAATTGGTCAATATGGTGAGTATAAAGTTCCTTTTGTATTTGCGACAAATGGTAGACCGTATTTAAAACAGATAGAAACAGCTTCGGGTATTTGGTTTAGAGATTTACGCAGTAGTTTAAATTATCCTGTAGCTTTGAGAGGTTTTAAATCTCCAGAAGGATTGCAAGAATTATTGCAATTAGACATAGAAAAAGTAAATAGTGAATTAACAAATTATAATCAAGGCTTTTTAGTAGATAAACAAGGTTTGAATTTGAGATATTATCAAGTAAATGCGATAAAAGCAACTGTTGATGCTATAGTAGCAGGCAAGAAAAATATTTTATTAGCTATGGCTACAGGTACAGGAAAGACTCGCACTATTTTAGGCATGATATATCTATTTTTAAAGACAAAGAGATTTCACCGCATATTATTTTTAGTGGATAGAACGAGTCTAGGTGAGCAAGCTTATGAAACTTTTCGTGAAGTAAAGCTTGAAGAATTGATGACTTTAGATGAAATCTATAATATAAAAGGGTTAAATAATAAACAGATAGATAGAGAGACTAAAATACAGATAGCAACTGTACAAAGTATGGTTAAAAGATTGTTGTATCAAAATGATGAAGATGGTGAAAAATATAATAAAATGCCGTCTGTTAGCGATTTTGATTTAATCATTGTAGACGAAGCTCATAGAGGTTATATCTTGGATAGACAAATGAGCGAAGAAGAACTTTTGTATAATAATCAACAGGATTATATCAGTAAATATCGCTATGTCATTGAATATTTTGATGCTGTCAAAATAGGGCTTACAGCTACACCAGCACTGCATACTACAGAAATTTTCGGCGAACCAGTATTTACTTATTCTTATCGCGAAGCTGTTAATGATAGATTTCTAGTAGACCATGATGTACCGCACAATATTCGTACAAGATTATACAATGAAGGTATAGTCTATCATAAAGGCGATAATATGTTACTTTATGATACAGCTACAAAAGAGGTAACAAATGTAGCTTGCTTAGAAGATGAAGTTCATATCGAAGTGGATAAATTTAATCGTGAAGTAATCACCGAAGATTTTAATCGCAAAGTCTTAATCGAAATCATAGAGAGTATCAGTCGAAAAAATAATCAAAAAGATGAAGATAAGCAAGGAAAAGTATTAATTTTCGCTGTTGACGATAATCATGCAGATTTAATCGTAAAAATCTTAAAAGAAATTTGCCCTGATTATAATATTCCTAGTGATACAATTATCAAAATCACTGCTAGTGCAGGTCAAGGAAATAAAGACCGTATTTTAGAATATATACGTCGTTTTAAAAATGAAAAAGATCCTTCCATTGTTGTTACTGTAGATTTATTGACTACAGGTGTTGATGTGCCGAAGATAGATACTCTAGTATTTTTACGTAGAGTGAAATCTCGTATTTTATTTGAACAGATGTTAGGCAGGGCAACTCGTCTATGTCCGCAAATTGATAAGACTTGTTTTGAGATTTATGATCCTGTAGGTGTATATGAAGCCTTAGACAGTGTAAATACTATGAAACCTGTCGTAGTAAATCCTAATATCAGCATAGGAGATATCATCAATAAAATAAAAGAAGATAATGGCATATATACAGCAGATGAACTGAAATATAAACAAAATCAATTAGAGCAATTAGTCGGTAAATTAAATCGTAAACAGCAATCTATGAGCGATAAAAAGAAAAAAGATTTCAAAACAATGACAGGTAAATCAACAACTGATTTTATTGACGAATTAAGAGCTTTGCCAGTAGAAAAAATTAGCTCTTATATACAAGAGCATGAAAGCTATTTTACTTTTTTACAAGAAAAAGATGCTTGTCATGGCAAGACTCGCATTATTTATGAGGGTGAAGATGAAGTAGTATCTCACACTAGAGATTATGGAAATACGCAAAAACCACAAGATTATATAGAAAGCTTCACTCAATATTTAAAAGATAATATGAATGAAATAATGGCTTTGAAATTAATCTGTACAAAACCTAGCGATTTAAAACGTGAAGATTTAAAAAGATTATGCTTAAAACTAGATAGTAATGGTTTTAGTCAAACACATTTAAATACAGCTTTAAACCAAATGACTAATCAAGAGATAACAGCAGATATCATCAGTATAATTCGTCAATGTATGCTTGGCAGTGCTAGAGTTAGTCATGAAGAGCGTATAAAAAAGGCTATGGAAAAATTGAAAGCAAATCATTATTTTTCTGTAAGTGAAGAAACTTTCTTGAAAAGTATAGAGAAATATTTATTGCATGAGTCTGTAATCAATAAAGAAACCTTTGATACAGATACAAGATTTGTAAAAAAAGGTGGTTTTAAAACTATTGATAAAAAATTTGGCGGACATTTAGCAGAAATTATAGTAGAATTAAACCAATATTTATATGAAGATGGAGGAAAAATAGCTTGAATACACAAGAGATAGTAGCAAAACTTTGGAATTTATGTAATGTACTAAGAGATGACGGTATAACTTATCATCAATATGTAACAGAACTCACCTATATTTTATTTTTGAAAATGGCAAAAGAAACAGGTGTAGAAGCAAATATTCCTGAAGCATACCGCTGGGATAATTTAGTAAATAAAAGCGGTATTGAGTTAAAAAATTTCTATAAAGAATTATTAGATAAATTAGGCACTAATACTACAGGTAGAATTAGAGAGATTTATCAAGGTTCAGCGACTAATATTGAAGAACCAAAGAATTTAGAAAAAATAATTAAAACTATAGATGAACTTGATTGGTACAGTGCCAAAGAAGAAGGTTTGGGCAATCTTTATGAAGGTTTGCTCGAAAAAAATGCCAATGAGAAAAAATCTGGAGCAGGGCAATATTTTACCCCTCGTGTACTCATTGATGTGATTGTAGAGCTTGTAGCACCACAAGCAGGCGAACGTTGTAATGATCCAGCTTGCGGAACTTTTGGCTTTATGATTTCTGCAAATAATTATGTAAAATCTCAAACTGATGATTATGATGATTTAGATGAGGAACAAAGTGATTTTCAATATAAAGAAGCTTTTACAGGTTGCGAATTAGTACATGATACACATAGATTAGCTTTGATGAATGCAATGCTTCACGATATTGATGGCGATATCATGCTTGCTGATACATTATCCAATCAAGGAAAAGCATTAAAAGATTTTGATGTAGTGCTTGCCAATCCTCCTTTTGGTACGAAAAAAGGTGGTGAACGTGCAACACGTGATGATTTCACTTATCCTACGAGCAATAAACAGTTGAATTTCTTGCAACATATTTATCGTAGTTTAAAAGCCAATGGCAAAGCTAGAGCAGGTGTTGTACTTCCAGATAATGTATTATTTGCTGACGGTGATGGCGAAAAAATCCGTGCCGATTTAATGGATAAATGCAATCTGCATACAATTTTGCGATTACCTACAGGGATTTTCTATGCTCAAGGTGTAAAAACGAATGTATTATTTTTCACACGTGGAAAAACTGATAAAGATAATACAAAAGAAGTGTGGTTCTATGATTTAAGAACGAATATGCCTTCTTTTGGTAAAACAAATCCACTCAAAAAAAGCGATTTTGCCGATTTTATCAAAGCTTATACAGCAGAAGATAGACATAAAATACAAGATGAAAGATTTTCTGTATTTACAAGAGAGCAAATCGCCGAAAAAGGCAATAGCCTTGATTTAGGCTTGATAAAAGATGATAGTATCTTAGATTATGAAGACTTACCAAATCCTATTGATTGCACAGAAGAAATGATTGCAGACTTATCCGAAGCACAAGCCTTGCTTAGTGAAGTTGTAAATGAATTAAAATCCTTAGAAAATGGTGAGGCTTAAAATGGCAAAGAAAAAACAAATAGAGTTAACCATAGAAGAAAAATTGCAAAATGCCTTAGTACCAAAAGAAGAACAACCATATAAAATACCTAGTAATTGGTGTTGGAGTTATTGGAAATATTGTGGTAAGTTTATTGCTGGTAATGGATTTAAAAATATATATCAAGGATTTACTCAATATGATATACCCTATTATAAAGTAGGAAGTTTAAAGTTTTGTGATGAAGGAAACTATTTAATAGATGAAACAAATACGATTAATGAAGAAATAAGAACAAAATTAAAAGCTGTAAAAATTCCTGTTAATTCTATAATTTTTGCTAAAATTGGAGAAGCTATAAAGTTAAATAGACGTTGTTTAAATAAAATTGAATGTTGTATTGATAATAATTTGATGGCATTTATTTCTGAAAAATATTTTTATAAGTATATTTTTTATTGGACAAAGTCATTAAATTTTTATGAATTAACAAATGCTACAACAGTACCTGCTCTTAGAAAAACAGATTTAGAAAATATACCGATACCTTTACCACCATTAAATGAACAGCAAAGAATAGTAAATAGAATAGAGTCTTTATTTGCTAAATTAGATAGAGCAAAGGAATTAATAGAAAATACTTTAGCTCAATTTGAACAAAATAAAATGGCAATACTGCATAAAGCTTTTACTGGTGAATTAACAGCAAAATGGAGAAAAGAAAATAATATTGATTTATCTAGTTGGGAAAAAATAAAATTGGGTAAAGTATTATTACCAATGCAGACAAAAAAACCAACAGGACAGTTTTTTAGATATATAGATATAGATGCTATTGATAATAAACGTCAAATTGTTAAAGCACCTAAGTTAATATTAACAGAAAAAGCACCTAGTAGAGCTAGTAGAGGTGTTGAAACTGGAAATATATTATTTTCAATGGTTAGACCATATTTAAAAAATATAGCACAGATAGACAGTGATTTATCAGATTGTATAGCTTCTACAGGCTTTTATGTTTGTAGATGTAAACCTGAATTAAATTCAAGATTTTTATATTATTTATTTATTTTTGATAAAACAATTGATTATTTAATGCAATTTATGAAAGGTGATAATTCGCCATCAATTAGAAAAGATGATTTATTAAATATGAAAATTGATTTACCTACTATTGAAGAACAACAAGAAATTGTTAATATTTTAGATAATTTATTGGCTAAGTATAATAAAATAAAAAACTTAGAACAGCAATTAGAAAAAATAGAATTACTGAAAAAAGCAATACTAGCTAAAGCTTTTCGTGGTGAGTTGGGCACAAATAACCCTGATGAAGAAAGTGCTGAAAATCTATTAAAAGAGATTTTAGCTGAAAAATAATTTAAAAAGGAGGTGTTTTTTTGAGAGGTTTAGTTTTAAATAGATTTTTTACACAATACATTTTTAAAGAGTTAATAGATATGAATATGAATTCTGTATATAAAACTATTATTAATGATTATGTAAAAGATAGTGATAAAAAAAACAACTCTGAAATAATAAAGGATATATATAGTTATATGTTGAAGTATTATAGAAATGAATATATATATCAAAATACTATTATTAATAAATTATTATTGGGGAAACATAGTTTAAATACAACAACAGCTTTAACACAAATACCAATATCAAAATCAAAAGCGGATTTTATTTTGATAAATGGAAAAGCTGTAGTATATGAAATAAAATCTGAATTAGATACATTGGAACGACTAGATAAACAAATAAAAGATTATTATAAAGCATTTAAATATGTAACAGTTATTTCTTGTGAAGAAAATTTTAATAAATTATGTGATTTATATGGAGATACAAAAGTAGGTATTTCTATATTTACAAAAAGGAACACTATTAGTAATAGAAAAGCACCTATTTGTGAGGAAAATTATTTAGATTATAAAGTAATTTATGATGTACTTAATAAAAAAGAAATAGATGAAATTTTATTAAGTTATTATAAAAAATTGCCAACAGTATCTATAGTATTTTATTATAAAGTTTGTTATGAGTTATTTAAAAAAATACCTATGAATGTATTGTATACTATGTTTTTAAAACAGCTAAAAAAAAGAAATCAAATAGATGAGAATATTTTTAGTAAAATACCTTATGAATTAAAATCGTTAATTTATTTTGCCAAAATATCATATAAGGATATATCAAAATTAGAAAAATTTTTAAATAGTAGTTATGGAGGATAAAATTATGTATTATCCATATTTAAGAGGCAGACAATTTGAATTATTAGCGTTAAGAGAGTTAGTAAATGAAAATTTATTAAGTGAAAAAATTGTACCTATTATAGAACCTGTAAAATTAACATCTACATTTTTTAAAACAATAAAGGCTTTTATTGAAAAAAATCATGAATTTGCAATCACATTAAATCCTAAAGAAGATGTTTTTATGGGAATAGATGATGATAAAGATACATTAGATAAAGTTAATGAACTTTTTGCAAGTAATCTATGTAAAAAAGTTATAATCGCTAGAGATGGATATGAGTATATCAAAAATTTTAAATTTGATATAAATATTGATGATATCATGGTCATGGTATCAGAAGTAGATAATTTATCAATATATAATAAATTAGTAGAAGAATATAATCCACAGATAGCGATAATAAAAAGCGAAGGAAAAATTCGTAGAACAGTAAAAATAGATAAAATTTTATTAGAAGATAATTTTAATAAACAAAAGCGTAATGTAGATTATAAGGATAATGTAGATGAGTTTTTTTCAGATACTCATTTATATTATCAAGAAGATGGATATAAAGGTTTTGCTGATTTCTCTATAATTGGAGATGATGAACAAAAAGGTGGATTTGCTCCAATGGCAGTAGCAATTCATATTATTTATTTTGATGAAGAAAAAAATTTAAGAGTACATCATTTTGTTTCAGATTCTAATGAAGATATAAAAGATACGCCTAATAAATATTATGAGGCTCTTATAAAATTAGTTAATTGGCAAAAGGAAAGAACTGAAAAAGAGACTTTAGGATTGAAAAAATTAATTGATAGTTTTGAAAGTCAGGGATATCCAGGATTAGGTTCAGTCAAAAAATATACTATAATGCATCACTTAGAATTGATGAATAGATATCTTAATGGAGAAATAAAATGAAGTGTTGTATAAATTGTTTTGAAGATGTAGAGCTAAAAAATATTATAGAACATCTAAAAGAAAAAGGCGATTGTGATTTCTGTCATAGTCATAATGTGTATGTATATGACATTGAAAAAGATAATAAAATAGGTGAACTTCTTACAGAAATTCTTTATATATACACATTAGAAGATACTTTGCCTCGTGAATTTCCTACAAATAAATTGGAAAAATTAGAAGATATTTTAATGAATGAATGGCATATATTTAATTTAGATAAAGCATCTATGATAAAGCTTGTAAAAGAGCTTTGCAAGAAAAGTTACACTAGAATAGATGATGTTTTTGAACAAAAAGTAGGTTTTAAAGAATTGCATTTGAAGCATTTAAAACATATTGGTTTATATTTAGAAAATAATGCTATATTAAAGACAAATACATGGGAAGATTTTGTTGAAAGTATAAAAACTAAAAATAGATTTCATACAGATTTTTTTAATGAAAATGAGTTAGAAAAAATATTATCTTATACGGTTAAAACACTAAAAAAAGGTGAAGTATTTTATAGAGCACGGATATCTAAAGATAAGAAGGGCTATAATATAACAGAAATGGGAGCTCCACCAGCTAACTTAGCTAGTGCAGGAAGAGCTAATGCAGAAGGCATCAGTTGTTTATATTTAGCAAGTGATGAAAAAACAACTTTTTATGAAATAAGGGCTATTGCTTATGATTATGTATGTGTAGGAAGATTTGAATTAAATAAGGATATAGAAATAATAGACTTATCAAGTCTTGATAAAATTAGTCCATTTATATCTGAATTAGAATGTATGGAATATGCTATAAATGTTGATATATTAAATAAAATAGCATATGATATATCAAGACCAATGAGAAGACATGATAGTAAATTAGATTATTTACCAACACAATATATAAGCGATTTTATAAAGAAAAAGAAGTATGCAGGAATTATGTATAAAAGTACTTTATCTGAAACGGGATATAATTTAGCAATATTTGATGAAAGTATTTTTACTTGCATAGATACAAAGGTATATGAAGTTGAATCTCTAAGTTATGATTATAAATGATTAAAGAAAGAGTTATTTACTAGATTTAGTAGATAACTCTTTTTATGTTAAAATAAGTGTACTAAATAAAATAATAAGAGGTAATCATGGAGAATATGAATAAGAATATTGCCTATGAGCATATAGATTTTTCGGAGATAACGAAGGTGCGTTTTTGTACTTTGGTGGAAAAATGTAATTATATACCTAATCATTGGCATCAATCCATAGAGTTTATTTATCTAATCAAGGGCGAAAGATTGGCGACTATAGAAAATAAATCGTTTTTGCTTCATGATGGTGATTGTGTTTTAGTAAATGCAAATGCTATTCACTCTATGAAATTGATGGAAACAAATACGATTATTTTGTTGCAAATTCCTATAGATTTTTTAGAGCAGTTTGTACCAGATATACAAGAGATTATATTTGTACTCAATGATAGTAAAAATACACCAAGAAAACAGGAATGTTTAAATAAGGTAAAATCTATATTATTGGAAATGAAAAGGGTTTATGACGCAAAGGAAGATGGATTTTTATTGAAGTTTAATAGTTTATTGTTTTCATTATTGTTTGAATTGAAGACTCATTTTAGTGTGAAAATGATGAATGTCAATGTAGGTCAACGGAAAAAAGATTTAGCTAGATTGAATATAATTTTAAAATATTTGCAAGAGAATTATAAGCAAAATATAGCTTTAGAAGATATAGCAAAATTAGTACATTTTCAGACGAATTATTTTTGTAGATTTTTTAAAAAGCATATGGGTGTTACTTTTATCGAGTATCAAAATCAAGTGAAATTAGCTTATGTTTATCGAGATTTAATCAATACAAAAGATAGTTTGTCTATGATTTTATCAAGACATGGTTTTAATAATTATAAATTATTTAGGACTTTGTTTAAAAAGCATTTTGGCGATACACCAATGAAGGTGCGTAAACATATTGTTGAGCAAGATTGATAGTCGGTTGGAGGTGAAGTGATGAAAAATTATTTTAAATATTTTTTGAGTATATGTTTTATTATTAGTTTATGTTTGCATAGTGAATTTGTTTTTGCTGAAAGTTTGAAGGGTAATGCTCTAAAACAAGGCGATTGTATAGGTATAGTAGCACCTGCTTCAGGTATTGAAGATATGAATATAGATGACGCTACCAATAAATTGCAAAATTGGGGTTATAAGGTGAAATTATCACCGAATTTGTATCAGCAATCAGGATATTTAGCTGGTAGCGACCAAATGAGAGCTGAAGATTTAAATAATTTTTTTGCTGATGATGAAGTTGATGCGATACTTTGTCTTCGTGGTGGTTATGGTAGCGGTAGAATACTTGATTTATTGAATTATGAAATGATAAAACAGCACCCTAAAATGGTGATTGGCTATAGTGATATAACGGCATTGCATATGGCATTGATAAAAAAAGCGGATTTAGTGCCAGTACATGGGGCTATGGTTATAGATATCAACGACAATGGCTATAATTATACAGATAATCAATTAAAATTGGGTTTGGCAAATGAAAGTTTGGGTATGAATAATGAATTTGTTTTGCCAAGCAATCATAAATTAAAAGTATTAAAAGAAGGTTATGCTAAAGGTAAAATCATTGGCGGTAATTTATCTGTATTAGCTTCTTTATCTGGCAGTGAATATCAGCCGAATGGTGAAAATTGTATTTTATTCATTGAAGAAGTCGGTGAGGACTCTTATGTAATAGATAGATGTTTTCAGCAATTATGGCAAAGTGGAGTGTTAAAGCAAGTGAAGGGATTAATCATTGGTAATATGCGAAGATGTGAACCAACAGAGCCGACACAGTTTGATTATTCTGTGATGCAGGTAATCAAGCAATATACAGATAAAGCCAATATTCCTGTAGTCTATGATATGCCAGTAGGTCATGGAGCGATAAATGGATTTTTGCCTTTGAATGTAGAAATAACACTTGATGCAAATACTTCTAATCCACAGATAATTTTTAATGAAAGTTATGTAAAATAAAAAAGAGTAGTTTGATAAATATAATATCAAACTACTTTTTTTTGAAGATTTTTATAAAATTTCTTTTAATGTATCAATAGATGATTGTGGTGTTGCCCAGCTAGTGGCAAAACGCACTACTGTATGTGTATCGTCATATTTTTCCCAGAAACTACAGCTGATTTTTTGGCGGAGTTCTTTTAATTTAGTATCTTCTAAAATGATGAATTGCTGATTAGTATCTGTTTCTAAGAAGAATTTATAATTTTTTTCTTTGAAGATAGCTTTTAATTGTTCAGCTTTTTCAATGGCATTTTTAGCGATTTTAAGATAGAGATTATCAGTAAATAATGTATCAAATTGAATACCGAGTAGTCTACCTTTAGCAAGTAATGCCCCATGTTGTTTGATGATAGTGAAGAAATGAGGTATTAAATTTGGTTTTGTGATTACTACTGCTTCACCGAATAATGCACCAACTTTTGTACCGCCAATATAAAATACATCACAATATTTAGCAATATCTTGCATAGTAACATCAGTGTTTAAAGAAGCAAGACCATAACCGAGTCTAGCGCCATCTAAAAATAATGGTAGATTGTATTTGTGGCAGATAGCGGATAAATCGGCTAATTCTTGTTTAGTATATAAAGTACCCCATTCAGTAGGGTGGGAGATATATACAGCTCCAGGAATAGTCATATGTTCAAAGCTTTCATCACCATAAAATTTAGTGAGATATTTTTCTACTTCACTAGCTTTGAGTTTACCTTCTTCTTGTGGCAAAGTGATGACTTTATGTCCACCAAATTCAATAGCACCAGCTTCATGAAGTTCGATATGAGCGCTATCTACGCCGATGACACCTTCGTATGATTTTAATAAACCATCGATTACAGTAGCATTTGTCTGTGTACCGCCAACGAGAAAATGAACTTGTGCTTCAGGACAGTTACAAGCTTGACGGATTTTTTCGCGAGCAGATTCGCAATATGTATCATTGCCATAACCAGGAGTTTGTTCAAAGTTAGTAGTTACAAGTTTTTCTAAAATAGAGGAATGTGCTCCTTCTAAATAATCGCTGTCAAAATATAACATCATATCACCCTTTTATATAAAATTAGATAATCTATATTATATCGTAAAGAAATAAAAAAATGAATATTTAAAGTTATTGTCAATTTTCTATATTATATGTTATGATAATAAATCATATAGAAATAGTATGAAAGGTGGTATGATTATGAATGGCGATTTTTGGCAATCATTTTTGATGATAAGTGATATATATACGGTAGGATTTTTGATTTTATTATGTATTTTCTTTGGCATTATTCATTATCTCTATCGCAAACGTAAAATGGATTTTTCCTTAGTGGTATTAATCGGTATGGGTCTTGGCTGTATTTTAGGTATACTCATGCAGTATATGGCAGGTTTTCCTAATGACCCAATGAAGATTACTTTTATTAAAGAAACAACGAATTGGTTACAATTATTTGGCAATGGTTATATTGATTTAATCAAAATGATAGTAGTACCACTTGTAATAGTTTCTATCGCTCATGTCATTGTGAATATGAAATCTGAGCAAAAAATGAGCCGTTTAGTGAAGAAAACTATTTTAGTTACAATGTCTATGGTAGCTGTAGCTTCTATAGTTGGTATAGCGTTTGGTATTTTCTTCAATGTTGGTGGCGATGCTTTGACAAATGTAGCAACAGAGGCAAAAGCGAAAGAGATTGTTTCTGTGGCAACTACACTTAGAGGGCTGATACCAGGAAATTTAGTTGATGCTATGGTAAAAAATAATATCATTGGCATGGTTATTTTTGGAACATTTTTAGGTAGAGCTATTTGGTGGATAAAAGCGGATGAGCCAAAAGTTGAGGAATTTATGCGCAAATTAGTCAATGGTTTGCATAAAGCTTTGATGAATATGGCGCTTTTGATTTTAGATTATATGCCATGGGCAGTAATTGCATTACTAGCTAATACTATTGCGCAAAAAGGTTTAGATAGTATTTTAAGTGTAGTACATTTTATTTTTGTATTGTATTTAGCGATTATTGCACAGTTTATTATTCAGTTGATAGCATTGAGTGTAAATGGCATAAATCCTATTGTGTACATGAAAAAATCATTAGCCCTGCTTATTTTAGCCTTTACTTCTCGTTCTAGTGTAGGGTGCTTGCCTGTTACGATTGAAACTTTGACGCAAAAATTAGGTGTAAATCAAGCAACAGCAAGTTTTGTAGCTGGTTTTGGTACAACGGCAGGTATGCAAGGTTGTGCAGGAATTTTTCCTTCACTATTAATTGTCTATGTATGCCATTTGACAGGAACAGCTATGGATTTTAGCATGATCGTCATGACAATAATTGTAGTAACGTTAGGTTCACTTGGTATAGCAGGTATTCCGGGAACTGCGACAATGGCAGCATCTGTAGGTTTATCTGGTGTAGGCATGGCGTCTTCTTTTAGTTTGATTGGCCCAATTTTGGCTATAGACCCATTGATTGATATGGCTAGAACTATGTTGAATGTATCTGGCTCAGTAACGAATGCTTTGATTATTGATAAAAGATTAGGTAATTTAGATGAAAATATATATAATGAAATAAATAAAAATTAGTATGTGAATTTGTCAAAGAGGTGATATATTATAAATTTCTTGTAATATATTGCCTTTTTGCTTATTTTGCGATATTTTTTTTATAGAGGATATAATTAATTTTTTAATAGAAAGGTTGGCGTAATACGATGGAGCAGAAAATATACGATAATTATATAAATATTTTAAAAGAGGAATTAGTGCCAGCTTTGGGATGTACTGAACCTATTGCTATAGCTTATGCTGGTGCTAAAGCTCGTGAAATTTTGGGAACATTTCCGCAAAAAGTAATAGTAAAATGCAGTGGTAATATCATTAAAAATGTAAAAGGTGTAACAGTTCCAAATTCTGGCGATTTAAAGGGCATTGATACTGCAGCGCTACTCGGTATTATCGGTGGTGATGCTGATATGCAATTAGAAGTTTTAGAATCTGTAACTGATGAAGATAGAGTAAAATTAAGAGAGTTATTAAAAGCTAAAATCTGTAGTTGTGATTTAGTGGAAAATACAGACAATCTATATATAGATATAACAGTGGTAGCAAATGAACATAAAGCTCAAGTCATTGTATCTGATTATCATACTAATATCATAAGAATAGTAAAAGATGATGAAGTATTATATGATAAAGTGAATAAAATAGATAATCAAGCTGATAAAATCGAAGCGGATAGAAATTTATTAAATGTAAAAGATATTATTGAATTTGCTGATACTGTAAATTTAGAAGATGTAAAAGATATATTATCAAGACAGATAAATTGTAATATGGCTATTGCGAGAGAAGGTATAAAAAATAATTTTGGTGCTAATGTAGGGCTTAATTTATTAGCTTTATATGGCGATTGTTTACCTGTTCGAGCTAGAGCTATGGCAGCAGCTGGTTCTGATGCTCGTATGAGTGGTTGTTCATTGCCTGTAGTAATCAATTCAGGAAGTGGCAATCAGGGAATGACTGTAACAATTCCTTTAGTAGTGTATGCAGATGAATATAAGATTTCTCAAGAGAAATTATATAGAGCATTGCTTGTAAGTAATTTATTAGCTATTCATCAAAAGAAATATATAGGAAAATTATCTGCTTTTTGTGGTGCAGTAAGTGCAGGTTATGCTTGTGGTGCGGCTATTACTTATATGTTAGGTGGTAATTTTAATCAGATTGCCAATACTATCATTAATACTTTAGCTAATACAAGTGGTATTATCTGTGATGGGGCAAAACCTTCTTGCGCAGCGAAAATTTCCTCAGCATTAGATGCAGCACTTTTAGCTCATACAATGAGTATGCATGATGATGTATTCCATGCTGATGAAGGTATTGTAAAAGATGATTTAGAAAAAACTATTAGAGCGGTAGGATATATTGGTCGAGAAGGAATGAAATCAACAGATATTGAAGTGTTGAATATTATGATTGATAAAGTCTGTCCGTGAATTAATTTGATGAAAAATAAATAAAAGAGGTCTTGAAGATGGCAAGATTAATAGATAAAGGTACTAGAGAATATACCTGTGCATTAATCATGATGTTTTTTGGTAGTTTAGCAGCATTTGGGGCAGAGTATTGTTTGCAACCAGTTATACCTATTTTGGCACAAGATTTTAACTTGACTCCGACACAAGCAAGCTTATCCATGTCTTTTGGTACAATCGGTATGGCTTTTTCAATGTTGTTGATAGCTAGTATTTCCAAACATTTGGAACGTAAAAAAGTCATGGTAATTGCTTTGGGGATTTCTTCTATATTGATATTGTTGATGTCAATTACAGAAGAATTTGCATTGATTTTGGCTTTGCGTTTTGTACAGGGAATTTTATTGGCAGGTTTTCCTTCTTTAGCTGTAGCTTATATAAATGAGGAATTCAATCCTAAAATAATCGGTGTTGCTATTGGTGTTTATGTAGCAGCAACGCCTCTTGGCGGTCTAGTTGGTCGTATTTTAATCAGTACCTTAACAGATGTAGCTTCATGGAGAATGGGCTTGATGATTGCCGGTATATTATATTTATTGAGTGCAATCATGATGTGGATTTTCTTGCCACCATCTTTAAATAAAAAAATCGAACATGGCAAAATTAAAATACAATGGAAAGATTTTTTGAGTTTATTGCAAAATAAGAAAATAATTATGATATATTTAATAGCTTTTTGTGTAATGGGCTGTTTTGTATGTACGTATAATTTTATTTCTTATGTATTGATGGCAGAACCTTATAATTTGAGCCAAACTATAATTGGCTTTATCTTTGTGCTTTATTTAGTAGGTTCAGTAAGTTCAGCCGTTATGGGAACATTATCTGACCATTATGGTCATGGAATAATAATCGTGATTTCTGTTATTATTCAATTAGTTGGTATTTTATTGACTTTATTTATGCCTTTAATCGTGAAGATAATAGGTCTTGCTATATTTACTTATGGCTTTTTTGGTGTGCATTCAAATGCTTGTGCGTGGGCACCGCAGAGTTGTCAAAATGATAAAGCACAAGTTTCTGCGATGTATATGCTATTTTACTATATTGGTGCTAGTACATTTGGTACAATTGGTGGTACTTTTTTAAGTAATTATGGTTGGAACGGTATAGTAGTATTTGAAACTGTTATTTTGACTATAGGTTTAATTTTGGCAATAATCTTATATAAAAAGAAGGAATAGTAAAAGTATAATTTTTAGAGATTTAGGATGTGTAAAATTTGTTTTTTAAACAAGAATATATTGCATCAGTAGAAACAAATCCCTCTATATTATTTTTTGATTTAGAAATGACTGGTGGCAATACTAGATATGATGAAATTTTACAATTTAGTATTGTGGATTTATATAAAGGTGTGGTATTCAATGAGTATATAAAGCCACGAAAATGTAAATCGTGGAAAGATACAGAAGCTATACACCATATAACACCAGAAATGGTAAAAGATTGTTTTACGATAAATGCTCATCAAGCAACAATAAAAAATTTATTTAAACATGCAGATATGGTCATTGGCTATGGCATTGAAAATGATTTGCGCTTTATGAAAAAAGATAAAATTTTTGTAGGTAAAAATACTATTATTTATGATTTACAAAAATCTTTTTCACGAGTTTATAGCAATGATAATAATATGCCTAGCTTGAAATCTTGCGCGCAGTATTATAGATGTCCAAATTTAGGAAAAGCTCATGACAGTTTGATTGACACATATATTACCGTTTATTGTTTTGTATGCATTTATGGATTAGATATGCCGAAGTGGCTAAAAGATATAGTAGAAAAGCAAAAAAGTAATTAATTATTTATTAGAAGCTGTATAAAATCTCATTATCATAAATAAAATTTATGATAACATTAAATATGTTAAAAAAATCACATAAAGTCATTGACAATAGTTTTATTAATACCTATACTGTAAATAGAATGTTATGTTCTATTTTTTATATTGTACATAGGTTAATTTTTGGGTATTTCATAAGTAATAAGTATGAAAGATTTATTTGTGAGAATACTTTATAAAAACTTAAAATATGATATAATAGATATAATTAATATTATATGTGTTGTATGACTTTGGTATAACATAATGCTCTTAATTTAAGAGCGTATGAATATAAAAGGTTGGGGCAACAACCTCTAAGATAGATATTTAAATCCTATGTTATAAATTAATATAGGTAGTGTCATTATGTCTTAAAATCACATAGATATGTGAATTGTCAATTGCATATATATGAAGGAGTGTTTATTTTATTATGGCAAAAGTAAAAATTACTGAAACAGTATTACGCGATGGCCATCAGTCCTTGCTTGCTACACGTATGCGTCTTTCCCAGATGCTTCCACAGCTCGAAGCTCTCGATGCTATTGGCTACAAATCTTTAGAAGCTTGGGGCGGAGCTACATTTGATAGCTGCCTTCGTTTCCTTGATGAAGATCCATGGGAACGTCTTGACACATTAAAAGCTCATCTTAAAACTCCTATTCAGATGTTGCTTCGTGGTCAGAACCTTTTAGGTTACTACCAATATCCAGATGATGTTGTTCGTGCTTTCGTTAAAAAAGCTGCTCAACATGGTATTGGTGTATTCCGTATCTTTGATGCTCTCAATGATACTCGTAACCTCAAAACAGCTGTAGAAGCTGCTAAAGAAGCTAAAGCTGAAGTTGAACATTCTGTAGAAGTTCAAGGTTGCTTAGTTTACACAGTTGGCGGTCCTCACACTATTGCTGAATTTGGTAAATTAGCTAAAGAACTTGATGCTATGGGCGTTGATTCCATCTGCATTAAAGATATGTCTGGTTTATTAAAACCATATGATGCTTATGAACTCGTTAAAGAATTAAAAGCATCCACAAAACTTCCTATTCAGTTACACACTCACTATACTAGCGGTTTTGGTTCCATGGCTTACATGAAAGCTATCGAAGCTGGTGTAGATGTAATTGACTGTGCACTTTCTCCATTCGCTATGGATACTTCTCAGCCTTGTACAGAAACTATGGTTGCTGCACTTGAAGGTACTGAATATGATACAGGTCTTGACCGTCAGGCTATGACTCCAATCGCTAAACACTTCCTCGGTGTTAAAAAAGAAATCATTGACGAATTTGGTTTAAAAGGTTACTTCGATGTTAACCCTAACGTTCTTGACTTCCAGATTCCAGGTGGTATGTTATCCAACCTTGTTAATCAGTTAAAAGAAATGGGTATGGCTGATAAATATCAAGATCTTCTTGATGAAATGCCACGCGTTCGTGCTGACCTTGGTTACCCACCACTCGTTACTCCTTCTAGCCAGATTGTAGGTACTATGGCTACATTCAACGTTATGACTGGCGAACGTTATAAAATGGTTCCAGACGAATTCAAAAAACTTGCTCGTGGTGAATTCGGTCGTACTCCACAGCCTGTTAACCCAGAAGTTCTTGAAAAATGCGGCATTAAAGAAGAAGACTTGGTTACTTGCCGTCCAGCAGACCTTCTCGAACCAGGTATGGATAAATTCAAAGCAGAACTTGCAGCTAAAGGCTTCCCTAACGCTAGCGAAGAAGATGTATTATCTTATGCTCTCTTCCCAGCTGTTGCTGAAGAATTCTTCAAAAAACGTACTGTTAAAACTCTTAAAGAACTTGGTGTTGCTAACCCAACTGACGAAGATGTTTTACTTTACAACCTCGATGCTGAAGTTGCAAAAAAATTCTTTGCTGCTAAATAATTTTACTTTTAATTTTAAATATGAAAAGGCTCCACTTCTTGTGGGGTCTTTTTATATTAGTTTTTTTAATGACTTGAAATATAATTAAAATATAATAAAACAGCTTTTTAGATATTGATTTATAGTTAAATTTTTAGATAAAATATTTTACTGATAAACTAACTTGAAGTAGTTATATAGAGTTATATAAGGAGAAATAGAAAGCGATGCAGTTGAATATTACAACAGACTATGCTATTAGAATTATTTTAGCATTAGCTAATAGAGATGGCGAAGTAGTATCTTCAAAAGATATCTCTATGACGATGAAAATTCCTCAAAAATATGTATTGAAAATAACACGCAGTTTAGTAGCTGTTGAGTTGATAGAACGTCGTTCGGGTGTATATGGTGGTTTTTTATTGGCTAAAAAGCCAGAAGAGATATCTTTATTAGAAATAGTTAAAGTAATGGAACCAACGATGTATGTAAATCGTTGTTTAGAAGAAGATAATTATTGCAGTAGAGATGCTGTTGATAATTGTTCGATAAGAAAATTTTATACTAATTTTCAAAATATAATTGAAGAAAAATTTTCAGAGATTACTATAAAAACTTTGATAGACAATAAATAAAAAAGATGTTTTCTTTTGAAAACATCTTTTTATTTTGCCTATATATAAATTGAATTAAGAATTTTGTTCTTGATATTGTTTAAAGTTTTTAATTATAGCAATTGGTGTTTTTTGAGATGCGTTACCAAATGGATTATCGATAAGTAATTTAGCAACCATTTGACCATTACAGCCATCTGTTACATCTACGATACGAGAACGTTTTAAGTCGTTAACATCGGCGATTACAGCACCAAAGCAGTTAAGGCGAGATTTTAAATTATTAACTACTTCTTTTGTATTTTCAGGACCATAAACGATAGATTTATCAAATGGTGGCATTGTACCAGTCACATCATCAATAAGAGCTGTTTGACGGCCAGCGATTTGATAGAATACACCAGATTTACCTACTAATTTTGCTAAGAAGCCGATGAATAAGCCAGCAGCTACACGGAAATGACCTTCTTTAATCATTAATGATTCCATACCGTGAGGAGTTGCAAGACTACCATAATCTGGAATGAAACGGCAACAAAATTGAGCCATATGAGAAATTTTGAGGTCTTCAGGACGAATGTATAATCCTTGAGTGATAGCCACAACGCTTTCAGCTACAGTGATAACATCATCAGGACCAATTTTATCTTTTGTATATTTTTCGATAGTATCTACAATATCATCTTTTTTTGTTAGAATACGAGTCGGAATGGGTATAATTTTAACTTCAGACATGATTTACCTTCCTTTTTTACAGTTATAAATTTAAAATATTAACAAGTTCTTATAAATTAATCTGCAAGCTTGATATCTGCTAATTTAGCAATTTCTTCAGATGTAAGCACGATTGTTTCTTTGGAGATTTTCCATGGGTAACGTGCAGCATGCTGATAAACGATATCAAGTGGTAAATCAACCATATGAGTAAGTGTTTGTTTGATATCATTGTTTTTTCGGTCAATTAATTTAACGCGAATAACAATGTCAATGCTTTCTTTTTTCTGAATTAATACAGCTTCAAAATAATCATCTTCACGAGGAACGCCTTTTAATTCAGCTTTTGCTTCAACTTTTACACCATCGAATTGTTCATATGGTAAAAGTTGACGAACGTAACAGTCCATGATTGTAGCACATTGTTTACCTTCATTGGCAACATTGATAGTAGTGCTAAGTGAAATACTGTCTTGAGTGATTTCATCAACAGTAAATGGTGTATGTTCGCTAGCTTTCATGTTGACAATAGCATCACCAACAACACGAATGATTACTTCATTGAGTAAGAATAAAATAATTAAAATCCATAGAATAATTGTGATAATAAAATCCACATCAATGCCCCCAATTGTGTTATTTTGCAAATGTAGTTAAATCTACATCTGTAATAGGTGGAATATCACTACCTAAAATAATTTCAGCCATTTTTTCAGAATTATTCTGTTTGGCAGAAAAGCGTAATTCAAGAGAACCAGATTGTTCTTGTGTATTGAGTAAATTATTTTTTGTAAGTATAGTAGCAGCATCTTTAGCTGTTTCTAAGGCTGGATTGATTAAAGCAACATCTTTGCCAAAATGTTTTGTTAAAACTTCACTGATGATAGGATAATGTGTACAACCTAAAATCAAAGAGTGAATATCGCTAGTTTTAAACTTGTCTGCATATTCTTGTACAGCTTCATCAATAGCATCATCATGAATATGACCTGTTTCAATCAATGGTACAAATTTTGGGCAACCTACACCAAAAACCTTTATCTGTGGATCAAGGTTAGAAGCTGCTTGTTTATGCATACCTTTTTTGATAGTAGCTTCTGTAGCGATAACACCGATATGTTTATTTGCAGAAGCTTTAACAGCAGGAATGATAGCTGGGTTCATAGGAACTAAAGCAAAAGAAGTTTTGTCTTTAATTACTGGATAACCATAAGATGTCATAGTATTGCAAGCACAAACTGCCATTTTTACGCCACGAGATTGGAAATAATCCATAAATTGTTGTAGAAATGAAATGATTTCTTCAGGAGTGCGTGAACCATATGGGGCACGAGCTGAATCTCCGACAAATATAAAATTTTCATGAGGTAAAAGGCGTCTTAGTTCTTTTAATACTGTGAGGCCTCCAAGACCAGAATCAAAAACACCTATAGGTGAATTGCTATCCATTACTGTTGCTCCTTATTGTTATTATTTTAAAGCATTTTGCATTTTTGTATAGTATTTTTCAGGCAAACGAGTTATATGACCAGTAGCTTTGCTTGTGAATACATTTTGAGTGAAACCTTCAACTAATAAAGTATTATCACAATCGCGATAGATTTTATAGCTGAATTCCATTTTTACTTTGGTTAAAGCTACAGGTGTAGTTTCTATGCGTAAAACATCATCAAATTTACCTGAAGCTATATATTTACATTTCACTTCGGTGATAGGAAAAACATAGCCATCTTCCATCATTTCGCCAAGTGTGATACCGATTTCACGTAAGAAATTAACACGGCCAATTTCAAACCAACGTATGTAGTTAGAATGATGTACGACAGCCATAGCATCAGTATCATAAAAATTAACACGATGGATAGAGGTACTAATCATAAAATCATCTCCAATATAAAATAAAACACCGCCAAAAGGCGGATACAATAAACTATGAGTTAGATAAATATATGTATATGCCTCATAGCCAAACTTCATTATACTAATAATTGAAGTGCTTTTCAAGATTAATTTTGAGGAATTTATCTTCCAGGTCGTTGCAAGCGATAGGAAATTTTGGCATCTTTTTTAGTGAAGGCAACCCATAAATCACAAGCAGTGCAAAAAAAGCGACCTTTGGCTTCTGGTCTTGCTACATGACCAAGTTTTCTACGACAGACTGGGCATTTTATATCCAACAGAAACACTTCCTTAATTTAATGAGATTAAAATAAAAAGCACAGATTTTTCTGTGCTGATACTTAGAATTGGTGTGCCCAACAGGAATCGAACCTGTATTTTTGACTCCGGAGGTCAACGTTCTATCCATTAGACTATGGGCACATATAAACTATATTATACTAAAAAAATAAAATTTTTCAATGATAAAGATATGATATCTATTTATAAAAAATAAAGGTACTTTCAATTAAGAAAGATACCTTTATTTTATTTATTATTCCTGTTGGGATAAATTTTGAGCTACAGCAATAAAAGATTTTTCACAAAGTTCATCTAAGCGAGCAAAATCTTTATTGAGATATAGATAACCTAAAACTGCTTCAAATCCTGTGCTTATATGATAATCATGGACTGAAGCCACACGTGGAGCATGTGATTTAGCATTTTTTCCACGCTTGAAGACATATGCTTCATCTTCCGTTAAATCATCTTTGATAGCTTTATAAGCTTGTGCTTGAAGTGTAGCTGAGACTAATTTCATACTGAAATCATTCAAAAGATGTACGCGAGATTGTTCAAAATTAAGTAATCTTGTGCGTATATAAAGATGATAATAAGCATCACCTACATAGGCTAAAACAAGCGGAGATAGATTGCGCGTAGGTATATCTTCATAACGATTTTTTAATTCATCAGGTGCTGTAAATTCAAAAAGATGTTGTTTTAAATATTGATATTGTTTGAATTTCATTATTTTTTCCAGCGAACACCAGTAGGAGAATCTTCTAATGTAATACCGATATTTTTAAGTTCATCACGGATTTTATCAGCAGTTGCCCAATCTTTATTTTTACGAGCATTTTGACGAATATCAATGATTAAATTCATGAGATTATCCACAAGTCCATCATCAGCGGAGTTATCATCGTCTTCTAAAATACCAATGATATCAGCCATTTCACTGAATACATCAAGAGCAGTATCAACAGCTATTTTACTGCAAGCTACTTTACCGGAAGTTACTTCATTGTAGTAGATATTGATTTCTTTAGAAAGGTCAAACATATTTGCAATAGCAAGAGCTGTGTTGAAATCATCGTCCATAGCTTCAAAGAAATTTTGTTTGCACTGTTTTGCTTTAGCGATAAGTTCTTCACCAGATGTAGCATCAGTTGTGTTTTTAGCTAATTCTTTAAGATTATCAAGAGCATTTTTTAAACGGTTTAAGCTAGTTGTAGCTTCATCAAGACGAGCATCACTGAAATCAAGTGGGCTACGATAATGAGTGGATACGATGAAGAAGCGAAGTACTTCTGCTGGGTATTTATCAAGGATTTCTTTTACAGTGAAGAAGTTACCGAGAGATTTACTCATTTTTTCCTGATTGATTGTGATAAATCCATTATGGAGCCAATAGCGAGCAAAACTATGGTCATCACCACAATAAGCTTGAGATTGAGCAATTTCATTTTCATGATGAGGGAAGATTAAATCGCTACCGCCACCATGGAAATCAAATGTTTTACCAAGATATTTTAAAGACATAGTAGAACATTCAATATGCCAGCCAGGACGACCATTGCCCCATGGGCTTTCCCAGAATGGTTCACCTGGTTTTGCTGCTTTCCAAAGTGCAAAATCCATAGGATTGTGTTTGCTTTCATTGACTTCAATGCGAGCACCAGCCATCATATCTTCAAGTTTACGGCCACTTAATTTACCATAACCTTTGAATTTTTCTACGCTGAAATAAACATCGCCATTTAATTCATAAGCATAGCCTTTATCAATGAGTACAGATATCATGTCAATGATTTCTGGAATAGTTTGAGATACTTTAGGATAAGTATCAGCATGTTTTACATGAAGTTTATCCATTACTTCAAAATAAGAATTGATATATCTTGTGGAGATATCGCTCCAATTTACACCTTCTTGGTTAGCAGTGCGGATGATTTTATCATCTACATCAGTAAAGTTTTGGATATGTTTTACTTTATAACCAAGATGAGTGAAATAGCGTTTGATTACGTCCCAAGTAACAAATGGGCGAGCATTACCAATATGAGGGTGATTATATGGTGTAACACCGCAAACATAAATGCTTACTTGTCCCTCTTTTAGTGGTTTAAATTCTTCTTTTTGTTTTGTTAGAGTATTATAAACTTTAAGCATGATTATTCTTGGAATCCTCCAATTCTTTTTTTAGTTTTTCTAATTGTAATTGTAAATCAGAAATACGATGAGAAAGTGTTTTAATCATATCTAATTCAGGGTCTGGTAATTTATCATGAGATAAATCGACGTCAAGTTCTTCAGCTAATTCACGCATTTTTGGAGAAATTGGTTTTTCTTCAACTTGTGTTTTTTCACCTTTGATTAAAATAACTCTACCCGGAATACCTACAACAGTAGCATATGCTGGTACTGGTTTTACTACGACAGAGCCAGCACCAATTTTGGCATGGTCGCCTACAGTGAATGAGCCTAAAACTTTAGCACCACAAGCCACTACGACATTATTACCAATAGTAGGGTGGCGTTTCCCTTTTTCTTTACCTGTACCACCCAAAGTAACTCCTTGGTATAAGGTAACATTTTTACCGATAATAGTAGTTTCGCCAATGACGATACCGGAACCATGGTCAATAAATAAACCAGGGCCTATTTGCGCACCAGGGTGGATTTCAATTCCTGTCAAAAATCTACCTAAATGAGAGATTAAACGAGGAATGACTACCCAATTTTTTTTGTAGAAATAATGACTTAAGCGGTAAAGCCAAATAGCATGCAAACCAGGATAACATAAGAGAACTTCAAATATACTTTTGGCAGCAGGGTCACGCTCAAATACAACACGAATATCTTTTTTTAAAGTTGATAATAAGTTCATAATGCTCACCGTTATAATGTATAACCCAGCCAAAAAATAGCTGGGTTATATGGATTATTTCTTTATAAATTTTAATTAGATTTAAGCTAAAGTGCGTTCAATGCGTTTTGCTGCACGTTCATAGCCTAAAACTTCTACAAGACCAGCAAGGTCAGGGCCATGCATTTGACCAGTTAAAGCAATACGAATAGGCATATAAACGGATTTTCCGCCTAATTTTATACCTTTATTAGTTTTGAAGTCTTTCATGATTTGTTTGAAAATTGGTTGGATATTTTCAGCTGTGAATTCTGTAAGCTCAGCTAATTTATCTTTAAACATAGTGATAACTTCAGTTGCAGTTTCTTCTTCAAGAACAGCTTTACATTCATCATCTTCTACTGTGAAATCATCTTTATAATAGAGGTCAGCGAAATCTACATATTGAGCAGCAAAACTCAAATGATCGCGAATAACTTCTGTGAAGCGATTTAATCTAGCCATTTCTTGTTCATCTGGAGTATCAGAGATATAGCCTTTTTCGATGAGATGAGGAATAGCCATCTGTGTGATTTGAGAAGCAGGGATTTTTTTCATGTATTGAGCGTTGATCCAGTTTAATTTGTCGATATCAAATACAGCTGGATTTTTAGCTACATGGTCCATAGAGAATTCTTTGATTAATTCATCAATGGAGAAGATTTCTTGTTCACTTTGAGGAGCCCAGCCTAAAAGTGCTAAGAAGTTAACGATTGCTTCTGGTAAATATCCAAGGTTTTTATATTGTTCAACAGAAGTTGCACCATGACGTTTACTCATTTTTGTATGGTCTTTACCTAAGATAAGAGAAATATGACCAAATTTTGGTACAGGGAAGCCAAGTGCTTCATATAAAACTACTTGACGAGGAGTGTTGGATAAATGTTCTTCTGCACGGATTACATGAGTGATATGCATTAGAGCATCATCGATTACTACTGCGTAGTTATATACAGGGATACCATCAGCTTTAACGATAACGAAATCACCAATACCGTTGGAGTCAAAGCTCATTTTTCCACGAACCATATCATCAAAGTTTACGGATTGGTCGCAAGGAGTGCGAAAGCGGATAACAGGTTTTCTACCTTCAGCTTCGTATTTTGCGATTTGTTCAGGTGTGAGGTTACGGCAATGACCACCATAAAGAGGCATTTTATTTTGTGCACGAAGAGCTTGACGTTCAGCTTCGATTTCTTCTTCTGTGCAATAGCAGTAATAAGCTTTACCTTCAGCTAATAATTTATCAGTGAATTTTTTATAAATATCTAAACGTTCAGTTTGACGATAAGGACCATATTCGCCACCTACATCAATACCTTCATTCCAATCAAGACCGAGCCATTTTAAAGCAGCTTTGATATTTTCCTCAGATTCTTTTGTAGAGCGAACTCTATCTGTATCTTCAATACGTAAAACAAATTTTCCATCAGTGTATTTTTTCGCTAATAACCAGTTGAATAATGCACTTCTTGCCCCACCAATATGGAATGGACCAGTAGGACTTGGTGCAAATCTAACTCTGATTTGTTCAGACATTAGTGATACCTCCAAATATATGAATTGATAATTATGAAATTTATTTAGCAAATTCTATTATACCATACAAAGGCAAGCACTTGAGCAGGGAAATAAGGATAAATTAATTTTTTATAAATTTAATTTATCAATACTACACATAGCATAAGAGGAAATTCCTTCTTCACTACCTGTAAAGCCCAAACGTTCTTCTGTAGTAGCTTTGATATTGACATCTTCAATAGGCAAATTTAAAGTTTCAGCCACATTTTTTTGCATAGTAGGAATGAATGGCAATAATTTTGGTCGTTGAGCAACAATAGTAGCATCGATATTGTTGATTTTATAGTTTTTAGCTTGTAAAAGTTTTCCTACATGTTTTAACAATATTAAGCTAGAGATACCTTTAAATCTTTCATCTGTGTCAGGAAAATGTTTGCCGATATCACCAAGAGCAGCAGCACCAAGTAGAGCATCAGAGATTGCATGAAGTAATACATCAGCATCAGAATGACCAAGTAGACCTTTTTCGTGAGGAATATCAACGCCTCCTAAAATAAGCTTGCGGTCAGTTACTAATTTATGCACATCATAGCCTATACCAACTCTAGACATAATTAAACCTCTTTTCTATTCTATTTATTATTTTTATTTTGAGACCTTAGTGAAGACTTCATTAAATAATGAAGAGATTTTTATTTTAGCGTGATTTTTTACTTTTTGTCCGAATAACATTTCTGCGATGACTAAATCTGTAGGAGTTGTAACTTTGATATTATTATAATCTCCCATAACGAGTTTTACTGCATGGCTAGTGCGACGAACAAGGCTAGCTTCATCAGTACCTAAGAAATTATCTTCTTGAGCTTTTTTATGAGCTTCAATTAAAATTTCTTTTTTAAAACCTTGTGGTGTTTGAATTGCCCATAATTTGTTTCTATCTGGTACTCGTTCGATAAAGCCCATTTCATTGATTTCAGCTGTAGTATCTTTTACAGGAACGGCACAAACAGCTGAACCAGATATCATGACTTCATTGATTACATTTTGGATTACTGTTTCAGAAATTAAAGGACGAGCAGCATCATGAACAAGTACGATATCAGAAGCAGGATCTACTGCCATTAAGCCATTATAAACAGAATATTGGCGTTCAGAACCACCTGCTACGATTTTGTAAGGTTTTAGTTTAGGAATTTTACTTAAGACTTTGCGAATAATTTCCATCTCATTGATATCGACAGCAATGATTAATTCATCAACACAATCACAATGAGAAAAAGTAAGTAGAGTTTGAATTAAGATTGGTTTACCTGAAAGCTCAGTGAAAATTTTGTTGAAGCCAAGTCCCATGCGTTTTCCTTGACCGGCTGCGGGAAAAATAACAGAAACCATAAGAATACCTCCTTAAAAAAAGACTACGAAGTATAAACCCCATAGTCTTTTCATAGTTTTTATTTTGGTTTGGCAAAAATCATGCGTCCTGCTGCTGTCTGTAATACAGAAGTAACAACAACTTCTAATGTTTCATTGAGATGTTTATGACCACCTTCAACAACAATCATTGTACCGTCGTCTAAATAAGCAACACCTTGCCCTTGTTCTTTACCATCTTTTACTACAGTTACTACCATAGTTTCACCAGGAATAACTACTGGTTTTATAGCATTAGCTAATTCGTTAATATTGAGAACTTGAACGCCTTGTAAATCAGCGACTTTGTTTAAATTAAAATCGTTAGTGATGATTTTAGCACCGATTTCTTGTCCTAAACGGATTAATTTGGAATCAACACCTGTAACATCATCATAATCGTGATGGTCAATTTTTACAAGCATATCAAATTCTGTTTGAATGCGTTTTAAGATATCCAGACCGCGTCTACCGCGTGTTCTTTTGAGTAAATCTGAAGAGTCAGCGATAAATTGTAATTCTTCCAATACGAAAACAGGAATTAACAAAGTACCTTCAATAAAACCTGTTTTGCAGATATCAGCAATTCTACCATCAATAATAACACTTGTATCGAGTAATTTATATGATGGAGTGTTTAATTCTGTCTTTATTTTATCCACAGATGAATTATTATCATTTTTATTAGCGTCTTCTTTAATGCGAGAAGGTAATAATGCAATAATATCTTTTCGTTTCTTTATGGTAATATATAAACCTAAATAACCAAAGACAATACTGAAAATGATTGGAATGTAAGGACCGATTAAAGGAATTCTAGAGAATGCGACACCTAAAAGATTAGCAAGAATAAGACCGATAGCTAAACCTAAAACACCAGCAACAACATCATGTGTTGGCATTTTACTGAGCTGACGTTCTACCCATATAGAGAAGATACGTAATTTGTTTATACAATAAGAAGAAGAAATAAATCCAATAGAACCACCAATAATACCACCGATGAGAATAGATAGAGCATTCATCATAGTCATATCTAAAATATCGAGGTTAATTTGTAAAAATTCAGCACTAATAATATAGGCTAAAACAGGACTAGCAAACTCTAGTAAGGTTGCCCCGATAATAACAGCAAAGACTGTTATAAAAAATTTTAAAACTCTATTTAATAACACTGTTGAAATTAAACCCCCTTTACGAATGTGTTATAAATTTATTCTACTAAAATAATGAACAAAAGTCCATTAAGATTGCAAAATTATAATCAAATTATAATTTTTTAATCATAAACTCATAATATATTCGGATTGATTTTGAGAAACGATTTTAAAACCTAATTTTTTGTACATATTTACAGCATAATTATTCTTTTGCACGGATAGTGATATTTGAGTATAATTTTTTTTCCGTAAAAAAGTTAAAAAGTTTTTTAATAAAGAAGTACCAATACCTTTATTTCGATATTGAGGGTATATGGACATAGCTAGTTCAGGAATATTGTCATTCAGATGACCAAATCCTTGAATACAGCGTATCCATACAGCACCTACTATATAATTATCAACTTGGGCAATAAAACAATAATCATCTTTTTCTTTACCAAAATTATTTATATAACGCCATAAACTAGGTTCTTGAATTATTGTTCTGGGTGGAATTTGGTCAGTATCTGCAAGAAAAATTGCTTCATATAAAAAATCGGTTAATAAAGGAATTTCATTTTCTTTTATAGGACGAATTATTATATTCATGATAAAACCTCTAGTTAAGTGCAATTTTTAAGGCTTCACTTAAATAACGAACACCATGGATTTGTACATTTGAAGCAAAATGTTCAAGGCGTTCTAAGTTTTTGGCAGGTAAAATGATATTTGTAAAGCCCATGCGAATAGCCTCGCGAACTCTTATATCCGGCTGACTGACAGAGCGTACTTCGCCAGAAAGTCCGACCTCACCAAAGATAATAGTTTGAGGTTTGATACTTTGATTGCGAAAACTTGAAGCCATAGCACAGCAAAGAGCTAAATCGACAGCTGGGTCATCTATTTTTATGCCACCTGCTACTTTTACATATACATCACAAGTACCCATATTTAAATGCACGCGTTTTTCTAAGACTGCTAATAATAATTGAATTTTTTTGATGTCTATAGAGTCAGAAGTTCTGCGTGGTGGTACGTATGGTGTAGGAGCTACTAGAGATTGTATTTCTACTAAAAGAGGTCGAGTTCCTTCAAGGGCAGGTATGATTACTGTACCAGATTCATTGCTATTTTCTTCAGATAAAAACATTTTGGAAGCATCAGGAACATCGACAAGACCAGTTTCACGCATTTCAAAAATACCTATTTCATTAGTATTACCAAAGCGATTTTTTATAGCACGTAAGACGCGATATTCAGCATTGCGTTCGCCTTCAAAATAAAGTACAGTGTCAACGATATGTTCAAGTACACGAGGGCCTGCAAGTGTGCCATCTTTAGTTACATGACCAATGATGAAGATGGAGATATTATTTTGTTTGGCAATGCGAAGTAAGCTTACAGAACATTCACGTACTTGGCTGACGCTACCTGGCGCACTTTGGACATCAGGGCGAAAAATAGTTTGAATGGAGTCGATGATCAATAAATCTGGCTTTGTTTCAAGTACATGACGTTCAATGCGTTCTAAATCTGTTTCGCTTAGAACAAAGAGATTATCTTGAAGTGCATTTAATCTATCAGCTCGCATGCGAATTTGACGAGCACTTTCTTCACCTGTTACATATAAAACTTTATGGGTAGTAGCTACATTAGCACAAATACGCAAATTTAAACTGGATTTACCAACACCAGGGTCACCGACCATGAGGACAAGTGCCCCTGGAATTATACCTCCACCTAAAACGCGGTTCATTTCTACAGAGCCAGCACTAAATCTAGGTAAATCTTCTGTAGCAATTTCTTTTATGGGTTTAGGTGAACTATTTGTTTTATTTGTACTAAGGCTAAAACCACGATTATTAGAAGGAGTAACTTCTTCTAATTCTTCAACTAAAGTATTCCACTGACCACAACCTGGGCATTTGCCAAGCCATTTAGGAACACTATAGCCACATTCTTGACATACATATAAGGTTTTGCGTTTAGCCATAATAAGTTTCCTTGTAATTTTTTTATTATTTGGATTTAATGTGTAAATATTTTTTGAGATATTTTGCCATGGATTTTACTAGCCAAACAATGGCGATTAAAAAATTTAAAGTAAAATTTTTTATGCGTTTTATCAAAGATTTTTCAGCTAAAAAATTTTTTTGTACTTTATTCATTATTTATTTGTAACCTCAAAATTATCTGTTAGATTTTCGATATTTTCTGTAGGCAATACATCATCAACTTTAAAAGTCAATTTATCCTCAACACAATCTACAATTATTTTTTGCATGGATTTTATACTTTTTTGCAATAATTGTTCAGCAAGTGGGTCTTGGAGATAGCGTTGAACAGCACGTTTTAGCGGTCTAGCACCATAGATTGTATCAGTGCCATGTTTTAAGAGATAAGATTTTACTTCATCTTTGATGATTAATTCAATATCCATTTCAGCTAATCGCTTTTGAACATCATTTAATAATAAAGTAACGATTTGAGTCAATTCTTTATCAGTTAGTGGTTCAAAGATGATTATTTCATCAATACGATTGAGAAATTCTGGCTTGAATTGTCTTTTTACTTCGTTCATGACGATTTTTTTAGCATTTTGTTTAATCTGTTTATCTTCATTGACAGCAAAGCCCATGGTATTTGTCTTTTGTGGTTGCAGTTTAAAAGCACCTGCATTTGATGTCATGATGATGACTGTGTTTTTGAAATCAACAGTTCTGCCTTGGCTGTCAGTTAGGCGACCATCATCTAAGACTTGCAGAAGAATATTGAAAATATCTGGGTGTGCTTTTTCGATTTCGTCTAATAAAATAACAGCATATGGTTTGCGACGAACAGCGTCAGTTAATAGACCGCCTTCATCATAACCGATATAACCTGGAGGAGCACCGAGCATACGAGATACTGTATGTTTTTCCATATATTCGGACATATCAAAGCGTATCATGGCGGATTCATCACCGAAAATAGCTTCTGCCAATGAACGTGCTAATTCTGTTTTACCTACACCAGTAGGGCCTAAAAATAAAAATGAACCGATAGGACGTTTTGGGTCTTTAAGTCCTGCTCTAGCACGGCGAATGGCTTTAGCTACAGCGTTTACACCTTCATTTTGACCTACTACACGTTTATGAATTATATCTTCAATATGCAAAAGTCTATCTGCTTCTTTAGCTACTAATCTTTTTACAGGGATACCAGTCCAAAGAGTAGCAACATCGGCGATATCTTCTTCAGTTACAGCTATTTGAGCATTATTTTGTGTTTCCCATGCTGTTTTGGCAGTAGCTAATTCTTCTTTGATTTTTATTTCTTGGTCGCGGATAGTAGCTGCTAATTCATAATTTTGATTATCAATAGCTTTTTCTTTAGCTTTTTTCAAATCTTGAATTTTTTGTTCTAATTGTGAAATATTTGTAGGGATATTTACTGTTTTTAAGCGAACCTTAGCAGCTGCTTCGTCCATTAAATCAATGGCTTTATCCGGTAAAAATCTATCAGTGATGTAGCGCTGAGATATTTTTACAGCAGCTTTGATAGCTTCATCTGTAATTTTAGCACAATGAAATTCTTCATATTTATTGCGAATGCCTTTTAAAATGCTGATGGCATCTTTGGCGCTAGGTTCATTCACCATGATAGTTTGAAAACGTCGTTCAAGGGCAGAGTCTTTCTCAATATATTTTTTGTACTCTTTTAAAGTAGTAGCACCGATTACTTGGATTTCTCCACGAGATAGAGCCGGTTTTAAAATATTAGCAGCGTCTATAGAGCCTTCAGCAGCACCTGCGCCTACGAGAGTATGCATTTCATCAATGAATAAAATAATATTTTTATTTTCAATGATTTCATCAATGATTTTTTTGAGTCTGTCTTCAAAATCACCGCGATATTTAGTGCCAGCAACTAAGCTTGCCATATTTAAGGAAATAATGCGTTTAGAAGCTAAGACTTTAGGAATATTACCATTGATTAAACGTTGAGCCAATCCTTCGGTAACAGCAGTTTTTCCTACACCTGGCTCACCAATGAGAATTGGATTGTTTTTAGTACGGCGAGATAAAATTTGAATTACGCGTTCAATTTCATGATTGCGACCAATTACAGGATCGATTTTTTCTTCTTGTGCCAATATATTCAAATCTCTACCATATTTGTCTAATAGAGGTGTAGCAGAATTATTTTTTTGCTTATTATCTTTAGCATTATTATCTTTTTTAGGAGCTTTATTTTCATTAAAGACATTTAATTTAGGCATATCGTTTAAAGTATCTTCATTTAATAAATCCAAGATAGCATCATGGATAATATCTAAATCAGCGCCTAAAGAGACGAGAATTTCACAAGCTATACTTTCAGTATCGTAGATGATACCAAGTAAAATGTGTTCAGTGCCAATATAGTCATGCCCTAAAGCTTGGGCTTGTTCGACAGCGTATTCCATGATAGTTTTAGCTTCAGGAGAATAGCCTATTTCTTCAGTTTCAAGATCGTCAAAATCTTCTTTTTCCACTAATTCATGAACTCTTTGCCTTACTGTATATAAATCTATACCTATAGAAGAAAGAGCTTTAGCAGCTACATTAGTGCCTTCATGTAATAGACCAAGTAAGATATGTTCAGTGCCTACATGAGCATGTTTTAAATGTTTTGCTTCATATTGAGCTAATTTTAAGACTTTTATAGCAGATTGAGTAAAACGTCCTTGCATAAATAAATCCTTTCTTTAATTAAAATCAGCTCATAGATATATCTGGGGCTAATTCTTGCAATATTTTTCTGATGATATGAGCACGTTGTTTATCAATTTCTTGAGGTGTCATATTTTCATTTTGTTGTAAGTTTTGAATATAATTTTTTTGACTGGCAATCAATAAGATATTTAAAAGCTCAGGTTTTGTTTCATCAATGATATCAAGGTCAACGCCTAAGCGCACTTTACTTACTAAATCAAGCATTTCATTTTCGGAGATAAAACGAGCGTATTTTAAAATACCGAAAGAGCGCCATACACGATTAGCGAGTTTATCAGGAGAATAATTTAAAAGAGCTTTTCTTGCTTCGCGTTCATGGGAGATAATTTCAGTTACGGTACTATTGAGATTATCGATTAATTCTTGTTCTTTAAAGCCTAGAGTTAATTGATTATCTATTTGGAAAATATTACCTGCATTATCTTCGCCAAAGAAATTGCGAATAGCCAAGCCTAATTGTGGTGAAATGTTGACAATTTTTGATAATTGTTGAGTCATCACAAGTGCAGGTAAATGCAGTAAGACAGAAGCACGAAGACCTGTGCCTAAGTTAGTAGGGCAAGCTGTTAAATACCCCATTTTTTCATCAAAGGCAATATTTAAATAAGCTTCAATGGCATCATCAATAGCAAAAGTTTTGGCTAAAGGTGTATTTAAATCTAAGCCTGAAGCCATACATTGAATGCGTAAATGGTCATCTTCATTTACCATGATAGCTACAGAAGCATCATTGCTCAAAATCAATAATCTGTTTTCTGGGTTGGTCAATAATTTTTTACTGATGAGATGTTTTTCTACTAAAACTTGTTGTTCAAGATGAGTTAATTTATCGATTTCCAAATAGTCAAATTTTAGACCTGTAGCACTTTCTATGGCTGGAATTAAGCGAATGATTAATTCTTTGATTTGAGCTAAATCATTGATATTAGCGCGATTAGGAAATGGTAAATTTTTTAAATTACGAGCGAGGCGAACTCTGCTTGCTAAAACAATATCTGCTTCTTTACCTAAAGTAGTAAGCCAAGATAATTGAGGAGTGGTAAATTTAGGCATTTTGGTCAACTCCTTTATCTAAATTTTGTTTAGCATGTAATTGATTTTCTAAAACTTTAATGCGGTCGCGCAAAACAGCAGCTTGTTCATATTCTTCAGCTTCTACATATTTAGTTATCTGTTTGCGTAAATTTAAAATTTCTTGTTTTAAACTCAATGTGCCACCAGCGCGATTAGGAATTTTGCCGATATGGGTACTAGAGCCATGAATTCGACGAAGTAAAGGTTCTAGGGCGAGGGCAAAAGTTTTATAACAATCACTGCAACCTATTTTGCCAGTTCTAGTAAAATCTTGATAACTCATATGACAACTTGGGCAGATGAGAGGTTTTTTAAAATTATTTGTATCACTATGTTTAGTGGTTTTAGGTTCATGATTGAAAATTCCAGATAAAAAATCATTTATAGAGAATACATTTTGTTTTTCAGCTAATAGGCCTAATTTTGTAGCACAAAATTCACAAAGATGATGTTCTATTTGTCCTTGACTGGTAATTTCAGTCACATAAATACTAGCTTCATGTTTATGGCATTCATCACATAACATAAAAAATGCCTCCTTTGTAAATTATTTATAAATAATCTAGCTAAAATTAGCCAAAGTCATAATTAATGATTTGATAAAAGATACGCGTTCTTTGGCGTCTAATTTATCAAATACAGTGGAAAGCGTTTGCAAAAGCAATGCTGCTTCACGTTTTTGGATTAATTCTCGTTTAAATAAATAATGAATAATATTATTTACTTCATCTAAAGTGATATCTTCATCTATTTTAGCTAATATATCTTGGTAAATTAAATCTTGTAGTGGAACTCTACCAATGCGAATAAAGCCACCAAGACCACGACGAGATTCGACAACGAAACCTTTGTCTTGAGTAAAACGTGTGCTTAGTACATAACTTATCTGTGAGGGAGCACAAGATATTTCATCGGCAATATCTGAGCGTTTTAATTCTACTTTGCGATTATGCTCAGCCGCCAGACGACGTAGGATATAATCTTCAATTAAGTCAGCTATATTGCTCATATTAATCACCTTTATTTTAAAAATTTTTATCACTAATTATATTATAATTTGACATTTTGACTTAAGCAAGTTTTTTATTTTTAGCCTAAAATTTCTCTATAAAGGGATTTAAAGTATTTTCGTTAATAATAAAATAAAAGCATTCAATAGTTAGAGCAAAAATCTAATTATTAAATGCTTTTATTTTAATAATAAATACATATATTATTGTTCTCTAAAATTAATTTTACCTGTAACATCGTCCATAGAATCAACAATAGCAAGAGATTCCAAATGAACACCTTGAGCGCGTAAATCAGCGCCACCTTTTTGGAAACCTTTTTCAATGACGATACCAGCACCAATAAGTTCAGCACCAGCGGATTTTACGATTTCGATAAGACCTTTTAAAGCATTTCCATTAGCTAAAAAGTCATCAATTAATAATACTTTATCTTCTTTAGTTAAGAATTTTTTAGAAACAATTACATCATAAACTTTATTATGAGTGAAAGATTCTACCTTACTTGTATATACGGCACCTGCAATATTTTTAGATTTACTTTTTTTAGCGAAAACTACAGGTACATCAAAAAATTCAGCAACAATGCAAGCAATACCTATACCAGAAGCTTCAATAGTGAGTATTTTTGTAATTTCTTCATTAGCGAATAATCGTTTAAATTCTTTACCTATTTCACGGAATAATTTGATATCCATTTGGTGATTTAAAAAGCTATCAACTTTTAAAACATTTCCTTCTCTAACGATACCATCTGTTTGTATTCTCTCTTCGAGTAATCGCATGCGACTTTTCCTCCTAAAAATTTTCCGTCTATAAATATATAAACTATATTTTACCTATTTTTTGCGATTGTTGCAAGATTTTTCTAATGGATATATAAGAAAAAATAGGCTAGATATAATCTAACCTATTTAAATCTCAAAAAATTTATATATATGACTTATTTTTGTTTATTTAATAAAGCCATAGCAATTTTTTCGCTAGTGATAGGAAGTTCTTTAAACCAAACGCCAGTAGCATTGTAAATCGCATGAGCTAATGCTGGTGAAGGTGTATTGATAACGATTTCACCGATGGATTTTGCACCAAATGGACCAGATTGTTCATAGCTGTTAGCAAATTCCACGCGAAGTTTACCCATATCAAGACGAGATGGCACTTTATATTGCATAAAGGAATTTTCAGCGAGAACACCTTTTTTGTTATAAGTTACATCTTCATATAATGCCATGCCGATACCTTGAACGATACCACCTTCTGTTTGTACACGTGCAAGATTTGGATTGATTGGAGTACCACAGTCAACTACAGCGCAATAATCAAGAATTTCTACATGACCTGTTTCTTTATCAAGTTCTATTTCTACCATGCCAGCCATAAATGGTGGTGGAGATGATGGCATAGAATTTGATTCAGTATGTTGAAGTGATTGAGTTGCACCGCACATAGAACTTACAGCTATATCATTTAAAGAAACGCTTTCATTTGTATGCATATTGATTACAGATTTACCATCAAAATCAACATCATCAATAGAACATTTGAGCATATTAGCACCAAATGCTTTGATTTTAGAGATTAAGCCAAGAGCAGTTTTTTCTACAGCTTTACCAGTTACATAAGTTGTACTAGATGCATAAGAACCAGAATCATAAGGTGTTGCATCTGTATCAGCTGCGATTACAGAGATATTTTCTAATGGACACATCAATACTTCCGCTGCTATTTGAGCTAAGATAGTATCACAGCCTGTACCCATATCAGCAGAACTGATGGATAAAGTGTAAATTCCTTCATCATTTAATTTTAATGTAGCAGAACCCACATCAACGCATGTGATACCAGAGCCTTGCATTGCCATAGCCATACCAACACTGCGGATTTTGCCATTGCCCATATCGCGAGCAGGATATTTTTCGTCCCAGCCAATCATTTCTTTACAGCGAGCTACACAGCGGTCAAGTGTACAACTTGTAGCAGTTTCACCATAATAAGCTGGCATAACGTCGCCTTCTTTGACAAGGTTCATTTCACGAAGTTTTACAGGGTCAATATTTAATTTGCTAGCAAGTTCATTAACAGCACTTTCTACAGCGAAAATACCTTGAGTTGCACCGTAGCCACGATAAGCACCAGCACTCATTACATTTGTATATACTACATCATAAGCAAATTTAAATGCTTTTAAACCACGATAAAGTGGAATGGATTTATGACCAGATAAGCCAACAGTCGTTGGACCATGTTCTCCATAAGCACCTGTATTAGAAAGTGTATATACATCTATAGCTTGGATTTTACCTTCTTTTGTAGCACCAATTCGCACGGAAACTTCCATTTCATGACGAGGTGTAGAAGCTATTTGACATTCTGTACGAGTGAAAATCATTTTAGAAGGTTTTCCTGTTTTATAAGTTACAAAAGCAGGGAAAACTTCAGCTACTACAGTTTGTTTTGCACCAAAACCGCCACCAATACGAGGTTTTGTTACACGAATTTTTGATTGAGAAATATCAAGAGCGTGAGCTACGATACGGCGAACATGGAATACAATCTGTGTGGAACTTATGATATTTAAGCGATTATAAGTATCCATGTAGCAGTATGTGCAGAATGGTTCCATCATAGCTTGCTGACAAGCTTTTGTATGATAAGTTCCTTCAACTACAACATCGCAATTTTTTAATACTTCATCAACATCGCCTTCACCTTCAGAGCCACAAGCACAGAGATTGCGTTTATTATCTGCACCGACAGGAGCAAGAGAACGCCATGTATCTTCAGGATGAACGAGAATTTTATTATCTTTAGATTTACGGAAATCTAATAATGGTTCTAAAACTTGATATTGAACTTTGATTAATTTTAAAGCTCTATCTACAGCTTGTTCATTTTCCCCAGCAACGATAGCTACAGGGTCACCAACATAGCGAACATGTTTATCTAAAATCAAACGGTCATAAGGGCTAGGTTCAGGATAAGTCTGACCTGCCATAGTGAAGCGTTTTTGAGATACATCTTGATAAGTGAAAATAGCTTCGATACCAGGAACTTTACTAGCTATAGTTGTATTGATATTTTCAATGATAGCATTGGCATGAGGACTGCGTAAAACTTTTACAATCAAGCAATCTTTTGGTGCAACGTCATCAAGATATACAGGTTTACCTGTAACAAGTGACATAGCATCAGATTTCATGATAGGTTGATTGACATATTTTAAATTATCTAAATTAGTCATGCTTGTTCCTCCGTTTTACCATTTTTATAATCTAAAAAGGCACGAATACCACGAAGTTGACCTTCATAACCAGAACAACGGCAGAGATTACCAGCTAAATATTCAAGAATTTCTTCATCGGAAGGATTAGGATTTTCTCTAAATAAAGCAATGGCATTCATGATGAAACCTGGATTGCAAAAACCGCATTGTTCTGCACCTTGATTGGCAATGAAAGCACCAAATTCACGAGCTTCTTCTTGGAGTCCTTCAAGTGTAGTTATATGCTTGCCATCAACACGAGCAGCGAGCATAGAGCAAGATAATACAGGTTTATCTTCAACAAATAAAGTACAAAGCCCACAGTTTGAAGTGTCGCAACCACGTTTTACGCTACTACAGCCATGTTTGCGGACAAAATCTATCAATAATGTATCAGCTGAAATTTCTTCACTGATTTTTTTCCCATTGAGCCATACATTTAAAATCATTAAGCATTTCCTCCTATAGATACTAAAGCACGTTTGACTAAAACATATGCTAAATGTTTGCGATATTGTGCAGAACCACGAATATTAGAGTCTGTTTTTACATTATCTTTTACATAATTTGCAAATGCTTCAATAGTTTCAGGTGATACTTTTTCACCTAAGATATTTTCTTCATCAGCAATGATTACTGCACGATGAGGAGTAGCACCTATTACAGCTTGCCATTTGTCATGAAGTTTAGATACAGCAACAGCCAATACAGGAAAATCTGTTTTTGTCTGTCTATGTGATAAATATGCACAATTTAAAGCAGTTTTTTTCACAATGATATTGACTAAAACATCATTATCATAAGGCATTTTAGCAAATTCACTGATAGGAATGATACCTGCATGATGAAGTTCTACATAAGCATCAAGAGCCATAAATACAGTCAATACATCAGAAAATCCATAACGACCATATATACTACCACCAACAGTAGCAAGATTTCTAAATTGTACACCGACAATATGACGCATAGCTTCTTTCATGCTGTTATTAGTATATTGATTTAAACCAGCATGAAGTTCTAAATCGCGTAATGTTGTCATAGCACCGATTTTAAATTCTGTATCAGTTTCTTCGATAGTATCTAAATTTAAACCAGATAAATCGATAGCGATATTTACATTACCAGTTTGCATTTTCAACCATAACATACCGCCAATGATGCGATTAGTCTTTTTTTGATTTAATTCATAAGCTTCTTCTATAGAGGATACTTTGCGAAATTCTTTGATTGTAAGCACAAAATGCTCTCCTTTCCTTGCTCAAAAAAAGCTATCCGGCAAAATATGTCAGATAGCTTGTAGGTTATTCTTGTGATATTAAACAAGTCCAACCATCTTTTTGTTCTACTTTGCCTTCCTTCATTAAATGTCCTAATGCACGTTTAAAGGCAGATTTACTGATACCAAAGCGTTCACGAATAACTTCAGAAGCGGTTTCATCACAATAAGGCATTTTGCCACCTCGAGCCATAAGTGTATCATAAAGCATTTGAGCATCAAGATTAATAGCTTTTTCTTTGATTGGTCGCATAGAAACATTGATACGGCCATCATCACGAATAAAAGTAATACGTGTAGTTAAAGTCTGTCCAACACGTGGTTTAGTAGTCATTTCACGCTTATCTAAAAAAGCGATAAAACGTTCGTCTGTGAAGATAAAAGCACCTTGTTCTGTAAAATTATAAACAGAGCCAGAAACCATATCGCCGACTTTTACATTGTCAGCAGGGCGAGAAGCACGACGAATTTCATCTTCAACTTTCATAGTCATAGCTAATCGACCAGATTTATCTGTGTATAATTTTGCCCAAACGACTTCGCCTACTTGTAATTTTCCTCGCATACCAGCATATGGCATAAAGATACCACGTTCAGCACCGACATCTAAAAATGCACCATCACGGCTAGTATTGATTACTTTTAAACGAGCAATCTGTCCTTCACGCATTCTAGGAGTTCTCATACTGGCAGTAAGTCGTCCATGTGGGTCTTTATATAAAAACACAGATACTTTATCGCCAGGCTTTACAGGAGAGGTTTGTTGTAATTTATGCAACAAAATATCATCACTAGTATTGCCTGTTTGGGCATCTAAAAATGCGCCCATTTCACCAACACGTGCGACTTTCATAGTTACTACAGTACTTGGTTGATATTTTTTTTGTTGTTTTTCTATCAATATATTTATTTAACCTCGTTGTTTAATCTTCGTATTCAACAGTAGGAGCTTCGCCCCATAAGCTTTCTAGACCATAGAAACGACGAGCTTCTTCAGTGAAGATATGAGCAACGCAATTTCCAAAGTCTAATAATATCCATTCAGCATTTTGATATCCTTCTTTATGCAAGAATTCTTCACCAGCTTGAGTCATTTCATCTTCAATATTGTCAGCTATAGCACGAACTTGAGTTGCTGTAGTAGCACTACATACGATGAAATAATCAGTAGTAGTAGTTAAATCATGCATATTCATAATCATAATATCTAATGCTTTTTTATCGCTAGCAGCTTTTGCTATTAATTGGCTTTTTTCTTGAGAAGTTAAGGTCATATAAACACTTGCCTTTCTATAATAATTTATTTATGGTTATTCCTCAGCGGCATCTTCTGGAACTGGAGGGAACATATCATTTATTTCTTGTTCCACGCGGGCATTATCTGGTACCCAATCGCCAGTTGGAATGAGATTACCTGGAAGCATTTTAATTTTTATTTCTGTAGTGCTAAGAGTATCTAATAAATTTATCAGATTAGAAATATCTAAAATGTTAATATTAGTATCAATATTATTTTCCCAAATATCAAGAATTGTTGGCAATGTAGGAATTGTTTCCAAGGACATCATTTTTTCAAATAAAGCTTTGGCAAATTTTTGCTGACGTTGAATACGACCAATATCACCTAAATCATCATTGCGGAAGATGAGATATTGTTGAGACATATCGCCAGTTAAATGTTGATATCCTTTAGTGAGATGGACGGAAGTGCCACTTACAGGGTCTTCATAATCCATATTATTTTCTACATATAAATTAATTCCACCAATAGTATCTACAAATTTAGCTATACTTTTACGGTCTAAAGCTACATATTGAGTTATTGGTATATTTAATAATTGGGAAACAGTATTAACTGTCAAAGGTGCACCACCATAATAATAAGTGAAGCTGAGATATTCTGGGTCTTTGCGACCATCTATAGAGGTCTTGATTGTTCTAGGTAGAGATAAGAAACGTATTTCCCCATTAGTATGATCCATGCTTACAAGCATGAGAGCATCTGCATAACGACCAGATTCAGCAATACCTTCAACAGGTTTATCATCTATACCAATGAATAAAATATTAGTGTAATTTTCAAAACGTTTATCAGTGAATTGCGGTGGAATAGGTGGTTTTTGTGGTTTGCTAGGATGTGCTTCTTGGTATTGAGCATATTTAAAACTACCCCAAGAATAAATTTCAGAAATTACAATATATGAGCCATATACAATACTAGATAAAAGTATAAGTACAAGCAATAAACGACCAAGGCGTATACGTTTAATAAGTGGCTTTTTCGTTTTTCTATTCGTAGTTTTTGTTGAAGTTTTAATCTTTTTTGGGGGCATATTATAATTCTCGTTGGAGGAGAATTTCATTACGCGCAGCTACTGTATATGGATGAATAGTATGTCCTTTACGCATAATAAATAATATGGATTGGTTAAAAGCACTTATCATAACAGTATCAAGGTCTTGTGTTATGGCTTGTTTGCGAAGTTTATCTAAGCCTTCAAATTTACGATGAGGTTCTATCATATCGGCAAGATAAACTATTTTGTCGAGTTTAGACATATTAGCTCCGCCAACAGTATGAGAAGCGATAGCTTTTAAAATAGCAGTATCATGAACATCATATTTTTCTTTAGCAATAGCAGTACCAAGTGGGGCATGCATTAAAATAGGTAATTGACGGTCAATATCTGTAATATAGAGATGACGTTTTTCACATTCAGCAATTAAATCTTCGGTTGCAAACTCACGTGCACAATCGTGCAATAAGCCAGCAATAGCAGCTTGTTCTTCATCTACGCCAAATCGTTTTGCCAAGATGATGGCAGTATCCATTACCCCAAGACAATGAGCATAACGATTAGGTTTCAAATTTGATTGTAAAATAGTTTGCATTTGATTAATATCCACAAGAAACTCCTTCTTTATCCTAGATTAAAATAAATTTTATTAATGTAAATATTTATTTCTAAATATATTTTAATATATTTAGCTTAAAAATCAAATAGTTAAAATAAAAAAACTGCCAGTAAGGCAGTTTTCACTAAAGATATGAGTAATCAATAAGCCGAGTTTTGTTCCACTTGCGTGGTGATAATCATTTATCTGGACTTATAGTTACCTATAAGCTCTAGCGACACAACCCGGAAGGCTCAGCGGGCCACTTCATCCCTTCCCTATTCGGTCTTGCTCCATGTGGGGTTTACCTAGCCATACAGTCACCTGCATGCTGGTGCGCTCTTACCGCACCTTTCCACCCTTACCTGTATACACAGGCGGTTTAAGTTTCTATAGCACTTTCCCTGAGGTCACCCTCGCTGGACGTTATCCAGCACATTGCCCTGTGGAGCCCGGACTTTCCTCATATACAAAAAAGTATACGCGATTATCTTTCATACTCATGTCTTTAGCTATTAGATTATAGCATTGATTTTTACTGTGGTCAAATATTTTGGCGACAATATTCGTACATAATCATCGAAGCAGCATTTGCCACGTTCAATGATTCAGCATCGCCTTTCATCGGAATGTATATTTTAGCATTACATTTGTCTAATAAATTATCAGAAACACCATTGGCTTCATTGCCTAAAATAATAGCACAATCTTGAGGATAGGAAATATCCCATGAAGCTTTGGCACTATTATCTAAAGCTGTAGCATAAAGTGTTAAATTATGATTTTGACAAAAAGATAATAAATCTTGTTCAGAAATTTTAGTGATTATAGGGAGATTGAATAAAGAACCCATTGCAGAACGTACTACTTTTGGGGAATAAATATCGGCTGTTCCATTTAGGCAGATGATGGCTTTTACACCCATGGCATCAGCTGTGCGAATGATGGTGCCGATATTTCCAGGGTCTTGTAATCTATCTAAAATCAGATAAAGTCCTGATTTATTTATTGTAGCTAAATCATCTAAATTGTGATTTTGTATAGGTAAAATCAACATTAATCCCTGTGGAGATTGAGTATCACTGATCTTTTGATAAATATGTTCAGGAACTTCAAAACAAGGACAATTTAATTGTTCTAAAATGGATTTTCCGCGTTCATTTGTAAAGGCTTTTTGTGTGAAAAAACACATTTGCACGGAAATATTTTTGGCAATAACCATTTCAGCATTGCGAATACCTTCTAATATAAATAATTGGTATTTGTCGCGATATTTTTTTTGTTGGAGGCTTAAAGCCATTTTGACTTTGGCATTAGTTAGACTTGTGATTAGCTCCATTATTTTTCTAGAGCCTCCAAGCCATTGATACTTTCATTGCTACCAACAACGATAGCGATATCATTTTCAAGTAATACTTCTGTAGGAAGTGGAGAAATGATTAAATTATCATGACGTTTGATAGCAACAACGTTTAAGCCATATTTAGCACGGATATTTGATTCGCTGAGTGTTTTATTGCGGATAGCTTTTGGCACAGCGATTTCCACGATACTGAATTTTGGTGATAATTCAATATAATCCATGATATTTGTAGAAGCAAGGTTATAAGCAACACGACGAGCCATGTCTCGCTCTGGAGCAACAATGCGGTTAGCTCCGATTTTTTCTAATACTTTGATTTGCAATGGACTTTTAGCGATAGCAACGATATAAGGAACACCGATTTCTTTTAATTGAAGTGTAGTCATGATATTAGCTTCAGTATCATCACCGATAGCCACGATTACAACATCGAAATTTAAAATACCTAAAGAACGAAGTGCTTCTTCATCTGTAGTATCTGCTTGAACTACATGAGTTACTTCATGGCTAAAGTCTTGGACTTTTTCCATATCTTTATCAATAGCAAGAACATCATAGCCCATTTCATGAAGAGATTTAGCGATATTTCTACCAAATCTACCAAGACCGACTACGGCAAATTGACGTTCATTTTGCGGAGAAAATTTCATAATAAAAGCTCCTTTATTTAATCTATTATGTTATATTTTGTTTTAACTTAAGGATAATTCTTTGAGTGCGAATTTAATAATATCTTCTGTATTGGTCATATTGCCAGCTTTTTTGAGTACAGAATTGATTTCTGGTTTTGTATAGCCAAGAGAAAGAAGGGCTTGAGTTGCTTCTTCATACATATCTATTTTTTCATCTTCGCTAGGTGTATCAATCAAGATTGGTTGGTCTAAAACTTCATCAGAAATACTTAAGTTGAGTTCAGTTAATTTATCTTTTAATTCTAAAACAATGCGTTCAGCTGTTTTCTTGCCAATTCCAGGGGCATTGGTAAGTAGGCTGACTTGTTTATTTTGGATAGCCCAGATGAGTTTTTCACTAGAAAGACTAGAGAGCAGACCAAGCCCAGCTTTAGGGCCAATCTTAGATACAGAAATCAATTTGCAAAAGACATCATATTCTAATTGATTGATGAAACCATATAATAACATGGCATCTTCACGCACGCTTAAATAAGTAAAGAGTTTGATTTCTTCATTCATTTTTAATTTTGCACGTGTGCTAGTGCTGATAAATACGCGATAGCCGACACCATGAACATCAATAAAGCAAAAATCACTGGCAATAAAAGTGACTTTTCCTTGTAAATATCCTATCATAAAATCTTTCCTTGTTAATTTATTTATTATTATTAATTTAATTATAATTTATTTCGCCATGTGAGGCTATTCATACAATGAGTAGTACAGATAGCTACAGCTAGAGCGTCGGCGACATCATCAGGTTTTGGCGGTTCAGGAAGATGGAGTAATTTTGTTACCATATAGATGACTTGTTCTTTGCTCGCTCTGCCAAAGCCCACTACGGATTGCTTGATTTGTAGCGGTGTGCGTTCGACTAATTCAATTTGATTTTCAGCTGCGGTCAATAAGACGATACCACGAGCTTGACCGACAGGAATGGCAGTAGTTACATTGCGATTGAAAAATAATTGTTCTACGCCCATTACATCAGGTTTATATTTTTGAATAATATCTGTAAGTTCACGATGAATTTTTAATAATCTATCTTGTGGTCGCATCTGTGGACTTGTCAAAATAGCTCCATATTCAATGGCTTTTAGACGGCTTCCTTGCATATCTACAAGACCATAACCACAGATAGCAGTCCCAGGGTCAATACCTAAAGCAAGCATAAAATCCTCCTTTTAGTATATCAAATTTAGCAAAAATGTGCAGTTCACATTATATCATGATTAACTAGTTTTTAAAAATAATAAAAGTCATGTTTAAATATATTATTCAAACATGACTATAATTTTGTTTTGCTTTTAATAGACTTTTAAGCGAGTAGAAATATCTTCAATATATTTTTCATTTGGGTGAGCTTCAATGCTACCAAATGGCATTTGAGCTGTTAATTTCCATGTATCAGGAATAGAGAATAATTCTTTGATTTTATCATCAATTAAAGGATTATAATGTTGAAGGTTAGCTCCGATATTTGCTTGGCTTAATGCTGTCCAAATATTATTTTGAAGCATACCATTTGCTTGAATTGACCATGTGGAGAAATTTTCAGCATACATAGCATAAGTTTCTTTTAATTCATTAATGATTTCAGTGTCTTCAAAAAACAAGATAGTGCCAACACCAGCTTTGAATTTATTGATTTTATTTTGAGCCACAGCGAAAGTTTCTTCTTTTTTAGCTAATTTTTCTTTTAAAATATCTGTAGTAATTTGCCAAATCTGTTGATGTTTTTCACCAAAGGCGATAATAACATTTGTTGTAGGATAGTTAAAAGCAGATGGGCTATATTTTAGGCAATCAGAGATAATAGAAGTTATTTCTTCATTAGATAAATTAACATTAGTGCCTAAATTATAGATACTGCGACGATTTTTTAAGGCTTGTAAAAATTCCATGATAAATACCTCGATTATATATCTTTAGATAAAAATAGACGCAGTTATTACTGCGTCTAAAGATTATTTTATTCTTCGTCCATTTCGTAGTTGGAATAAACGTTTTGAACATCATCATGTTCTTCAAGCATATCGATAAGAGTCTGCATTTTTTCAGCGTCTTTGCCTTCAACTTTAACAGTAGTATCAGGAATCATAGTGATTTCGGATTCAACTGTTTCAATGTTATTTTCTTCTAATGCTTGAGAGATTGCATCAAAATCTTCAGGAGCAGCAGTGATTTCAAAAGAATCATCTTCTGCTTTGAAGTCTTCAGCACCAGCATCAAGAGCAATCATCATAAGGCTTTCTTCATCATCGAAAGCTTCTTTGTCTACAACAAAGAATGCTTTTTTGTGGAACATCCAGCCTACGCAACCAGTTTCACCGAGGTTTCCGCCGTATTTGGAGAATAAATGACGAATATCAGCAGCTGTACGATTGCGGTTATCTGTCATAACTTCGAGCATAACAGCAGAACCTGCTGGACCGTAACCTTCATAAATTAATTCTTCGTAATTGCTACCATCAGAAGCACCTAAGCCTTTTTGAATAGCACGATTGATATTATCTTTAGGAATATTGTTAGATTTAGCTTTGCTTAAAGCTAATTTAAGACGCATATTACCAGTAGGGTCAGCACCACCCATACGAACAGCAATAGTGATTTCACGACCAATTTTTGTAGTCATTTTTGCACGAATGGCATCATTTGCACCTTTTTTTCGTTTAATATTGGCCCATTTAGAATGTCCTGACATCTTTTAAACGCACTCCTTAATAAATTAAACTATAAATTATCTAATATGTACTAGATAAGTAAAGAAAATTTTAAGATTTAGATAAAACTTTGTAAGAAAATATCTTTTTAGAGTATACCATAAAAAAACGAGTATTTGCAAATCATTTAAAAGGTTCATTTCTTTATTGATTGAGAAATAAATTAAATATAGTAATTATAGTCTACTAATAAAGATAAAAAGCTAGAATATATCAATATTATTATGGAATATATTCTAGCTTTTTGTTTATAATTTTATGATTTTTATGCTTTGATTAAACGATAGAATTTCTTTTTACCTTTGCGAACGATCATGTCGCCATTTGCAAGGTCTTCTGCTGTTAATACTTTTTCTACGTCAGTCCATTTGTCATCGCCAATAGATACACCGTTTTGAGCGATTAAACGACGACCAGCACCTTTAGATTCAAATACTTTGTTATCTACTAAGATATCAAGTAATTTTTTGCCAAAGTCTGCTTCTGTGATAGTAATAGTTGGAGCATTGTCCATATTACCTTTACCACTGAAAAGTGCTTGAGCAGCTTCTTGAGCTTTTTTAGCTTCTTCTTCGCCATGAACGAGTTTTGTAACTTCATAAGCGAGGACTTGTTTTGCTTCGTTGATTTTTTGGTCTTTATAGCTACCGAGGCGACGAACTTCGTCCATTGGTAAGAATGTGAGAAGAGCAAGACATTTTTCTACGTCGCTATCAGCAACATTTCTCCAGTATTGATAGAAGTCGTATGGAGAAGTTTTTTCAGGGTCGAGCCAAAGTGCGCCTTTTGCTGTTTTACCCATTTTTTTACCTTCACTGTTAGTGAGAAGGTTGAATGTCATACCATAAGAAGGTTTTGCTTCTTTACGACGAATGAGTTCAACACCAGCAATGATGTTAGACCATTGGTCATCGCCACCTAATTCAAGTACGCAACCATAACGGCGATTTAATTCCATGAAGTCATAAGCCTGCATGATCATGTAGTTGAATTCAAGGAATGTTAAGCCACGTTCTAAACGTTGTTTATAACATTCAGCAGTAAGCATGCGATTAACAGAGAAATGTGGACCAACATCGCGAAGTAATTCAATATAATTTAATTTGCGAAGCCAATCACCATTGTTGATCATTAAAGCTTTACCATCAGAGAAATCGATAAAGCGTTCCATTTGTTTTTTGAAGCAATTGCAATTATGTTCAATATCTTCATCAGTTAACATTTTACGCATATCTGTACGACCAGAAGGGTCACCTACAGTACCAGTACCGCCACCAACTAAGCAGATAGGGCGATGACCTGCTTTTTGCATATGAGACATAGCCATTAAAGCTAAGAAATGACCAACATGAAGGCTGTCTGCTGTTGGGTCAAATCCCATATAAAATGTAACTTGCTCAGTTTCTAAAGCTTTTTTTAATTCTTCTTCGTGTGTTACTTGAGCTAAGTAACCACGTTCTTTAAGTGTATCAAATACGCTCACAAAAAGTCCTCCTAAATTTTGTATGATTATCTATTAATTTAACCCTTTGCCTTGTTGAATACTTGGTTCAGGTAAATTTTGCCTTGGAGCTGGAAGAGATGGTTGCTCGATATTTTCTTCAATTGGTTCATTTTCATCAATTGGCTGTTGAGCATCATTTGGGTTTGATTGTTCATTATGAACAGGTTTTTGTTTATCAGGTGCTTCTTTTGATGGTTTTTCTTTTTCATGAGAAACATCTTTAGCTGTAGTTTTAGCATTGCTTTCTACATTTTGAACTGGATTATCAATGGAAGTATCTGAACCATCAAAGTTTTTAGCTGGTATAGATGCAAGTGCTGTTTTCATGAAGTTTTGCCAAATTTTCGCAGGTGTAGTACCACCAGTAATACCAGGCATAACATCATTATCATCACAGCCCATCCATACTACTGTTACTAAATCAGGTGTATAACCTGCAAACCAAGCATCTTGATAATTATCGGTAGTTCCTGTTTTACCAGCAGCAGGTCTGTTGATATTAGCAGCTTTACCTGTGCCTTTAGTGATAACATCTTCAAGCATATCTGTTAATAAAGTAGCTGTGCGTTCAGATAAAACTTGTTTAGTTTCTGGTGTATGTTCATAAATAGTTTTGCCTTTGCGGTCAACGACTTTAACTATAGCAGTTGGTTTTGTATAAACGCCATGATTTGCAAAAGCGCTATAAGCACCAGCCATATCAAGAACTGTTACCCCATTTGTGAGACCACCGATGGAAGCAGCTAAGTTTTTATCATTTGCATCTTTAGAATTTAATTCTAATGTGGATATACCTAAATTTTGAGCTGTTAATAAAACTTTATCGATAGATAATTTTTCTGCTAAACGAATAGTAGGTATATTTAAAGAATTAATAGCTGTTTGACGCATGGAGACTGTACCTCTAAATGTACGGTCATAGTTTTGAGGTTGCCAATCACCTAATTTGAAAGGTTTATCCTCAATAGTAGTATCTGGTGTCATTTTATTTTCTAAAGCAGTAGCAAAAGTAAATGGTTTAAATGCTGAACCAGGTTGACGTACAGCAAGTACAGCACGATTGAATTGGTCAGTACCACGACCGCCAACCATAGCTTTGATATATCCTGTTTTAGGGTCGATAGCTACGAGTGCTCCTTGTGGTTGAGTAAGACCATTAGCATCATTGTAATAAGTTGGTAATAAACTATTTACAGATTGTTCAGCAGCTTTTTGCATGTTCATGTCAATGGAAACATAAATTTTTAAGCCTTCTTTATATACTGCATCAGCACCGAATTTATCAATCATTTCTTGAGTTACATAATCGATAAAATATGAAGCAGTATTATCATTTTCTTGTTCTTTAGGATTTACAAGTCGTAAACTTTCAGCTTTTGTTTTAGCTGCTGTAGTAGAATCAATATAGCCATATTTTACCATTTGGTCTAAAACTTCTGCTTTACGTTCATTAGCAGCACCTAAATTATTAAGTGGTGAATAATAATTTGGACTACGAGGTATGCCAGCGAGCATTGCACATTCTGATAAATCTAATTGACTTACATCTTTGCCAAAATATGTCTGTGCAGCAGCTTGAACACCATAAGCACCTCTACCAAAATAAATTTGGTTGAGATACATTTCTAAAATTTCTTCTTTAGTATATTGTCTTTCTAAGCGAAGAGCAATGAAAAATTCTTGAATTTTTCGTTTGAATGTACGGTCTTGTGATAAAAAGGCATTTTTGGCTAATTGTTGAGTGATAGTACTACCACCTTCAGCCACTTCACCGCTTGTTAAATTAGAATAAATCGCACGGAAAATACCTCTAGGGTCAATACCGTTATGTTCATAAAAGCGATTATCTTCGACAGCGATAAAGGCATTTTGCAGATTAGCAGGGATTTTATCTAAAGTCACTAATGTACGATTTTCAGTAGCGTGAATATTAGTGATTAGATTGCCATTCATATCGAGAATTTGAGAAGAAGCAGGTGGGTGAATATCAGAAACATCTTTATCACCATCAAGGCCAATAGCAACTAATCCACAACCAACACCTAAAAATACAACTATAAATAGCGTTAAAAGCGCTAAGAAAAATTTTTTGAAGCCAAAAGATTTTTTCTTATTTTTTTTATCAGTTGTATGATTAGAGGTTGATTTTTTTTCGTTAAAAGGCTGTTTATTCATAGAATACACCTCAAATATTTATAATACTATGTTTAGTTTTGGTAAGAATATAGTAATTATTTGCGTTATTTTAATTTTACAGCGGTTACCCCACTACCGCCTTCGTCCATATCACCAAGAGTATAGCTTAAAACATTGCGATGATTTTTGAGATATTCTTGAATACCTTTGCGCAGAGCTCCTGTACCTTTACCATGAATGATTAATACTCTTGATAAACCAGAAATTACAGCATCATCAAGATATTTGCTAACAACTTCAATAGCTTCATCAACCATTAAGCCTCTGATATCTACTTCTGTACTAATTTGGCTGACTTTAGCTAGCATATTGAAGCCACCAGCTTTTTTAGATGGTGCAGTTTCTTTTACTTTAACAGCATGAGAAACGAAAGAGCAATCTTTAGCTTTAACATTCATTTTTAAACTGCCTAATTGAACAGTTAATTCTTTACCACTGATATCAGTGATAGTTCCTTTTTGGCGAAGTTTATTTACATATACGATATCACCAACAGCAATAGTTTTGATATCGACAGCTTCACCTGGTTTATTTGGATCATCATTTTGTTGACTTACTTTATCCAAACGACCACGTAATTTATGACGAGCAGCATCTATTGTTTCCTGACGTTTTTTCATTCCTTGGTCGTTGAATTGAGCTTTCAATTCCTTGATGATTTCTTCAGATTCACGACGAGTACGGCGAAGTAAACTAGCACATTGTTCTTTAGTTTTACGAAGTGTTTGCTCTTTTTTCTTAGCCATTTCTTGCTTCATATCGGCAAGTTGTTTTTCTAATTTTTCAATGCGTTGTTGACGTTCAGCAATATCAGCATTTTTTTGTTCATACATCAATTTTTCATTTTCTAGTGTATTTAATACATTTTCAAATTGAGCATGGTCTGCTTTGATGAGTTGTTGTGCACGTAAAATCAAAGTATCTGATAAACCTAATCTTTTACTTATCGCAAAAGCATTACTAGCCCCTGGTGTACCTATCAATAAACGATAAGTAGGGCGAAGGGATTTGATGTCAAATTCCACACAAGCATTTTCAATGCCTTCTTTAGAATAAGCAAAAGTCTTTAACTCGTTATAGTGAGTAGTAGCTACAGTGCAAGCGCCAATGTCCATCAATCTTTCTAAAATTGACATGGCAAGGGCAGCACCTTCTTCTGGGTCAGTACCAGAACCTACTTCATCTAATAAGAGCAAGTCATCATGTTCAATATTATTCAAGATATTTACGATATTGCGCATATGAGCGGAAAATGTACTGAGGCTCTGTTCAATGCTTTGCTCATCACCGATATCAGCATAGACATTTTGGAAAATGGAAATTTTGGAACCAGATTGAACAGGGATAAAAAGACCAGATTGAGTCATTAAAACTAATAAGCCTAAAGTTTTCATGCTCACTGTTTTACCGCCTGTGTTTGGCCCTGTAATCAATAAAGTGCGATATCCTTCGCCAAGTCTGATATCAATAGGAACGACGTTATCTTTATTGAGTAATGGGTGGCGAGCTTTAGCTAAATTGACAATACCTTCATCATTGATTTCTGGCATAGTAGCGTGCATTTTACGAGCTAATTTTGCCTTAGCAAAAGCAAAATCCAATTGGGCCATGATTTCACAGTTATGAAGTAAGCTATCAGCATTTCTAGCGATTTTTTCAGAAATTACTTTTAAGATACGTTCAATTTCACGTTTTTCATCAATAACTAATTGTTTGATATCATTGTTTAGGTCAACAATGGACATAGGTTCAATAAACAAAGTAGAACCACTAGAGGATTGGTCATGTACGACACCTGGGAATTGTTGACGATATTCTTGTTTGATAGGGATAACATAGCGTTCATCACGGATAGTAACGATATTATCTTGAAAATATTTTTGATAATCAGGATTTTTTAAGATACCGTCAAGATTTGTTTTGATGCGACGCTGAGAAGATTTGATTTCACGGCGAATACGCATAAGTTCAACGCTAGCACTATCACGCATAGAACCATGTTCATCAACAATATTATCTATTTCGCGTTCGAGTTGCCCCAAAATTTCAATAGATTTAGCCCATTCTTTGAATTGAGGGCTATCTATTTCTAATTCTTTGAAGAATTTTTTGAGATTACGCATTGCGTACATGGTATTTAAAATATCAAGTAATGAATTTATTTCAATTACTAGACCTAAAGATGTTTTCTTTAATAATGAACGAATATCATGAATACCGCCAAAAGGTGGTTCAGAGCTAATTAAAATGTTACTAGCTTCTTGTGTATGTGAAAGATTTTCAATTACTTCGTCAATATCGCTACTTGGTAATAGTTTTTCAGCAAGTTCTTTTCCCATACTAGAAGTAGCCATATTTTGTAGCATAGTGATAATTTTGGCATATTCTAAAGTTTTAAATACGGATTGATTCATTTGTTAAAAAGATACCTTCCTTAAATTATTCTACTCCACGGAAGTAATGACCACGAGTAATATTTTGTTCATATTTAGTGATATTTTCAGGCATTAAAGCAAGATGATTTTTGCCTTCGATGATGATTTCTTTATAGAGTTTAGTGAATTTAGCTAATTTTTCTTTGGACATATATCTGCCATCTAAGCGAATGCGGTCAATATGAAGATTGCTAAATTCTGGAACATGAGCTAGCATATTTAATTCTTTAGCATTTAATAAATGCATATGACAATATTGGTCTGTTACGATAGGGAATTTTTCATTTTTGCGGTCGCAAAGCCAATAATTATTTTTTTCGCAAGGTTTTGTACAAGTACCTTTATCTAAATTGCCTAAGAAACTGCCAAGCACACAATATTCAGATACCATAAGTTCCATATTGCCATGAACGATACATTCAAGAGGTAATGTAGAAGCTTCATTTAATGTTTTTATCTGTTTAAAGTTTAATTCAGGGGAAACAGTAGCTCCCTTAATGTCATAATTATTTAGGAAAGTTAAAGTTACATCATTATAGACATTGAAGGAGAAATCTGCCCAGATAGTGATATCTGTAAATTGTTTGATTAAGTACATTTCGGCTAAAGTATGTGCATAAATCATATCTGGAGCGATATCTTTTATTTTTGTAAGCCAATTTGTAAAAGCTGTTTGTTCATTATCGCGCATGATACGAGGTGTAGCAAAAGCAATTTTAATATTAGCTTCACGGCAAAGTCTTGTAGCTTCAGCATACATTTCAGCAGTGATGAATTGATGATTATAAGATTCGCCACCGAATAAAACAATATCTGCTTGATTATCAATAGCTGTCTGTACTTTAGCAATAGTATCAACAGCGACTACAAGTTGAGGTTTATTTGTTTGATTGAATGATTTGGAAGCTAAATCCTGTTGCCAAATAGTATTATCAATTTTAGCAATCTGTGGACGATGATAAGCTTCAAGGCGCATGGACATTAATTTTTCAATTAATAAGCGACGAGTATCATTCATGACGCTCATAGGCACAATGACATTTTCATCAATAGTGCAAGATAAATTTTCTAATTGATAAATAGTATTGCCTAAACGTTCCATCTGTTTTTGCACTGTTGATTTATCCATAGCGCGTTTTAGAGCTGTTTCCACAAGGAAATCACTAGTTATTTGAGCACTATAACCATCTTCATCAGTAGCTTTTAATATAAAAGGCTCATTGAGTTTAGCAATAGCTTCGATATTTAAATTTATTTTGCGTATTGGTGAAGCACTAGTATAATAACTGCGAGCTTTTTGCATGAGATTAGCATCAAAAACTTTAAATATACGGTCATGTGGGTGTACGCGATTTGGTACAGGAATGATGACTTCCATGCCAGCACTAGCAGAAGTTATTTCTTTATTTTTATAGATGATTTTAGATACATTAGTGCTTACACGACCGCCGACTTTTACCCAGAAATCAATAGTATCACCGATATTTACATCATCAGTGAGTTTCATGATAGCTTGACGTTTATTATCATCATAGCGAATTACTCTACCTACAAGGCGACCGCGATTGTTTGGTCGTTTATCGCTCATCATGAATTTACCTTGTTTTTTCTCTAAATAAGCAGTAGTGAAATCACGATTGAATATTTGAGAAAGATTTTTTTGAATATCTTCTTGAACTTCTGTATGGCTATAATAAGAGTCGATTTTTTGGCGGTAAGCGTCAACAACGACAGCTACATATTCTGGTTTTTTCATGCGTCCTTCAAGTTTTAAAGAAACGACACCAGCTTCGATAAATTCAGGAATTAATTCAAGTGTATTCATGTCGCGAGGACTCAATAAATATTGTCCAGCATCTTTTAAAACATTGTTATTATTTTTATCAACTAAAGTATAAGGTAGACGACATGGTTGAGCACAGCGACCACGGTTACCACTTCTGCCACCAATCATACTACTCATTAAGCATTGACCGGAATAGCATACACATAAGGCACCATGAGCGAAAACTTCAATTTCTACATCGCTATTACGGCAGATATGAATAATATCTTTTAATGTTACTTCACGAGATAAAACGACACGTGAAAAACCAAGTTCTTGAAGAGCAAGAACACCAGCTAAATTATTCACTGTCATTTGTGTACTAGCGTGTAATGGTAAATCAGGAGCTACAAGTTGAGCCAAACGTGCAGCACCTAAATCTTGAACGAGTACAGCATCAGCACCTATTTCATAAAGAAAACGAAAATAATCTGCAAGTGCAGGTATTTCAGAATTGTCTACTAAAGTATTTACAGTTACATGGATTTTTACATTGCGTAAATGAGCAAATTCAATGGCTTCTTTTAAGCCTTGTTCATCAAAATTATTGGCATAAGCTCTTGCACCGAACATTTTGCCTGAAAGATAAATAGCATCAGCACCACTTTCTACAGCGGCTTTTAATGCTTCCATACTTCCAGCAGGGGCTAATAATTCTATCAAAATATTTTCCTCCAGTTATTTTCTTAGCTTATTATAATACACAGAGTATAAAAAATAAATGGTAGTGCCATTAAAATGCCTACCATTAGTGTATGTCTTCATGTTATTTTTTAGCTTATTTATGTTTATTAGAGCGATTTTCATCAAGAATATCCCAAAATTCATTATAATCTTTTTTCAAACGAATTAATTGTTCAGCTATTTGAAGTGCCGTCAATACTGCTACTCTATCTGGTGGCAAATATTGGTTTTGTTTAGTCATAAGACGAATATTTTCATCTACTATTTTAGCAGCTTCTTGAATGTCATTGATATCACTATCTTTAGAATAGCGGAGAGGATATTTTACTCCCAAAATTTCTACAGTTACTTTGTTATTCATAAAATCACCTTAATATTTTAAAATAAGCCATGATATATTTAGTATATCAATATTATATACTAATACTATTTTTATAGCAAAGTATTTTACAAGATATTCATTTGACACTAATTTATATATTTTTTAAAATGTAATAAATATCTATGGAGAAGTAAAAAATGAAATTTAAATCATATATAAAACAAAAATGGTTATTATCAATTATAGCAGTAACTTTAATGATTGTTTATTACTTGAATTTTATTCAACCACCTCCTGCTGTATCTGTGGAATTGCAACAAAACTATAAATATAAATTGATTTTGATACCGTTAGATACAAGACCGCCATGTCAAAAAATGGTGGTAGATGCAGGAAAGATGGCAGGCGTACAGATTATAACACCGCCGTCAGAGATAATGGATTATTATACTAAAGAAGGCGATACAAAAAAAATACAAAAATGGTTGATGGATAATATTGATAAATCAGATGGGGTAATTGTGTCTATTGACCAATTATTGCATGGAGGTTTATTAGCTTCACGTGAATCAGGGACAAAACAAGATGAGTCGCAAATTTTATTAAATTTTATGCGTGATTTGAAAACAAAAGCGAAAGATAAACCAATTTATGCTTTTAATGTTTTGCCAAGGATAACACCACCGCCAACTTTAGAAAGTGATAGTAAAAAAATGATAAAGATATCTCGTCTTATTGATGAGATAAGTATTTTTGAAAATGAAGATGATATAAAATTATTGGCAGATTTAAAAGAAGATATAAAACAAGAAGACTTAGATATTTATTTAGATTTATTTAGACGCAATACAGCTTTAAATAAAGAATTAATAAATCTAGCTAAAGAAGGTATCATAACAAAATTAGTGATTGGTCAAGATGATGGTGAAGATTTTGGCATACCAAATATGGAGAAAAAAAGTCTTATAAATTATGTGCATTCTTTAGGTATTAGTAATGATGTTGTGATGATAACTAAAGGTGCAGATGAGGTGGCTTTATCACTATTAGCTAATTTTGTGCAGACGAAGGAAAATTATCAACCTAAAGTATATGTAGAGTATAATGATGAGAAAGCTATGCGCACAGTTATGCCGTTTATGGCAGGCTCAGTAGGTTCTACAGTAGAAGAAAAATTAGTGATGGCAAATGCTAAAAAAGTAAATTCACCACAAGAAGCTGGCTTGATTTTATATGTTTTTATTGGCAATGATGAAAATATGTCTACACAGAGACAATCTGCATTAAAGATAAAAAAATATTTAGAGCAAGGTAAAAAAGTCGCTTTAGTTGATTTAAGTAAGCATTTTTCAGCAAACGAAGTATTATTTCCTACATTATTAAAAGAAGATGTGCCGATTAATGAATTAACTTCTTATGCTGGTTGGAATACAGCTAGTAATTCCATTGGTACGGCACTGGCGAATGCTGTTATTTATAAGGCGATAAGACCAACATTTAATACAACAAATGATATGCTTACTGTAGAGTATAATCGTTTAAATATAAATTATGAAAGATTTCTAGAAGATTATTATTATCTAAAAGAAGTGATTGATGTAATGAATATTACCTTGAAAAATCATGGTTATGAAAATGTAAATGATTTGGATATGGAACATAATTATATTTGGATGAATAAATTACTACAATCTGATATGCAAAAGCGAGCAAATCAATTAAATAATAGTGAAGTTTTTAAAATGCCTTTTAAAGTGCAAACACCAGAGGGAGTATTTGACTTGACTATTCGCAATTTGCAGGTTGATGTATTTTTCCCATGGCCAAGAACTTTTGAAGTATATTTAGATGTAAGATTAAATTTATATAGATTAAATAATTAAATATACGAATTTAAGGAGTGAATTTTTTGGTAGAAACATTGATTATGGTATTAGGTGTAATAGCAGGATTTAGCCTGTTAAAAGTGAAAGAACATAGGCGAATAGCTGTGGTAAATTTAAATAATAAGGTACAGTTAATAGCAGTAGCTTTAATTATTTTTATCATGGGAATAAATTTAGGTAGTATGGAAGATTTTGCACATAAGATGCTGACCATGGGATTACAAAGTTTGGTATTTGCTATAATTCCTACAGTATTTTCCGTAATTATAGTATACATTTTTAGCAAATTATTTATTGTAAAAAATTAAATAGTAAAAGAAAGTTTGTAGATGGTTTATATTGCATTATGTGCATTAATTTTAGGAATTATTTTTGGTCAATTTGTACTTGATAGTACATGGCATGATTTATGCAGTGAATTAGCAGATTATGTCTTATATTTATTGATGTTTTCTGTGGGTATAAGCGTGGGTATGAATGAATCAATAATTGAGAAGATAAAAAATTATAATTTGACAATATTATTGATTCCTATAGGTGTAATTATTGGGTCTGTTTTTGGCGGATTTATTTGCAGTTATATTTTTGATATGAATTTGGTATATAGTTTATCTATTGGTGCATCTATGGGCTGGTATAGTTTATCAGGGGTAATGCTTGAATCACTAGCAAATGCACAGATAGGCACAATAGCCTTTTTGAGTAGCTTGATGAGAGAATTTATCGCTTTTATGATGATTCCAGTTTTAATAAAATATTTAAATACATATGCAGCTATAGCAGCGGCAGGAGCTACAAGTGAAGACACTACTTTGCCAATGCTTATAAAATACAGTAGTGAAGAATTTATTATTATATCTGTAATTAATGGTGTATTATGTTCAGTAGCCGTACCAATTTTAATAAACTTTTTCTTTTCCACATTATAAAATTAATAAAAAAAAGCTGTAACATTGAGAAATTCTCTTTGTTACAGCTTTTTTTTTTGTACAACACTTGTTAAATTTAAATAAGCAAAATGTCTTTTGGCTTTTACGTGCAAGATGAATTCAAATACAACACTTGTTAAAGTTAAATTTTCACGTTCTGCAATATTGACTAAATCGTACCATCATTCAAATACAACTCTTGTTAAAGTTAAATATTTTAGCAGATTGGGCAGTAGATAAGATCGGGGAATTCAAATACAACTCTTGTTAAAGTTAAATACTAATCGAAAGCACTCTTTATTTTGAAGAACCAAAATTCAAATACAACACTTGTTAAAGTTAAATTTGGTTAATAGGGAGTGATTAAATGGAACAGGATAAATTCAAATACAACTCTTGTTAAAGTTAAATATGTTAAAAGCTATAAATACAAGTGGTTTTTATTCATTCAAATACAACTCTTGTTAAAGTTAAATCCCATGCACTAGTTACTATTTTGTTGCTACTGTCATTCAAATACAACTCTTGTTAAAGTTAAATTTTGTCCTGCTGTAACTGTTGCTGGAGCTTCTACATATTCAAATACAACTCTTGTTAAAGTTAAATTTTGGTAGTTCTTATAGCCCATGGAACAAATATTTATTCAAATACAACTCTTGTTAAAGTTAAATAGAAATTTTTTCTAAATGGTCCATGCCTCGAAATTGATTCAAATACAACTCTTGTTAAAGTTAAATCTAACAGCTTTTAACTCTTCCATTGTTCCAGCTTGTATTCAAATACAACTCTTGTTAAAGTTAAATCAATACTTTATTGACATACCTCGCAAAACATCAACTATTCAAATACAACTCTTGTTAAAGTTAAATTCTTCTTTGTCTGTTGCTGTATAACCTATTTTCTTAATTCAAATACAACTCTTGTTAAAGTTAAATGAATGGTACAGACTTCTATACTTACAACTTATGCAAAATTCAAATACAACTCTTGTTAAAGTTAAATTTCATTATAAGATGTCCCCTTCATCTAAATTGTGTATTCAAATACAACTCTTGTTAAAGTTAAATCATCAACAATTAATGCATATATACGGCTGTTAAACGATTCAAATACAACTCTTGTTAAAGTTAAATTGAAACTTGATATTGTTGCTGGTTCTAAAAACGAATTCAAATACAACTCTTGTTAAAGTTAAATGCCAGTAAAATCAATACTTTTATAAATAATTATAGTTTATAAAGGTTGAAATATCAATATTTATATGAGT
>ERZ791702.13-NODE-13-length-194128-cov-6.34551_pt1 | contig 194128 bp, 274 predicted proteins | sample MGYA00510050_ERZ791702 | MGnify/ENA primary metagenome ERZ791702 (study PRJEB30046, sample SAMN00715230) | human gut metagenome | study: EMG produced TPA metagenomics assembly of the A metagenome-wide association study of gut microbiota in type 2... | reverse complement strand
AGCTAATTTTGTGACTTTGGGAGAAAATTAGAAAATCTTGGTGTGCCTGTCTATACATAGTGATGTTCTGCCACGGATGGCAGAACAAGGCAGCATCGAGTCATGGATGACTCGTTGTTGCCGGTCACGTCACTCCGAGAAAATCTAATTCAGGCATACCTAGACTTTTCTTATTTTCGTACAACGGAACAAAAATTACTCCGGCTTTGCGCAAGATGCCACTCACAAGCCTACGATACACCATTTGGGGAGATGATTTATTTCATAAACAAACTAGCATTTGGCAGGCAACGCATTTATCCCATACTACTTCAACTGATCCACCGCTTTTTTCAGTTGCACAAACGCCTGCTCTAATGTTCTTCTCGAAGATGCAATATTAATGCGCTCAAATCCTATTCCTGTTTTTCCAAAAATAGCTCCGGCATCCAGCCACAGTCCGGCTTTGTCGATCAGAGCCTCTAGTTCTTTTCTTTCCAGTCCAAGCGCTTCAAAATCCAGCCAGATCAGATACGTTCCTTCCGGCTCGATCAATTTGACTTCTGGCAGATTTTCTTTCAGATATTCACGTACAAAGGAAAGATTTCCAAGCAGATATTCTTTTAACTGCAAAAGCCATTCTGCTCCTTCTTCATAAGCAGCCTGACACGCGACAAGTCCCATCAGGTTTACCTGACTGTACCCCGCCTGATCCACCGCACGGATAAATTTTTTACGCAATCCTTCGTCAGCAATAAAAATATTTGACACCTGAAGTCCGGCAAGATTGAATGTTTTGCTTGGTGCTGTACAGATCACGGATATCTTCTCAAATTCCGGTTCTATAGACGCAAATACATAATGTTTATTTCCCGGATACACAAAATCACTATGGATCTCATCGCTGACAACAACAACCTGATATTTCAGACATATTTCTCCGATCTTTCTTAATTCCCATTCTTTCCAGACACGTCCTACCGGATTATGCGGACTGCAGAGTAAAAACAAATGAATCTGATGTTCCTTTATTTTTGCCTCAAAATCTTCAAAATCAATCTCATAATGACCATCCCGCAAGACGAGATCACTGCTGACTAACTTTCTGTCATTTGATTCGATCACCTGACGGAATGGATAGTATACCGGCTGCTGAATCAGTACGGCATCGCCTTTTTCTGTATAAGCACGTACTGCTGCCGCAAGTGCAAAAACGACCCCTGGAGTTTTTATCATCCATTCCTGCTTTGTGTTCCAGTCAAAATGATCACGGTACCATCCTGACACTGCTGCAAAATAATCTTCCTTACTGTCACTGTACCCATAAATCCCATGTTCCACTGCTTTCTGCAGTCTTTTTGTTACCGCCGGCACAGTCTTAAAATCCATATCAGCAACCCACAGTGGCAATACATCTTCTTTTTTTCCACGCTCTTTTGCGAAATCATATTTTAAACATCCGGTTCCTCTTCGCTCTACTACTTCATCAAAATCGTACTTCATGACATACTCCATTCCGGGATACTGCTCCTTTGCTCATCCTTTGTATTTCTGTTATCAGTTGCCGCATCCTTTTTCTCTTTTATCATTTAATTCATATCAAATTAGTATGATATTAGCATTTTCAATATCATATGTCAATAGTACTAAAAAAGACTGTTCAAACGAAAATCTGTATTCTCCTTCGAACAGTCTATGATCTCTTATATATAATGATAAGTTTTTATGAATTTCCGTGTCTGATATCACGGATTGGAATATTAACAAACAATGCCGGTACAGTTCCATTGTTTGACTCTGACTCTGTCTGTGTGATCTGGATGTCAAGGCCTTCCATATCAATATCCATATGTTTTGAAATTACCTGAATGATCTCGTTTTTGATCTGCTCCATCATTTCCGGGGAACAGCTTGCGCGGTCAGTCACCAGCAAAAGTTTTAAACGGTCTTTTGCAACATCACCGGAACTTTTCTTTTTAAATAAGTCCATCAATCCCATGACTGTTCCTCCTAATTTTTCTTAAATAAATCTTTTAATTTTGAAAATACTCCCTGTTTTGCCTCAAGATCAAGGAATGCGACTTCCTCGCCAAGAATACGATGGCAGATATTTTGATATGCCTGTCCTGCAAGACAGTTGCTGCCAACTAACGGCTCACCCTGATTCGTAGAAATTACGATATTCTCATCATCCGGTACTGCACCGATCAGATTGATCGCTAAAATATCGCACACATCTTCTACATTCATCATATCGCCACGTCTTACCATGTCCATACGCAGACGGTTTACGATAAGATCAACCTTTTGGATCTGGTTTGCCTGAAGCAGTCCGATGATACGATCTGCATCACGCACTGCGGAAACCTCAGGTGTTGTAACTACAAGTGCTCTGTCTGCACCTGCAATGGCATTCTTAAATCCCTGCTCGATTCCTGCCGGGCAGTCTAATAAAATATAATCGAAATCCTGTCTTAAATCTTCGATCAGCGCCTGCATCTGCTCCGGAGATACTGCTGACTTATCTCTCGTCTGTGCTGACGGTAAAAGACATAAATTCGGATATTTTTTGTCTTTGATCAATGCCTGCTCAACACGACAGTTTCCTTCTACAACGTCTACCAGGTTGTAAACAATGCGGTTTTCAAGTCCCATTACAACATCCAGGTTACGAAGTCCGATATCGGTATCGATCAGCACTACTTTTTTATTTAACTGTGCCAGACCTGTTCCAACATTTGCGGTTGTAGTCGTTTTACCAACTCCGCCCTTTCCGGACGTAATTACAATAACTTCACTCATTTCAAAAAATTCCTCCTGCCGTTAAATATCGCTTAATAGTTCTTTTGTCAGCGGTTCAATACAGATTGTTCCATCTTTTAAATACGCAATCTGCGGAGACGTGGTCGTTTCCTTGACCTTTTTTCTTATTTTACGCCTGCCAAAAGGTTTGTCCGGACTCTTTGCCAGAACATTTCCAATGCGGATCTGAATCGGGTCCATATCCAGTGCAACGATAAATGCACTGTCATCTCCACCAAGTCCTGCATAGACACTTCCTTTTACCGCTCCAAGTACAACGATACTGCCGTTTGCCATGACTGCTGCGCCCGGATTGACATCACCTACCACTACAATACCTGTTTCGCTCTCAAGTGTCTGACCTGAGCGAAGCGTTCCGCGGTAAAACTGAGTCCCTCCATCCACATACGGCTGCTGCACAGATGCCTGATATTCTTCGATCTGCTGCTTGACGTATGCTTCACGGTCCGGATCATGATCTACAATGCACAATATCTCGATACTTGTATTAGATGTCACTGCATCAATGATAGCCATTTCTTCATCATGTGTCAGCTTTCTTCCCTCGAAAGAAATCGCCAGTTTTGCCCCTTTAAAGAACTTCTCTGACTCTTTGAACTTCTCGACGATGGCATCTAAAAGTGCTTTAAAAGATATCTCATTGCTTAATACAAGATGTATCCCGTATTTATTACTTTTTATAACAACTGCCTGTGACATATCGTCCCTCCACTTTACTATCCGATTTAGTATAGCAGATTCTTGAAACAGGTGCAATGCGACATGAGAAATTTGATTGAAATTTTTATATTTTTTATGTTATATTGTCATAAACGCTGACATGATACATGCTCCCTCTGCCCCACATTCACACACAAGGTCAACTTTTCCATCACCAAACCCGATTCCACCGATAGCGTATACCGGTATATGCACGGCTTTACACACCTGTTTTAAAAATTCTGTCCCACGCGGCGGAAGCCCCTTCTTACAATCTGTGGCAAAAATGTGACCTGCGGTCAGATAAGATGCACCTAGTTTTTCCGCCTCGATAGCATCCTCCACAGAATGAACAGAACAGCCTAAGATCATTTTAACTTTTGTCTCTGTCTGCTTTTTCCCATTTTCCGTTTTTTCCATATAAACTCTTAATAATGGAAGCGGCAGATGAATGTACCTGCTCCCTAACCGCTCTGCGACTTCCAGATAACTGTGCAGAATACAGATCACCCCATATTCTGCACAAATTTTTAAAACCTGTATTGCCAGACTTTCATATTCTGTTTGCGGCAGATCTTTTTCCCTTAATATCAGCGCCGCTGGTTTCTTTTCACATACTCTTTTAACCTGTTCTAAAAATGAGCGGTCACAAAGTGTGCGATTTGTAACCGCAATTATTTTTCCCGGAATTGGATTTTCTTTTTTATACATAAATATAGTCACTCATAACAGGCTGCAGTCCTTCTTCAAGCAATGCATCATACACCTGTTTTACTGTCCTTCCATCCGAAATTTCAAACTGCTCATCTCCCCGATCCTCAAGTCCCTTTGCATGGCTTCCGATACCGGTGCTGACTCCCGCAGAAATCTTTGTTGCAGCGATCTCCATCAGACTGTCTCTTACCCTCGCACACTCTCTGGTAGAAACCGTGATACTTGCAAATGGCATAAACAGACGGTACGCCGTCACAACCTGCAGAAGCTGTTTTTCATGCACATCCATCGGGTTAATCTTGTCATTATTGATAATCGGACGAAGTCTCGGACAGGAAAAAGCAATCTCTGCATGCGGGTATTTTCTCTGCAGCAGATAAGCATGCATTCCTGTCGCAAACGCATCTTTTCTGAAATCATCCAGCCCTAACAGTGCTGCAAATCCCACACCTCTCATACCGCCGCGGATTGCACGCTCCTGTGCCTCCATACGGTATGGAAAAATACGTTTGTGTCCTGCTAAATGAAGTGTCTCGTATTTATCTGAATTATAGGTTTCCTGAAAAACGGTCACATAATCTGCACCGCATTTGTGCAGATATGCATATTCATCAGAATTCATCGGATAAACTTCAAGTCCTATGACTTTAAAATATTTTCTTGCAATTTTGCATGCTTCTCCAATATATTCCACATCCGACATTTTTCTGCTCTCACCTGTCAGAATCAATATTTCCTGCAGACCTGATTTTGCGATCTCAGCCATTTCTGCTTCAATTTCCTCTGTATTCAGCTTTGCCCTGCGGATGCGGTTATGACAGTTGAATCCACAGTAAATACAGTAGTTTTCACAATAATTTGCAATATAAAGTGGTGTAAAAAAGCAGACAGAATTACCAAAATGATTTTCTTTTTCCACCTTTGCGCACTGTGCCATTTCTTCAATAAAAGGCTCTGCCGCAGGTGACAGCAACGCTGCAAAATCTTCTGGTGTACGGTTTCTTTTTGTAAGTGCCCTCCGTACATCTTCCGCTGTGTAACTGTCATAATCATATGCCTGCATTACTTCAACCACCTGTTTTGTGATATCAGATCCCAACGCTTCCATCCCCGGCAAATATGTCATATGATCGATTCTTGCTTCTTTCTGGTGTTCCTTTATCTCGTCGCTTAAAATACTTTCATTGATATGTTCCATGATTTTTTATCCCCTGTGCTTATTTTGAACCCAAAACTTTTTATATTCATTTTTCTGTTCAAATCAAATTATAAAAAATGCATTATATTTTCTGATTCAAAATTTCCATAAAACTAATTTTTATTCTGCTCCCATATTTGCCACTCTGATTCTTCTGAATTATTCAGAGAGAAAACCCGTCAGTGGAGAAGATGCACTTGCCCCACCCATCTTGACACGTCCACAACCCGACAGGTATGCTTTTCTTCCGGCTTCGATAGCCTCACGGAAAGCAGATGCCATTGCCGGAATATCACCTGCTGTCGCAATCGCAGTATTTGCCATAACCGCTGCTGCTCCCATTTCCATAACTTCACATGCCTGGGATGGTTTTCCAATGCCAGCGTCCACGATGATCGGCAGGTCGATCTCATCGATCAATATCTGGATAAAATCTTTTGTACATACTCCACGGTTTGAACCGATCGGCGCCGCAAGCGGCATGATACAGGCTGCACCTGCGTTTTGCATATCACGTGCTGCGTTGAGATCCGGATACATATATGGCATTACAACAAATCCTTCTTTTGCTAACACTTCTACTGCTTTCGCTGTCTCATAATTGTCCGGCAGCAGATATTTTGAATCATGAATGACCTCGATTTTCACAAAATCACTGCCGCTGATCTGTCTTGACAGTCTTGCAATACGGACTGCCTCCTCTGCATTTCGTGCCCCGGATGTATTTGGCAGCAATGTCACATTTTTTGGAATATAATCTAAGATATTTGCCACACCACCCTCATTTGCACGTCGCAGTGCCATCGTCACGATCTCTGCTTTTGCTTCTTTTACTGCTGCATCAATCAGCTCTAAGGAATATTTTCCGGAACCTAATATAAATCTGGAGGTAAACTCATGTCCTCCTAATGTCCATGTATCTTTCGTCATTTCGCTCATTTTTTCCTCTTTTCTGTTATGTCTGTACTGTTATATTTTTTCTGATAACACAGCTATCAACTCTTTTTTCTTTTACAATTTTCTTTGTTTCTGCCAGATATTCCGCTTATGCCAGCTTAACAGCCGCCACCCATAAAACTGACAATTTCTAAAATGTCATCATCCTTTAAAACAACTTTCGCATAATCTTCCCTGTCTAAAATCACATAATTGTGCTCAACTGCAATCTGCGCTAACACGTAATGATTCCGCTCTAAGTAATCAAGTATCGTTGTTCCTTCCGGCAACGTTGCATGCTTTCCATTGATCTCCATAAATCCTTTCATTTTCCTCCTTTTGTTTTTTCAGGCAAAAACAAAGAGTCGCTTGCGACTCTTTCGCGCTCGAGCGGTGCTATTTACAGCTAACTTCTTCTCCGCGAGATGCGCATCCTGCCCGGAGGGCTTTTTGATTCATAGGACGTAATTTCCTATGAATCAAAAAAAGCGTTCACAAAGAAATACACCCAAGGTGGTGTACCCCTTCATGAACGCTCTGCTCACTCTATTTCAGATGATAGCACTATACAGTGGTGAAGTCAAGAAAAAATCAATATTTCTGCCATTTTTTCATCGTTATTTGTGTATGCTATTATCATATCTTATAACTACAATATCCTATATTTTTCTATATCTTTATGATGTTTTGGTGTAAATTTGGTGTAAATCATTAATTTTTTGTGTTTCCTTTTCAAGCCTATTTCGATCAACATGATTATACACTTCCATAGTTGTGTTAATATCAGAATGTCCCATTAGATACTGCATTGTTTTTAAATCTGTTCCTGCCTCTGCTAATCTTGTACAATATGTGTGTCTTAATATATGAGGACTAATTGCAGGTAATTGAATGTCTCTCTTATCATTATATTCTCTAATAAGTTTTCTAAACACTCGTCTTATAACAGCATGTCTGACTACTTTCCCGGTTCTATAAGAAAGAAAAACAAAGTTGCTGTATCCATCCAAACTAAAGTCAGGGATTTTTTTACATGATAGCCAATTCTTTTTTTGTTCGATAATGGCTTTATAAGCAAAATCATTAAGTGGAATAATTCTTGATCCGTTTGATGTTTTTGTGTTGCCCTCACAATATTGCACAAGTTTGCCATTAAGATTTCTGCACAACATTTGATGATTAATATTGATGGTTCTTTCTTCTATATTAATATCATCCCACGTTAAACCAAGAGCTTCACTTATTCTTATGCCGCTATAAAGCATTAAACATGCGAGAGGTTTATAAAACTTTGCTTCTGTACAAATATCAAATCTTGCCAAAAACTCATTCTCTTCTTCATAGCTCATTGCATATTTTACTTCCTTTTCAACAGTGTAGTCTTTGAGACATCCATTTGCTGGGTTTTTCATTATACAGTCTGAGTCAACCGCCAATTGTAGTGAAGGTCTTATAATTTTTTGTAAAATGGCAATAGTGCTATTAGCCATATTGTTGTCATGACATTCTTTGTAAAATTTAATAATGTGAGCTTTCTTAATTTCTTTTAGCTCCATTCTACCAAGAAAGCTGTTTTTGATACTGTGGTTATAATAATAAGTATAATTTGAATAAGTTGATTTTGATATATTTGCTTTTGTTTGCAAATATATTTCAATTTGTTGATTTAATGTTATGTCTGTTCTTAATACACCATTTGATATTTCTGAAAGTAATTGTTGTTCCTGTTTTCTTAAATCATTTAATGATTTAGCATAGATACACTGTCTTTTCTTTCCTATATCAGTCCATCTATACATATATGTTCCATCTTTTCTTTGGCTTTCTCCTTTCTTAAGCACTCTACCTTTGTTATCTTTTCTGTTCGACATATAATCTTCATCTCGCTTTCTGTTTTTATGACAGAAAACCCTTTATATGACACTTCTTTTATATCATATAAAGGGTATAAATTCAATGATTACAATACTTTTATATTGTTTATATAATCTTCAAATTTCTTTCTGTTTATTAGTTTGTGTGTTCCTTTGTATATTACAAAATCACATGTATCAAAATTTGTCATTTCTGTAATTTTATCTCTGCCAATATTTGAATATGCAGATGTTTCCTCTATCGTTAGAAGGAGTTTCTGCCAAATAGGAACTTCTATTTTTTCTTTCATATTAGTTTACTCCTGTGCTTCCAATACCGCCACGATCAATATTGCCTAAATGCTCTGTTTCCACAAACTGAATCTCTGGCTGAATCTTATTAATACGGAACTGACAAATTCTTTCGTTCTTATGGATGACTGTATCTTCCATAGCAATTACTGGATATAACCACTGATCATTATCTCCACTATATGAATTGTCGATCACTGCAAAACTATTTGTCTGCAACACTTTAAAATTCTTATATGTACTGCTACGTGGTACAATATTGGCTTCATATCCGTTTGGTAACTTCATTCCAACCCCCAGCGGAATCAAATGAAACTCACCTTTCTTTAGATGCACTGTTTCAGCCGAACGAAGATCTACCCAGTCTCCTTTGCTGATTTTTTCGATTTTATCAATTTCATTGTCAAAATATTTAATTTTAATTGTTTCCATATTATAAATTCTCCTTTAAAAATTTAATGTATTCATCCCATTTATCAATTGAGTAAATATACTCCTTACCTTTTAAACCTTTCAGTTTCATGTCTGCTTTAATATTCTCTATTGGATTATTTTTCGTTGCCAAAGATTTAATAAAACTATTCGTGCTATTTGTTAGTGTTAAAATGCGTTCTGATGGAATTTTAGCCACTATTTCTTTATAAAGGTTCAATTCCTCATCTGGTATTTTAAAGTCCTTATTTTTAGGCAAATTCTTTGAACTGAACGGACTAATATTTGAACCGCTAGTTTTAGGTTTTAACAATGGGATAATTTTGTCAGAATTGACATATTTGAATCTAAATAGAATTTCTGAATCAGTTTCTTCTATATCACAGATAAGAGAAGAATCTATATTATTGATTACTTTAATAATATTATGTCCACGACCAAGAGAAGGAATATACGCTTGTAAAATATCTTTACCATAATGAAACACCTTGTTTCCATACTGGCAATCAATATAACAATCTACATCTTCAAGATTTCCATTTAGTTTTCGTGTAAAATCATTTGTCCATTGATTATATGGAACTTTGATTCTGTATGTACCTTTGAATTTATCAATCAAGTAACTCGTTCACCTCACCGCCTTTCACAATCTCGATTGCCTTATCGATAAAATAATTTGGGTCATAATCCTGCAATGGGTCTTCACATTCTTTTCTAAGTTCTTCTAACTGCTCTACAACCTTGTCCGGGTCGTAGGCAGTCGGTTGCACGTCAAGTGCCATAAGCATTGCTTTTAGAACCTGTTGGCTACGTTCATCATGTAATGTACAACTTACTGCACAATTTAATCCGTGTTTATATTTATCCGCATCAATCAGTCTCATCGTTCTCCCTCCTGTTCCACGCTTCTAAATATCAAAGTCCATGTGAAGATATTTACCCTCGTATTCGGTTTCCCAATAATAATCTCCCTCGTACCAATCTTCTCCCTTGCATGTCTGGTCGCACCATTCTTTACAATCATCTCTGCCCTGCTCACCACCTGTATGATAATCAGTAATATCAGCAAAATCGGAGTTCATACCATCCATTTCAAGGTTTTCCTTACACCATTTCGCAATCTCTTCATTAAGCGCATTTCGCTGTTCGATTTTATCAACTATTTCTTTTGGAATCTTACTCATTCTTCATCCTCCCAATCTAATTTCTGACCACAGTCACTGTAATATAACCCAACATTATACTTGTTTCTTAAATCTCCCTTCTCGTAACAAACAGGACAATAATAGTGATGCATTCCTCTATTGTATCCGTTCTTTATTTTTTCTCTTATTCCTTTCCTTGCCGTCTGCATTTCCATTGCCGCCCGGCATTCTTCCAGCGTACCGATATCCTCATAACGCCCAAGTCTTTGATATAATTCATATTCACGTCTTGCTCCTAATATTGGAGTCTCTTTGTCGTAGAATCCATATTTACTCCAATCTCTTCTTGTTAATCTCTCCATACTATTCTTCCTTAATCGCAATATAAAACTACTTTGTTCTGAGCGAGAGATTGTTTCACATCAATTACTCGTTGATTTTTTGAACCCCTCCACTTCAATGTAAGGTCTTTTAAATTGTCTACATACTCTCCATCAATACAGATATCTATATTAGAAATAATTTCATTTCTTCGATTCCAATTTAAAAACTCTTTTTCTTTTCCTACCCCTGATGGCATTCTACTATATACAAGTTGTTCCCATGTATACCCCGTATACAACCATATTGTTTTCTCAGGAAAAGAAATACGGATTTCTTGAATTAATTTAAGGACTTCATCGAGGTTCTGTTCAGCTAAACACTCACCACCAAGGAATGATACTCGTTTAATATATAGTCTATCAATTAATTTCATAAATTTATCTTTTATTTCTTCTGTCCATTCTTTACCACCATTAAAATCCCATGTATCAGAATTAAAACAATTTTTACATTGAAATGGACAACCTTGGACGAAGAGGGAGACTCCAACTCCCTCTCCATTAGAAATGTCCATAGAACGAATCTGTGCATATCTCATTATAAATCCTCCGCAATATCTGTCATATGAACATATCTCTCCTTAATTTCCTGAGTACGTCCTTTTCCCCAGTAATTAGTGCCGATATAACCGCAGGTTCTTCTTGCTACGTTCATCTTGTCTTTGTTTCTATTGTGGCAATTTGGGCATTCCCAAATAAGTTCGCCACCTTCATCAATAATTTTAATTTCACCGTCATAACCACAAATCTGACAGTAATCAGACTTTGTATTTTCTTCTGCATACATGATATGGTCGTATATGAATTTATTCATTTCTAAAATAGCATCTACATTATTTACTAATCCATCTGTCTCAACATAAGATATCGCACCTCCAAGTGATAACGCTTGAAATTCTGATTCTTTAGCAAGTTTATCAAATGCATTAATTGGTTCTTTTACAAATGTATGATAACTGTTTGTGATATAGTTTCTATCTGTAATACCTTTAATAATTCCAAAACGTTTCTGTAGACACTTCGCAAATTTATACGTTGTGTTTTCTATTGGAGATCCGTAAATTGAAAATCCAATATAATGCTCTTTATTCCACTGGTCACACTTATCGTTCATAAACTGCATCACTTTAATACCAAAATCATGACCTTCCTGTGAATCAATATGTGATTTACCAGTCATATATTTTACACACTCATATAAACCTGCATATCCAAGTGAAATACTTGCATATCCATTATGAAGTAATTTATCAATCTTCTCACCCTTTTCAAGTCTCGCAAATGCTCCATACTGCCACAATAAAGGTGCGACATCAGATAACGTTCCCTCTAATCGTTTATGTCTGCAAAGTAATGCTTTATGACATAGTTCCGTTCTCTGTTCCATTAAATCCCAAAACTTTTCATAATCTCCTTCAGATGACAATGCTACATCTACAAGGTTTAAGGTAACAACGCCTTGGTTTAGTCTTCCATAAAATTTATAATTACCATTTTCGTCTTTATAAGGTGAAAGAAAGCTACGGCAGCCCATACACGGGAAACAGTTACCCTCTTTATATTTCTTCATAATCTTCTCTGAAATATAATCAGGGTTCATTCTCTTTGCAGTACACTTAGCTGCAAGTTTTGTTAAATACCAATAAGGGGAATTTTCATGAATATTATCTTCTTCTAAGACATAAAGAAGCTTTGGAAAAGCCTGTGTGACATATACGCCAACTTCATTTTTAAGACCAAGTAATCTCTGATTAAGAAACTCTTCAATAATCATTGCAAGTTCTTTCTTATACTCTGTAGTCTCTCCAAGATACATGAATACACTCAAAAAAGGAGACTGCCCATTTGAGTTAGACATAGAATTGCACTGATAGTTAAATGTCTGAACGCCATCTGCTATTTCTTTTTTGGTATCAGCTTCTGCATACTTCTTACAATCTTCATTAGAAAATCCCCATGACCTATATTTCTCATAGTATTTATTGTAACTATCTCTTACAAATGGTGCTAAATGTGTAAGAGTAATTGTAGCCCCTCCATACTGAAGTGATGTAACACCAAGAATAATCTGAGTGGCGATTGTACAAGCAGTAATAAATCTATGTGGTTTTTCAATCATTACCTTGTTAATACAAGTACCATTCTGTAACATATCTTCAAGATTAATAAGTGAGCAGTTACTCATCGCATTCATGCCAAAATAATCAATATCATGGAAATGAATAATTCCTTCATCGTGTGCTTGTACAACTTCTGGTGGAAGCAAAAATCTACGAGAAATATCCTTGCTAACAATTCCTGCCATATAATCACGCTGAGTATTTAATACTTTTGAGTTCTTATTGGAATTTTCTGTATTCCAATATTCGCTTTCGCCATCTAACAGTTCATCAATCTCGGAATCTGTTGTATTCTCATTTTCTCTCTGAAACTCACGAATACTTCTATATCCTTCATATGCTTTTGCAGTAAGTCTCTGTTTTTTGGTGATTAATTTATCATAAACCATTGATTCAATATCAGAGACACTTACTTCGTCTTTATCCTTACACTCTTCTTCAATTTCGTCTGCAATATCTTCTGCAATCTTTGGTTTTATAATACCTGAGCCATTTTTCATTGCTTTAAGAATTGCAGTTGAGATCTTAGACTTATCAAAATCAGCTTCTGAACAATCTCTTTGAGTTACTTTTACTTTTGTCAATATGTATATCCTCCTATCTGTTTCTCATAATTCCATCCAAATTATAGTGGTTTAGAAATTCATCTAATTCATCACAAGTCTCAGGATTACCAGCTAAGAACTCTTCTACATCTTTGCCAATGGTTTGATTATTGTTCCATACTGTCACAATGTCACTCAACACATCGTACATACTTCTGAATTCATCATCGTTATCTGGATTTCTTGTAGCAACGCCCAATGTATTGATATACTCTTCTGCTTTTAATAAATCATTTGTCATTGTTGTTTTGACTTCATATTCTGCTTTACTAACATTCATTTTTATTTCTCCTTTAATGTAATTTAATCGGCATATCAATCCCAATCATATTTATGAATATTTTCATAAGTCTCATTACTGCCAATTTCTTTTAGAAATTTGTCAAATTGTTTCTCAGACATGTTATCATCAGGTAAAAATCCGTCATATACCATTTTAATATCTTCAGCATGTTCTAAGCTACTCAGAGCTTCTTTTCTTGCTTTCTTTAGAGCCATATGAATATATTGTTCTTTTGTAATATTCCATTTTATAGGTATATCATACATACCATCGTAGAAACAATACAATCCATTAGGTTGCTTTACTAACATTTATTTTACCTCCACTTGAAATCAACCTTTCGTATCGTCCTCTTTATTTTTGTTATAATTTTGTTTCCCTTTGTTAATTTCCCGAATTATATCTTTAATACCATCACCATACAGCATTCTAATTGGAATCCAACCAACAAATAGAAATATTAAAATTGTCACACATGTGATTTCATATGTACTCAATTATTTTTACGCTCCTTATTGTATTTTATATATTCATCGAATCCACTGTTCTCATTACAAAAATATTCAAAGTTTGTCCAACTTTGTAACTTATTAGGTTTGGCTCTGCTTCGATAACAACTACCTCTCATTGGGCAATTTTCGCTACTACACATTGTAATATCTGGCATATGATTTCCTCACATATTTTTAATTTTTACCTTTAATTTTTCAAATTCTTTATAATCATCAGATTCATATTTAGTATAATCTTTTACAATCATGTGTGTTTGTTCATTACAGATTAATCTAATAAGTAATTCTCTTTCACGGTTCGAGAAAAAATGCATTTCAAAATTTAATGTTTTGCAATTATTCATAATTTACCTCACAATATTTCCACCTAATTTATCTTCATTACACACTAAAGTTTTATGCAAAACACCATCATCAATATTGGCGTGTGTTTTGACTGATTTAGTATGACTAATACTATATTCTCTGTCTCCAACGGTTACAGTTAGAAATTCATCTTGTTTTGATAACAATTCTCTTGCTAACTGATGTGTTGTTGTAATTCCACTAAAATTAATTTCATTCACCCTCTTTCTATCTCATGTAAAAATCCTTTATGTATTCGCACATATCCATTGCGCACGATTCAACTCTTGTAAAACAACATTTTAACCATGGATGGATTAAGTTATAATCCCCTCGTTCATCATAAGCAATCACAGGAATATTATTTTTCCACGCTTCATATACTTCAATCACTGATCCAATACTTGTATTTAATCCATTTGTATTTACAATAACAATGTCACTGCCACGAACTAAGTTTAGATCAAATTTCATAACCTCCTGTTCGTTTTGGTGTCTTGGTTCTTCAAAATTGAAATAATCACATGGAGAAATAACATTAGTTTTATAATTTGCCATATCTGAATATTTGTCCAATTCTGCTGCTACAAATTTTCTCCATGTTGTTTGTTCTTCTATACTTAATCCTGCCATTTTACCAGCTAAATAAATTGTTAAGCCATTATTTTTCATTTGTACGCCTTTCTATAATGAAACAATACGCTATTTACCACGTCATCAATATTCTCATCAAAGTTGTTATAAACAATCCTGTTAGCAAGACTTTCTGCATCTTTAAAATCTGATATATCAGTTTTGATACGTCTTTCAGCCTCTTCCTTTTTATCTCCACGAGCATCTAATCTTTTGTTAATAGTTGAAATATTTGAATATAAATAAATAACAGTTACATCATATCCTAGTTTTTGAATATCTCTAATACCATCAGGTGTAAGAATAATTACAGAGTTTTCGTCTGCTTTTTCATAATCTTCTTTTGCTGATCCATAATACCAAATACCTTCAGTGGTAATGTATTTCTTCCATTCTGCAAAAAAACCACTTTCAACTTTCTGCAAAAAATCTTCTTCTGAAATATAATGATATGTAACATTAGGAATTTCACATTTACGAATTGGTCTTGTAGTATAAGTTACGACACTATTAAATCCATGATTTTTTACAAGTTTGTCCCTAACTAATGTTTTGCCAGATGCAGTTCTTCCCATTAAAATAAGCATTACAAGTTCCACCTTTCATCTAAAATCTGTACAATATGTCCATCTTCAATGACAGCCGTTTTACTTTCCGTAAAATCTCCGTTTAAGAAGTCACTAATTCTAATACTGTCTAAGTCAATAACCTGCGAATAATTCATGTTTATTCCTCCACAATCTTATATTTGCTGCAAATTTCGTTGAATCTTTTGATATAATCCTCATTATCGGTATTAATTACTACCGTTACAGGATGAATAGAAATCGTGACTAATCCAAGATAAGATTTTGCATCTACAACCTGTCTTCCATATTTTGCATCAACATCACACGGAATTTGTGATGAGATTTCCATTACAAAATTATTTAAGTCTGTAAGACTGTCTAAATTTAAAGTAAATTCTGTTTTCATTGTTTTATTCTTCTTCTTTATCTGATTTGTCGCTAATTTTGCATATTTCCAGTCACATACATCATCAGAATCTTCAGCACTCCAAGATGTTGCACCCTGTCCCCATGCATACACTAATCCATTTTCATATTTTGCAAAATATCTATGAATCCAAGTACATTTTTCAGTTACCTTAACCAAAATCGGTGTATCAACTGGAACTCTACTCCAATCAACCGGCGGTTCAATCGGTTCGACATATTCGCTGTTCGCCCATTTTCTCGTCTTTATTTCACAATCTCTTATTGTGCCGCCATTAAAATTACACTCGTTGCACTGTGTTTTTCTGCAATTTTCCAGTTTTCCATTAACGACGGCAATGTTCCCCCCATTGCATGCGATTTCAATAATCTCTTTTTCATATTTCTCTTTATTCAGCATCCTTCTTCTCCTTATCTATAAAAACTATGACCGACACTATCTTTAAATAAAAATTCTCTATTTTTATCAGCCCATGAATTACCATTAGTTGAATCAAAATATAATGCTCCATTCGTTGTATCCCCAAACTGAAATGCATATTCACAAGCTAATATTGTTGTTTCTGTTACAATTACATTTTTGTAAGCACCACTTGTATAACTTGAGAATTGTGGATATTGTGTAATAACATCATGCATTGACTTTGGGAAATCGTCATGTTCCATTCTGTTTAGAATCACGTTTGCAACATTTACCTTTTCGTCAAAATATGTATCTCCACGCACTTCAGTTTCTACTATTCTGAATAACAATTCTAACTCATATGAATTAAAATAATCATAAATAGACTCATCAGGATCAACCCATACAGAGTATTCTTGTTCAATTTCTTTATAATTCTTAAACCATTCTTTTGTATCAGAAGTGTCTAAAGCATTTATTTTTGTTACAGCTTCTTGAATTTTATCTAGTTGTCGTTTTGATATAACATCGACTTGTGCTTTAGAAATAGATTCTTCTATAACAAAAGTCATATCTTCTGTTACACCTGCTACTAAGTTGTCTTTTAAAATGCTGCTATCCTGTCCCCAAACGGGGACGACAGGAAAAGATACAGCAAATAAACATGCTAAAATTGCTAACCGTTTCTTCATTGTTTCTCCTTGTTCTGTTGTATAATGGATTTTGGTTTGATTTGTTACATAGATATATTCTCTGTTTGAAAACAAAGATTAATGAATCATTTCTAAGAATTGATCTTCTGAGATAATAGGAACGTTCAAAGATTTTGCTTTTTGATTCTTAGATGATGTTGAGTTAATATCGTTATTAATAAGATAAGATGTTTTAGAACTTACAGAACCTACTACTGTACCGCCATGAGTAACTATATCGGCTTTCAATTCGTCACGATTTTTATAATGATTGACAGAACCTGTTATAACAAATGTTTTTCCTTGTAATGTATTTGGGATTTCATCTAAGACTAATTTTGGTGTTTCAAAGATAAATTCGTTTGCTAACTGAAGTATGTCTGAGTAATGTTTTTTCCAATAAGCATTAAGCGAGGTTATTAACGCATCTCCAACGCCAGGCAAATATCTAAAATATTCTGCACCTTTAAACGTCATTTTACCAATAAATGCATTAAAGTCATAATCAACAGAATCTGCAATCATCATACTTGCTGACTTGCCGAGCAACGGAATTGATAGACTATAAAGAAAACGCTCAAGACTTGTTTTACGAGATTTCTCAATGGAATTAAGAAGTTTTTCAACAGATTTCTTGCCAAAACCTTCTAAAACTTTCATCTCATTTTCATGATCGGATAGATGATAAATGTCTTGAATTGAATTCAACCAGCCAAGATTGATGAATTTCTCTATTGTTGCTTCAGATAACCCATCAATGTTGAGCGCATCTCTTGACACTGCATGACTGAGCTTACCAAGCAGCTTGCCATTGCAATTATCATTAGTACATACAAGTACTTCTGAGTTATTATCTTTTACTATCTTAGTAGGCTGACCACATATAGGACATTTATCTGGAATATGGATATAAGTCTTTTTATACTCGTTATCTTCCTCTGCCCATCTTATCTGAGGTATTATGAGATTACTTTTTATTACTCCAACATGCTGACCAAACCATGGTCTACCCATAATTTCTTTCATAACAGATATATTATGAAGAGACGCTCTTTCAACAATTGTATCTTCAATCTCAATTGGCTTGAACACTGCTGTTGGCGTTAATGTGCCTGTCTTTCCCATCGTATATTCTATATTAATAAGCTCTGACTCTACCGATTCATTGAACACTTTAAAAGCTATACCATTGTTGAAATGATGGCTTGTATTACCAAGCGATTTACCATACTCAACATCTTCAAACTTAAATACAACACCATCTTGAGGAAGATTTTCTTTCTTTGCAATATTAATAAAATTATCAATATGTATCTGTAACTGATTAAATTCATTTATTGTAATATTGTAGCATGGAACTACATCGAATCCTAAATTCTGAGCATTTAATAATCTTTTGTAGAATGAATTATCACTATCTCCTTCAACCACTTCCCACGCATACCAATACAATTTCCTATCTTTTACAACCGATGTATCAAGACTTCCAAGCGTACCTGACGCAAGATTACGTGGAGTCTTATACTCACCATTCTTATTTAATCTCTCAAAATCATCTGTTTTAATAAGTGCTTCACCATCAATAATATAAGTTCCTCCCTTATTAATATGTAAAGGAACATTAAAGAACTGTTTTACATGATCGGTTATAATATTTCCTATAGTACCATTGCCTCGTGATTCAGCCCTTATAAGCTCACCATCTTTAAAAATCAAACGACAGGTTAATCCATCGAGCTTTACAGAACCTACTAATGTATGTCCTTTTGCAAATTGCTTGACCTCTTCTACACTATGACATTTTGCAAGCGATAGCATAGGTGACTCATGAGTAATTTTATCAATACTATCCAAGACAATAGCACCAACATTATGTGTTGGACTATTTGCTAATACAATACCAGACTCTTCTTCCCACTGTCTTAATTCTTCAAGTTTATTATCAAATTCAGCATCACTCATAATAGGCTGCCCAGTATTATAATAAGCTTCTGATGCTTTATTGAGTTCTTCAACTCTTGTTTTCATATTATTAACTCTATTCATTATTAGATTCCTTTCTATTTAATACATCCCATCCTTGATACCACAATGATTTAGAATTAGCATATTGTTTGAATAATTCTATTAATTCATATGATTCGGGAAAGAACGGATCTCTATGTAATGTACTATTGATATACCCAAGAGCATTTAATAAGAATTGCCCTGGTCGCATATCTGGAAATGACCTCTTATGTATCTCACATAACTGCGTGTAAAACGAATCTAATTTTTCTGGATTTCTAATATTAATCACCTCCTATGAAATGAACAATTCTTCTGGTTTTAGACCTTCAAAAAGCCTTGATTTTCAATGGTTTCCAGCTTCGGTCTTCTACCGCATGACTTAGTTTCAGTACAATACCCTACTTCATCACATTTTGCATGAAAAAGATTGTCTACAATCCACTTCCATTCATCTGAATATTCTCTTAATGCATTACAAATATCATTAAACATTTTTCTGTATTCGTGATAAGCTCTACTGCACATCCTTACTCTGCTCATATCAACAAGACTTCTAAGGTTACGCTTATCAACAATTTTTGTTGACATACCGAGAGGTAATGCCATTGCAATATCTTCTCTTGGGATATCACATTTTTCTAATTCTTTTATTCCATAACAAATATTTGACATTATGCTTTTATATTGCGCAAATGCATATTCATTATTTTGAATTGATGCAGGAGTTACATAATCGAAATTTTCATAGTTGATATAACGTGTTGATGCTTGAAGTTTCGTAGCCCCAATTACGTGAGTATACCATTCACGAATTGTACGAGCTGAATATCCATTAATAATCATTTCTACATTCACATACTCCATGACACGCCCATGTCCTGACTTAATACAATCAAGTCCACGCTTATAATTCTTTTCATCATCTGTAATATTTGCGTTCCAACAACATCCTGCTCTTGCACCCATTAATGTAATTGGGTTCTTAGTTGTTTCTGGTAAAATTGTAATAGTTCCCATTTAATCCTCCTTTTAAATTTATTTTTTCTTATTGTTATCTCTGTAATAATTCGTAATTTCTTTAATAATTTTTATATTATTTAACAAAGGTTCTCTATCTGCACCCTCAATAAACAATTCATCCCCTGTTACTAAATAAACTCTTTTGTTGCTTTTTAATAATAGATTAAAATAATCCGATATTGCATTTTTATTAAAATCTGCTGGAAGTATAGGGTAGTATATTCCGTCTGATTCCACTGCCCTCCATACCGATACACCACCTTCTTTTCTAATAATCGCGTCTCCCCTGTGCACTTTGCTCGATTCATCATTTGGTATTTCACCAAACCTTATATATAATGGAATACTCGCCTGTTTCATTTTAGTCCTCCTAATGTGTTTTCATATGAAAACTCATTTATTATGTTATATTGTTCCAATATATTGTTTCCTGTTCCATTACAAGAAACACAAGTTCCGTTTTCTTCTTTAATTCCACAATCAAAAATTCCACTGCCATTACATTCAAAACATTTTATTTGAAATATAAAATCATTTTTTATTATAGGTCGCTGTTTAATAATTGTACTTCTGTGCCAACCACAATAAATATTAATTTTTTTATTTCTCATGTTACCCAAATTTTATAATGCCACCTCGATTATTCCTAAAAAACTCTGAGACTCTTTCTAATTGATATTGGGATAAATTGAAATATTTCTTTCCCATCCAACGTCTTAATTCTCTACGACTATGAATAATTTTTGTTGGGTAATTATTCACTCGAAATGTATCACCGTATTCTTCTACTTCAATATATAAGCCCTTTAATTTGGATATATAGCATGTAGCGTGACAATTATTTAACTCTGGATTACAATCTCCCCATCCAAGCTGCCACCAATAACATCCATAAACACAAGGTAAGTTCTCGTTATAAGATTTCATTAACAAATCATATAAAGTTTTATCATATCCACCAATTTTAATATAATCTTCATTTATTAAATCACTAATTTCAATTGGCGCATAATCTTTCATCAACTCAAATTCTTTTTCTGTTATTGGTCTATAAAACCATGTATGACATCCCATATTATCACCTCTATATTTAGTTATTCTCTTTTAAATTGAGGAATAGTGAGCAGAACACTTTAAGATTTTTTATTCATTTAATTTTTTATAAATATCTTTTTTTAGCTCTTGTATTTCTTTTTTTAAATGTGTTGCTTTTAATGAAATTTCATCCAATTCTTCATTTTTGCTTTCAAAATCATTTGCAATAATGTCCAGTATAATTATACTTCTTGATAATCTGTTCAATATGGGTTTATTTTTATAAAGCATTTTTAATTCGTCAATAGTTTTATATTTCATTATTATTTCGCCTCGAATCAATATCTAAATCTTCAATTAATATTCTTCTGTTTACGATCATTTTCCCATTGCAATAATTACATACTTCTTCCAAATCTTCATCTTCATCAATAGATATTCTATTTGTATGAATCAATTTACCAAGTCCATTACAGTTAGGACAAATAATTCTTTTATATGTTTCTGATACCTTCATACTTATTATCTCCTATAAAATTTCACGAACAACATTACATGAACGATATATAACTTTATGTGTTTCTTTATTATAAATGACACACATTTTTGTATTTCCTTCTATATATTTATCAACCATTAATCCCTTTCCAATTTCAAATCCAGGCATACAAGAATTAATATCGTATGCACACATAGATCCAACTTTGATTTCATCATATTTCATTTTATTAAATCCTTTCGTTGTTTTCTAAAAATCTAATTAAATATCTTTTTGTCATTTTCTTATAATTTCTGCATTTCCAAACATTGGAATGTAGACACTCTCACCGTTATCCCAATCAGGAATATCAAGATAATCTACAAATTCTAATGTTGGTTCAAAATATTTTTCAATCGTTTCTTTAAATTCAACCGAGTTCTTATTCCAACTCATGATAGAATCTAAATTATGCAATGAAAACCACAATGGTTGTATATATTTCTTCAGTAACGGAAGTTCATCTTCTTCTGGGAATCGACCTTCTCCAATAAATATTTCATATAACATATCTGCAAGTAATGATAATGAGTACCAAAAATCATTATCGTGTATTGTCACTCGCAAATATTTTGTTGCGCATTCTTTCAATTTTTACCTCCAATTCAAAAAGAAAGTTTAGATTTCTTCTATAATAAATATCTCAATCCACTTAGATACTTTTCTTTTAACCTATCTGTAAGTGTATCTGTTAGTGACAAATGATCTTTCATATCGGCTAATTTAACCCAATATGCACACAAATAATCATTTGTGTTATACTTCTTAAACCTCTGACAATACTCATCATACGAAAGATCATCTGGTTTAGTTAAGAGTAATAATGCGTTTTGGAAATTATCTGGCAAACCAGATGATTTAAAATTTGTATCTTCTACAAGATCATGCATAATTGCCAAAGCCACACATTCATCTCTTAAATCGTATGGAATAAAGATATTTTCTGATACATATGTAGCAACTCTAAGCGCATGTTCTAATTTATCCTGTGGATAATACTGTTTTGCAATTCTTAATGCTGTGCTTACTTTCATCGTTTCTTTATCTAATGTCATATTTTTTCTCCTAATCTCCACATGAAATAATGGTTTCTTGTTACTTCAATAACATGTAAATCGCCCCACGGATAATAGATATAATCTAACACTACATTAAACAACAACTGAAATCTGTGAAACTTAAAATCCTCAATATTGTAACTAAAAGCTGTTTTTACTTCTGACAAACTTACACCCAATGACCATAAACAAGTAAATACCTGTAGGGCAGACATTACAATAAATTCAGTTGTTCCAATTTTGTTTCCTAATACTATATAAAAGATGATTAAGAATAGCTCCATGAAAAATACAATCAATATTGCACCACCTTGCACTGCATCGCTTAATGGTTTTCCATTATTATTTTCTTTACTTTTTGCGAGCTGTTTAATCATTCTCTTTCGCCATAGCGTTTTACTTAATGCACTTGGCGTACCTTTAATTCTGAAAAACATCAAAATAAATAAAATTGTTAAAGCTAAAATCTTCATATTATAATTACTCTCCTTATCTTCTACATCTCACACTTCCACCAGCATCTATATCTCCCGATACATTTCCACAAGTTACTGAGCCACCTGCATCTATGTCTCCTTTGACATCCCCACTGACTTCACAACTACCACCGCAATCAATAGTTCCTGCGTTGCCACGAACTTCTACTGATCCACCACAGTCAATTTTATTTACATCTCCTTCAATAACGACTTTAATATCACCACTGCTACACTCTTGAATTGTTTTGCCATCTACAATAACCTTTCCATTGTTGATGACTACATTAGTTCCTGAACATGTGATTGTTTTACCATTAATAGTTATTCTGTTCATTTGTACCTCCTTAATTTTCGCAAGAAACTGTCGATTCTTGCTACTGTATTATTCTCTGTTTTTTACAAAACTTCATCAACAATTCCATACTTGACTGCTTTATCAGAATGAATATAGAAATCTTTCTTCTTTTCACGAATCTCATTAATATCATCTTTTGTGAGATTTGTTCTGTCGATTACATATTCTTCATTTTTTTTATTCAGCCAATCCATCTCTTCTCTATCTTCAACTAAATCCTGATATTTACCACTTCTCCAACAACTCATCTGATGATACATAAATGTTGAATGTTTATAGCAATATCTCTTATGACCTGCTAAGAAAATCTTAAAAGCTGCACTCATTGCATATCCTGTACAATATGTATATATTGGAGTTTTGCTATTAAGAATGATATCAATTAATCCCCACATATCATAAACAGATCCACCATACGAGTTGATGTATAGTTTAACTGGCTCACGTTTATAATCTTTTTCTTTTTCATCCTTCTCATCATCTTCTCGAATCTGTTGTAAAATGCTCCATGTTAATTTACCAATAGATTCGTTGTCTACATCATCAGATAAAAACAATGTCTTTTTGTCTGTATTTGCATATGAATTGTCTCTTGAACTCATAAATCCTCCTATTTTGTTATTTTTATTGTTTCAATGCACAATATATAGTATGTTTTTATGTTGTACATGCACTATATATTGTATGCAAAAGAAATCCGTCTTTCATTGGCTTTTTGAGTCTCTGAAACGCCCTATTTATGGGCATTCCAGAGTTTGAGTTATTTCCAAATTCCTTGTTTTAACTTTTCCTTTACAAACTCATTCTTCATTTCATAAATATCAGTATCACATGCATTACATACTCCATAAATTTTCTTACCATCAAATTCATAATGATAACAGTTTGAGCCACAACCACACGGATTTAGTGAGTCGCTAGAGTAGTAACACCAAACCTTCCCATCATCTTCATAACATTGTGTCTTTCGTTTGTCTGTGATGGAATCAATCAATTCGTTCAAATCTGTCAATTCCATATTCTCTTTTTCTAACTTGTCACATTGTTCACACGCTTTATTAAATAACTTTTTCATTTTAAAAAACAAATTGATTACTCTATCCTGCGAAAGTTGTTTTAAATCATTATAAGAATCTTTGCTGTTAAACATTGTTTCTATATCCTCAAGATGTTCTCTCATAATTTTACAAGCTACTTCACAAGCTTCATTGACCTTTTCGATTGTCTTATCTTTATTAAAACCTGCATAGTATTCAATCTCTGAAATAGCCTCTGCTGAAGTTTCAGGATCAAGAATACGAATTGCTTCTTCTATTGACATATCACTCATATGATTTTCTCCATATCATAATTCTCTCTAATATAATCACACAGTTCGTTCATAGTAGAAATGATGTACTCGTCATTCTTTAAGCAAGGGTGAATGTTGCACATACAAGAACCTTTTGCACCATGTTCTTTGAAAAGCTTCCAGTTGAATGTAATCCATATCAGAGGAATTCTTGTGAGATTTTTCGTAAATAATCTTGTTAGAATTTTCATATAATCATTACCTCCTACTGTATTATTCTCTCTATCGAAGGTAATTCTTTAAGAAATATTCAAAGTATTCACGAATGAATAAGCCAGAATATTGATTGTTTGGCATAAACATAACTGGAATATTATACTTGAACCAAAAACTATGAATAGATGCTATAAAAGATTTCCGATTATACTTTGTATCATAATTACCTGTGGCAATATCCTCATAAGAAGCATTTTCAATTAGTAACACTTTAGTCTTTGGTGCAAGGCATAATTCTTTTTCAAATCTATCACGCTCTTTTGTTAAATTATTGCTAATTTCTTCGAGACTTGCTTTTCGTTCAATTACGCAAGTGGTATTAAAATACAAATCACGAGGTATTGATAACTTCTCGTTAGCAGGAATCATGAAACTATAATCACCATAGTCAAGAGCTTTCTTCTTATAAGAAATTTCTTTTCTATCAAAATAATCTGTAATGTGAGAGTTTACTTTCTCACGAGTATCTATAAGGATTATGATGGAAGATATTAACTCTTCCATCTCCTTATCTGTATATTTGTACTTGCTAAATATCGTCTTCGTCCTCCTCAATATCATTCTTAATTGCAAATTTACTCAACCAAAACTCGAATTTATCAGGAACTTCCTTATAAATCTTCTTTCCTGTCTGTGGATTTATTTCACCTGTTGGCTCTTTTTTATTTTTCTTTTCAAGGGAAATTATGTAAAGAATAGAACCCAAATCAAATGGGTTGCGATTATACTGACTTGTCCACATTTTTACATCTCTTGTTTTCCCACTATAAATTTCAAACAAGTGAACATTTACTATGGATTTTTTAATATCCAATTCAGATACATAATACAAACGCTTACTTACTTTTGGATCTGAATCACTTACAATTCCAAGAACTTCTCGTTGGTTGTCTAATCTTTCTTTTAATGTCAATTCTCTATATGAAATTTTTGAAATTAGCTCATTAATAATTTTGCCAGAATCAAGTTTATTAAACTGCTTTGCAGTCTCATTCCCATACTTTGCAAGAACATCAAATGGTAGATTATTCTTTTCAGCTTTATCTTTTGCAATTTGCTTTGCTCCATTGAGCAGATCATAATATCGTGTAATTTCAAGTAGAGTGTTTACATCCCCATATTTCTTAAAATAATTAATCCTAATAAGTTTATTAACAATGGTTTTATTGATTGAATTAGAAAACAATGCAGTCAAAACATCTGTAAAAGTTTCATATTCCTTTTGTCCTAATTCATATAAAGTATCAACTACACCTTCACCAAAACCTTTGACACTGGATAGATTAGGATATATTAGTTTATTCTCTTCGTTGATTGTAACCTTTCGATTATCTGCACCAAATTCATAATCACCTAATTTATATCCCCAAAATTTAATAGCTTCTTTTACAAGAGCATCAATTTTATCCTTTTTATTTTTCTCTTGGTAATGGTTAATAGCCACTTCGTAAAATGTTTTTGTGTGATGTGCTTTGAACCAAGCTTGATAAGCAGAGTCCCCTCCCATTGAATAAGCATGTGGAGAATTGAAGGCGTATCTCGCAGAATCCTCAATTACATTCCATACATTCTTGAAATTATCTGTATTTCCAAATTCATCATTCCATGAGTGATTTAATTCAGAAAGCAAATGTTCTTTCTTCTCACCCTTTAATTTCTTTTTGGAAATAGATTTAATGACACCATATGTTTCACCCATTTGTAATTGCAGGAATGAAAGAACTTTCATAATAGATTCCTGATAAATCATAAAGTGGGCAGTGTCGGATAATAAGTCATCAATCTTTTTTTCACCTGTTGTATATGGTTCACGATTTAAGAATGTACTAAGTAATGAGGCAAAACCAGGTCTAATTGCTGCAATAAAACTACTTAATTCAGCCAAATTCTGTGGCTTATATTTTTTTACACGATTAGTCGTGGCTTCTTTTTCACATTGATTGACACAACAAGTTATACCATTCGCATAAATATCCCATGTCTTTTTATCATTGTCTATCATATGTCTTAGTTCATCAAAGGTAGGAACTTCCATACCGATACTATGGAAGAATTTATATGTGAGATAAACACTATCTACAATAAGAAAATCCTCTTTGACATATCCAAATTCATCAAGATAACCACCCTCAATAGCTGCACATACTGTTCTTTTACCAGTTGATTCAGACACGGCACTTATCAGCCCTACTTCTCTTCGTATATCACCATCAAAAATAAAATGTCCACAAGCATGTACTTTTAAGTTAATAGTAATACCTTGATATTCATTACTTTGTTTGAATAAAGAGATATATTCTTCTGGTATGTAATCTTCAACATGAATATCCTCTTTTTCATCATCATCGGCATATTTCAAAGCTTTGTTATATTCATCAAGATATTTTGAAATCTGATTGGCATCTTCAGGTTTAACATCATTTGCACCTGCGTATAACTGCCATGCTGCTTTTTCTTTCAATTTTTCTATTGCCATCAAAGGATAACAACCATGTTCACCAAGTAATTTTCTTGCTGCTTTAACAAATGGTTCTTGTGTGGCAACATTCAAGTCTATATCTGGCATCTGACCTGCCAATACACGTTCTTTAGTTAAGAATCTTTCAGGATAAATTGGAATATCAGCATTGAATCTATCAACGGTTGTTAATCCTAAAAGTTTATTTGTAATGAATGAAGCTGCACTACCTCTTGATGTAGTTGTTAAAATACCACCTTCATTTTGAACTGCATCATCTATAATAGCCTTACTTGTCAAGAAATAATCAACAACCCCAGCTTCCATAACTTGTTTTGCTTCATATCTGATTCCATCTGCTTTTTCTTTAGACTTTTCCTTTTCTTTGGCATATGCTTTATTCAAAGTATCTTTATAGATTTTACATTTTTCTTTATATGTTTTATCCTTATAAACACTAGGAATCTTAAATTTTCTATCAAGAACAATTTCTTCACACTCAGATACAAAAACATTCGTATTCATAATTGCCTTATATATTTCTTCCCTATTCAAGATTCCTTGTTCTTCAAATCTTTTTATAACAGTCTTAGTATCTGGATAATCAAGATACCATCCTTCCTCGTCAGGATAATTAATATTCTTATATTTAAGAATCTGATCACGCTTGATTGAATTCTCATCTTTTACATAATGACTATCAAGACCACAAATAATCTGGATATTATGCTCTTTTGCAATTCTTAATATCTTTTTATTCAATTCCTTTTGTTTGTCTGTATTATGATACTGCACCTCTAAAAAGAAATTGTCACCAAAATATTTATGTACTTTTAACCATATATCTTCTGCATTCTCATAATTCCATCCAGCAACACAAGCAGATGTTACAATCACGTTATCTTTAGGAATATTAAATAGTAACTCCAAATCAATACGTGGCTTATAATAATATCCGTCTATATTAGCCATTGATAAAGCAAAATTAATATCTCCACGACCTTCAGCATTTTTAGCTGCAATAATCATATGGCAATTTGCTCTATCTTTCTCTTTCCTATCTTTTACCCAATAAACTTCAGAAGAATGAATATATTTCAGATGTTCACTCTCTGCGACCTTATATACTTGAAACTGATTGCCTTGCGAACCATGTTCACCAGAATATAAACATTTTGCACCAAATTCATGAATTCTTTCTGCATATGCATTAATAGATTCAGCACAATCTGGTGTAGATGTATTACTAAAATCTTTATGACAATGATAGTTTTCAAGATATAGATTCTTTTCATATTCTTCTGGTGAATATGGAAATTTAAATGTAAGAGTAGGAATTATTTTTTTTATTAATTCAATGTCCGAAATATCAAGCCACCTCCTTAATCTCATCACACACTGCTTTTAGAACAAATTTTCTACCCAGAAAGCCACTATCAAGAGTACATACAACCTCTAATTCATCGTTCATCATGCTATGATCTTCCATTTCATCAAATGAACCATCAAAATTCCACTTAATAATCTGTAAATAATCATTTGGTTTTACAACCAAGTGTTTATAATCACTCATTTGTCCAATTTCATATTCATTTATTCCATTGATAAACACCTTTACTGGTTTGAAATTTGTTCCAGATATTCTATCTATCTTCTTTATATTCTCCACAAGCTTACGAGTAATATCAGAAACATCTAATCGAATATCAACATCCACTGAAACATCAGTATTTAATTCTGGAAGAGTTTCTTCTATATATAATGCAAATCTATCTATATCAGATTTTTCAATTGTGATTCCTGCCGCAAGTTCATGACCATCACATTTTGCTAAACCACTCTCATTACATATTTTTCTAAAGTCATCCACTCCTACAGCCCTCATAGAACCAGAGTAATTTTCTCCTGTATCTTTCAATACAAGGATTGGTTTTTGATACTTTTCTAGTAATTTGTTACCCAACAAACCACTGATACCATATGGAGTATCTATATATGTAATAATTATTTTTTTATCTGACTGTGAGTTGCATTGTTCCAATACATCTGGTAACAATCTATCAACTTCAATATTCTGATCTTCCTTACATTTTTTTAATTCCTTTACATAAGCCAATACTTTCTTATTTTCATCTTCCAAAAAAGCTTTCATTGCCACATCATTCTTACCCATACGGTTGCTGGCATTTACAATCGGAGCAATACTAAAAGCAATAGCTGTACTATTAAATTCAAATCCCCCAACTATCTTTTTAACTGCTGGATTATATATTTTCTCCAATCCCTTAGAGACAATATATCTATTCTCCATAACAGTCATATCCATCATATCTCCAACGATTCCACAAGCTGCTAAATCAATAAGTTCATCTGCATAATCTGTAATATATTGTTCATCAAGATATTTGCAAAACTTCCATACAACACCTGCTCCTGATAATTGTGGATTCTCATAATTCCTTTGTGAAGATACTAAAATTGAAACTTCATCATATGATTCATTCTCTTTAATTGCATGATGATCAAGGATAATTGTGTCTATTCCCATTTCTTTAAGCTTTCTATATTGAGAGACATCTTTATCCAAGCTATCTACAATAATCAATAAATCAATTCCATTGAACTGATCTAAATCTTGTCCTATCAAACCATGCATTTTACCTTCATCTATATAAGTCTTAATGTTTGTAGTAAAATGCCTTAGATATCTTGTCATTTCTGTTCCAGAAGTAATACCGTCTAAATCGGTATCAAACAAAATTCCTATACATTCATTGTTTGTAATTGCAAAGTCTACTCTTTGATATGCTTCATCTATACGAAATAATGAATCTAATGGTAATAAATCTTCTTCTGTTGGATTTAAAAAATGTTCAACATTTTCGATCCCTCTTTGATTAAGAATCGTATCAAATACTTCATTTTCATACATCCCACGACAATCGTTTAATATTTTATAATTCGTCTTCGTCATCCTCATCTCCAATCATTGTTATCTCATTTTGTAAAATATTTTCTAAACATTCTTTTCCTAAATCAGATGGCGAAACTTTATCCTTATATCCTCGTCCAAAATAACTCCAATATCCAAGTTCTATCTCTGTGAACTTAGAATAATTCTTTACCATGTCAATGTTTCTCATAATATTCTCTAATCCATATCCTACGTCATGCAGGAAAATTATCTTTTTGGGATTTAATTCGAGCAACATTTTGACTTGTTGAATAGAAATAGATCCACTTCCAAGAGATACGCAATTTCTTATCCCATAAGAAAAGCATTGCATACAACTCTTTTCCGCTTCAAAGATGTAGATAGTATTATCTACTAAGAATTCATAATTTTGAGAATAACCAAATAATGTTTGACTCATACTGCAAGGTACAGCATAAAAATATTTCATTTCACCATCAGGAACATCATAATTGAATCGTTCCTTAACACCCATTAACTGTCCAAATTGATTTCTTATGGGAATAACAATTCCTTGTGATTCTACATCGTACTTTATGTTAAAAAATTTTTGTGAAAGAAGTGATATATTATCAGCAAGAAACCTTGTATTCCCACAATTAACATAGCAATCTAAGATGGAATCATCGTATGTATTGACTTTATTAGTTCTTCGCTTTCTAATCTTTTCATAAAATCCTCCAAAAATTCCTCTATTATCAAAGAAATCATAGTAATCTGTAATCCCTAATGCACGTCTTACTTCATTAAGGACATCTATAAATTCAACTTTTCTTTGCTCGATAATATATGAAAAAATATCTTTTCTTATATTTCTCGCATAATCAATGGTGTATAAATACTCGTTATTTTCAAGATTGATTACTATACTTTTCTTTGATGACTTTTCATCTCGTCCAAAAGACATATATTTAGGACGAATTACTATGTTACAATAGCCAAAATGTTCTAACACATCTTTAAGCTTATCTGGGTGATTTATCAGTTCTTTCTTAATATCTGCTAACATATATCACTCCAAAAGTTATTATTTTATTTCTCCATGTCGAGGTCTGCACTGACAAGTCTCTCTGAAAATGCAATGGTCGCCTGAAAACTTCAAAAGATAAGCAACACCTGTGTCACTGGAATTATTACCATTTCTTGTTTTTTCAACAAAAACCATACGCCATACGGCATTAGGATCAGGTTTATATTCTTCTTCTATCCATTTATCATTGACTTTTTTTAATCGGAATGGACGACAATAGAATTTACTCTTTTCATCTAATTCCTCTGCATATACAGTTCTCATGAGGAATAGATTTTCTAATATTTCCTTAATCTGTTTAGCATTACTCAAACAGCTTGCATCCAAGAATAACTTTCCTTTCATATACTCTGCTAGCTGTACAGAAGCAAGCATAATCAGATTGTATTTCTTTGCTAATTTATCTAATTCACGGCTATCTCTTACGAGAGATAAGTCTTGTCTTGCAGATGAAAAATCTCCTTCTTGTATCTTAAATGTGTCATATAATACAGTGTCATATCCATATCTCAATACATTCTCACGAATTTTTTTCTTTACAACTCGCATGTCAGCATCGTTAATGGAAATAAATTTAACTCTGCCCTTATAATTCTCTCTCCAAAATTTCTGTACATCTGTTAACTGTTCTCTGCTTTCAGCATTAATATCGCCAGATGCCATTTTCTTTTTTGTGAGTTTAAAATATCTATTACGCTTTCCAAGCAACCAAACCATGAATTTAATCTTGAATTTTTTGATATTCTCCTCATTGGAGATAATAAGAATTTTTCGATCATAATGCAGAAGTGCCATAAGAATTGTAATCCACCAAGTAGATTTACCTGCACTTGAGAATCCACCCATCATTGTAAGTGTTCCTTCAAGCAATCCCATAATCTGTCGTGATAAAAATGGAAAACAGTTCATCTCTTCACCATTTTTATCATAGCCAGCAATATCAAATGGTACACCATTTTCTTCGCCATCTTTACAAGACTCTATGAATTCATCATCAAAATCAATTTCTTCCTCTTCAAGTATTTTACTGCTATAGCCAGTTCCATAACTAGATATACGAGCCTCATACCAATCTGTTACTTCTTCAGCAGTCATCTTTCTGAACAATTTCAAAGGTATTATCTTTTTATCTCCTACAGTTATTTCCTGCAAAAGATTGAAACCATCCTTATACATATTCAACATAATATTCTCTCTATAAAGAATATCTATATATGTATCAAAATTCTGAGTATTGATAATATCAATTTGGTGTTGAATTGTATCCCAACCACCCTTATCCTCAAATTTCTCAATAACTTCTTCGTTCATATTTGATAAGATAGTTATTTCATCTAAGGAATAAAAACCTTTCTTTCTCAGATTTTTCAACAATGAAAAATAAAAAAGACCATCTGCTGTAATAAAATCTTTTTGTTCAAATGTTGTATCATCAAGCAGAAGCATATCCTTGAAAAAACAACTGATAACATTACCTTCGTACTCAATTCTACCTTTTAACAATTGAGCAGGATATTTCTCTTTTACGCCTGTAATAAATTCACTTATGTTAATCACCTACGCTTTCTTCAATTTCAGATAAGCTTCTACGTTTATTTCTTCTCTTATAATGCATAATTGGTATATCAACTTCAACTTCTATCGGGGTTTCAGGCTCTTTCATTCTAAAGTCAGCCAAATTATTTTTAAGTATCGCAGCGAAATACCGAATTTTTGCATATTCACTTACAAAATCCTTTTCAAGAATCTTTGTTATGTATTCTTTATTCTCTGTTAGATATGCCAAAATATGTTCATAAGAATACACATCCAATAAAAGATTTATCTCTTTGAACAAAGCAGAATTCAAAACTTTATATCCAAATATCTGATTAATACATTCATATGTATTGTCTTTTATTTCCTTTTCGTGCAATACTTTCTGATATTCAGCTTCATTGCAATAGTAGGTGTTCTTGCCACCTACTACCACTTTGAATGCTTCATTTCTATCTACTTTAGTACCACACAGCCTGCATTTTACCAGCATGTGCTATACCTCACTAATTCATCATGTCGTAGATTCTCTTTAATCCGTCCTCATCGACATCATTAAGCTTGCCATACTCAGCAATTACATTCTTAACAGATGCCTTTAGTTCTGCATCTTTGCACTCCTTGTACATCTTACGAATAACAGCATCTAAATCATCTGGATATGCAGAAGTTTCTGTTGTCTCTTCGATTGTATCCTCTACGGGTGTGTCGATATCATCAATATCGTCTTCCTCAATAGGATCAGGTTCAGCAACCTTTTCTTCCTTAACTGGTGTTGCCTTCTTAGATGTAGGCTTCTTGGTGGAAACAGAATCGACACGACCATTCTTTAATGCAGTCTCAATTGTATCAATAAATGTCTGTCCCATATTTAACTGGTCAAATGGGATATATTCAGGGATTGATAAATCCTTTAATCTACCACCAGCTTCAACAATTTCATTGCCACGGAAATATAATCTACGCTCTGTTTCTTTTACATAACGTTTTGTACTATCACCTTCGCCTTTTTCCTCGATCTCTCTATCAATTAATCCAGTTGCAATAATATCAAAACAATCAGCAACTGCACTCTCATAATCCGCAATAAGAGATGAACCCAATCTCTGAAATCCCTCTTCGTCAAGAGATGCTTTATCTTTTACTGTCTTTAATTTTGTGTGACCAATCATCCAAGGCATAATTCCTGCATTATATAAGTCATTAAGAAACTTTTTAACTAACTTTGCACACTCTTTTTCGCCATTTGTATATCCACCATAAGCAGCCTTAATTGATTTAATCTTCTTTCCATTCTCAAGAATAGATAATCTAATTACCTCTGATTCTGCAATACCAAAAAACTCTTCTGCACTATCGAAACATACCATCTCAACATCATGCTCTTTACCCTTTTCTTTGATAAGCCAATCCTTTACTTCAACTAAATCTTTCCATGTATTTGCATGTGTTGTAAAAATATTATCAATCATATTAGTACCGTGCTCCATACCACAAGATACTAACAATCCTTTTTCTGGATTTCCAAATTTGGCATTAATCATATCTGCCCATAAACTTGTCTTACCAAACTTACGAACTCCCATAATAAATCCTGTAATCTTATTGATCTCTGTTGCCGATCTCTGTAATGTTGGTTTGTTCATTAATATAATTCCTCCATATTTCTATTTGTTATTATCGAGAGAGGGCAAAATGCCCCCCTCTCTTTTAAAGTTCATCATCGTCATCTTCAAAAAGGTCTTCTGTTCCTTCTGGAAGCTCCTCTTCAAGTGGCTTAATTACCATATCATCTTCTGTATATACCGTGTCCTGTCTGCCCTTAGTGAATCCCTTTGCTGGCTTTAAGAACTGATACTCTCTAATCCTTTCATCATATACACTTCCACCAAGTTCTGCGCGAATGTCATCCATAGTAATAAGACCACACTCTAAGTCATCCTTCTGTTCATCAGTAAGCATGTCCTCTGTAATTTCTGTCTTCTGAGCACCATTAAGCATATTAACGACTGCACCATATTCCTTGAACGTATCATCATCAACAATAAATTTATGCTTAATTGACTCTGCTCTCTTCTTAGCCTTTTCATCAGCATCATCTGAAGGAACTGGAATTGTAATTGTAACTGGCACAGCAATATTGCCCTTACGATTATTGTCATATTCCATCATGTATCCATTCACATAATACTTACCCTTCTCTTCTACACTCATATCATCTAAACTCTCTGAGTTAAATAAGATATTAATTGTAGCTGTTGAACTCTCTTCTGCATCGTCTGCTGCGAGATAAATACGATTAGGAACATATGATTCATAAACTCTCTGATTCTTGTCTGAATACTGATACTCACCATTTCCACGAATGAAGAACTTCTTATCAGAATACTTTCCACTATCAATAACTTTCTTAATAAAGTCGATGAAATCCCATTCTGAAATAAATTCATGTCTCCTTTTGTTACTCTTTTCAAGCTCCGCATTTACATCTACTTCATTCTCAAGACCAATCTCTTTTAATTCTTCATCAGTAAGGTTTGTTCCTTCCTTAACCTTTTCAGCAGCCTTTTCAAGTTTATATCTACGACCTGGCTTTTCAAGATCAAAGATAAACTTCTTGAACTCTGCAACTTCTGCTAACTTTGATGATGTAAGTCTCTCCTTAAATGGAATCTTTAATGATTCACCTTTAACCTTATTACCATTTTCATCTACACCACTCTTAGAAAATGTGTACACATCACCATGACCATCCGCAAAAGCACCTGATGTAACAGTCATCATGTGTCTGTTGTCTCCGCAAGCTACATTAAACATTAACTGCTTGCGTACCCAACCAGAATCAAACTGCTTTTCCTGATAAGGATGGAACTTTTCACTTTCCTTACCGATACTTAACTTTCCTGTCATTTCAAAATTCATTAAATGAATCCTCCTTATATGTAATAAAATTTTATAAATAACTTATATATAAACGCCCAACAGGACGGAACATAGAGATTAAATCTATATAAAATCTATATTCAACAGTGATTTTTGGGTGCAAAAACCAAGGGTATGCTGTGCCACCCATATTTTTATTCGCTGTTCGGTTATTTGTTTTGGAAATTTTGACTTGATTAAGTCGGATCAACTATTCGATATGCCAATCTTTTATCTGTAAAGATTTCTTCTCCATTATCTTTTAATTTTGTGATATTACAAGACAAATGCATTTCATCATATTTAAGATTTGAAATTTTACAATTAGATTGTATACTGTTACCTTTCATAACTTTTGACTTGAAGAAAACTGCTTTACCATCATAATTTTTATGTGCTTCACAATATTCATCCCAACTGTCTGCCTCAACCACTCTTGATTGATGATCTCTGATGATATTATTTTCATCAATGATTAGATTTGTTTCAATTACTTCTATGTATATCACCTCTATTCATATATTCTCTATTTTATATTTGGAAATTTTGAACTGAATTGTTCAAGACTAATCTAAGATATTTCCTGTGACCTCGTACAACTCTAAATCATTTAATTCACACCATGATTCAAAATTATCTCTCTGTACATACCAACCAACATTCATTCCAAGAAATTCATTCTCACCATTCCCATAAGAGACTACATTATATAATTCTCCGTTTAGAATATCGTTTTCAAAGATTAAATTACCATTCTTATCATGACTGCCAGTGCATCTACATAATGTCTTTGGATCTATTTCTTCAAAACCATCGGTTTCACCATGAGAATAAAATACGGTTGCAGGTTCAAATATCATATGAATTTCTTTGCCATACATATCTAAACCTTTTACATAATATCCATAAACCCATTGACCACTACTAATGCTCTTTGCTTTACATAGCTGCGTATCCATTACTCACCTCCTCAAAATCCTAATGAAACAGTGATTTATTTCAAACTCGAATAAACTGACTGTAGTTCTTCAATGATAATCTTTTCAGGAAATGTAATGCATGTAACAATATCAAATGTCTGGTATAAAATGACAATAATTCCTCCAACAATTACACTTCCTGCTAAGATTCCAAGCCAAATAACACCAAGGTCATAATCTGAATGCCGATCTTCATTATACTTTCCCCAACAATATTTTGCTTTTCCAATCGCATATTTTCCAACAAACAACAGACAGATACCAATTAATATCCACACAACACTTGTTGCGATTTCATATGTAACATACTTACCACATAGTTGCTGTAAATATGGAAGTACATTTGCAGAAGTCCAGTCAATTGCAAGACCAAACTTTTCTGCAAGAGCGTCTAAAATTTTAATTACTTCTTCTGACATAAATAAGTTTCTCCTTTATATGTTTATTCTCTATTCGATTTTCATTTTTATTGGAAATTGTTAGCTGAATCGCTAAGAGTTTGTTTACTTAGATGAGAATTTGAATATCACCATCAATACCATGTTTTACACATTCTTTTATTTTCTCTTCATAAAAACAATTCGTTAATGGGATATAAAAGACTTTCCACACAAAAGTTATAAAGTGATTCATTATTCCATCTGTCATATCCTTATAAGTTTTAACGTCCTTGCTTATATGACCATATGTAATAAATAAATCAAAAATAGGATCACTCTTCATACAAAATTCAACATAATCTGCAAAAGAATCCAAATCATTAAGTTTTCTAATATCATCTCCAAGCCGTGAATATTTTTCTGATATGCTGTCTGGATATATTATATTTTTGTTTTTCTGTTTTTCCTTACCACTCTTTGAAAATTTTAAGAACTCTATATAATTCACATTCTCACCTCCAACTATATATTCTCTGTTTTATCTCAATTCTGTCTTTTGTCTTTATCCATTACATCTTTCGTAAAATATGGCTTAGCAACAATATCAAAAATTATGTAGTATAGATGATTGCAGAAAGCAAAGAATTTTATATTTTTGCAATCCAAATCATCACCACCAAGATCTTCTGCTATATTTTCAAGAATAAAAGTAACAATAGCATTTCTGTTAATAGGAACATTATGATGAATATGAGATTTTACTAAATAGATTAATCTATCTTCTATCTCTTCAAGTTCCCATTTGTATACATTCATGTATAACTCATCATATTCGTCTTTTGATTCACCAAAAACTGCCTCAAACATAAAGTTCTGAAAATCTTCCTGACGAAATGCTTCTCTAATTTTATTCTCTGTCTCTTTTTCAAATCTCATATTCTTTACCTCCACAAGAAATGTCAGATTCATTGGCTTTTAAAAATACCATTTATTATCAAAATATTTGATAAACGGCTAAGAACCATAGCCTCTATCCCATTGTTTTTGTGAACGTTTGGAATTACCTTTCACTTGGATGTTTAATGGAATATTCAAGTTAATTACTCTCGAATATTCCTGCAACTCATTAATTTCACTCTTGGAAAAATAGAGTGCTTAAACACTCCATAAAACACCCAAGGTTTTATATAAAATTATTCACCATTTACCAGCCTTGCAGATGCTTATAGCCAAATACAACTATGCTAAACTGTGTATCAAGGATTTGATAAATCTTTACAACTTTACTATTTACTCTTTTAACTTTGACTCATAATTTAAACTTTGAACTTCTGAGTGTTGTTATTTGAGCCTTACAACTTTAAACTTTACAGCACACACCTATCATTGTCGTAGGCAATCTGATAATTAGAGTATAATTTCATATTTAATGTTATACATATCAGCCAATGGTTTCACCATTATCTTGCCGGATTATGTACTGTAGTAAGTTGAAATTATACAAATCATATAAATTAATCATCTTTTATTAATTCAATAATTTGTAATATTTTTTTATTATTTTGCAGATTTCTTTTTCAGCTTTACATAAGTCTATATCTGCAAAAGACTGATGAGTTGTAGTTTAAAGTTTTCGGTAAACAGTGAATAACTTCTAATTAACTATTCTCTCTTTAATAGTTAATTTCAATCTCTGTTACAGCATTTGATGTGCTAAGTGCAGCATCTACTTCTGCTTTGAAAGATGCAATGTTCTCTTCTAATGTGTTAATTTTGTCCAAAATCTTAATAGGATCAATCAACTCATATGAATTTGCATTGATGAAATCTTTCTTTGTCTTCTCGAAATCATCTGTATTAGTTTTACCTTCCTTAGAACCGTAAATGCCAATTACATATTGTTCTGCTCTCTTTTCAAGGTCATCACCGTTCTGTTTGAGGATTTCAGCCTGTGCCTTATCATACTGCTTCTTTAATGCAGCTAACATCTTCTCATCAAACTCTACACCATGATTCTTCATTTCAATAGCTTCTGCTACTGTGTATTCAATACCATTAATAAAAACCTTTGTTGTAGCATTTGATAAAACAACTGCTCTCTTAATTGCATTTCTTCTTTTGATAAGGTCTGTTGCCTTATCGTAATAACCCTGCATAACACCTTCATATTCCTTAACTGGTACACCCTTAATCTTTTCATTGGAATGCTTGTTTGCTACACAATAAGTACCACCATTGATTGCAGAAATAATTCTATCATCTACGATTTTTAACTCTGCAAGTGCCTTGTGAATTGTCATCTTTTCTGTTGTCATAATGTTCTCTCCTTTTTAACTTTGATTTTTAAACTTTATATTTTAGGCTTGTCGCCTTGTTACACTTATATATTCTCTCTTTTAATCAGAGCATGTTTTTATTTCTTCACTGTTACATTGAAAACTGACCTTAAAATGCAGATAATCAACCAAATACCAGTTGCAATAGACCATTTAAACGTCAAACCAAAGCACATTGTAATAAGTTTGATTATTCCACATGTAACAATCCAACTAAGTCCATAGCACGCAGTTAAAATTGTAATGACAATAGCTGCTGTTACGCCACCTTTTGTTAATTTTTCCTTCAAATTACTCATATGTATTTTCTCCTTTACGCTTCAAAATTGAACTCATCAGACGAAATCTTGTTATTAATAATCTTCTGATAAATATCTACATACATCTCATCTTTATCTCTGTTATAAGTAACTTCCGCATATCTGTTACCCATTGGCTGTCCCCAAATAGTACATTTCTTATAACCTAATTCGTGTGCAAACAACACAAGATCCAACTGGTCAATACTGATGTTTTCACTCAATGTCTGGATTACTGCATTTTTTGCAGCCTTCTCAAATTCATAACTTGTCATTTTAATTACCTCCACTTTAATATTCTCCAAAAGAAATCGAAATTTCTTATGCTATTCTTCGTTATAATACTGAGCCAGTGATTCTCCATACCATTCCCAGTTATCAACTCCACCTGCTTCTAATGCACTTAATTTTCTATCTCTATCAAGTAAATCCTCATACTCTTCTTTGCTAATAGTCTTATTAGAGTCTTTAACCTTGACAGAATTGTTACCAATTAAATTACATAACTGTGTTGTTGCATCCTTAACCTGTCCAATTACTTCATTTCTTATAGAACTATACAAATCTTCATATAGATTCTCACTCACTTCGCTTTTAATAATATTCTGTAATGAGCTAAGACGTTCTGGATTTTTAGATAACTGATTTTCTACATAATCATTAAATCTGTCAGCATATTTATCATTGATTTCTTTGATAATCGAATCATAAACTTTTTCTTTAATTTCATTTTTAATCTCGTTTTTTAGTTCTCTTTCGTCACTATATGTAAGTTCTATCTTTGATTTAATTTCACTCTTTATCTGATTGATAGCATTATCTTTTGCAGCATCGAAATTCATCTCTTCCAATTCTCTAATAACGCCTTGTTTAATTCCTTCAAATACTTCCTCAAAATCGAATTCAAATTTTAGTGATGCACTCATCAACATCCTCCTTATTCGTAAGTATTACTTTGCTTGCATATTTCACAACATTTTCACTTGTTTCGTTATCATCTAAATATTCTCTGTAAGCATCCTCACAATATGCACCTTCACACCAATAATATCCGTTTGGTGTAATGCATGACTTATGTTCCCCATAATCAGTTGCTGAACAATATTTACACAAACTTTCATCTTCGGATAATTCATCAAAAGTCTTTAACATATACACCTCCTAGACTCACAATTTATATCTTTGTTGTCTAAATCAGTTCGCAAGAAACCGATAATTCTTGTCCATTTTGTTACTATATATAGTAGTTTTATTTTATCTTACCACTATATATAGTGTATTATTTTTTAACTTTTCTATATATTGTTATTCGATCTTTAAATCGATCCTTTTTCGATTAATTCTCCTAAGTAGTAATATCTATCTAAGTCATCTGGATCAATCGAGTCATCTTCACCAAGAATATATCTATCACAATCTTCTACTTCTTCCATTTCATCAATCCATTTATCCCAATTGTCTGCAATGAGCTGACAGAACTTTTCGCCACTTCCACGTAAGAAACATCTACCAACCCATTCAGCTTTCATCTTTCTGCCAGGATAAACTAATGTGAAATAAATTCCATTCTCAATCAAAGCGTCTCTAACTTCTTTATGACTGTTTACAAAGATGTAATCAACTTTCCCAATATTGTCTTTAATGTGTTGGATATAATTCTTTGGAAATTCAGGATTGCGATACTTTTCAATCTTATCTGAATTAGTTGGATCATAATCATAACACCAACTGAACTGACTGCTATCGCTGTCGAGAATCTTGTAACCTTTCTCATTTAATTTTTTAAAAGCATATGTCTTACCACAAGCAGGGAATGCACTAATAATTTTTGTGTTCATATATTTATTCTCCTCTTACAGTTACATCAGTTCGTCTATCATAAGCCCAATCAACATCAAATGAAGTCATATTATCTGTGCTGACTACTTCGCCATTTTTAATTACAACTGGTTTACCTCTATATGGGACGAACACCATACATTCCATATCTTTGTTGCTTGTCTGTGATTTCAATAACGACTGTATGATTCTATCCTGTTGTTCAATTATTGCTTTATATTCACTCAGATTTTTGGAAACATCCAAATATCTACTATATGAAGCTTCACTTAAAAATCGAATATCAGTTTTAATCTTTTCAAGTGTTTCTAAAATTTTACTTAATGTTTTCATTTTATCTCCTTTCAAATTTTCGCAAGAAACGAATCTTTCTTGTCCTCAGTTCACATCATTATGTGTTTCGCCATCTGAGTAATAAATGTTCCAATCCTTGAATAACTCAATCAACTTATCGTTATCCCAATCATATTCATTACAATGCGTAATGGCGATTGATTTTTTATCTCCGAAATCTTTTACATCATTAGAACATCTACTATATAATTCTCCTAAATCCAATGTTCCATATCTCAATGTATCCTGGAATGGGTTTGGTATATTTGTTTTGTCAAACATATATTCATTGATAAATCTCTTATTACATTCAGATGGAAATTTACCAGCACCATGTCTTGTTAAATAAGTACGAGATACATAACAAGTTTCAATATTTATCTCATCATTCCATTCAACATTTTCAATTATTCTCTTGGGATTTTTAATACCTGTATTAGACGGTGTTAAATGTGGAAAATATTCTGTGTTGTTCTGATCAAGCAATAAACCTTGTGCAGCTTCAAATACAATATTGTCAAACTGATTTAAGAAATAATTATCTGATATAGCCAATGAGTGATTATTCATAAAATCCCAATCATCTAAAAAGTGTTCAAATATACCATTATCAAAGAATATTCTTGACCATTCATCTGTTAATATGATATTCTCTCTTTCAAATTGTTCTAAGTAATATTCCCTGATATGATAATCCACATCAGTTATGCCAACTTTATATCTTTTAATCGTTTCAAAGATTCCTAAGCCACAACTACCGTGTTTATTTTTTTCACGATTTTCTTCAATAATCTGATTTGCCATCATATCAAAAGGTGTTGTCAGCATACAATTTTGATTGATATAAACATTCGGAATATATCCTAATTTCATCAATTCATCATATTCCTGCTTAAAAATAATTGGATTAACAATAAAATCCTCAGATAAATATGTACTTGCATGATTGAATGTTCCAGATCCAAAATGATGAAAGACATGTCTGATTCCATCAGGCGTTGTTACGGTATGTCCTCTCTGAGCACCACCATTTGAACAAACAACAATACTATTAGGTTTCTGTGAGAAATAATCTGTCATTAATCCTTTTCCACAATCTCCAAAGTTAGCACCTATCACAATCTTAATGTCTTTCATCTCTTAAATCTCCTATCCTACCAAGTAATTCCTTCTGAGTTAGAAGGTGTAGTAACTGTATCTGTAACATTATTCTCTGCTTCACTAACAATAATATCTACAATCTCATTTGTAATACTATCCATAGTTACTCTTCTAAAGTGTGTATCATCAAGATACTTCTTGTAAGACTTCTCAATTTCTTCTTCATCCCATCTGTAACCATGATTTACATCTAAATGATAAATGTTAAACTTCTGAGAAGCCTCTTCGTATAAATCCTTAGTTTCTACGTCAGACTGAAGATTATCCCCTGTAACCTCTGATAAACCATGACCTCTACCCTTAAATGGAAGATATGGATTTAACTGCTCATCACCCATCGTAATAATAATTCCTTTTCTTCCACGATTTAGACAATCAAGCTTTGTATGGCGAGAACCGAAATACCATGCTGCTGTGTAGGATTCATAGCTGTTTCCACCACCGCCAAATTCAAAATAAATCTTGTCAAGCTGTTCAGCAATACGAATATCTGACTCAAACTGTGAAGCCTGAATTGGACAGCTATCACAAGCTAAGTCACCAATACCCATGATAAGGAATTCAACATCTGTAACCTTTTCATATAACTTAGTCATAATTACATTCAACTTCTTTGCTACCTCAACAGCAGCCTGTCCCATAGAACCAGTTACATCAAGTGCAAGAATAACTGGAATTGTGTTTGGATGTTCCTCTGTATCGCAACACTCTCTAATAACATTCTTAGGATCAAGTGCAGAATCAATATTTCTTGCCTTAAACATATCCTGATTAGAATAAGAACCTCTAATCATACCATCCGTTGAAACACTCATACCCTTTGTTGTTGAATAACTTACATAACTATCTCTTGTCCATGAACCGCATCCCATATTATGCTTCCTCCTCTTCGTCTACTTCTGTATCATCGTCATCATTACCACTCATATCAAAGTCGAACATTCCGTCAAACATGTCCCCCATATTTCCACCCATCATCATAAATGGTAACATAGAACTCATTCCACCATTTCCATTCATCATGCCAGTAGAGCCATTGTCACCTTTCATCATCTGAGAAAGCATCATATACTTTAAGATATTGTTTGTGCCTTTCTTACCCTTGATAATGTCACTACCAAACATTGAAACAATCTTGCCATAAAAATATGTATTGCCCATAAATACATGTCTTTCAGGAAGTACAGTTTCGATTGTTGAGTCCTCATAATTAATGACCGTAATCTTTGTCTTATCAGCTTCAATAACACATCTAGGCTTGCCATTTACAAGAATAATGTCACCCTTCTCTACCTTATTAGTTGGAATAATAAAGAAGAATTCCTCTCCAATATCAAATACAAAATTACTACAGTTTGTGAGCTTGCCAGTCTTGATGTTATATGTCTTGTAACCACCATTTGTCTTAACTGCAATACCACCATTCATAGAAAGTCTACACATTCCACTTCCTACTTTGCCAAACATACCATTTAAAAAATTGTTCATCATATTTATTTCCTCCTATAATATAAAAATTATTGTTTACAAATATTTATTCTCTATTATTCCTCTGAATATTTACTCCAATCAATCTCTACATACTGCTTATAACATGGATAATATGTAGTAGCTCCTGTCTGATCTTTACACCAGATATCTAACAAATTTTGCAGACCACCAATATCACATTGTTCATAAGCGTCTTCATGTAACTCTTCGCAAGCATTGTCAACTACATTATCAGCATCAATATGAATATTTTCTACACTGCATACCCATAATCTCTCAGGTTTTGTATATACTTCTTCGTCCAAATAATTCACTGCATAATCATCAAAGAAATCATCAACTGTGTCGTAATATTTGTCAAACTCTTCACAGTAAAGCATTGTGTCTACATCTTTTTCTTCAACTGGAACTGCTTTAGAAACTTTCTCATTCCACTTCTTTATTCTCTCTTCTTCGTCAGCTTTCTTCTGTCCTTCGCAGTCACAATGCATATATCCTTGATTCTTATATGGTTGTCCACAATAAGGGCACAAACTTTGTACTCCATTAAAACAACTCTGGCAGAATGAAAGTGCTTGATGCTTATATGGAAAATGATATTTTCTGCCAGCTTCAGAGTTGTCACCTTCAATCCCATAAACATTATCTGAAATTCTCATTCCAAGACCATTGCAAACAGGACAAATTCTTTCATGTTCTGTTAGATCCTTGATAAGAATTTTAGGAAAAGATTTCTGAATTGCTTCATGAAGATTTACTTCTTCTCTACGTGTTAAATTATCCATAATGTTATTCTCCACTATTCCTGTTCAATCTATCAATTTTATCTTTTTCGCTATCAGCTCTATTGAATGGAATAACTCTTCCGTCCTCAATGCAAGTAATCATTACGACATTTGCTTTATTGTCTATTGCGTCAAATTGTTCTTTGTGAACTCTAACTGTTCTTATTGAACTAAAATCTACTGTAAAAGACATATAATACCTCCAATCTGTCCAAATGAAAGAAAAATTTCCTTCGACTTTTGAGGTTTTAAAAGCCTTATTTTTCAAGGCTTTCATAACCTCTCAATTTGTTATTCTCTACTTTTATTCATTTTCTTTACAAATTCACGATACTTCCTTGTATATTCGTAAGAATCACCAAAGATAAAATTTACAGCCTTATATAGTTTTGGTTCATATTTTTGAATAATTTCAAGTTCATTCTCAAAATCTCTTCCAAATGGACAGCCTGCACAACCTGTTCTTGGTAAAGCATAAACAACATAGCAATCTGAATGTTCAACATTATAAGCATTTTCATAATCAATTTTGTCAGAATCTTTATACCAAAATAAAGGTCTATAATTATCACATCCATCATCGCCTTCGCTAAAACAAGATTTATATGATGTGGCTCTGACACCACCTTCTGCTCTTCGCACACCAACTATATTTAATTCATATGTATTTTCTTTTATTAATTTATGAGAAACGTCCTTTTTTGCATACTGACAACATTTTGATGAAATTTTAAATGTTGGTGGATTTTCAATAATAAACTCTTTAAGCCATTTATTATTTGCAATATTAAAAGCATTCGATTTCTTTAAATTACACCACCACAGCAAAGCAGCTTTACATTTTGGATATTCCTTATATAATTCATCAAACGATTTATCTTCCCATTTAAAACTATGTCTTTGAAGTCTATCTATATATTCAGCAGCTTGTTTGTTTATAAACGGTTGACCATATTGTTTACATGATAATGGAATAGGCTTAATTGCCTTATATGGTTTTATCTTTATATTATATTTGTTTTCCAAATATTTTAGATGTTCTTTAGTCGCTTGATATTCAAGACCAGTATCAAACCAAACATAATCAATTTTATTGTCTTTATCGCATCGCCATACAATATCAAGCATAACGTCACTATCTGATCCACCTGAAATCGAGCAAACTATTTTCTTATATTTAGGACTGTTAATTTTCGACCATGCTCTAACCAAATTATCACCAATAATTTGATTACGTGGGCATGTATTTAATAATTCATCAAGCGTTTTTGCTTTTCGTAATGAATTAGTATTTTTGTTGTTTGTAGCCATAATCTCTTATTTTTCATAGAGATTGCGCAATCTAAATTACCTATAGGTTTACTATTTTTACCTTTCTGTATTATAAAATCATTGATTTTCCTAGTGTTTGCAACCACTATAAGAAAATATTATTTTTCCTTGTTACTGGGATTCACATAGCCGAATAGCTTAGATATGATTAAAAATTTTCAAAAGAAAGATTGGATTCTTGTGTTTTTAACCTTTAATGTTTAAACAAAATGATTAATATCCAATTTTTTTACTTTGTAAATTGCTTTTAAACGAAATAAATATGATGGATTCCTACTCAGAAAATCTTTCACTTCATCTTCTGTATTAAAATTATATTTTACATTGTCCCAACTATCAGGATCGGCAGATTCTCCTAACCCATTATATTTATGTCCAATTACAATATAATTCTTATAATCATCCATGTTTTCACCTCCAAGATATTATTCTCCAAACTCACAAGTGTCACATGTTGAAAAATACTTACCATGATCTATGCAACATTGTGGTCTATTATTATCTTCATTAATTTTAGTAACATCTTTAATAGTCCCTTTATCGAGAACTTCGTTAAAGAAATCTATAACTTCTTCTTCGCCATTAAATGCATACTTATCGCTCCAACTTCTAATATGCTTTTCTAAGAACTTAATCAAATTCTTGCTGAAGATATCGGTTGGATATTCATATGTAATTTCCTGCACCTTGCCATTTAATGTCTGTTTTACATTCATTTGTGAAGTAACCATGCCAAAATATTCAAATTCAACTTCTAGTACGCCCATATCTTCTGTTCTAAAACGAGTAGACAGATTATAATTTATCCAATCATAATCATTCAATGTGAGATATGTATTGGTTCTGTCGTCTTCAATTTCATTGCTAAAAATCAAATCTTCACTTCTAATCTTTTTCAAATTCATTTGTATTTATCCTTTCTAAAACGTGCGATATGTTACTTTCTTGTGAAGTCACTTCCCCCAACTAATTACAATATTTCTCAATACCTTGTGTCATAATATCTTTTAATTCATCTTCCTCATATGTAGAACCAAACTGCGACCAGCTACAACTATATTCTGTATCATTGTGTACTAACGCAAGTTTAAATACACTGCCACCATAATTCTTATATGCATCTAATTTGATAGCTTTAATATGAGGAATTTCTAAATACCAGTTATGCTCTTTGTATTCAAACTGAATATTAGTAGCTTGACCAAAATTGAAGTCAATGAATTTAACATCATTCATATATTCAATGTCAAGAAGCTTTTTAATATAGTCAATATACCAATCATATGTTTCCTTTTCCTTATACTTCTTTCTTTTATCAAGTTTGTTCCCATCAGCATCCTGATTCTTTGATAACATATTTAACCATTCTCTACACGTTTTAATTGTAGATGTCTGATCGAGTAACATATACTGAATATTTTCTTTATAAGTGCGAAATGCCTGTTGTTCAATAAGGTCATATTCGTTCTTCATATCATCCAATGCCTGCTTCTTTGCAGACAATCTTCTTTCTGCTCGTGCAAATTTATTTAATGAACCCATTTCATATTCGCCATTATAGTTGTATGTGTCATTTTTATATGCCAAAGACATTAATCGTTCACCTCTTTTATCTTTCCTAATTATAAAAATCATTGATTTTATTCTTGCTTTAATATTCTCTACTCGACGGTCAATTTCATGTTGCTTCCATGATTTCTCCAATTACCTTCTTGCTTTTCCTCTTTGATTAGTGGAAACTTCAAATCAACCTTTCTAACAATATCTGTCAACTTTTTATTACCTTTTAAAACTGAAATAGAATAGCTTCTTCGATATGTATCAATTTTCAAAGCTCTTTCTAAAATTTTTTCATCTGATTCATAATCACTATTATATACATAAGCAAAACAGTACCCTTCTTTTATATCAGTATTACCATAATCAAAATCTTCGAAAATTACTTTTTTCTTACCAAGATATAAATACATTTCCCCTTGAGTTGATTTGTAAATTCCACCCACTTCTAATTTACTTAACGGAATTGTTTTTAAATTTGCTTTTCGCTCTCGCTCTTCTGCTTCTTTCTGAAGGAGTATATTTATTTTATCTCTAATTTCCAACTCCTTTTTCGTTGGATTTTCGATCAGATATGTATTGCTTGTACAACTTTTATTAATATATTCTTCGCTATATCCTAAATAAACAACTGAGCTACCTCGAAAAACTCCAATATGCATTCCTGGTGAATTTCTACCTATTGCCATTCCAATACACATATCACCATCTTTAATCTCTCTACCTAAAATGTCTTTCAAATTTTCACCTCCATATTATAACCAAGAAACCTGAATTTACTTCCCATTACAAAGTCCAACTTTGTAATCATCCTTGACATCAATAGTAACTTCTCTCTGAAAATTTTCTTCCTTATCATACAAAGATAAGTAATATCTATTACCACGCTGCTCTAACGCAACATCTTCATTCTCAAATGGTTGAACGCGTTTCTGTTTCTGTACAATTTTAATATTCTCCTTTCCATTCACCTAACTCATAAAAATCATTAATCTGGTCATCTAACTTTCTAACCTGCTCTCTTAATTCAGACTCTTCTTTCTTACTATCCGTTCTCTGACATTTCTTCCATAAATCTTCACGCCGCTTAGTCAGTGCATCATATTTTTCGGAAACGTCAATCTCTTTCACAACTTCAATCTCAATCTTTTCGCCACAGTGAGGGCAAAACTGAATTGGATAGTTGTCTGTCTGTTCCCATTCGTCTTCATATGATGTAATAACTTCTGTATAAGAAGTACAGAATCTTGGAATATATCTTTCATCATCCCAACAATCATCACTATGAACTAAATCTTCACCTGTGAATACAATGGCTTTATCATTTTGGATTTCATCACAGCAATGTGTAAATGGCTTGTACTTATACGAATGAGTGCCATTGAATTTCAATTTGATTAATTCTATCTTCATATTTATTCTCCTAATTTTCGACCACACCAAGGACAATACGCAATATATTCTCGCTGATGAACAAAGCCGTCATCATGATCATCCCATTCAGAAGTTTCTATATCCAAATAATATTCATTAGTCAATGGATCAACATATATCCGATTGTCAGGTGAGTCATAATTACAACGACTACACATATTTATTCTCCTAAACATCTTCTACATAAACAGTAATACAACTTCCAATTTCACCACTCACTTTTGGGAATACCATTGTAATACTATCTATGTAATATTCTTCTCCATCTGTATCAATGATATCGTTTGTGTTGATTATTAGCGGAATTTCATTCTTTCTCATGTAATCTAATGTCTTAAAAACTTCTGATATATTCTCTGCTTCTGTGTATCCAAGAAACTTATAATCATCATATCTGTCACTAAAACCAACAATTCTTATCTGCAAGTTTTATACCTCCTTATATTTAATTATTCTCTCTTTTATTTGGAAATTGTGAGCAGAAACGCTCTTAGATAAAATCATTTGAAATGCTTCTTTCTTATTTCTCATATAAAGCTTTCTGAAATTGTTTTCTAAATTTCTTACAAGCTGATTCATTTTGATTATCTGTTAATACTCCATGTATATAACAATACTGAATTGAATATAATAACTTTTGTAATCTCTCAGCGTCTTTACCGAGAGTACATCCTTGTTTATTCACATACTTTTCCAAATTATCAAATAACGGATCAAAATTACTCATATCTACAACTTTACCCATATTCTTATTCCCCCATCTGATCTACAATACTTTGTAACTTGTCAATATACATCTGTGCATATTTTTTATGTGATAACTGTTTAATATTAGCAGGTACAAAAGCTAACTTTGCTTCACCAAAAACATCATTATTTGAATAAACTTTCATAAACTGACACATAGTTTCAGCATCAATCCAATCTAAATCTGGCTGAAAACAAATCACATCACCCTTCTGTGGATGCAGTTTTCTAACCTTAATAAGTGTTTGTTTAAATAATTTCTTTCTCTGTTTCTTGTTCATATTGTTATTCTCCAATTTTCTATATACTCAATTATCCAACTGTCGTATTTATTTTCTTTAATCAACTGCTGATATAAATTTATCCACCCTTGTGCAGACAAAAGACCTTCGTACTTCCAAACGCATTCTTTCCAATGTCTATGTATAAAACGACTTCTCGTTTTTAACTCAATGCATTTCACACATTTATCGTATAATTTCTTGGAATACCAATTCGATCTACTTCTATTCCAGCCATCTATAAATGCTTCAGTCGGATCATACTTACTTCTCATATTAGTAAGAGTTCTGTCGTATAACTCAGTTTTTGCATTGTATAAACAATGAAGTAAAAAGTAGATATCTTCATAATTATTTTTAAACTCCCATTCTTCAATATTTAAATCAAAATACATTATTCTCCATTCCTTACTACATCAAACTTAATTGGCAACATAGCTGTAAATCCACTCTGCATCCAAGGGTTTTCTTTAGTCGCAAATTCATCTCCAAACTCTTCAGCTAATACAAAATCCCCAACCGTATAAATAATCGAATATCCAGTTAAGTCTTTTGGTATCTCTTTATTAACATTACATGTTTTAAGATTGAGCATTTTATTTATACATTCACCCATTAAATCTTGAAAGAATACAAACGTTCCGTCACAATTGCAACGCTGCATTGTGAAATATTCAAAATCTGCATCTGGATCACGCTTAATAATTACATTAAAATAAGGTTTATCCCCCTTAAGATAATGGACATCTATTAGAATTGTTCCATCTTTGGTGTAAGAAATAACCGTAAATAACTCTCGTATATCCTGCTCAATCATGGATTCATATTTATTATTTTCCATACCATTGCACTGACCTGATGCAATTCGTTCTTTTACAAATTCTAATGATTTACCCATTGTTATTCTCCTATTTACTCATTCTAAATACATTTGCATCACCAACTGCCAAATCTTTTTCTTCCACAAAAGAATTAAAATACTCATTATTCTTAAAATTATCTTCTAATGTTTCGGTAATAATATCATCTAACCGACCAAAGAATTTCACAGAAGGATAAAACACTGGATATTTCTTTGAACGGTATTTATTAACACGCCCTCTTAATACAGATAATCCATGTCTTCTACGCTTATTATTGTTCCAATGAATAGGATCAGCATAGAAAGCATTTTTGTTTCTTTCATACTCTTCTTTTTCTTCCTTCGCCAATCTGTCAAGTTCTTTTTCTCGTTCAGTTTTTGGACGAGGTTTCATAATTTCTTTGACACTTTCTCGAATTTTATCATTCGCTTCTGATTTTTCTGAATCACTCATCTTGTTATAGTTCATAGCAGCTTCTAAAAATATATTTTTCAATTTCTCACCTACTTTCATGACCAAAGGAAACGTGGTTTTAATTGGATTTATTTTTTTAAATCATCATCAATTTGTTTCATTAAAAACTTCTTTGTAGTTGCGTGATAATCAGCACATCCAGTTTTCATATCAACGGCTTCCCACCATATACAATGATCAGGTTCATGATAGCCACAATTACTAATTCTGTATCCTTTATACTCGTAGATACCTTTTGATATTTTTACAGCTCCCATACTTTTATTCTCCTAATGTTCTTTCATATGAAACCAAAATTTTATTGGTTTTAATCATCAATCCAATCTTTTAAATCTTTCTCATCAATTTCTTCATCTTTGTAAAAATATGTATCCATAAACTTACTTATTGAAAATCCACAATCAGATAATGCATACTGAAGAACTGTAATCATTGCTCTGACTTCTGTTTTACTAAATACTGCAAATAACTGATCCTTACCAAAATCATAATCACAAGTATCAACAGTCGCCCAATTAGTAATTCTCTCTGTCCCTACAGTACATTTATTTTCATGATCAATAAATGGTGACAATGACAATGTACTATAAAATCCTACTTTGTTCTCAACTTCATCATATTTTTCATTGTGACCTGTAATAATCTCGAAATCACCATCTAGTGTATCTGGTGTATATCCACAAAATACTGTTCCATTTGGCATCGCAGCCAATGTTTTTCTATCTACTATTCTCATTAAAATGTCCTCCGAGCACTTGTAATAACATTATTTACTTAATATTCTTTAATCTCTTATAACTCAAAACATTCAGTGTATCTTCGATTCCTTCATAATAAGCAGACTTTATATCTGGATTATCATAATTTTTTGCCTTATCAAAAACTTCTTTTATGTACTCCTCTTCATCTTTCTTATCTATTGACAATCGCTTGATTTTATCAATGCAATCATTACACATATCCAGTCTATTAAATAACTTATTCCAAATTCGACAGCCATTTACATATCCTATAAATCGAACATCTGTTATTAATATATTTCCACAAATATCACATACTCTATAATTTATCTTTGACACTAATTTACTTACTCTTTCGCAAATCCAATACCAGTCACATTAAGACTTTCTACCTTATTATCTTCAATGCCAACGTTTTCTTCTGTACCGCCATGCCAAATAACACCTACACCTTTAATATGCATACCATTTTCATCTTCAATTAATTCTGCTTCCTGGCATACACCAATAGGTAAGAACTTACCTTTATCATTCGGTATCTCAATTGGTACATTCTTTACATTTTTGTAAGCATTTTTGATTGCATCTTTTGAATATATAACACCATTTAAATCAGGCTTATCTACTAGAATTGGTATTTTAAATGTCAATTCTATATTCTCTGATCTCATAACTATCTTTCAACCTCCATGTTTTTTAAACTATCGAGGATATTCATTGATTGTAAATACAACTTCTTTGTTACAATTTTAATAGCTTTTTCTAGTGCTTCATCGTATGTTATGTATCTTAAATCAATTCTGGTTCTATCATTATCTCTATATATCTTAGGAAGGAAGTATAGATAAGCATAATCAACACCTACAAGCTGTGTAGTTAATTGAGCTACCAATTCTTCTCCAATATAGAAATCATATTCACCATATATCCATCTATTTCCTACCTTACGTTTTCTTACTTCCATAATACTTCCTTCCTAATGAAATATCGCTTTTATTACTTGTTTATTCTCCACTCAAAATCTCTTTAGGACAATAAATAATTTTCTTACCAGCTTTCTGAGCTTTACGAATTGTTGACCATACACCACCTGATTTATTACCGTCACAAATTGCAAGAAGCACATCGCAATGGTCAACCATATACTGATCTCTTACATTGTCACAACCTTTGTAAAATTCATCTGATAATTCAACCCATTCATCAGCTTCTGTCTTTAATTTATTGTAATATTTGTTAGATGAGTTGTAATCTTTACATGGTAATATACAATGTAATTTTAAATTTCTATTCTTCTCTAACTCTGGCAAAGCTGCTCTATAACTCTCCTTAATAACACAAGTATTTAACCCAATTAAAATATCAGAGCCATTAGCCATTCCACAATAAACATCAGAAGCATCTAAAATCTGATTCATAATCCAATGTCCAATTTTGCTCCACTTAATATCTAATTCATCTTCTGGTAATCCTAATCTCTGAGGTCTATGACCTGTTAATGCTACTTTCATTTAGTGTTCTCCTTTAATCTGTTAATATCAAATGCATATACTGTCCTATATGACTACCAAATTCTTCTTTTAAATCGTGACCACCAATCACAAGTTCATCAATATAAAACCCTGTAATTGTCCATTCAGAATATCCAGTATAATACCCTTGTGTAAGTAAATTTCCTGTAAGCATATAACTGTCAAAGTTCATCTGCGCTTCTTCTACAGTACATTTTTCATCAGAAAACCAACAGCGTAAATTTGCATTTGGAATCGTAGTAATTTTCTCACCAAGTCCTTTGTCTACATTTTTATAATTGAAGTAATTCATAATAGATTCTGCTATTGGCTCATAGTAATCATCAATTTCTTCGGCTAGTCCCAAATTATCTTCGCTGTTATATCCTATCCAGCCCTGTAATATTAACTCCATTTTTCACCTCCAATTACTTATCCTCTGTCATATCAAATGGTTTTGGCGCATACATCCAAGCGATCACATTAAGAATTTCGTGATTATCGTTATACCAATTATTTTGATAATGATAGGCTAGTGCTATTTCATTTATTGTCTTCTCATAATTAACATATTTTTTATAAGTAACAAGGACAATTTTCATATCATCGGGAATATTATCATTGCACAAAATCCATTTCTTATTCATGTATTACCTCCAAATGAAAGACAGGTTTCATCAGATTATGATTTTCTGTCAATCTTTAAATCAATGCTCTAAAACCCTTGAAAAATAAGGGTTTTCTAAGGGTGTTTTCACAAAACTTAGAAAAATAAATGAAAACCGTACATTTTGGTCTGATTTTCTTATTTTCTAAAATTTTGTGTCCCATAACCCTTGTAAATAGTGGCTTTACACAGCCAATGAAATGCGAGTTTCATTGTTTATTATATTCTGTCCAAATAAACAAGATAATCAGCATTATAATGGATGCCATCTATGTATTTATCGAAATTTTTATTAACATACCACGCATAAGGACTGATACCTTCATTCATTTTCTCTGCAAGTTCATCAGCTTTTCTTTGATGTTCATCAGCTTCATTTTGCATAGATATTTTTTGAGAATCCCATATAAGATTTGGAATTGTATCTACACACTTTCTATACATTTCAGACTCTTTTATATATTCTCTTATCACTTTTGTCATTTTGGAAATATTGTCTTTTAATATCGGCTCATTGCTAAGTTCATATGGATATAGGATTAAAACACTTTCGTCCATATATTCCATAGATATTAATTCATCTACACAAAACTTTGGTTCTTCTATCAAATAATCACCTCTAAGTATTTATTCTCTTATCTCAAATAACTTTTCTACTGCTTTTTCACCTGTAACTTTATCTGACTTCTGCAACACTTTACGTTCTTTCTGCCAAATACATTTAAAATCATCAGGCATATTATATTCACTTACTAACACTATATTATTCTCTGAAAGTTTACGAAGAAAATCGTAGAATTCGTCATAGTCGATTGACTGTTTAGAATACTGTTTCGTATTTTTATAGGGTGGATCAAAATAAAATACACAGTTTTTATAATCTGAGAAATTCTGATAATCACAGCACATAAATTCAATATCATTTAAATTCGGTGCTTGTTCCTTGAAATTATTTAATCTCTCATTATAAATGCTTCTGCCACCCTTTGAATCTCTACCATAGCCCCATCAAAGTATCTGCCACCATAGCTTGCCATATATCCAATCAATGCAATATATTCTGGTGAATACTTATGAGTTTCAAGTTTTCTATTTTCTCTGACCTCTGCGTAATGCTCAAATGTACATAATTCAGGTGCAATAGATAAGCTGTTGTCTGTCTGAGCATATTTCAACAAAGCAATCAACTCTTCATTAATATCTGCTCCAATTCTCTTATCACATTTAATTTTATCAATAAGATTAGCTCCACCACACATAGGTTCTATGTAAGTTTTAATATTATTATCATCAATATACTTCTGAATAATTGGCACTAAAAATTTTGCCAACCTGTTTTTACTTCCTTGATATACCATTTAATTACTTGGAGTAAGGAATTCCTTCTTGTGTACACGAACCTCGTCTCCTTTCATTATTTTTATTTTTAATAAAATGCTTCCGACATTGAATCTCCAAGTCTTACAAGATTCTCTACTTCCTTATCAGACATAGAATTAATTTCTTCGGTCGAAAAAGTCTCTTTAATTGCAAAATATGAATTATACCAATTTTCATCACATCCCATACTGTTTCTCGCTGTGGTCAATACTGGTTTCTTAATATATTCTAATAATTTTTCTTTCTCAGTCATTACATGCTCCTTTCAATGTATTATTCTCTTAATAGATTTCTGTCCATTCACTAATTTCTACTTTATTATCAGGATAGCCAGATAAACTCCATTCATTGTCGTTATATACTACTTTCCACATAGCATTTTCTCCATGTGGATTACCTTTAATCTTGCCATAATATAATCCTGAACATGGTGGTAATTCTTCTTCTGTCTTTCTCCAAATTGGTTTCTCATATACTTTGTTAATGTCATCTACTGCTTTTGCTAAATCTGTCGCAATTGTATTGAAATATCCTTTTTGTAAATCAATCACTTTTTCTAAATATTCTTTAGTAATATTGTTCGTTTCAAGTATGTAAGTATGATTAATTTTAAAATCAATTCCAAGTCCAATCATTGCTCCAACACAAAGTCCTAATAATCCAAATAATACTGTTAAATAAATATCCATATCTTACCTCTCTTTTTTATCATCCAAAGGAAACTTCGGTTTACTGTGCTTACTTTTTATCTGTAATCTCAAATGGTACAATTGATTCAGGAATATAATTAACCTCATACTTGTACTTATTGACTTCAGCACCACCTAAATCTTCAATAACATACATCGTATCTTCATTTAGTCCAATAATATGTCTTTTATATGTACCATCTTCCATCTCTACAACAAGTGTTACCTGATCATCCGTTGCATCTTCTCTACTAAATGCACCAATCATTTCAAACTCTACCTTATCAGTACGAGTGTTGATTACTGCAAATCTTCTAAGAATATTAAAATTCTCAGCTTCCTGTTTCATATTGTATGTAACCTTACTTGATTCAGTCTCAAAAGCACATCCTGTTAATGATGTTGCTACCATTCCAACTGCTAAAATTGTTACTAAAATTTTCTTTTTCATATAATTTACTCCTTGCTATCTCAAAATCTTACTCAATTTCTTCACAATTTCTTCACAAAATCTATACAAATAAGTCTTTTTGAATGCTGTTCTTAAATCATCAACAGCTTGTCTATATTGCTGACGTAATTCGTTATCTATCATATTATTCTCCAAATATTCATTATTGTTATGCCCACTTACACCATATAAAGGGTTCGAACCTAGTACAGCCCCACTGACACATAAATCACCAACTAGTATTCACATTTATGCCGTTGTCAATCTGAATTGAACAGCCCTACAATAATGAATAATATCAATCAATATCCGCAATACTTTCTACAAAACAGTTATAATACATATACCTCTTGCCGTTGAAATCAAACTTAACATATCCACCTTCGTTTGTATCAATATCAATTTTTCCTTCATATGTTGCAAGTTCTTTACCATCTGCTGTATATACAGTAATTGTTCTCTGCATACCGCCATTTACATCACTCTTTATATCTGTTACAGCTCTGTCCCATGACGCACATCCAGTCATTCCAAAACACAATGTTAATCCTAATACAATTGCTAAAATTTTCTTCTTCATATGATTTATTCTCCTTTACCATATCCAGTTTCTTCGAGGAACTCATCAAATTCCTTTTTTGTCATATTATTTGGATAATACATATCCACCACCATATCAAACGGCTTCAAATAATTATCCAACACATCTTCAGCATCTTCTTTTGCTTCCTGCATTTTCATATTGATATAATCTTCTCTCGTCATATTCCATGCTGTAGGGCAATCCGTAACGGTCGAAAATCTACAATATAATCCATTTGGTTGTTTTGAGACAAATCCTGCCATATTATTCTCCTAACTGTTCTAAGAACTCATTACCACGATCACAAAATTCTCTAATCATAGACTTCATTAATCCCCATGAGATGCCAGAATGCAGATTATTCATAACATCAATTCCGTCTTGGATAGATTTTTCTTTAACAGTTTTAATAATATCTAAGCACTGACCAAGCTCCATTCCCCTATATAGATCGCCAAGTCGAATAGGAACGCGTTTATCCCACATCTCCCATTTATCTTTAGATAAAACCTTATGACCTTCTTCTATCCAATACTTTGATAATTCAGGAATTTTTCTTTTATGTTCTTCCTCTTCTTGAATTAATCTTTGACGACTCTCTTCTTGTTCTTTATTAAATTGCTCTAAAGTTTTTCCGGTGCAAAGCATATAAGCATCATCTAAAGACATATCAGATGTTAGTTTATTCTCATTGAATTTACCACAATATTTATTACTATCATTTGCTCTTTCATGTAATTCCTTTACGGCTCGTTCAATAGTCCAACCATGAACAAAATCAATCTCTCTATATTCCATGTTGCTTACCTCCTGTTGTTTTATTCTCCTTTAAACTTAATGTCATTACTTTTCATTGTACTTAATTAAGATATTATTCAAATCGTCTATAATGTCATCACATATTGCAATTTCCCCACGCAGATATCCTTTATCCCAAAATCCATACTCTGATAGTTCACTATCATCTGACATCTGAGAAAGCTGCTTCTCATACCTTAGTTTTCTTTTTTCATATTTTTCAATTAATCCCATTTAAACCTCCAAAGGAAATCCAATTTCTTATGCGCAGTTACCCAAAATATTAAGTACTTTTTCTTCGCAATCATCTTCGTTCATATCTGCTATCAAAGATACTTCTTTCATTAATTGTTTAAAATTTGCCATAATAAATTGATAATCTTTAACATCTAAATTTTCATTTATATCTTCTCTCAAGTTATTCTTATTAAGAATACTTCTATCAATATATACCTTTTTATTTAAACTATCTTTTAGCACAACAATATCCGACTCAACTAATTCTTCGTCTACATTAAGCGATTCAATTGTTATGGATTTTGTTACCATTAAATCACCAATGGAAAATACATTATGGTCAAATCCAAGTATCCTGCTAATCATATCAAATAACATCATTGCTCTGCTTTCCTGATTGGAGAGTTCCGTATTAGATAAATAACCTTTTACTAGGACATCTTCTTTTAATTCAGAAATATGTAAAACATTATCTGATTCCTTCATTGTTTTTAAGATTGAAGTTTCAACATCGTTCCTGCTAACAATAATTTTTAAATCATAATGTTTTGCTATATTCAACTTGTATTCATACTGTTCCACTTCATTAAAGGCTATAAAAAATACTGGTTCTTTTTCTTTTAAAATTGCTGAACCTCTCTGCTCAATCAAATCTTGTTCTTTAATTTCTGGAATTTCTACATATCCATCTCTACTTGAATAAGATCTTTCATGATATATACGTCCTCTCGCCTCGCTAGGTCTATTCTGCAATTCAGGGATTATTGTTACTTCTTGCACAAGCTGTTCATTTTGTGAGGCTGCTTCTTTTCTTAAAAACAATTCATATCCTTTGAAGCTATCAATATTTTTATCCTTTCTTCTTGCAATCGCTACCCCTTTTAAATATTTTATATCTTCCTCATTATTACTTTTAAAAGTCATAAATTTTATAAGATTTTTCACATTCTTTTTATTCACATAATATCCAATGCAAGATGAATAGTTATTTATATCTTCAATTCCTTTCGTTAACAAGGAGTTACAATATTCTTCTACATACAATTTAACCAAATCTCGAAACGCATTCAATTTTTCATCTTTTATAATATCTTTTCTATCAGGTGAAGTAAGATTTAATGTTTTATCACTTACATGTAAGTCTCCTTTTAAATATGGCAAGTTTTCTAATTTTGAGACTAACCTCCCCTTATAGAAAATATTAACATTATCTCCCCAACTATAGTTACCTGCAAGAGCAATCCATCCGCTACAATCATTATCTTCTATTGAAAATTGATATTCACTATCGTCTCCCTCAGTTAAATCTTTCTTTTCAACTAATTCTCCATTATAATAAATATCTAATTCATGAACATATTTACCAAGTATTTTTACTCTTTCTTCAATATTCCAACTATTCGCTGTTTCAAAATCAAAGTTGTTTAAAACAAGTTTAAAACCATCATAATAATCATTCAATTCTTCAACTTCAATTTCTGTGTTACTGGTTGCAATCATTTTTTCTACATCAAATGTAATATATGTGTTTCCAGAATGAACATTGATTAAATTACTGACTGTAATATTACTAAAGAACCCCATGCCAAAAGGATTTTCAGAACTTCTTACATTCTCATCCCAACCACTTTCTGCAATAGAAAATAATGCTTGTGGATTTGTTAAAATATTTCCGTTGTTCTCTATAATCACTTTATTTTCATATCTATCAATTGTAACTTTAACTTCTGTTGCTTTTGCTCTTTGGGCATTTTGCACATCTTCGTCAAGAAAGCAATATATGTCTTTAAACGTGCTTTGCCTTAATAATTTTAATTGATTGATAACGTTTACTTTTAATTCAACTGCCATTACTATCTCCTTTTCTCCCTATGAAATCTATGTTTCTTGGTAAAAATATTACTATATATAGTGTCTATATTTTCTATAAACACTATATATAGTATCTTGTTTACGCCTGATACACAAAACTTGGCATTGGCTGTAATTTAAACAGATTTTTCTCATGCATTGAATCAATCTTAGCCTTTACTTCCTCACTTGGTTCAATTCCATCTCTGATATATGCGTCTAATTCAGCATAAGTAAATCCAAGGTTATCTTCATCAGTCTTTCCGCAAAGACCATCAGTAGGTGTCTTATCAACTAATTCTGACGGAAGTCCCAACTCACGACCAATAGCTTTAACCTCTGTTACTGTAAGCTGAGATAACGGACTAAAATCACCAGCAGCGTCACCATATTTTGTGGCGTAACCTACCCAATCTTCGGAAAGATTACACGTATTTGCAACTCGACCATTTACTGTTTGTGATACTGCATAAAGCGTAGTCATACGAATACGAGCAGGAAGATTTGTTGTTGTCTGAATTGATAACTCTTCATCTAATGATGTTTTAATTTCATATTCAGCAACATTCACAATTGTTCCGACTGGAATAATAGTACGTGGAATGTCTAAAAAACTGCAAAGTTTACGACTATATTCAATGTCTCTTTGTCTTCCCTGTGGCATCATCACACCAAAAACTCTATCCTTGCCAAGAGCTTCTACACATAATGCAGCTACAACACTTGAATCTTTACCACCAGAAATTCCCACTACTGCCATACAATCTTTACCATTCTGTTCAAACCAATTTCTAATTCACTCTACGATTTCATTTTTTACTTTCTTAGCATCAAACATTTATATATTCTCCTTCCTACATTCGATTCATCACATCATAGAACCGAATTAAATACTCATATACATTTCTAGGAACTAATTCTTTTACCTTTTCAAATTCACCCTTTTCACATAAATTTCTAACCAAACTTGAAGAAGTATGATTTTCTGGTATCTGAATTTCTGTGAAGTGATCTTTATATTCCATAAGATTCGCTTCTCTTAAAGCAGTCTCAAGATTCTGACCTTCTCTTACACATGCTACAAAATTATATTCCTCAACAAACGGTTTCCAATTATACCAAGTTGTAAGTGTTTCAATATTATCCATTCCTAAACAAATATAGTATTCGTTGAAGATATAATCTTTTTCATTCATATCTCTTATCTGAGTAATAGTATTGTATGTCCTCTGTGGAAAGAAGCTGGTTGTTTCAACTTCGGATGCCCACATATCATTTTCATCACAATTTGGCATTGAATTAATCAGTGATACTCGACAATATCCAGGTATCAAAGTCTTTTTCTTTGCAACATATGTATCATGTGCAGGTATAAACAATATAGCATCAGCGTTAACCGCTTTTTTCGCAGTCAATGCCATATCAACATGGGCGTTGGTAATTGGATTAAAACTTCCTGGTATAAGCAAAATTTTATTCATGATTCATTCTCCAATTAATACATCTCTTTAGATAATCAACATAATCAGGGTTTTTGCACATACCTTTACCTTCTACATCAGACACTTTTGCAACATCCATGCCGTTACATTTAGTGGTTTTCATTACAATATTTAAAACAGGAACATCTGTGTCATTACTCAAATAAGTACCAATTCCAAATGCAACATTCACTCTATCATGGAAGTGTCTGAATAACTTATCAGCTCTTTCAAAATCAAGACTGTCACTAAACAGAAGTGTCTTTGTCTTAGGATTGATACCAAGTGACTCATAATGATTAATCATCTTTTCACCCCATTCAATTGGATCGCCACTATCATGTCTTACACCACTGAATAATGTTGCATATGTCAACTGAAAATCTTTCAAGAAACAATCAGTTGTAATTGTATCTGTGAGTGCAATACCATTTAACACACCATACTCTCTAACCCATGCATCAAGGGCATACCAGTTGGAATATGCGGGATTGTGCTTATGATTACCCTGACCAGAACACATAATCCATTCATGAGCCATAGTTCCAACAGGTGTAAGGTTATATTTCTTTGCAAGATATACATTAGATGTACCAACAAATTTAGATGGACTGTGTAATGTATCATTCAAATGTGAAAACTTCTCAACAGCTAATTCCTGTGCTTCAGCAGAAAGTCTTCTTCTAAGACCAAATTCAGAAAATGTACCAGCATACCAATGACCGCTTCTGAGATTTTCATACTTTTCATTTAATCTCTTTTTGAAACTATTAAGCAATTCCTCATAGTTATATGCCATTCTGAAATATACTTCGTTTACAATCGCAAGTGTAGGAATCTCATACATAGATGTATTAAGCCATGTACCAAATGTTTCGATAGAAAGACCGCAATCTGAATCTGTTGTAATCTCAAAATCTTCATATCTTGGCTGCCACAATCTCAGAAAATCAACATACGAACCTTTCATCCATTTGATATTATCAATATAAGTAAGTTCATCTTCTGTGAATCTCAGACTACAATATAATTTAATCTGTCTGCGAATCTCTTCTACCATTTCTGGTGTAAAATGAACATCCTTATTACGACACTTAAAACTCCAAGTGGTTTTATAATCACTAAACTGATGATAAATAGCCTGTCCCATTGATAATTTGTAGGCATCTGTCTCTAATAAACTTGTAATAATCTGTTCCATATTATTTTCCTTCTTTCTTGATTTGATTAAATATTGTTCTAATATCATATTCTCTGTTTTCGTACTCATAAAACAGATTAATATACTTATCAATAAAAGCTATGTCATTTGGATGCATTGCAATTGGCTTACTTTTCTTAGATTTCCACCATTTTAATTCCTTCTCAAAATTAAACGATTTACCATAATATGCTCTACCTGCTCCAAGATAATCACAAAGCATTTCTTTTTTATACTTCATTGGCATTTCAATAGGATTCTCACCATTATCAAAATTGTCCTGCCAATATTCGTAATGGTGCTTGTTTCTTCCTTTATGGTGCATCCAAGCTGCTGACCAACCATTCTCTTTCTTGCAAGCATCTATTGGACTTGAAGTACCTTGATAATACTTAACACTCTCCCAAAATTCTGTTGGAGAAAATTTAGATAAATCATGTACTAACCCTTGAAATGGAATTCCCACTTTACAGCAATAGTAGAGCACCCAATGTTTATGCGTACAGACTTTCTTAAAATGTCTAAAAGTATTAATGATATAATTCTTATACTTCATTATTCTCTCCAATCACTTCGATCTGACACATCTTCATAGTTGCTAATGCAGCCTTATGAGTATTAGGTGTGACACCTGCACAACAACTTGCGTCTACTGTAATATCAATTTCAGGATAATTTGCTCTAATAATAAGTGCATTTGAAACCACACAGATGTCGGTACATAATCCGCAAATCTCAACGCTTTCAAATCCAAAGTCCTTCCAGTTTAACCAACCGAATGTAGGCTTATCAATCAGAATATCGTTCTCAATATCAAAATCTAACTTATCGGAAATCTGCCAACCAATAGTATTCTTTACACAGTGAGTAACAGGAAGATGCTTACCTTCATATGTTTCTAAATAATTCTCAGGATGTGTGTCTCTTGTAAAAATTACCTGCTTACCAGCATCCTTATACTCCTTAATTTTCTTTGCTACATTTGATACGATCGCTTGTGCTTCCTTTGTACCAAGTGTTCCATCAATAAAATCATTCTGCATGTCTACAACAATTAATGTTTCTCTCATTTTGTTACCTCTTTTCTCTGTTCTTTCATTACCAAATGGCTAACGTTTACTGCTTCTCTCATAGCTTCTGCAAACTCATAAGCACAATCAGAAGTAAATCTTTCCTGCACTTTTGCAATATCATTTGTATCAACTTCACTATGAATCCTTGCGTCAATAATATATTTTCCGTCTTTACAATGAATGTCCACCATTTATTTGTCCTCCTTTATCAAAATACTTTTACGAATTTCTCATAGTTACCATCTCTGCCACTTGGAACAGCAAATACAACAGTATCGAAGCATTTATGAGTAGTAGTTAAATATTCTTTAAATATATTCGCTACTTCTGTTGCGTCCTGTCCAAATACTCCACAACCATAAGCTCCTAAAATAAGAGTGCTCACATTATTATCTTTTGCCATATCAAGAACAAACTTAATTCGACTTCTCAACACTTTAGCATTCTCTTCGTCTGACACATTCTGATATTTCTGTGCTGACGATTTGTTTGGTGCAGCACAAGTAATAACACTACACTCTACATGGCTATTCTTTCTAAAGAACCAAACACCAGGAGAAAATAATCCTCTGTTCAAATATAAAGCCTTATTCTTGTGTCGATTATTCCAATCATAAAACTCTAATACAAACTGACTCAACACATTGTATAAGAATGATTCGTGGCATAAGCACTCTTCCTGTGCCTTACTACCATTTAAAAACATTCCACCTGGATTTTTATATGAAGAAAAATTAAGAACTGCTGTACTTGGATTGCCGTATTTCATTACAGCACCTACGCTATCAATATTCTCTACAATAATCTTGGTATCTTTATCTTCGATATCCTCTTCAAAATCCCTATTAAATGAATCTGTATCATAAATTTTTGTTGCAGAAATAGCAGTCTGAATACAACGACCATATTTGTTTCGCATTTCTTTTGTGTGTTCACGAGCAATTGTCGCTCTTTGTTCTTTATTCTGCCAATATTCTTTTATATATGCCATTTACTTATCCTCCTCATCTTCACCCAAAATTTTCTTTCTTAATGAGTTCCAACCATCATCATAGCCATCACAATATTCATCCATATATTCATCATTATGTGTCTCATCTGGCAATTCTTTTAATGGACACCAATTTGGCTTATTACCATTTTTTATTACTTCTTCATAAATCATATCTCCGCATTTATCTAATTTACCTGTTGCAGCACAAAGATCACATTGCCCGTAGCTATCGAAGCATAATGGACATTTATCACAACTATTTGGTATATCTAACACTAAAATAGCTTTACTCATAAATTTAATCCTCGTTTCTTTGTTTTTGTATATATTTATTCTCTGAAAACCAACAAGAAATTCCGCTTTCTTTCGGTCTTGATTTTTATACAATATATAGTATTTGTTGCAATTATTTAATACCATATATTGTATATGCTATTTTATTTTCAACTACTTATTGTATTATTCTCCATTTTATTTTCTAACCACATATAAATAACTAAATCCACCAGCATTACCTACAGGCTGTGCTAATAAACACATTGCTACATGGTCTGAATCATATACCCTATTACCCTGACGAAATTGCTTTCCAAAATTTATTTCACCGATACCACCAACTAACTGAGGTTTATCACCACAAGCAGAACTTAATCTGCTTGTGGGTTTGTAAAATTTCCAGAGTTGATTCCTTCATATAATCTGTTTAATGCTATCTCAAATGCGCCAATCCCAGAGAAAAAACTACTTAATCTCAAATCATCAAAAAGATATGGCATAGCCTTATACAATTCAACCAATATGTAATATAAAACATCTACTACAATGGAATTCCCTGCTTGCTTGTACAACTGACTGTTGCTTACCATCTTCTCAGCAGCTTCAAAATTCTCATCTGAGAACCCCATAAGTCTAAAACACTCCTTCGGAGTCAATTTTCTGATTCTAATAGGTGATTCAATTCTACAAACCCCTGTCTCAGTTGCAGTAATTGTTGGACAAATCTGACCATTTTCCTGAACTCTACCTCTTCTTGTTTTAGACTCTGGATATGATAAATCAGCTACGCCACCCAGTTCACATTCGATATATCCTTTCTTAGTTGCCTGGCGAATTGCAATCTTATTACCCTCACCCTTATTTGTTGTAAGAGTCGGTGCTAATCCATTCTCGTCAAACACATTACCATTCATACCTTTTCCAGATGGATTTACATTTCCTAGCTGAACAATCTTTGGTTCATGACTACCACCTCCACAAGTATTTAATGTTGGACTACAACCATCTGTACTGTAGATTCTTCCTACTTGTGGATTCTTCCAATTTCCTTCACATTTGGAAATATTGCCGACCTGTTTCACTACATTATCATTTACAAGACGTGGATCTTTATAATCTCTTGCTGTTAAAGTAGGACAGAAATCATTATATTCTCTTGATTTTCCTTCTCTTTTAACCTGACAAGCATCGTATAATAAAGCGTCTTCGTTGTTGAGATTTGTTAAAAATCTCTGAACCTTATCTTCTGAGATATAAAATTTCTCATCAACATTCTCTTCAAGAACATCTTTTAATCTCATTCCATTATCAAATGGTTCAGGATATGTAAACTTTCCATTTTCCAATTCTTTCTTAATAAAAATCAGATACACACGCTCTCTATTCTGAGGAATACCATAATCTTTTGCATTAAGGACTTTCCAGTACACATTGTATCCATACTCATCCAACTCATCTGTAAACATCTTGAATGTATCTTTAAACTGCTTTCCTACAATGTTCTTTACATTCTCGTACATACCGAAATTCGGTTTGTTTGCTCTGATAACTCTCAAATACTCTACCAAAAGAGATGAACGAGTCTTCTCAATGTTGTTACTTCCGCAGCATGGACACTTATCTCTTTCTGACCAATGAACTGTCAGTGGATTATACTCATGTCCACAATCTTTACAAGTCCATACAGAACCTTTCTGCTTACCAGCGACCGAAAAATCCTGACAGGGCGATCCTCCGCAAATCATGTTAAATGGTTCAAGTTTTGTTTCATCAACCTTAGTAATATCACCAAGATTTTTACTTTCGTTCTCATTGTGAATAGCACAATAAGAACTTGTTGCATATTTATCAAACTCACAGAAGTTCACTAACTTCCAGTTCTTCTCGCAATAATTATTTTTTTCTTTATTCTCTGTCAAAATCCTTTAATCTACAGAGATTGCGCAATCATTTATCCTAGAATTTACTGTTAAATCCTTTCATTTTAATATTATTTTGTTGTAAAATCACTCGGAAATAGGCACGTCTGCCTAATCGAATGAAAAAAATATTTCTTGTTACTTTTACTTTTGGAAAATTTGGCTGATCAGCCGTGAATAGAATTACCTCTATATTAGATTATTCTCTACATACTTTCTAATAAAACTGTTTCCAGTTCGATAGAACCCAAATTGTTATTTGGTTTAATATAAGCAATTGATAAAACCGAACACTCATAACCAGGAGAATCAAATGCATCTGTAATATCCAACTTAAAAGAAATGTTCTTCTTAGTTAATTCTTGCTTTAACTCATCCACAACATCATAACAATTTTCTTCGTCTTCTCTGTAACGATGATAATACTCATGTTCTTCATCAAAATACTTGTCTAAAATTTCTTCTATAATATCCATTTATTTTACCTCACTTTATAATATTCTAACAATCTGTTCATACAAACAAATATCTTTATCATTGATTGCCTTATTTATATGCATATGACCAAACAGATGTCTCTTATATTCAGTTACAGCTTTTACTTCTTCCAAATAATTAGTCAATACGTCTGGCTCATACAACCCTTTGCCACCCATAAGATATAATTCTGATGTGGAAGGACTATGTGTAATAACATAATCAACTATATTGTTATTCTCTTTTAGTATTTCTAACCCATGCTGCATTTCTTCATCTGTCGGTAACTCCTCTTCCCACCAAGACAAATCTTTTATGCGATACATATACTTACCTTGCTTATCAAGTTCTTTGGCTTTCTCTCTCCAATCTTCATCGTTATAATCAAGAATACCATCCCGAATATCATGGCTTGATGCACCACCAAATGCAAAGAATTTCTTATCTTCTATAGTAAAAACCTCACCACGCATTAAGTGAAGTACATTGGATCTTATTTCATGAACCTTACCGCCACACCATTCTTTGATTGGATATGTTGCAAGTCTTTTATGATTCTCGTGATTGCCGTCAATAAATATGGTTGTAAATGGTTTCTGATTAAGCCAATCTAACCAATATTTTTCCTGCTTGCTTTCTCCATCTCTGTTCCATACAAGACCAAAATCACCAGGGATAATTACAATATTTTCATCTTTGTTTCCAGAAAAATCTTTCTGTTCATAAAAATTATCTTTACTTAATCTTACAGGGTTTCCATGTATATCACCTGTTACATATACCGCCATAATTCACCTCACTTATTCGTTATCATATCCAAAAATAACAGCTCGTCTTTCTTCAATGTAATATCATAATCTTTCCACTTTTCCATAAGCCCCCTTATATCAAATCCATGTTCTGCAATTACCGCATAGCCATGAGGAGTCTTATGGCAGTCATTGTGAATACCTAATAATCCCAAATCTGTTCTAAATTGACCAAGTAATTCTTTATCATCTACATCAAAATCAAACAACCATTTGCTCTCATCACGATTCTGAACCTGTTGTGCAACAGATGCTAATGTGCGATTTAACCGAGTCATACTTGGTTTATCTCTTAACAGACGGATAACAAGCTCTTCTCTGATTTTCTCTTCGTTTCTTGAATTAACCGACCTATACAACCTTGTCTGTTCACCAGGAACTCCTTCAGCTGCAAAACTCTTAAAATCTTCAATTACCTTGTCTTCATTCTCTCTATATTCAAGAATTGTTTCGGCTCGTTCTTTGAAATTTGGAACGTATTTATTATCCTTGTTACGAGAACGCATTAAATATACATATAAGTTTGACATTTTACCTCCTCAAATTTTCTAATGAATCGTGAATTTCACTTGCTAAACAAATATTCATCACACTTATATCCGTTCTGATTTAACCAGTCTGCAACTAAATGTCTGTGACAAAAATCCGTTGGTTTTTCGTAACAAATTAAACAAATATCACATTCACCAACATTAAAACCATAACATATCCTTGATAAATCCAGAATAACATCTGTTGCATTTAATTTACTTAACACTTGTTCGTTAAAACATTTAATGTAATATTCGTTGTCATGATTTTTCTTCCATTCCATAAAGAAATCATATTTTGGTGCAAATTTCTTATACTGCGATCCTGTATACCAATCAGGTGCTTTACCACAAATACTAATTGGAACAATATTATTTGGCAAGGATTTTAACTTTGCAAAGTAACTTGTATAAATCATTCTTTATTATCCTCCTATTCTTCACCAATATAGACTAATTTGTCTATATATTCTCTACCTTTACCCTTGAAAATAGGAATATCTGTATCAATAATCCAATGAGAACGCTCAATATTAATCACGATTTTCTTTCTATCTTCGCCAAACTCCATTTTCTCTACTGAATTATTTTCTGTGATGTTTTCTTCTATCTTAATACAGCAACTTCCACGCTTCTGATAAATAGGCAAATCATTCCAATTAATACCTTTCTGAGTCATCAACATATCCCGAATCTTATTACATGATTTCTTCTGTAATTTCTTATGTGAGAAATTAGCTTGACCTACCATCTGAACTGAGTTATTAGAAGCATCTAATTGTCTCCAATATAAGAGATTAGTTACTTCTTCCTTTGGAATATTAAAACAGCGACAATCAAACATTGCACCTTTTTTAATAGCTTTAGAATATGTTTCACACATTTCATATTCTGTTGTTCCCTTACCATACCAACCATTAGTTTCGTGTTCTGTCGCATAATACTGTTCAAGATTTTCAACATTATTTGCAAAGAATTTGTTAAAAGCCATCGTAGCCATACTTGCTGCAATACTGCATATCTTCTGTACCTCATAGTCAAACCATGCTGAAGATGTGAGTTTCTTGTAATCAACAAGGATCAATGTAATCTCATTTGACTGTGTGTAGCCAAGAACACAGCCTTGAATATTCTCGCATAAGTATTTCATTGTTTCCTGCATTGACTTAATTAACACTTCATCAAACGGCTTATGAAATCCTCTTGTGAATGTATGAAAAGCTTTCCCATTAATTCTCAGTGCCACAGGGCATCTTCTCATTAACTTTGTCTTTGGAATCTGCTCGTAGAATGTTTTCATTCTAACGCCTAAATCATTTCTAACTGGCATAGTATCCTCTCTTTCTATTAAAAAGGGCTGACCAACTGTTCGTCAGCCAGCCCATAAAAATTACTCTAATTCTGCAAGTGCCTTATCAAGATCTTCATCAGACATATTCTCAAGTGCAGCATCCTGTCTCTTAGCTTTGATTTCGAGTAATCTCTGTCTCATCTCAGCATTCTTCTTAGCGTCTTCTCTCTTCTTCTTTTCATCCAGCTTTACACCAACAATGTACTTAACAATTTCAATCTTATTAGAAATCTCTTCATCCTCCTTTGACTTAGTGTTCAGAAGACTCTCTTCCTCAGACTTCTTTGCTTCTGCATTGAGTGTTTTAAATACAGAATCCAGATTTGTGAGCGACAAATCCCACAAATCAATTACATTAATCATTCCTCTGAATGGGAACTGATAATTTGCTCTTGTTGCGTTGATAAATAATTCGTTGTTTGTCATAATAATCTCCTTTTCTAATTAAAACTTAATCTTCATTACACGCTCTGTTGCGCCCTTAACCTTAACTACTAAATCTGCTCTCTTTGTCATAGAAAAACCAATTCCTGAAAGCTGATCATCTGTATCTTCTACATGACACTTAGCACCTAATGCTTCAAATACTCTCTTGTGCTTTTCAAGGTCACTCTTTAAGAACTCATTGTAGTAACCGTTTGGCTCTTCGTTATTCACACAATCCTTCAGGAAGAAGAATAGATGTCTATGACCAATCCCATCCTGCTCGTCAAAATAATTTGGACTGTAACTAATTACTGATACAGGAACAAACTGATTTGTATTTACACCCCAAATCTCACGACTTGAAATAGATGAACTTCCAGACAGCTTTTCCTTAATTGAGAAGTTGCCATTCTCGTCAAGTGTAACTTCTGCCACCTGAACATTACCAGAAACAGGACTACTGTATTCAAACGCAAAAATCTCACCATTGAATTCAATTTCTGCCTTAAATCCTTTACTTCCTCTCGCTGCATACTGATTAACAAAAAACTTATAAACACCTGGCTTCATACGTGACATATCTGCCCATGTAATATTTTCCACAGAAGGTTTTCCTACCATCTGCTCCATAGGATGTGTAATATCAATATCTAACTGACCGCCACATCTTGACATACTAGGTTTTCTACAATTGCCAAAATAGATCTCGTTTCCATCAGGTTCTTTGCAATGTGCATCAAGGTCACTGTTATCATTTTGTCCTTCATTCCACATGATTGAAAATCTGAGTACACCATCGACATTACCGCCAGCAGCTTTTACATTCTGCTTCATATCAGAATCAGTAATGTTTCCTGAATAAGCCCAAGATAATCCATTATTCCATTTGAACATTGTCTTAGCATCTGGATTAACAGGTGCAATCATAGAAACAAAGTTCTTTTCATGTTTATTCTCTACAAAAGCTTCAATCTCCTTTGCAGTTGGAAGTACCTTATTAATGAAATCCTGTGCTGAAATCTCTTCAACTTTAGAGAATTTCTTAGGACTTACAGCAACATCCTTTTCCATCTGACCAAAAATATCATCTGCACCAACCATTCTTCTTGCAGCACTCTTATTTGAGAACAGTACATTATTTACAGTAATATCATTCAGATTAGCAAATCTTCTCTGTAATGAATCCATATATCCAAGTTCTGTAATGGTCTTCTTTGCATCCTCAAGCATCTTCTTTGTAAAAATAGCTTTTGGACGCTTATAATTTGCAGGTGCGACAATCTGTTCATACTTCTTAACGGCAGTATCTAAGTCCATATCCTCACTTACATTGATAAGAAGAGTACCAATAGAATGATTTCTAATTCTGCCAATAGCCATACCTGCTGTTACTGACTTCTCCCAAGCAAATAATTCCTTCTCTGAATCAGAACTAAGTTTGTCATATTCCTTCTTATATCTCTTGAACTTTGTGAGAACACCCTTCCATTCTTCACCCTTATAAAGAGTATTAGAATTGATAAGTTCAAGAATTGTATCAAGTGCTTCCATAGTAATTTCATCAAGAGAACGCTTAAATACATTTCTTGTGTCTCTGAACTGTCCCTTAACTTCCTCATTAGAACGACTTGTTCTATTCACGAACTTGCTTGGTAATTCTAAGAAGAAATGATCCCACTGATGAGACTTGCCATTAATTTCCTCAAAATTAAATTCTGTACCAATCTTAGGAAACTTAGTTGTGTAAATATCTGTTACTGTATGAGCCTTTACAAATGCGTCAAGTGCATCACATACTGGCTGATATGTTGTATCACCAAGATTCAGTTCCCAAATTGTATGAATCTGATTATCCTTGATAGTGACAGCAGAACCAATATTCTTAATAAACTGTCTACAACAACTACAATCATGCTCTCTACGCTCTCTGAAAATCTCATTTGTACCAACAGGGAAGCTATCAAGATATGTATTCCATAATTCATCCTTATCTACATTTACCTCAAATAAATGTGTTGCCTCTTTCTGCATTTCATCGAAGTGCTTCTGTAAAGCCTTCTTAAACATCATAAATCCATCCATGTTTTGTACCTCTTCTTTCTTATATTTATTTTTTGTTAATTGTTTCTACTGTTATATTCTCCGTTTATAATCCAAAGGAAACGAAGTTTTACTTCGATTTTTCTCTCTCGTACCAATCACATGTCATTTTTAATTTAAATCCTGGTATAAAATCTCTATAATCAGCACCAATCGCATTATAAACTAATGGCTTATTACATTTAGGACACATCAAAATAGGTCTAAATTCATTATCAATAACTGGAAAATAACTTTCTATCTCAAATCCACAACTACATTTTGATACATGCTTAAAGTATTCATATTTTAAAATACCATTTTCGATTATCGTTGATTCTGTTCTACTTATGCCATTTTTATAAGTCAAAGCATAAAATTCAATATCCTCATCATTATATGGTTTGTCATGCTTGTACAAATAATAATGAGTTAGCTCATGAGATAAAATATCCGCAATAATATAGATATTTTGTTGAATCAAATGTTTTGATACTTCTATATACGGATCGTCATCTGCAACAAACCATGCATGTGTTCTTTTTAGACGATTATTTAATTTAATTGGTATGTCTAAATCTTCTTCAAAATATATTTTATATAAATATTTACCAAAGATATTTAATTCTTTTTCATCCATAATTTACTCTTTTCTAAATCTTCCAAAGAAATCGAACTTTCTTACCAAAACAGTTCTTCAAATTCACAGAAATATTCTAGTGAATACCACTCTTCTTTATCTATATCATTTTTGATTTTTATACAATCTCCATCAAAACCAGTAACTAAATATTGTTTTCCATCTGTTAAATTAAACTGTTCCCCTCTATTATTCGAAGTAACTGGTTTCCCAATTTCAATATTGACTATATTTTTATGCATAACACAATTCATAATTTTCACCTCACAACCCAAAGAAAGAGAATTTTCTTTTCTATTATTCTCCTAAATATTTCTTATCTAATCCTGCACACAACATAATATTTTCAATCTGCTCTTTAGAATAATCATACTGTCCAGGATATTCATGTTTCGCTACTTCGTATGCCAATGATTCGATTACTTTCATTAGTTCTGATTTACAATCATCAAATCCTTCTTCGTATCCATAATCTCTACCATTTTCATACATTATAGTCTCATTACTATCTATCATATTTACCTCCACTTGAAACAAAACTTTTATCGCTTTCTATACCTCGTTTCAGTATAAGCCTCATATCCTTCTTCTACATCGTGCCAATGACTAAGCTGTTCATGCTCTTCGACCTTTTGTTCAATTTCTTCATCCGTTGCATCATCGTCAACATAAAATTCATAATTATAAGTTCCTAATGCTCTAACGCTAATATATCCTGATACTTTCTTCACTATTTCACCTCCAAATCACAATCCAAAGAAAACCACATTTCTTACTAAAACTCACCAGCTTTATCTTGGTTAATTTTCTTGATTTTCATATCTAATCTCTCCTTGAAATAGATTGACTAGCTGTGACACTAGCCAATCTCCAAAATTATCTAACATCTACAATAGATGAATTTGTACCCTGTACCTGCGGAAGTTCGCCATTCCACTGTTCATACTTGATCTTCTCAATCAATTCAGGAGTAAGAGATTCAGCAATCTTTCTATTTGCCTCTGCCTCTGCTTCAGCAGCGATTTTCTTCGCTTCTGCTTCACCTTCTGCAATAATTTTTGCCTGTTCTGCTTCAATCTGTGCTGTTTCTTTATCTTTTTCTGCTGTAATAAGAGCCACCTGTTTATCCTTTTCTGCCTGAACTTTTGCTGTCTGCGCTTCAATATTTGCCAATTCAAGTTCTTGCTGTGCAGTTACTTTCTTCTGAATAGCCGCTGCTGTTTCTTCATCAACCGAAATATCAGTAAAATTCACAGTATCAATAATAATTCCATAAGGTAAAAATTTTTCCTTTAAATATGTATCAAGCTCTGCGTTAATCTCTGTTCTCTTATCACCAAAAATATCAGTCACTGGATATCTAGCAGATACTTCCTGAGTCCAAGCAATAACTTTTGGCTTAATAAATGTATCCTTAATTGTTTCTCCAGATCTTCCCTTAAACTGAACAAAAGTATCAGATACTCTATCCGCATCAAATTTATAAGAAAATTCCAAATTTACTCTTACTGTCTTACCATCGGAAGTAGGAATACTAAAACTCTCATCTTTCTTAGAGTCTCCCTTATCATCGGAGGTCAAATAAGACTGTTCAATACCAATTGAATAAATAGTTACTTTCTTTGTAGGTTCTACAAAATGCCATCCCTGTGTAAGGACTTCACCATCTACACCACCAGACATGTTATATACAACACCAACATAACCAGCCGGCACTCTCTCCATACACATAAAACCAAGCACAATCGCCACTACCATAATAATTCCTAAAAATACTGCTCCAACTTTTCCTGTTTTCATTAATTTTTCTCCTTTTTATCATTTTTGTCTTTATTCATTTCTTCCATTGCGTCCTCTCCGATCCTGGAAATAAATTTCCCAAATGGAAAAAATACAAATGAAAGTAAGAACCATAAAATAATAGCTGCTAAAATAATTAAAATTATTAATACTGGATTCACAATCTCACCTCCTCAGTATCTCAGTATAAGTTTTATCTTTTATTGCTTATATAGAACAGAAAACATACTCACAAAGAATATGAGAATTACCAAATTTGGTTATGTATTTGATAGAATAATCATGATACTTTCTGATTTCTGTTATTAACATATTTTTATATAGCCATTTTCTGAACATATTTATCAAAACTATTTTTCATATATGTAAAATTTGTTTTCTGCGAAGGACTAAAATTTGTCTGATTCTTATATTTCTGAATCCACTTTTCAAATTCTTCGTCCTGCTCTTTCGTACAAGCATAAGCCATGATTGCGATTACAGCTCTTTCACACTGCTGATATACAGGCTCGTCCACCTTAACACAATCCTCAACCATATCCCTGTACAACTCAATATCCTCTTCTGTAGCGTCAGGATTTGCATTTTCCTGAACAAAAGAAAGAGTTGTTTCTTCTGGATTATCTTGCTCATTTTCTTCCGTATTGTTATTCTCTACTTCTGTATTATTTGTTTCTGTTGTGTCAATATGTAAAAATTCATTCATCAGTGTTTCAAGAATATGTAATTTGTCTGAAATAACACTCTTATCTTTTGTACTGCCATGCTCGTCCACTGTATCGAAATACTTCCCATCAATGTCTTTTTCTCTTAATCCATTAACAAAAGCATTTAGAAAATCAGTAAATTTACTATCCTCTAACCCAAGTTTCGTAAATCTATTAAAAAATGTCATCCAAACAAAAGTATCCTTGGTACTGAACAATTCCTTTGTTTCTTTTGTGATAATCTTTTCTAGTCTTTTTACATTGTTATCAAACACTTCAAACTCTTCATTTGTTGCATTCTCATTCAGATACTTAGCCATCTTCTTTCCGTTTTTGTTCCAATTATCAAAATGAAACATACACATAATAGATTCTGAAACTACACGTTCTAACACACCTTTATCTTTTTCAATCTCTTTAATAGTTGTGCAATCAAGAAAGAATCTATCTTGAATAATTTCTCTGATTTCATCTGCGAATTTTGGAATATGTATAAATAATTGTTCATTCGCATTCATTGCAGTATGTACATTATATCTTCTCAGATATTTAGCAGCTTGTTCAACATCACACTCATGGATTACAGTTTCAACCTGGTATTCATAGAATTTCTTTTGTAACTCTTTTGGAAACTGATTGAATGTTTTATTACGAATATCAAATTCAGCATTAACCCAAACATTTTTTCCATTTTCATCTTTTTTAATCTTTTTATATGAAATAATCGGATCTTCCACAGATGATTTAATCTTATAATTGCCTTTACATAACATTTTAAATGCTGCTGTTCTACTACCACCATCAACAATAAACTTTCGACCACATTCCTCTTCTGCAAGAATAATAGGAGGAATATAATCGTCTGTTAAGATTGTCACCATTAACCCATCAATAATCGGCTTCCATTTTGGATTTCGCTGAGTACATACATTATTACTAATATATCCTTCACTTTCATTTTCTAAATACTGATCCATCGTGTAAACTTGTCTTCTTGGTCTTGCCATTGTACATTCCTCCTATAATTTCCTACATTATTATTGATATGTTCCTGTATACTCTCATGCCATTCATACAATTATTAAATTCAGATTGTGACATATGTAAAATATCTTTTATATCTTCCTGTTTATAGCCATCCATAAATAAATGTGCTACTTCCAATTGTTCTGATGATAAATTATGTAAATATTGTTTCATTTTTTTACTTATGTCTGGTTTAAAAAATTCATCTTCCAAAGTAGTAGATGATGAAATTCTCTCCATTGTCGCCACACAATCAAGTGTAGGCGCATCAAGTGAAACATCTGGAATAAAAATTTTATTTCCATTCTCATCTTCTTTCGTATTACTACGACACTGGCGATTCTTATCTCTGATATATGTGGCATAAATTCTTCTACTTAAGATATTCCATAAAAACGTATTAAATGATGCCCCATTGGAATTATCTTTATCGTATTTCCTAACACATTTATATAGAAGAAACTGTGCTAAACTATAAATATCATCGTAGTCTTTCTTGCTAATTCCACCAATCCTGACAATAATTGGATTACAAAGCTTCTTCAATTTTTTCATATCATCACAACAATAATCTTCAATTATCGCAAGTTGTTCTTCACTAAGTTCTATCTTATTCACTTCATACACCTACCTTACATTATTTTCTTTTTCTGTTTAACTCTCTATGTAATACATCTCCAAAACTCAACTCGTTATCATTGATTTTTATACGCCGTATCTCTGAACAACATTTCGGACAACGACAGAATTTCTCATGCTTGTCCTTTGAGAACGACATAACTCCAATCATCGGAATATAACAATTTTTACACAACATTTTCATCCACCTCCACAACTCGGTATGTATATTTACGTTCAAACAATCCATCAATAGCCTTTTGTGTACGTTCTCTGCTGATTTTTGTATCATCAATTTCTTCTAAAATACTATGTATGATTAACATTTCATCTTTGAGTTGTCTTCTATTTCTTCTATTCTCTCTTATCTTTTTATATACAAGCCAAGCAGAATAAAGATCCTTCGGTGTTTCAAGTTCAATACTATGTAAAGCATCCATCAGAGCCGCATCAGAAGTGTGTAATTCATCTTCCAATTCAACATATCTTTCTCTTGCTTCTTTAAAAATATCCGAACATGCACCAAATTTTTCAACCCATTGCGTAATATTATCAGAAGGTTGATAATCTGTGTTTTCGATAATTTTCTTCGACTCTTCTTTTACAATTTTCTGAACAGGTGTTTCCATTTTAATATCAGGAATACACTCTATCCGAAAATTCAGATTTTTAAGAGTCTTTGGAAGCGACTTTAGAATATTCTTTGCTTTCTGTTCTGTAAATCTCCCCATATTTTTTTCTTTGCATGTTTCGGCTTTACCATTTTCACTTAGTCGGATATATACATTTTTATTATTCTTTATAACAAAATCCAACTATATCATCCCCTCTCTTTTATTTTTTAATGGATCATGTCTGACTCGAACAGACGACTTCTCGGTTATGAGCCGAGCGTTCTAACCAACTGAACTAATGATCCAGACCGACATATGGAAGGTATATATCAAATAACGAAACAAAAAGTATATGTCGGTTATGTAACTCGTTAGTGAGTTATTCTCTATAAGAACTTATGCAGCTTATAGACTGCACTTACAGAAAAATATCTGCGTTCTGAGGACTTACTGGGTAGAAAATCCCCATAACAGAGCATACTGGATTCGAACCAGTGAATACAGGAGTCAAATTCCTGTGCCTTACCACTTGGCGAATGCCCTATAATATTATTCTCCATATTCAATTGTGCAAATTAGGAATTTTAATTGCAGAAAACGCTTGAAACTTGACTTTCTTTCGAAATATATGTAAAATAAGTACAAGCGATATTTCGCTTCTGCAATGGCTTAATGCTGTTGTATGTATTTGGTTGATAGAGTCAAGTAGAAAGCTGTTGGCGCAGCGTTTGAATCGCTTGGCTCTATCTTTTTTGTTACTTACAAAAATTATAATATCCCAAACAAGCGTTCTTGTCAATACATTTTTAGAACATCTGTTCGAAAAGTGTTCGATTTTTTGTTCGATTTTTTTATCATATCATATTTCGAGCCCTATAATCAGGACTCTATCTGGGGAAACTTAATATTGTGCACCATAAATTCCTGTACTCCATCCAATGAAAGCAATCCAAAGAAATCATTATCTTGATAGTCAACTGTATCTGCTTTGTTGATTATTCTTTTCCCCTCATCAATAGTAATTTGCTTTGGTCGTGTATGAATAAAAGTTACTCCGTTAAAAGAATCAATCCATATCATACCAGGTGCTTCATCAATCATTTTTTTTGCCTCTTCTTTATCTACAAACATTATGCAAGTACCTCCTCCCAATTAATGTTTTCCCCAAAAAAGAATGTATTGTAACAAATTTTATTAATCATGTTTTTTTCTTTTTGATTTGTTACCATTCCCAATTTCTCTTCTACTTCATCCTTTGATATTGTGATTGGTTGCTCTCCTAATATCATAGAATATAAAGACAATCCATTTATATTATTAGCTTTAATACAACCATGAACAGGCATGTTCTCTTTCTTAATTTTACTCGTCAAAGGCATTACCGTTATAATAGTTCCATGCTTAGTTCCAACAGGATTACTTACAACTACATATGGACGTTCCTTTGTTTGAACTGAACCCGATCCTTCATATTTTATATTCGCTTTAATAATATCGTATCTCCGTATATCCATATGTACGTCCTCCTTTCTTATTTTGTATGTATGGATTACCTTTGATACTTTGTATTATACTTTGTATATCTTAATTAGTCAAGATATATCTTAATTTTTTAAGATATAATAATACACAAATTATCAATTTATATCTTGTCTATTTTGTATATATCTTATATAATCAAGGTATATCTTAATTATTTAAAACATAGAAGGGTGAACAATGGAAATAACTAGCACTAAACAAATTCTTCTTAAGCTTAAGACCATAATGCTCGAAAAAGACATAAAGAAAAAAGAACTTGCCGAAAAATTAAATATCTCGCAAGCTGCATTAACGTCACGATTTAAGCAAGAAAATATTTCAATCAATAATTTACTCGAATTATGTGATGCGTTAAATATCTGTTTAGATATTAATTTCTCTGATAAGGACAAAATCACATAAGTATTGTCCTATTTTTTTACTTTATTACATTGGTAACTCTACATTTTATTCACTAACATTTGCCAGCTCAACATTAATTTTAAACTTTGGAGTACAATTTTTCTGATAAATTGCACTCGTTGAAAAATATTCACTCTCGGCAAAATCTCGAAGTCTTGCTCTCTCGCTTAGTCCACCGTCTACCGGCAAATATCCAACTTGTTTCATAATGAATTTAATCATCCATCCTATACTCCGTCTATTTGGAGCATTGTGATTGGGAGCATTATGATTCAAAGGAAACCCTTTACAATTTGCAAACTTCTCTTCGAGATCTTTCACGACTCCCGTAAGCGCGGGTAATCCCAAATCCGACACCACTATCATCTTATTGATGGAATCTGCTGAGGATAAAAAATCCACAATTGTCACAATATCGTTATTCGTAATGTCAAGGCTTGTTGTTTCTAAATATTTTTTTCCTATTTCGTTCATTTCCATTTCCTCCGTCAATAATATTCATTAACTTATGGAAGTATTGTACATTAGTTTTATTATATTGTCAAGAGGCTTTATAAAATTCTCAGCTCATTTGCCATATCAATTGCCTTCTGATACTTATCTACATCATCAGTAAGCATACGAATGATTTTTCCAAAATCATCAGACTTTAATGAGATAACTGGCATATTCTTAACAATCTCATCTCCTTTTCCTGCCAATACATTATGAATAAACTCACCATGATCATCAATGAGCTGTCTATTTTTCTCTTCTGTTAATCCGATATAATTCATAGTAGTCTGTAAATCTGAATGATTGAATAATTTCTGTAATGACAACAAACAATCTGGATCAAATGGATGTGTTTTGTGTATCCAATAACCGAAACTTTTTCTTAAACTATGACTCGAAACAGCATATGTGATTCCAGATGCTTCAACTGCTTTTTTCAATTTCTTTCTATAATCATCCGTTTGCCATTTAACTACATCGTTGTATTCTACTTCATAATATAAATAATCTCCTAATGAAGAATACTGTTTCTGTTTATGAAAATCATTAAAAATCTTCTCTTTTCTTTTGTCTGATAAGTCTTTTCCTAATGCTACACACCAACTTTCAATATTATTTTCACTATAAACATTTAACCTTCTTCTATTAATCCATTCTGTTTTTGCAGCAAATGAGAAAATATATTCCTCGTAATGTTCCATCGGATTTATTTTAATGTAAGACAAATACTTATCAACGGCTTCAAATACCATATTAGATACCGGAATATTAGTAACCTTCCCTGTTTTTTGTTCTTCAATCGTGTTAATTTCACTTTTCCTATTTCCGTTTTCATAATACAGATCCGACCATTTCATCATCACAGTATCGCCGATTCGCCTACCAAGTAGCAGCTCTAGCATTGTAATCAGATAACCATCACACTCATTATTGTTTTCAAACCACTCTACGACATTTTTAATATCTGACATATTCCAAAATGGATATACCTCTGTTTTTCCTTTTTTCTTACTTGCGTAATTTCTACTCTGTGCCATATTAGTCAACCACCTTTCTTATATACATATTCTCTGTTTTCCATTTAGGTAACAATTCATTATTTCCATCGTAATATATAGACTTCATTTCTCTTGCTCGTTTCATTCGTTCGGAAAAATCATCACACCATCTAACTTCAAGATTTTTTGTTTTCATTTGTAATCCTACGCATAAGCAAGTTAAATTCTTAATATGATTCTTCTCTTTTGTGTTTGGTCTTGAAATACCTACACCAACTTTGTTTTCTTGTAAACAGCGAAGACATATGAATCTTGAATTATGTTTCGGATTTCCATTTCTTTTATACAAATTATCACCTCATTTCTGCAATAAAAAAGAACAAGTATTCCCTGTTCTTAATAATAATCATAATATTTAATTTTAAAGCAATTTTTCTTTTGGTTTATAATCCAACCAAACTTCCAAACAAATTCATTGCTTCCTCTCTCGTATATCTTTCCTTGTTGTATATTACTGTTGTATCAAACTTATATTCTTTTAATTTATTTCTATCTAATTTGAATACACCATATGCAATCATATCATTTATTTCGCTTACTCTAACAAATGATTCTTGTGATGTGTTTTCTGACATATTAAAATCTGAAGGATATACTCTTTCCATAATTAAATTACACCTTCCATTTGAAACAATTCTTTCATTGCTATTCTTTTACATAATCCTTTAAAAATTTTGCTCCAAATTTCAATTTATTAATTTCAAGTTGCTGTTCTTCAAGACGAATTTCAATTTATTAATTTCAAGTTGCTGTTCTTCAAGACGAATTTCAATTTATTAATTTCAAGTTGCTGTTCTTCAAGACGATTTGCTACATCATGGCACATAGCCGACCAATTATTTTCAAAAGTATCTACTTTATCATTTTTATGTTTTTCTTCCAAACGTCTTAATTCTTTAATCATTTCTTCAGTTCTCATTATTATCAGTCTCCTTATCATAATTATGTTTTTCTATCGCTCTTTGTAAGTTATACGCATTTACAGTAATTCCATCATTAAATGTATAATTTGCTCTTAATTCAATTTCTTGTTCCATATTACACTCACCTCCCATTATATTACTCTCTATTTGCAATAGGAAGAAATCGTCATTTCAGCACTTATAATATTTTATATTTTAATTCATATTTTCCGTCATTTGACAAACCTATAGCTTCATCTAATATGTCTGTATTGATGTCATGTATTCTCAACGCTATTTCCGTCTCACGCAATTCTGATTCTGTAAGACATTTTGCAGCAGCAATCTTTTCCATAATCTCTTTTGACCATTCATACATTTTATATCATCTCCTCCAATCTTCAGAGTAAATCATTCTTTCATTGACTTATTACAACAACTGTTCCAACTAATTCCTCTACTTCTTCAAGTTTTGATGCATAAGCATATAAGCATTTAACATCAAACATATCTGATAAGTTTGTATAAATTACAATCATATTCAATGGCAGACTATCATTTTTATTTACCTTTTCTTTTACATCATCTACTACAAAATCGCAGAATTCTATAACACTACATTCATCATCATTAATATGATAACAATTCTCAAATGGCAACATCGTATTATAATATGAATAAATTTCAGCTCCATTGTATTTCTGAATTGCATTTGCAATCTCTGATTTACCAGATTTTCCTGTAATCTTAATCATTTTTATTTTTACCTCATTTCAAAAGACATGAAAGTCGAATTTCCAACTATTTTTTATATAACATTCCATTTGTAATTCGTTCTTTTATTCCATCTTTCCATTCTACAACATATCCTATACCAATGTCACTAATAATAACGCCTGTTTTTTGTCTAAAAACATCTGTAACTATATCTCCCTTTTTTAAAGAAGACCACTCTTTATAATTTTCCATTTATATTACCTCATTTAAAAGTAAGAAGAAAGTTAAATTTCTTTGCCTCTATGTTCTATGAACCATCTATTTGCTATTGTATGAGTCAATTCAATTTGAAGCATTAATACAGTATTTACTCCGAAATCTTTTTCATAGTCTTTTTTAATTTCCCCCAATTCGTTATCATCTGGAAAACCAGATATTTTTTCTGCTTCAAGAAATTGTCCGTATAATACAGATAATTCTTCATCCGATTTTGTTTCAAATATATTCACATGCATAATGATTATTCTCCCTTCTTAACTTGAAACTTAGATTTCTTAATAAAACTGTGACTGAATTGTTATTTTTAATATATTATCTACAATGTTCCAACTCTTAACTGTGGAATAGCCATAGGAAGAAATTGCTTCCTGTATATAATTATATGTACTAAAATCATAACCATCATAAATCCTAATAAGATTGTCTCCATTAAAATTTTCAAGAAAATCTTTTATTTCCATATACTATTATTCTCCTTCCACCACATGAAAACTTGGTTTCTTGTTACTCTATATCCCGACAATATTCATACTTTCCATTTTCAAAATCAATAACAAAAGTAGCCGTAATGTCGTTACCATAATCTAATTCATCAAGCGTTGTTCCATCACCACTACGAAGTTCATCAACATCATATCCTTTACTTTCAAAATAATTATTGATTTCTCTATCAAGCATAGCTGCTTGCGAAGTCAGTTGTGCTAATTTATGCATTTTTCTTTGTATATCTTTAGATATTCTCATAATTTCTCTACTCCAATCTTCCAATGAATCTATTATTTACTTAGAATATGTATTCTATTTTTCCATTTTACACAATATCATTCAACAACTCAATTACTTCGTCGAGTTTCTCACTCGCTTCTTCCATATCATCAATTGCATCTTCAGAACACATTCCTCTATAGCTACTCTGTAATCCTTCTGGCATATTATCAAATGCGTCCTGTTCTTCACTTAATATAGAAGATAACTCACTTGATATCTGTTTTAGTTCAGATTATACACTTTGAAGTTTTGCTTTTAACATATTTATCTTTTCTCTTCTATTCTTATTCATTTTGCTACTCCAATCTAAAAACAATCAACACCCCATACTTTATTTAATACTTTCGGATCATTTGGTATTTCGCCACATGTTTTTGTCGGGATATTTAACTTATTATACTCATCCTCACTGATTTCAATCCCGTAATCACCAGGAGCAGATTTATTAAAATCATCTCTATAGTGTGGCGATTTCTCTTTATAATAAAATTTATAATAACGCCCATTTGCTCTGTTGTTGTCATATCCCTCACATAATGTAGCGATTACTTTTCCTGTGCTAATTTCTGTTGTTACATTTCTTCGAAATCGTGGATCGTACTTATTATAAGCAAGATATCCATGACTTAAGCTCCATTGTTTATTTTTTTCATCATTAGCTGACATTCGTTTTGCTTCATCATCAAAATTATCCCGGTAAACCTTGCCAGAATTTACACCTATTGTAAGATCATATCGATTCCCATATTTGTCTTCTTGTGTCCATCTATATGTTTCTTCTCCATTGACATAATACTTACCTGTTCTACCTATACAAGTTACATTTCCATTTGAATCTAAGGCTGTCGTATTTCTTTTCGTTTTTGCATCATCAACTGCACGTCCAACTGCTGCTGCACCTTTTAATCCTAACAATGCTAACATTTCTACTAACATATTCATCAACCACCTTCCTATTTATTATACTTATCTGCCTTATTGTCAACATAATCTTTAAAGTCGTAACGGTTTTTTCCATCGCCAAATTTCTGATTATTTTGATTTTCTCCGCTAAACACACCTGACAATGCTAAATAAATTAACATTGCTAATATAAATATAATTCGCTCTGTCATAACAACTACCTCCGTTTTCTTTTTATTATATCATAATCTAGTACTAGATTTTTGTTTAATTTCTCTCTTAATTAATTCATCAATATCATCACGCAATTTTTTAAGATTGTCTAACATTTTGCCTTTTGCAATTTCGAATGTTGCTTCTCTATAAAAGGTATCAAAAAATCCTGATGCATCTGTATCATCAATAGCACAACAACAACTATTTCGTCCAGATCCTTTTCTATCTTCATCTTCCCAAAATATCAAGTTAATCATGATAATACCTCACTTCTGTTATAATTTCCGATTCATTGTATTTTTATTTCTGTAGGAACTAATTCATAAATTTTTAATTCGTCAACATTAATTCTATATCCGTTCTTTCTATCGATAATCTGTCCAATAATATTATTATTTTCAAATACAATTTCATTTTTTCTATTCTTTATTTCTTCTAACAAATTTTCAACATTTTTATAATTGGGTAAAACTGTTGCAGTGTTTAAATCACATTCGTAATGTATTTTTTCAATTTCATTCCATGTTTTACATGTTTCCCATAACATCATTGTTCTTAATTTAATTTTAAGAAAATTCCATTCATTTAATCCTATTACATACATTAATGTCAACCTCGCTTTCACAGAAAATCATCGTTTCAAGTCTTATTTCCACCCAATATCTCTTGGTGTAACTTTAATATAGCAATTAGCTGACTTTGATTTTCCAATATTTACACCAATAAGAATATCTGTGCTTCTTAGTTCCATTTCTGTGCTAGAAATTTTACAAAATTTTGTAATATACCAAGGAAGCTTATTTTTAATCCATGTCATTCTCATTGATGCATTATTCTCAAGTTTTTCGTACAAAGAATACATTTCATTTTTCTGTGTGACATATTTTTGTTTATCGTCAATAATTTCTCTCATGCATTCATTCTTCATTGCGACATACATATTTCTAATACCATCTGATAATGATGTAAGTTGTTCTTGGATATTCAGCAGAAGTATGGACATATGCTCTTCTCACAAAACATATTCTTGACTGCTGCAATGTAAACTTTTGAGATATTCTTTTGCAATCAGATAATTCTCTTTCGTTTCCAAATTTAATATATATAGCTTGTTTCCGTATCTAAACCAATTTCGTTAGTTAATGCATATGTTGGAATAGGTTTACAGATTTTATTAAACAGTGTTTTACATTCATCTACAATTTCAAAACCATCATGCAGATATTCAAATGTATAAGATAACCAATCTGATACTGCCTCTTCATCCACTCCGTCTTTATCAATGAATCTCTTGGGGATATTTATTTCACTTGGAAGATCTACTTCACATCCATCTGTTTCCCATTTAATATTGGTTGCTTTATACATAACAACTCCCTCACTTTCTACTATTATTCATAATATTCCCTTTCCTAGTAAATCCTCATTTCATTAGAAACATATTTCTGCGTTTTCGTTTACCCAATAAACTTCATATCCTTCTGCCTTTAACTGTTCTGTTGCTACATCGAGACATCCATCTGTATCCCATTCGCCTTCATTTTCACTCTTATAATTACTGATTGCGTCTTTAATTCTATCTACAGTGCCAACTGTAATTTCATTTCCATATACTTTAGCCATAGATACAACATCTGTTCCACATCCATCCACATCTTCATCTACAAATTTAATATACTGTTCTCTCATAATATTCACCATTTCCTTTCTAAAATTAAGACTTGAAACTCTTGTTTACTTACCTAATTTTTTTCATATTTATAGTAACTTCCAAACCAGACCAACTCTGGATTCATAATCGTACCAACATTTTCTTTAACCTGACCACTATCTTTAAATCCTTTTTCAGTCATTTGCTTTGCATGTTCACTTCGTTCCTCTCTTGAGTCATAATGGTATTGTTCTATTTTTTCTGTATAAGAGGTATGCTCTCCATTTTCATATGAATGTTTCTTAATAATGCTTTCTTTGGTTATTCTCATATATCATCACTCCGTTTCTATATTAATTCATCGACTTCAACTACATCAGGATTATCACTAAACCATGAATCATTCTCTGCAATTTCCTTTAACTCAACAACATCTCTTTCTAAATCAAAACAATCATTATGTTTTAAATAAGCTGCTTTCACCTTTTCTCTTGCATCTTCATATGACTCTGCCTTTACAATTCCAACAGCCAATTCTTCAATCCTATAAGCATATAAATTTGTAATATCCAACATATTAAGCACTCCTTTCCGCACTACAGAAGAAATCATCTTCTGTGAAACTATATCCATCATAGTGTTCATAAATAAATTCATCACTAACATATTCATCAATGCTTGCAATCATTTCATAAGATGGCTCATTAATATTAACTCCCATCACTTCTGCAAAAGTGCCTTCATTTACAAGTTCTGAATAATACGCCTGTTTCAGTTCGTGCAACTGATCTCTATTTAATTCTCTTACTGTCATAATTTATCACTCCATTTCTTTGAATCCATTTCTTTTTAAATACTCTATGTAATCTTCAATATCTGATTTCTTTTTAACCTCAATATCTTCCTGATGATAATATCCATAAAAAGCATTTGTATATACCTTATATGTTTTATTTTCCATATAAACAATGAGATTATAATTATTTGCACAATCACCACGTTTCTTCCAATTCTTATCAAGCCAAAATAGATGTAATCTCATGTAACCAACCATCCTTTCTAATTCTCTTCGTCTATTACAATTCTAAATCCATACTTTTCAGCTTTCTTTTTATTAATAACAATTCTGTTTACAATTCCATCTGCACTATCAACACTTTCTACAGATACTATTGATTTTGAATTGCAAGTCATTCTATCATAAGCTCCAATTGACATTCCTGTATAAATTCCAGTATCATAATTCCACGCTTCAACTATTGAACCAGTTTTTAATTTCTTTTTCAACATAAAAATCACTCTCCAATCTTAAAATGAAATTGCTATTTCTTTACCTCAATAAAATCTTCACCAAGCTTCAGCCCAAATGCCCTATCTGCATCATAATGGTCAGTTACACCATATCCGTTGTAAATTTCTCCATCTTCATCAATACCAAAATCAAGTAAATCTTCAAACAGTTCTTCTGGTGTGTAATCAATAAATGTTTCATCTGCTGTATCAATTCCAGCATCAAGAATTTCTTTTCGTTTCGCTTTTAATTCGGCAATAAATATTTCACACTCTTTTCTACCTTTTTCTGTTAATATATATTCTTTTTCATCCATATCACTCAACCTCGCTTTCCTATAATACTTTAATCAAATTCGTACTAACCCATCGTTTTGCACCTTGTAACGAACCTGCCACATACAAATAATCATCTCCGCTTGCCTTATTTGTAATCCCATATGCACATTCTCCGATCTTGTCAATCCAAACAAACTGACCATCTTCAGTTAATTTGCAAGCCCATTGCGTAGGTTCTCCATTATCACAATCACATTCATGTACTATATTCCATTTCATATAACCCAACCTCACTTTCTAAAAATCTCCATACGCCAACAATTCTCCATAACTCATATCTGAATACGGTCGTTCAAAATAGAACCGTTGAGCTTCTGGATAACTTTCTCTTGCCTTTTCTATTTTTCTATCTTTCCATAACTCCATATAATCTTCATCGAGTTCATTGCCGACATTGAATGTTTCGACCTTGACTTCATCTCCACATTCATCAACCATAATTAAATCTAATTTCATTTCCATCACTCCAATCCATTTAGTTTATCAGTTTCCCTAACTCTACCATTTGTTCATGCTTAAAACCTATAACTGCAAGAGCTTGATTAATTCCTTCTGCATATCCTCTGTGATTCCATGCTTTAGTTTCTAAAATATGCCTTTCTGTTGTATCATAACTATTTCCAGCTTTATAAAATTCTTCATTTGCGGTTTCTGCATTTCTGATAGCTTCATCTAATAATTTTTCACATTTCATAGTTTCTAGCTTTGTCATTTTAATCACTCTCCAATCTCTTTAAGAAACAGTTCTTTCCTTTTGTTTTATGCTACTGTCTCAACGTTGTCATACAGTGTTTCGCTTACACCAAAATCAAGTGCGACTTCCTTAATAAGTTCATCACCCCATTTGTCATTGAAGAATCCCCAACAACTATCCCTCTCTTCCCAATCGTCATCCTCTGCATTATATTCTTCGGTAATAACTCCGTACACTTCGCCAGTTAAATACTGATCATATACATCAACTTCACCTTGCATATCTATGTATGCAATTTTCTTCCAGTTCCTTTTATTTGCATTACCACAAGTTTTCAATACAGTTTCTTTATCAGTGTAAATATATCCGACCTGACCAGAATCCCATCTGTCAACGAAACTTCCAGTGCTCATTGTAATTCCGCTATGGTCATACAGATAAAGCGGAAGATATACAATGTTTGCGTGTTTCTCTAACAAATACCATTTATCTTTCTGTGGCAAAGCTTCAATCATGTCATCAATCAACCAATCAAGCGACTCATATTCTTCAATGACGCCAAATTTTGCTTCCTTACTTGTACCAAGTGGAAACCAATAATATGTTCCCCATAACTGCCACATTTTTTCATGTCGGTTATATCTTAATTCAAGTCCATTTGATGTTTTCTTTGCCTTGATATAATTAATAATTGATTTATCCTCTACATTTTCTCTTACAAGATTATTCAAGAAATCTTCATTGTCGTTGTAGTCATTATCATTATAATCTCCCAGTCTATAATCTCTATGCCAACACATCATTTTGCCTATTTGACCATCCCAATCATACCGTGGATCAAGTGGTTCATCATCCTGTTCAATATGTAGCCTCATAAGCTTTCCATTATCTTTATCTTTATAGTATCTGTATTCTTTATCTGCCATATCAATCAACCTCGCTTTCTATGCTATCTTTTCCCATTCAATATGTGTATCTTTTCTATGTGCTTCCCTTGATACGACAAGAATTTCTCCCTTGTAATATCTAAACATAGTGTCATATAAATGTGGTCTTGCTAAAATTTTCTGCCTTATTTTTTCAATTTCTCTTCCACCATGTTCAGCTTCATATTTTTCTAATGCCCATTCTAAATCCTCATAAAAGTCTAATAATGCACATTCAACCGCTTTTCTGTGCCTGATTTCCTTAATTTCATTCATTCGCTTTTCAGCAGCCTCATAAGTCTCAAACACTTCATTTGGATATGCATCATTATGACTTCCATAACACTGTGTCCATGCAGGGTATTTTTTCACAAGTCTATATGTATTGTGATCAAATTCAGATTCAATAATTGGCTCTACATTTTCCATTTTTACAAAATAACCATTATCAAATAACCACTGAATATCTGAAGGATTTTTGATGTATCTGCCTTTCATTGCAGCATTGATTTTCTCTTTCTTTTCCAGATCCTGTGTGACTGTATATAAATCTGTGCTATAAGTCCATCCTTTAGGAACTTTCTTAAATTCCGTTTCTGACTGGAAATCATCAAATGGAACTCCGTTTATTAATCTGATTTCTGGTGCTTTCAACCGTGATACTTTGTGAGTACACGTTGTTTTATACTCATATATTCCATATGATACATACATTCCAAACTGACTATCTTCAATGTAATAACAAACCTGATTCTGTTTCATTTCGCTTAACTCCTACAATAATTCGTTTACATGTTTCTTTAACCATGCATATGCCTTTACCATTGAATCAAATGGTTCAATTCCAATCCACATCAGAACACCATCTCCAACAACTGCTATTGTCTTTAAACAATACTCTTCTTTATTAATTTCCCATTTTCCATCGTATCGCTTTTCTACAACATATTTACTTATTCGTGGGGTAATTTTTCCAAAACAATTCCGTGTAATCATCTTTACATTCTCCTTTCTCTAAACCTTTCAATTCATCATCAGAATATTTTGCCCATTTCCCTGTATAAACACCATTCATTCTTTCTTCAAAAGTTCTCTTTCTCATTCCATACATTTCTGTTGCAACTTTATACATGTCATAAACAAGATCCTTTTCTGTATCAATAATCATAAAATCTTTTGGATTTTTCACATTGTCCAATACATACTGCATGAAATCTCTGAATGTAATTAGTCTGTTTGTTGTACACCATACAAGAATTTTGTTTTTGTCTTTGGTGTCTCTTGTTACAAATTTCATCAACTGCATTTCACATTCTCCTTCCTAATATAATAAGACAGACACATTTGTTTGTGTCTGCCTTATTATTCTCTGTATTAAACCTCAATTACTTCCCAAGTCCATTCATATTCTCCATCGTAAGATGAAAGATATGCTGAACCATCATCACTGATTGTAAAATCAATCGAGTCCTTATCTTCTTCATTTGCATTATTCATTTCTTCTTCATAAGTATTCTGTGCATCCTTTTCGAGAAACGCATAAGCATCATCCTCATTATCGAATGTATCATGGCTTGCAATTTCCTTTTCGTGAACCGCATAACAAATTACTACATATTTTTTCATATAAATCACCTTTTACCTTTCTTAAATTTCGCTGTAAATTACAATTTCCTTTGATTACATTTCTTCATTATTATATGTATAATTGAAATCTCCATATTTTAATTCAGAATTAATAGCGTCTCTTGTTTCCGTTTTCCAATCCTGCCTAAACAACTTCGCTTGCTCTTTTGGAGTATTTTCTTTATCAACTAGCTTAAATTCTCCATCAACATAATCGTATCTTGAAGTGATAGGTTTATATTCCATATTACCTTCTTCAATCTCCTTAGAAATTTTCATTTTTAACTTCAGTTGGGATGTACCAATGAATAAAAGTTCCATGCTGGAATACTCTTTCCATTCATTGCAGCTATGTAAATAATATATTTGTTTTGCCATATAGTCACGCTCCTATCTGCTCCATTGACCAACTTTATTTCCGTTTATGTCAATAATACTTCCGCTTGTTGCACCATCCTCAAGTTCTCTACAAATACCTTCAAGTAATCTTTTGCATTCTATAGCTTCATCAAATTCACTTGGTTCACCTGTAAATGGATCACAAAATGCTGCATTTCCAGTTTTAATTTCAATTTTCAACATAACATTTTACCTCCTTAATCAAAGCAATCTCTTAATATTGCCATTTCTGAATTCCATTCCTGTCCACAACAATATTCAACTCTTTCTCTTTCAAAACTGTAATAAAGTCTGTTTAAAATTCCACAAGATTCAACATAATTCATACTTGCGTTCATAATTCTCTGTCTACGTCTGCCTCTTGCTGTATTCGCAACATATTCTCTGAATAACTTGAATAATTCATATCTTGTATCATCATCAATATTTTTCCATCCATCAACTTTTGATACATATCTTCCATCTAACACATTCTTACAACTTAACTGTTCTGCGTCATTATATTTTTCAAACATACTAATCAACCCGCCTTTCCATGTATAACAAACTTGTCACAATCCCCTTCAATGCATACCAACACTGTTCTGCGTTCATATATCCAATCAGTGAACCAGTATCTTTCTTTATGTGGAATTGATTGTCACCTTCAATACTGATTACTACAGATATTTCCGTTTTGCTTACTGCATTAATAGCACTGATTTCTCTATCAATCTTTTCACACAGTTCTTTTTCGCTTTTGCTTAAATATCCTATAACTCCGTTATCCCATTTGATATTTAACATCTATATCATCTCCTTATCTCACATATGGAATATCTTTTCCATGCATATAATTTTCACCTCTAAAACAATCACCACAGTATTCCCAAATTCCATCATCTACCTTTTTAAATGTGGAATATGTTGTTCTGCCTTTTCCATTTTCATCAATTCTACTTGAACATGGTTCACCAATCTGTGAACAATCACTTCTCATACAAGCTGGTGGTAATAAATCCATAAAGTAATTAACCATGTCCTCTGTGAAATAATCGCCAATTTCATGTGCATCAAGTCCAAAATAGTGTTCTTTATCTACAACTTCCTTTCCTTTGTACATTTTCGGTTCGCTTAATGGAACACCATCATATTCGACTTCTTCAATCACTAAATCTTTATCGAACCAAGCATATGCTTCATAATGTTTTTTATAAACTTCTGCTGCTTTGCGTGTTGGGAATATCTGTGGATTACCTGCTGATAATCTGTATTCTCCGTTGTAATATACAACTTCATATCCCTTAAGTCCTTTTGTCCATCCTGGAATATCAGTTTCGATCACATATCCGTTATCAACTGACCATTCGGTTGCTTCATAATCATATTCATCTACAGGCTCACCAACTGTTTTATGCTTGTAACTTGCACACTCTTCTTTGCCTTTTTCTGTAAGTATAAAATGCTTTCCTTTATCTGCTTTGTACCAATTATTCCGTAATTTCATAATTCGTTTCCTCGCTTTCTTGTAATAAAATAGGCAGCTAGTAGATTATTCTCCTAACTGCCTTTGTGTTTATGCATTATGATATATTTCTAATGCATCCATATATTCTTTTTCGCTTATCCTGCCTTTTCTTGCTGTCGTTCCGTCTTCAAGTTCTGTACTTGAATAAAAATATCTTCCACAAGTCCAATAATTGAACTGTACTCTCATATCTTTCTCTTCATCATATGTCTCAATAATAAAACCGTTCTCTTTTGGTTTTGCCATATAATCGCCTACTTTCCATAATTTACACTCATAGGATGCCAACTCATATCAAATCCGAAATCATATTCAAGCATTTCTACAATTTCGTCCTCATTGAATGCAAGTGCTTTCATTTCTCTTATGATAATATTTTCAAAATCATCTTCGTCCTCAACTAACCCCATGAGATAATTGATAAGATATTTGAGTTTCTTACCATTCTTTCTGTAATCTGCTAACTGTTTCCGTGTATTTTCCGTTATCATTTCCATTCACTCCTTCCTAAGAAATCTTAGTTTCAAAGTCTATCTACATTACCGATAGCATCAACATAACATTCGTGAAATACAGTAGACTTATGATTGTTTTCATCGAATGTATCAATCCATGCACATAATACTCTATAATTACCTCTTCCTCTTTCAATCGTTTCCATGGCTTCTTCAAGACTTACGCATCCACTTGACATTGCAGAAAGCCAAGGCTTGCTATTTTCCGCATCTTGAATAATCAATGACACCCAATATAATTCCATATCAATCCCTCCAATCTTCTAAAGAAATGCGATTTAATATCCATTCATCAAACAATCCATAATGTCAAAGTGAGAAATCTGTTCACCCATAAAAAATCCACGATGATTTATTGATACAATGTGTTTTGCGTTTCTTCTAATCCATTCAATAGCCTGTTCTTCTGAATTGAATGTTTTTGTCTGTGTATTAAGAGTTGTAATATTGCTCTTGTCTTTTGCCCATGTAATATCTACTGTCATCTTTTTACCTACCTTTCTAATCTAAAGAAATGCGAATTTCTTTTACAACTTAACTACCTCACCTGTTTCCGTATTTACAAGACCTACATTCTTTACATACTTAATAATGCCTTTGTCAATAAGTTCTTTTCTTTTGTTTGACTTTTCTTTTATTTTTTCGTCTTCATACTCTGCATATCTAGCAGACTGTTCTCTTTTAAATTTCTTTTTCCATTTTTTATCTTCTTCTTCCCACTGCCTTTTTTTCTCTTTGTATTCTTCTGGTGAACAATTCATGATTTGGCACATCTGTTCTTCTACACGCTTTTCTCTGTTATTATAATATTCTCTTGCCTTTCTATCCATAGAAGCAACCACAGATTTCATACCGTGTGTAGGATTTACATGACCACCTGCAGCCGTATCATATCCAACATATCTTTGAACAAACATTGATTTATACATTGGATATTCACTACCACATTTATTACAATGTAAAGCATAAGCTGGCTTTCCGTTCATGTAAATTGGCATCATTGGTTTTGCTGTTTCTTTTGCACATTTTCTGCAAAACGCGCCTACTTTTGGTAACTCAGTTTCGTCATCTCTATAATCAAACCAATCTATTCCAATCCGCACAATGTCACACATTCTATCCCGAAATCCTAAATATTCAAAGTTTCTTTCCATATCTTTACCTCATCTTTCTAATCCAATGAAACACGTATTTCTAACTACCCTATTATCAGAATCGGCATTCCTTTTCGCTTTGCCGTTTCAATTTCATAATCTTTTGCTTCTGATATAATTATCTTGTCGGACTTCTTACTATAATATGCTCTGACAGCATTTTCCGATTCTGCATGTGCAATATTAGTTGACCAAATATCATTTCCACAGTAATAACTCACATTATAATATTTCATTTTCGTTTCCTCCAATCTTCCTTTGAAATGTTGCTTTCTAATCTTTCCATACCTTTACAACGTCTCTATACTTTTCCTTTCCATTCTCATCAATATAAGCTTCCAATTCTGTATATTGCATATCGGGAAACTTATCAATCTTTACACTGATTCCATCATACGATGGATGGAAAGAAACAATTTCATGATTAAATAAATCCTTTACACTATATAGATTATTTAACTCATTTTTATTTGTACCATCAATATCATAATATGCATTTGCATAAGCTAAGATATTATGAGAAATTCCATCAACATAGATTGTAAAACTCCAATGAGTATAATCATCATTTTTCTTTTCCATTAAATCATATAAATCTTTTATAACCATGGTTATTCCTCACTTCCTTAAATTTTCAAAATAACTTTATTTACCACACTTTTTATCATACTTCGAAATCCTTCACATTCAACATTTGTAGCATATTTATTTTCGTTTACATAAACCACAATATATTGATCACCATTAATAATTTCGCTTTCAACCGAAATCTTTTCATTTCTATATTCTCCAACGCTTCTTAATAAATTCCGTAATAATTTTATAGCTTTATCTAATTCCGTCATTTTGTCCTCCTAGTCTACTAACTCTTCAAATTTCCGATCACTGTCATACCACCAACAATGTTATGCTTTCTTACTTCCCTTCTCCATAACATTCTGTTAATTGATTTTGGAATACTAACAGTATCTCCATTTGCGTTTACAAATACCGTATGACTTCCACAACTCCGTGTGGGTTCATATCCATTTGCCTTCATAACAGGCAATACAATCCGTAAATCATTCGTCCATCTTTTACACATAATCATCAATCCTTTCCTTATTATAATGTTTGTTACCCGTATAGCCTGATAGCACAGCTTCTGTTTTCGCTTTACCGATGTTTCATATCGATCACTCACTTTCTATTATATTGTTCTCTGTTTATTTATTTCTGCCGAAAGAATGTCGTATAATTCAGCATTGCTTTTTACTGGAACAACTTTGCTTTCATAGAACACTGCTCCCTTACAGTTTTCTAACAATTTTGCTTCCACATCATTCCCAAAATTTGCATACAATCTTTTCATTACATCAAAGTTTCTGATTGTAAATACGTTCTTTTCTGAACCAGTCCAATCAAGATTCTTCATCAACTTGATAATACTTTCCATTAAATCTGCATTTTTGTTTGCCAATCTCAGAGCACTTGACGAAGCCTTCATTTTGCCTACTGGATTATCAATAATATGCTCATCTGCTGTAATCTGAATATTGTTTTCCTCGCAAATTTCTTTTAAAGCAATGTAATCGTGTTCTCCGTTTTCAATGGCTGCTCTATACATATCATTAACAGTCATATCTTTTCGTCCTGCCTTCTGTCCTAAGAAAATCCGTCTTGCTTCTTTCTCATCACAATCAAGAACTTCAACAATAATCATCAACTGTTTGCTTAACATAACATTTCTAAGAATTGCCGCTATCAATCTATGCGCACCATCAGCAACATAAAGCTTTCCATTTTTCACATATACTTTAATAGGATCATATTTGTTACTGTTGTAATTAGTGCCAATTTCTTCTGCCTTTGCAAAATCAGTATCTCTCTGCCATGTAGGAATATGTATAAATGTTGGGTTAATCTGAATATAAGTTTTCCCTGCGAACGCTGTAGGCTGTTCAAGTTTAGATTCAACCTCGTTTGTTTCCTGTTCTTCACTTTCTTTTCGGTATTCAAGAATAAAACTTTCTGTTTCTTTTGGCATTCTCAACCGTTTGTCACCCAACCGTTTTCTTGCGTTACATACCGTTTTACTCTCTCCATTTCTGAAGTTATAGTCAACGCTTTTAACTTCAATATCTCCCTTATTGATTTTTAAAATCATGCAAATTTTCTCTACACTTTCATCACTTGGTGTAACAATTCCTGCCTCATATTTTGCGATTGAGCTTGTAGATAATCCAATTCCTTTTGCTAACTCTGCCTGTGATACACCAGCCTTATTCCGTAACTCTCCTAATTTCTTTCCGTTAATTTTGCACATAATTTTTACCTATTTAACCTTTCTTTTACCTTATTTTTTGTACTAAAAAAGCGACCACATTATTTTGCAGTCGCTTTGCCATAAACCTTGAAGTTATTCTCAGGATATACACAATCAATATTAAATCCTTCTTCAAACCAACAATGATCTGAAAAATCCGGAATATTTACAATGATATGATCTTCATATGTTTCTTTTACAGTTCCCTTGTAAAATATTCCGTCTAACTTGCACCGTACTTTCTGACCTATTTTAAATAGATGTGTTAAATCACTCATAGTTTTATTCTCCTTTCCTATAACAATCCGCAAGCAGATAATAATTTCTGTGCGAATGGATGCTTGTTTTTATGTAACTGTTCTTCAAGTTTACGTTGCTGCTCTCTTGCATACCGATTTTCAAAATGTTTTGCAAGTGAATCTGCGTTTTCTGCTTCTGGTCTGTTGTCGATTACTTCGTAACCGTTTGATGCCACTATAATCATTTGCTTATACCTCCGTCCTCTAAATCAAAATCATTGCTGTAATGACACGAGCAATCTCCGTCCAATATACTGTGCGAATTATTCCAGTCGTTGCAGATTTTTTCTGCTTTTGCCTTCGACATGTAATCTGAAATTGACGTATGCCATTCTCCGTTTTCGTCACGGTATTCTTTTTTACAATACCAACCATTTAAGTTCTGCATATTTGTTCTCCCTATTAATAGAGTGCTGCCAACTGTCTAGCAATCATTGCACGACTAACACCTGTTGTTTTGATTCCCTTTGGTTTTCTTGTTACTTCTGTCCGTACCGACATGATCCGTGACGGTGATTTTGCCTTTGCTACTTCATAATCGCAATAGGCGTTGTGGATTGTTTTCTGTTTCTCTGACATGTTTTTTGTCCTCCTTATTTGTTTATGATGTATTCGTTTCCATCATTTAAAATGATAGAATAATAACTTTCGTTGTCTTCGATTGCAAAAATGTTTCGCAAGTCGATTTCGTTTTCTCTGTGTTCCTGTGTTGTGTCTGGCACATCCGCAAGAATATCTGCATAATTTGCATTTGCCTTGTCATCGAACTGATAAGATAAATCTTTCAGTTCTACAGTTAAATATCCGTCTTCGCCAATGTATTGTTCTGCGATGTCCTCTACTGGAATTGCGGTTTCCATTGGGATATAGTTATCTTTAGGCATTGATTTGCCTACTAAAAAAGCACCTGCTATTGCAAGTGCGGTAAGTGTTGTGTATGCCATTTTGCGTTTCATAGTGGTTTTCTCCTTATTTTTGGGTATAAAAATAGCACCCTTTGCGTTTGGGTGCTTTGTTTGTGTTATGGTTAAGCAAATTCAAATGTACCTTCTTTGGTACATTCTGATTTCCATTTCTCAAAGGTTTCCCTATTGAGAATCTGTCCTGCTGCTGTGCGTTCACCTATTTTCACGCATCCCCAGTCGGATGAGTTACGAGCAAGGGTGTATAGTGTATCTTCTGTGTAGACAGTTGTGAAGTTCTGATCCTGTATATATTTGCCTTTTATTGTCATGATGGTATCCTCCTATTTTTGCAATTCCTTTTTCTTTGCCATTAGTTCGGCTATTTGTGCATCAATATTGGCAATTTGTTCGTTTGCCTTGTTATATTCTGCGTCTGGAATCCATTCCATAATATCAGAAGGTTGGACTTTGAGATATTCGCAGATGCGGTTTAATGTATCTGTTTTAAAAACCTCATTTTTGCTAATTTTTGACACAATATTTGTACTAATTTTTGTGTCTTTGCATAACTTGGTTTTTGTTATTTTACGTTCGCTTAAAAGTGTGTCAAGTTTATAATATACTATCATAAGTATTTCACCTCCTTTTATATGTTCAAAGATAGCATATTATTTGACTTTTTTCAAGTGCTATCTTGATAATGCACACTATAAAAGAGCAGACTTTTTGCGTTGATCTGCTCTTCTAACTATGCATTATTCTTTAATTGTGTCAAGTTCCGTTACATTTACACCCAAAGCGGATAAAATGACTTTTAAATCTCTGTAACGTGTTTTCATTGATTTATATAATGTACTTTCTTTTTCTGCCATTTCCATCCATTCCTGTAAGCGTGAAAATTCTTCTACGCAAATTTTTATTGTTTCCTGATTGTTCATTTCTTCCATCCTTCCACCGCCTTCCTAGTTATAGTATAGCGGATTTATAGTGTGTTTACAAGTTACTTATTTTTCTTTTCAGGTGTTACATACTGATATTTATACGCATCTGTTTTGAGTGCGTTTTTATCTTTCATGAGCTGTGCTAATGCACGCATAAAGCTATTTTTGAATGTAGTTTTAGCCTTATATGATAAAGCATTGCCAGTCTTGAATAACTGCTTATTGCTACTATTTTTATAGCCGACTGCTACAATCATAAAGTTAATGAGCGTAGGTGTAGCCTCAATCTTCTGTGTAGAGAACCATTCTTTGATTGCAGATTTAAACTCTTCCTCTGATGTAGTATAGGCTTTATAGAGTTCATCCGTGACAAGTTCATAGCAAGACTTAATACGCTCGTCATAGTCTTTCTTAAACTCGTCATACTGCACATTGTACTTCTCAACGTCTGCTAAATACATAGCTTGAGCCTCAGCGTCATCCTTCTTGAGTTCTGCCCATTCCTGGCTAATCCGTAAGTTATTCTGAAGGATCAACTTTTTGTCTGCCATCTCATTGATTGCAACCCAAAATTTAGCCATAGTTGCGGTGAAGTCCTTGCTAGATGTCATAAACTGAGCCTTTACAGATGCTGTGTTGATAGTAGCTTTTTTTGTTGTGTTTTTCGCTGTACTCATAATAGTACCTCCTTAGATTTATATAGTCGTAGTGTAATTTTGTTACAATAGGCATATAGCCTTAATACTTGTGTGGGAATCGAACCCAATACATGCCCTTAATTCTTGCATGGTCACAAGTAATCCCTAATCCCGTGGATGGATTATCCATACAGACAACGCCTGTCCCTTGCTTTCAAAGGTTTACACGGTTTTGCTAATCTTAAAAGAACGGTATAAAATATTTAAAATCTTTCACAGTTCAGATAGTTTTTCGAGCATACTCTAAACTTGTCATATACTCCGCTGTGGCAGATTGTGGACTCATATTCCTATACACAGTTACCGTGCACTACTTTTTTGAGATGGGATGGAGAACCCATTCTATAACAAGCCTATGTACTATCATAGTTTAGTTATTTTAATTATTTATTTGTCAAGGTACAAGTTTTTGCTCAAGTTCACGGATGAACCTTTGCGATTGTATCAGTTCCCACGGATGAGAAAAGATAATATTTGTGTGGATTTTTTGCATGAAATATGCTAGAATATGTAATGCGTAAAGGTTAGTATTTTCATGCTATCCACTATGTAAGGGTGTAAGGTGTGCTAGACTTTGCACCCTATTTTGTCAAGTGATTATTTCCTCTTGACTTGATACAAGTATAACAAATAACTTGCTACTTGTCAATGGTCAATTTTTAATTTCTTAAAAATCTTTTATTCTCTTGACTTGGCTATATATTATCATGTCATTTGTCTAAAGTCAAGTATTATTTTTCAAAAAATAACGATAAAATTATATCCAAACATATGTTCGAATATGTTCTGCTCTAATAGTCCAGATCTGATTATATCGAACAAATGTTTTATTATTAAATAGACGGAAAAAAACAGAAATACCGCAGAAAAACGTACGTTCGGGGGTGGCAAAAACTAAAAAGATAGTTGTATTTTATCAGATTGTACATAGCAGATTCATCTATACACCAACTCAAAAAATTTACCTCCTCCTAATTATCAAAAATCCCATAAAAATAAGGCAAATCTGTCATTCAGACAAAATTTACCCCATATCGTACCCCATATCGCTCAAACCCACTAAAATTAAGCATTTCAGCCACTTTACAACCCAAAAATCAAACTTCCATCTCACCAAAATTCACTCATAATCTCAAAAACTTCCTTATTTATAAGCACTTTTACCGATAACCATTTTCCAAGTAAAAATTCCAAATCATATAATCCCAATATAGGGGCTACCATAAAACTACATACAAAATTATCAAGACAGTAATCGTACTGTCTTATTTTTATGCAAAAAACAAATCAAACAGAGAATATTTAACCAGAAACTTATAAATCAAAATAATATAATCACAAGAAAGGACGAAGAAATATGAATACACAAACAGCATTACAAGTAACAGATTTTAATTTTTATGGAGACAATCTTATTGCACTCAAAGACAATGCAACTGGTGAAATCTATACGGCAATTAATTCAGTATTAAGAGGAATTGGTTTTAAAGATGAACAGGTGAGATACCAACGCTCAAAATGGATAAAAGATAAGACTTTATCTAAAGGAGTGTTGAAGTTCAACATACCTACTAATGGTGGATATCAATTAACAGAGTGTATTTCTGTACACAAATTACCATTAGGATTTGCAAAAATTAATATTACAAAAAGATTAGAAAGAGATTATCCAAATATTACAGAAAAACTTGAATTATACCAAGATAAATGTGCAGATGTATTAGCTTCAGTATTTATAGACCGCAAAACTGTTTCAGATATGAATATGCAACCTATAACAGAAACATTAAACGCAATAACTAATACGCTCACTACTCTTACACAGACAATGACATCAATACAGCAAGAAATAAATACTATTAAGGAAACTCAATTGGCTCAACCAAAATTACCTAAAAAGAAATGGTCATATTGGTCAACCAAAATGTACCCAAAATATCAGCTCTTAACAGATTATTTTTATATCACACACAAAGAACTATATAAGAATCTATACAGAGAATTACAGAATACATATCCTGATATAGACCTTAATCAAGAAATAGATGACTACTGCTATGAGAATAAACTTGATTCTGCTTACACATTGGATGTAATAGAACATAATCTCACGCTACGTAAATTATTTGAATCTGTCGTAGACAATCTACTCAATAAATATAATTTGGCAGATACATACAATATCAATACTAGAATCAAAACTATATTTGATGAGGCATCATAGTATGTCTCATCTTCTAGCTTAAATCAACGTTTAGAGAAAAATAAGCCATTTTAATCTCATCACTAACAAATTATCACATGACATATAAAAATTAAAATTTGCCCTCAAAAACTTATTTTTAATCCCAAGATAGGGTATGAAAAACTATATGTATATGTCTAGTTTAAACTTCTATAAGGCATATTACATAAACAAGTTTTTATTTATAGAAGAGAGAATATTACATTGAACACAAATGTTATAAAGGAGGAAAATCATGACAAAAGGAGAAAGTCTTGAATTTCTAAATAGGTGTATAAAAAAGATAGAAAATACATCTGAGAAAGAAATTAATAGATTTAAAGAATTATATATAAAACATTGTATTCCATCTGATGAAAAAAGAGATTGAATCAACCAATAACAATCAAACAAAAAATTATGAAATTTGTATGTAGCGTTAGCGAAATACAAACGGAATAGTCTGTCTTATTAATAATGTTATATATCTTCTTTCAGTTCGGCAAAGTGGGTTTCATCCCCTACCAATTTCAAAAATAAAACAAACAGGTGGGGGTTCAGACCTACTTTACTGAACGCTCGCAAATTTCTCTTCTGCTTAATTTCAAATGGAGAATAAATAAATATCACCTATAAAGGAGGAATTTTTATTGCAACAGAAAACAGAATACTTTACTCGTTTTCCAAATAACTATATTCAAGGAAACATTAAAACTAAATATGGAGTTAGTCGTAAATTCTATATTACCTATATCCTTATTGATAAATATAGGTCTTACGAAGACTATAGTTGGATTACTCTTAGAAAAGTTTTAAATTTCTACGGATACAAGACGCACAAACGCAGACCGAAAGCTGTTCAAGAAATTCTTGATGTACTGGAATATATGATTAACAACAAAATGATTGAAGTTCAACAGGATCTTGACACGCTTGGGTATGATACTGGCATTGAAATTAAGATCATTCCTGAAAATTTTGATGCTATTGATAAGTTCTCAAAAATCACATCTTCTCAGCTTGATTTTATTATGATGAATGAATCTAGTATTAATAAAGAGAATATATTAATGGCTTTTCTTTATATTAATTCGTATATTTTCATTCGTCCCAAAAATAAAGATAATGAAGAAACTATGTATAACCCTGAAACTAAACCAGAAGCTTTTTGGCGAAGTATAGAATCTATGTCAAAAGAACTCTCTATGTCAAAAGATACCATTAATCAATGTATTCAATATCTCACATCTTCTATTGGCGACAAAGAACCACTTCTAATTAAAAAAGAAGTTGGTAGTGTTCAACCTAATCCAAAGAAACCACCACAAAATGTACCAAATATATATGTACTTAATAAAGAAGGATATGAGCAAGAAATCGAATGGGCTATTGCTAAGATGTTGGAAATCTATAATGTAGACTCATTTGGAGAAATCAAAAACGGCAATAAGTCGTAAATAAAACAGAGAATAAACATATGTAATCAATCAACGCAGCACTTAAAGGAGCTGATGCAATGAATAAAATATTAAAAATCAAAGGAGAACTATTAAAATATGAAAACAAAAACAAGTTACACACAGAACCATAACACATTTGCAGGTGAAATTGATATTGATGATTTTTCTACAGAAACACCAAACAAAAAGAGAATAAATAAATACATAGAGGCAGATAACCTCGAAAAAACAATTATTAAAAAGGAGCGACAGAAAAAGGAAATGAAAAATTATCAGTCAATGACACTTGAAGAACTTAGAGAAATGAAACTTGTAAGTAATACAAATGGTAGACCATCTTCTACTCTTACGGATGAAAAATGGCAGAAGGAGTTTAATATTAGGAAACTTTTTGTTAAACCTGTATCATGCATTACAAAATTAGGTCAGAATATGCAATATTCAAAAGAAACAGGATATTGGAATGAAGAAACAATGGGTACATATTATGGCACTACTAACTGGCAGGAATATTGCTCTTTTATTAATGATATGCTCAGAAACATTAGAGCTGGACAAGTTGATTATTGCTATTTTATTTATCAAATTATGGATTTACTTAAGTTTCATTATAATGATTTAAAAACAAAATATTGTGATGGATATTGGGAAGTTTGGTTAGAAAGATAAGCTTGTGCTAGGAGGAAAATATTATGTTAAAAAGAAATTATTTAGGGACTACTATTTCATTTGTGTTACCAGAAAACCAATATAAAGGATATGTTGTTGATTGTACTTATAAATTTATTAAGCATATGAACAAATATGCTGTAAATCTGTGGTTAAGACGTTCTGATATTAGCGACAGACTACCTATTGGAAGTCAAGGAATAAATACTCAGTATATTACAAGCGACAAAGAGAATATCCAGAATGATATTGGAAACATGATTGAGCAAGCTGCAAATAGTACATTTTTCGATGAATACATTGAGAGATTTGAATATTATGTGAAATGTTTTAATTATGGAAATACAATTTTTGAAGAAAAGTGTGTGAATTAATAATGAGATTATATAAACTTTTTAGAAAACATTATAAAACAGGATATACATACATGGTTAGGCTTAATGATATTGTGATCCAAGATGGATGGGATTACATTAAAACATGGAAAATGAATGAGAAAATGGCTTATTTTGAGAAGACTGGTCACTTTTCTTCTACTATTGTTATTGATAGAAATTTCGTATTACATGACGGTTTTACTTCTTACAGAATTGCAAAGTTAAAAGGTATGAAATACGTAGATGTATATTTTGCGGATTAAGAAGTAAATAGAAATTTCATTTGGAGAATATATAAGTGGAGGTAAGTTTTATATGAGTAATAATTTTGACAATGTTGAAGAAATGAAAGAATTGATTGTAGATGAACTTTCGGAATGTGAATTTGACAACAATTTTAGATGTGAAGAATGTTCTGAATTGGAGCAATGTTATGACAAAGCTTCTACAAAATCGTCTCACGAGTTTGCAGAGAGTTTAGATTATGGTGGCTATGATTCTGAAGATGAATTTTGGGAGAATTTAGGTTAAGGCGGTGATGATATACTGAATGAGTGAATATGGAATTAAAATAAAAAACATCAGTGCTGGTATGCTATATGATGTTAATCTTGGAACACGGGATTATTTTACATATACTGATGCTATGTTTAATAATAGCTTATTTAGTTTTTTCTTACAAAAGAATGGATTAAATATTTATAAAGGAAAATCTGGTAAAAAAAATGAAAGTACACAAGATATAATTTGTCTTGATTATGAATTTGGAAGTCGCTCTTATGATAATGAGCATACTCGATTAGAAAAGTTATTTAATGATACTGATGGCGATTCTAAGGAACGTATTAAACAGGCATTACAAAAAGTTGAAGATAGAAAAGACTTGTATAATGAAAAATCACGAGATGAGATTAGAGAATATTTTTACGAGAATGGTGTTGATGTTACATATAAACGTAAACGCAGAGACGGAACAATTAAAGAAGAAACAATTCATTATGAAATGCTTTTTCGTACAAGTGCCAAAGCTAAACTTGGACAAGTTATTTTCATAAATAGTAAATTATATGACATTGCATATGATTGGTTAACAATTGGACTTGGGAAAAAAATGAGTCATGACAATGCGAAAATCGTTGAAATGTCAGCTTATGCTCCACTTACCACATCTACAATTATTGGTACACTTCATATACCTGTTGAGGATATTCTAATTCTCAAAGATCAGGATTCCTTTTTTGAAACAATGACAAAAGTTGTTAAAGCAGAAGAATACGAAGTAGAAGTCAAAAAGGAAAATAAAGAAACTAACAAAAACGAAAAGGTAATTGAAAAACGTAAAAAATGTGTTGTATCCGAAGAAAAACGTCAAGTTAAAAATACAATTTGGGATGGCATGGCACTAATCGAAGCTGATTCTAATTATCTTCGTCTCCCATCTTATATTAACGGTATGGCATTACTCAGAAATCACCTTTTTAAATCATGTGCTTTTAAGAGTTATCTTCAAAAATTCTTTAAAGATTGGTGTGAGAAGAATGGATATGATTACAATACATACCAGGTTCAAGATATGTTTGGTAAATGGCATTATTTAAAAGATATTAAGATGATAACTACTGATAATGCGATTAAATGGAAGAAATTTCAAGACTTAATGGGTAATAATATTACTGAAGCATATGACTATTGGTGCGAAAGAATTCATTCTGATGGTGATATGTGGGGCATTGTAAAAACCGACCACCCAAGTAAATTAGGACAATATCAACAGTTGAGTTATCAGATGATTAATACTCTTCCATGTACGAAGGACGATGTAAAAGATATTGCTCAGATTAGCATTGATTATGTTGAATTACTTAAACGTGACAATGATGAATTTGAAAAGTTTCTTAGAAAGAATGCAAATGAAGTAAATCATTATGAGATGCTTGCTGATTTATATGCTCAAAATCATGAATTTGGAAATAGTAAATTCTTTAGATATGAAAAGAAAGAAATAATTAAGCAATACGTCTTTAGAATGAGAAAAGGAAAAATTATGGTCAATGGTGATAATCTGACTGTATGTGGCAACCCTTACGCACTTCTGCTCTATTCTGTTGGTGAGGATTTTGAAAAAGATCCAACACTTTCTCAAGAATCTAATTGTATTCAGTGTTATACTAAACGTTTTGATGATAATAAATATCTTGCAGCGTTTAGAAATCCACATAATTCTCCAAACAATATATGTTATTTGCATAATGTCTATTCCGAAGAAATGGATAAGTATTTTGCATTTAGCAAAAATATCATTGCAGTTAATTGTATTCATACAGATATTCAAAACAGGGCAAATGGGATGGATGAAGACTCAGATTTTATGCTTGTCACAAATCAATCAACAATGGTCAAATGTGCAGAAAGATGCTATAGAGATTTTTATACTATTGTAAATGCATTACAAGAGTCTGGTATTACCTACAATAATACAAAAAAAGATTATGCTGCTATGGATAACAAGTTTTCAAAGTCACGTATGGGAATCGGATATTCAAGTAATTTGGCTCAGTTGGCAATGACTTATTATTGGACGGAATTACAAAAAGATAATCCTGATGAGAAAAAACTTAAAGAACTCTATGACAATTTTATTATTCTTTCTGTTCTTGCACAGGTTATTATTGATGGATGCAAAAGAGAATATGAAATTGATGGCAACAAAGAAATTGATAGAATTAGCAAACTCTCTTGCATGAACATTAAAAGAATCGTTGGTTATACGGAATCAGGTAAGCCAAAGTATAAAAAGTACGATTTCCCTGAGTTTATGAAATATACCAGAGAAATTAAATACACCAAAGATGGTAAAGAACTACCGCAAGATGAAGTTGATGAATCGAAAAACAAACTTAAAAGTCGTATTAATAGAGAATTATTATGTCCTATGAACTGGCTTGAAGATTGGATTAATAAAATTCAGAACGCTTCTACTGTTAAAACAATCCCAACTGAATATTTTTTTGTTAAAATGGATGGATATGCAAATAATAGACAAATGACAAAAATTAGACAGATTGTTGAAGAATATGATTCTTATATTAAAGCTATTCAATGTAATTCTTGTTTAGATGATGAAATGTCTACTGAATTAATTATTGATAGATCAAAACTTGTTCTTGATGAATTAAGTAAGATAAAAGTAGGAAATATTGTTACTATAAATAGGTTGATTGAGACTTCTCTTGGAATTGAGCCAAAAGATAATGGTAGTATTTTTTATAATAAAAGTCAAAAATACACTAGAAAGATGTTGAATTGTTTGTATAAAATAAACAAAGATAAGTTCTTGATGAATTTTAATTAGTATTTTTTGCACAAATTTTACTTAGTAACTTTATAAATAATTCACAAAAAGCTAGTAAAATCAAGGCTTCCAGCGATTTTAACAATGGGTGTAATATGGAGGGAAGAAAGCGCAGAGTTACGTTAGTAAACTCCCACGCCATTGCCAATGCGTGTAATAAGTAAGGGCTTGCAAGTTTAAAAAGTATACTAGGGGCAGACGTATCATTATCTGCCCCGAATATAAAACAATGAAATCAGCTTTTCTTTGCTGATAAAACAGAGAATATATAATTGTCGAGAGACAATGATTTAACAATGTCCTAAACGGACACCATATAATACAAATTAAATTCAGAACAGTGATTTGGATCTCGTATCATGCTGAGGCTACAATAAATGCATGTGGTGTACGCAGCCATAAATGCGAACGTTAATGTTTGAGACGGAGAACTCAATGTGAAACTTCCCATCGCTTACTAATCATTGGCGGTTCTGAACAATTCTAAAGATCATTTCTAAGATTGGTACATATTCATATTGTACTCCTCTTCTTATATGTGTCGGTGACTGTGCTACAGTTCTTGTAGTATGGTTGCCGATTATTCTCTTTGAGTGTGTAGCTCAGTTTGGTAGAGCACTCGACTTTTAATCGAGTTGTCGATGGGTCCAAATCCCTCCACGCTCACTACTATTCTGCTGTATTGCAGAAAATAAATTAAAGGATGTGAATTATTATAATTAAGATTACAAAATCTGAAATGGAGTTTTTAACTTCTAATGGCGTTCCCTTCGGATATGAAGGAATTAGTCATACAATTGCAAGAGGTAGACGTACATATTATTTATGTGAATCAAGTCGTAATAAAAAATTGCATAATGATTATGAAAAATCTATTGGTACTAAGTAACCAAAATAACATGAAAGGTGGTGTACTACCATCGGGAAGAAAAAACATGAAGTAACTGTTGAAATTATAGGTGGTAATGCTGAAGGTGTTACTGGTAGTTGTACTCGAATAACAACTTCTGAACATTGCTATCTTTTTGAGTGTGGAATGATTCAAGGCAATCATACTGTTCTTGAAAATTACAGAGCCAATATGAAATATATTCAAAAAGTAAGACCACAAGAAGTCGAATTTATTATTGTTGGACATCTTCACGCAGATCATATAGCCATGATTCCAACATTATATGCTCGTGGAAAATGTAATGCAAAAATAATTGTACCTAAAGGTTCAACTTCGATTCTAAAAGAAATGTGGCTTGATTCTTCATATATTAATTGCAGAGATATTGAAGTCATAAATCTTAAAAATGAAAGAAATTATGAGCCATTTTATACTGAAGATATTGTATATAAAGCACTCGAATTTGTTCAAGAGATTGATTCTGATAAGATAGTAAATTTATCTGATGAACTTGCTATTAGATATACTGACGCAGGGCATATTCTTCTATCCAAACAATGTGAAGTATACATAAATGGAGATTCACACACTAGAAAAATTCTGTTTTCGAGTGATCTTGGTAATATTGCCACACAAGATACAAGAGTTTTTGTTGAAGATTTTAAACCTGTATCTTCAGCAAATATTGCAATAATGGAATGCACTTACTGTAGCAAAGACAGACAATGTACGAAAGAAACATATAAAAAAGATATAGAAAAAATCAAATCTGTTATAGAACAATATTGTGTTGACAACAATGCAAGAGTTCTTATTCCGTCATTTTCACTTGACAGAACTCCATATATCTTATGGATTTTATATTCCTTATTTGGAAAAGATGAAAATTTCAAAGTACCAATTTTAATTGATAGTCCATTAGCGAATAGATTGTTAGATTGTTACTCTTCTATTCTTGAAGGTGATAAAAAAGAATTATTCGATGAAATGATGTCATGGAAGAATATACAGAGAATTATCCAGCCTGAAAATAGTAAAGCTGCAATTGCTGATAAAGGTTCAAAAGTTATTCTTAGTAGTTCAGGAATGTTGACAGCAGGGAGATCAATTAAGTGGACTCAGAGTATTTTACCAAGAGAATCTGATTGTATCTTATTTATGGGATATTCTGGTGAAGATACTTTGGCATGGAAAATAAAACACGGTAAAGATAACAAAACAATCAATATTAATGGTAAACCTTTTAAGAATAAGGCGCAAATTTACGATTTGAAGTCATTTTCTAGCCATATGCAACGACAAGATATGATTAATTATTACAAATCTATAAATTGTGAAAAGATTTATTTAGTTCATGGTGATTCAAATAAAATTGAGTTTAAACATGATTTAGAAGATGCAATATCTGCTTGCCTTAAATCTACAAAAGTTGTTGCTGTTAATAGCGGTACAAAAATCTCATTATAGAGAAATATTATGAAATTGGAGGCTAATAGCCTATGAAAGATATTAAAACAAGTATGATGCTTTATCAGGGTGAGCAGTATGAAACAGACGACCTTGAAAACAGAAGACTCTTTATCAACGATGTTATTGATTCAGATGTTATTGATACTATTGTGTATCATATTTTACGCTATAATCGTGAAGATAAAGATATACCAGTTGAAAATAGAAAACCGATTTTATTGTATGTGAATACAAATGGAGGCTCAGTTCCCGATGGGTACGCATTAATTGATGCAATAATGACAAGTAAAACACCTGTCTATACAATAAATCAGGGATATTGTTATTCAATGGGATTCTTAATTTTTATTTCGGGTAAGAAACGTTTTGCTATGCCAAATTCAACTTTTCTCATGCATGATGGCTCAAGTTTTGCATGGGATTCTACTGCTAAAATGAAAGATCGTGTTGATTTCGAGGCAGGACAAGTTGAAGTGCATACAAAGAATTATATTATTGGACAGACAAAAATTGATGAGAAGCTTTATGATGAAAAATATCGTGTTGAATGGTATTTTTATCCAGAAGAAGCAAAGTCAGTTGGCGTTTGCGATTATATAGTTGGAAAAGATTGTACAATTGATGAAATTATTTAAGGAGGGCGCACTGCCCTCCTATTTTTATTGGAGAAAAAGGAGATTAAAAAATGGCAGCTAGTAAATTAAAGTTTACAAGAACAACTACAGACAAATTAACAGTAAAGGCAGGTACACTCTCAGAGGATTGTACTACTATTACATATACGGATGAGAATGATATGGAGCAAGAAGTAAAAGTAGCTGATCTGCTTACATCATTTAAGAATCAGGTAATTGATTTTACTGTTGCATTAAAGACAGATGAGGAGCTGGATGTTCCGTCTGATGAAGAGTAAGGAGTGTGATTATCATAACTTCTTATAAGCGATTTGAAAATGAAACAGATGAAGAACTTATTTATAGAGTATGTTCTGATAAAGATTTAATTGGCTCGTGGCAAGATGTGGCTGATATATTAAATGAGTTGCTTGGTAGTGAGTATACAGAATCAAAATTCCGCAAGCAGTTTCAGGCTTTCAATAAAATGTTAAGTGCTAATAGAAGTAAATTTACCGATTCTGATGAACAGATTAAGGAGATTGAAGTTCAAAAGCGTGAGTTGGAAAAAGAACGCAAAAAGCTTCAAAGCGAAAAGATTGAATATAACAAATGGTTGCGTGAAGAAGCTAGGGATGAATTAATTGCAGAGAAAATTTGTGAAGCAATTACTTCTCTTGATAAATATTCTTCTCCTGTGCGCATATCTCCATCATCTAACAAAAAATCATGGATATTGGCAATTTCAGATTGTCATTATGGTTGTGAATATGAAATTAAAGATTTTTATGGTGGTATTATAAACGCTTACTCTCCCGAAATCTTTGAGGAAAGAATGACTATTTTATTTAATAAAGTTGTAGATAAAATTGAGGATCTTGGCATAAAAGAGCTTTCTATCATTGAACTTGGAGATGGTATTGATGGTGTTCTTAGAATGTCTCAGTTAATGCGCCTTAGATATGGAGTTATTGAATCAAGTATTCGTTATGCTGATTATTTAGCGAATTGGTTGAATGAATTGAGTAAATATGTCTCGATTAAGTTTCAAATGGTTTATGACTCAAACCATAATCAACTTAGACTTTTAGATGGAAAGAAAAATACCTTTCCAGATGAAAATGTAAGTAAAATTATGATGGCTCTTATTAAAGAGCGATTAAAAGATAATGAAAATATTGTTATCTTAGAAAATCCTACAGGTATGACATATTCAATAATGTCTACATACTGTGTTGTTGGATTTCATGGTGAAAAGAAAAATCTTAAAAATAATCTTTTAGAAATGTCTCGTACTTATGGAGTTCATATAGATTACACAATTTCTGGACATATTCATCATGATAGTATGGCTGAAATCGGATTGGATTCTGCTGTATTATCTGTCGGTTCAGTAATTGGTATAGATCCATATAGTATGACATTAAATGCAGCATCAAATGCTTCTTGCTCAATGTTTGAATTTGAACAAGGACAAGGTAGAACGGCTGAATATGTATTTAAATTAAATTAAATAACAATTGTAGTCAACTGTTCGGCTCAGTTTGGAGTAATTGTGAAAGCAGATACTCACAGCGACAATCAATATATTATTTTTGGCTGACGAAGCCATCATCAGAGGGAGTGTACTCAAATGAGACGCTACCCTCTTTTATATTACAAAATAAAATTAAGGAAAATAAAGGAGAAATTAAAATTATGAACAAAACAGATTTAATCAAAAATGTAAGCACACAGATTGAAGGAGCTACACAGAAGGATGTTGCTGTTATTGTAGATACAGTACTTGAGACAATTGTTAATACAGTTGCTTCTGGTGAAAAGGTATCTCTTGCAGGATTTGGTAACTTTGAGGTTGCTGAGAGAGCTGCAAGAACAGGCAGAAACCCAAAAACAGGGGAGCCATTAGAGATTGCAGCTTCTAAGAGTCCAAAGTTCCATGCATTAACAGGTTTTAAGAACGCAGTTAAGAATGCTTAATCTGAAAGGTTGTGAATTGTTTGAAGAAAAATAAATACGAGGATATTCAGATGATTGACCTTGAGAATAAGGTTGAAGACATCACTAATATTTTTATCAATCGCTTATATCATACGGACAAAACTGTTGGTATTATTGTCAATAAGGAAATTGCCGAATATATTCTTGACGAACTCGTGAAAATTGACGAAACAAACATTAAAGAAGTTGACCTTGTTGATTATATGAATATAGACGAATATTTAGTATCGGTTGATGATAATTGTGTAATCACTGTTGTCCCTATCAAGGACTTTGGAGTTCTTGATAAAACAGATATTTTCTACATTGATATGGATGGTGATATTTCACAGGATATTATTAATTACTGTGTAAACGAGGATAAGGAAGTTATTCTGTTTGGGCAGGAAGATGATGAACGTAATGGCGATTGTGAAAACTGTAATTGTCATGATGTGGCTACTACTACTTCTTCTGCCTCTTACGAGGTTAATGGTAAAGAAGTAACAAAAGAAGAATATGATAAGGCTGTTGAGGATATCTCAGGTTTTCTTAGTTTTGTAAATAAAATCTGGGATATTATTTAAGTTGTTTGGAGTGTGTGGTGTATGCTACACACTCTTTTTGTATGGGTAGGTCGTATAGCGGCAATTACTCCCGACTGTAAATCGGGTGCTTCGGCTTCGTTGGTTCGAGTCCAACCCTGCCCACTAATTATATTAAATATTTATAATAGCGATTTAGTTGAGTAACTACTATCTCGCTATTTTGTTATGAAAGGAAGTGATTTAGTGGCACATGTAACAAGGGTAAAATATTTTACCAAGGATAAGGAGAAATTCATAAATCCTGATAACTTGAAGAAATACAAGAAATATCTCCAATCAAATATTATTAAAAATCAGGATGTTAAAGACACTACATATAAAAGATATGAAGGATTGTTTCGCCATTTTCTTATGTGGTTAGGTGAAAACTATGGTGATTTAGATTTATATTCAGATGAGTTTATGGAGAATGCCGTTGATATTATGGAGAACTATATTATGTTCTGTCAAGAAACACTTCTGAACCATAAAAAGATTATTAACATGAAAATTTCTGCTGTTAGTTCATTCTATATTTGGTCTATGAAGCGTGGCTTTGTTAAGTATCATCCTTTTGACGGTAAACTTGATAGAATGAAGAAAGCTAATGAGGAACATATTTTGAACTCTTACTTCCTTACAGAAGAACAAGTTCAAACAATTCGTAGAGAATTATCTGAAAATGATAAGTATTCAATTCAGGATCAAATTTTATTTGAGGTAAGTTTTGACTCAGCAAATAGAATCGGTGCGTTGTTAAGGTTGCAACTATCTAAACTTGATTTAGAGAATAACATGTTCGTAGATATAAGGGAGAAGGAAGGATACCGTACACAGGTGGTTTTTGGGGATGTTGCAAAAGAACTTATTCAAGAATGGCTTGAAATGCGAAAGAATGATTATGACCACTTGGAATGTGATTCATTATTGATTACAAAATACAATGGAGAATATAAACCTATGGGTGACAGTGCAATCAGAGATAGAATGAAGAAATATGGCGAAATTATTGGAATTTCTGATTATAGACCTCATTGCCAGCGTAAGACTAGGCTAAATCTTGTATATGAGGAAACTGGTGATTTAGCATTGGCAGCCGAGCTTGCCAATCATCGTTCGACTGAAACCACTAGGGAGTTCTATTGTAGGAAACAAACTAAAGCAGAGGTTATGAATAAAATCAATGCTCTAAGAAGCAAAAATTCTGATGTTACTGATGAAGAGACTAAATAGTCCTTCCGAAACCACTCAGATGTATGTAATTCATGAAGATACTGAGGATGCCGATGAAGCTTTCGTCTAACATCATTTTTCCCACTATCAAACAGAGAATATAAAAGTATCACATCTTGGCATTTGCTATTCATGTAGTATTGTAAGTCCTACTTCTTTCCTACCGACATCTAGGATTATCGGTGACTCTCAGCCTTAGAAATGAGAAGATGTTCGTGCCTCTCTACGTTAATGAGAACCCTTAAAATAAACGGTTACTCATATACATATCATGCATTTGACGTGTAAGACACACGAGTTAGGAATGAATAAAATGTGGAAGCATGAATTGAGTTGCTGATAAGCGACCATATTCTAAATAACTGGATGTGTACAGTCCAATATCAGCTAGTTAGTGCTTAATGCTGATATTATTGTAGCATAGTAGTTTTAAACATTTTTAGCTGATGACTAATATGGAGAGAACTTCATCACTTCTCCTACTATGCTTTAATATTGGCTCGTAGTTCAGTGGTAGAACGGCAGACTGTTAATCTGCATGTCGTAGGTTCAATCCCTACCGAGTCAGCTAGAGATACTTGACTTTATATTTTTCAAAGCACTCTGTAAAGGTTATGAAAAATACAACATTGGGGTATCGCCAAGTGGTAAGGCACAGGAATTTGACTCCTGTATTCGTAGGTTCGAATCTTACTACCTCAGTTAGATTAAAAGGAAAACGAAAAATAAAAGAAAGGAGCATTTCATGACTAAGAAATTAGATATTATAGAAAACCAAATTAAATTAGGTCAAGTTAAAACTATAACATCAAATGGTGGCACATTTATTGATTTTGTTCAGTTACTATTCTCTCCTACCACTAAGGCTCAGTTTGCCCCAAGTGATAATTTGAAGGAAATTATTTTTTCTGTAACGGATAATAACTTGGACTTGCCACAATTAGAATGTAATATGTCGAAAGATACTTTACGTGATCTTATTATAAGTTTGAAAACTATATACAATGAATTGGAGGACGAAAATAAATGAAATTAAATGTCAAGAAAATAATCGAAGATAATATTATTACTGTAGATATTTCAGTTGCCTCATTAGGTACATCTACAAGTACAGTTGATGAGGAAAAATCATTATTGGAAGATTTCCCAAGAAGTGTTCGCTTTTCTGATATAAATTTTAAAGCAAATGTAAAACTGGATGAAAATGGTGATCCAATTGTAACAGATGAAGAAGTCAATGATTCCACAATTGTTTCTGTTGAGTTAAAGAAAATTATCAATAAAGAATATCCTATAAACGATGAGATGAATATTGTTATGCCATTTGATGTTACAAAGATTGCTACTACTGAAACAAATACATTACTTGACACGGTAGAAAAAGTTGGCAAAGCGTATGCTACTGTATTTGCAACAAAAGTACAAGCTGAAATTGCAAAGAAACTTGCAGAAGTCAGAAGCTTAAATACTAAGTTTGAAGGTGAAACAGAAGTTATTCTGTAAAAAATAATGGGTGGTACTCTTCCACCCTAAATATGGGGCATTAGTCAAAAGGTAAGACAATGGATTTTCATTCCATGAGTATCGGTTCGAGTCCGTTATGCCCTATTTTTTATGCGGTAAGCCTGATGTGAAAGCTTATCTTTTGGATGCATACGAAATTTAGTGTGTAAGTTCAACACTTACTACCGCCCTATGCCCTTTGCGGTCTTCGGACTGGTACTGTTGTAACAATAGGATACGTCCTATGCAGTTTAGATGAAAGCTCGCCATTCGAGGATGGAATGAGAAAGGCAATATCATTTTGGAATTTTATCAAATATCAATTTTCTTAACTTGAGTTGATATTTATCATAATGAGATTCCCAATCAAATTCTTTTGTATTATCTAAGATATCTTGTTTGAGATTTTCGAGTTGCTGTTTATCTGTTTTATGCTTCATGATAATCGGTAATTCGTTAATCTCGTTCTCATAAAATAAAATGGTTGCAATAATACAATTCTTATTGGCAAACAACGCAACTAATTCTTGTTTTGTACCCAATACAATTTCAGCCATACCTACTACTCTATTCGTAGTCATAGCTTTACGAAGAAGTTCATATTCGATTTCTGACTCCATTTCAGGAATTAAATAATATGATTTATCTATGAGTAGGTCTGATATTTCCTTTGATTTACAGAAATATTTTATTGAAAGTGTTCTATCTTTGTTTGATGTAATTGATTCTATATCATATTGTTCCAAAATAACATACTTATCTTCTGCATATTTATATCCTTTTACAATATCTTCATTGTGGATTTCTTTATTACAAGATGGACAAAATTTGATATAACGCACTCTTTCTTTGGAGTCTTTGCAGAGTTGATTAAGTTCTATAGAACTATTGTGTGATGTTTTTAACATTTTTACGGGAATATATAAATCTTTGAATTGAATTGCAGTTTTATATGAAGCGTTCATGATAGTTTCTCCTTAGATACTTTTGGTTTAGTATATGGAGAAATTTGAAAAATATTATCTGGATATAGGACAATTTGGTAGTCCGCTAGTTTTGGGAACTAGACGTTGTAGGTTCGAGTCCTACTATCCAGACTACTGCTCTATACAGTTATAACCGGTTTGGCGACTGATTGGTAAAAGCTTTAAAGAAAGAGTCATTTCCTTTGGAGGTGGCTCTTTTGTTATGTAGTATTGGCAGAGTTGGTATTGCACCTGATTGCTAATCAGAGGTCATCGTTTATTCGGTGCATAGGTTCAAGTCCTATATACTACGCTCATGCCGTGTGTCCGATTGGTCGAGGGTGCTGTCTTGAAAACAGTCTGGATGTAAAAGTCTTTGGGGTTCGAATCCCTAACACGGCGTTCTAAATAAATTGCACTTTCATTGGAAATTTAATATTGGAAATTATGAGAAGTCATTTCGTATGAGGTGGCTTCTTTTTTATATTAAAAAAAAGGAGGTGGCTGTTAATTGGCTACGAAAAGTAGTGCAACCGAAACGAAATTAACGGCTGCACAATTAAAGAAAAAAGTTGAAACACAGGAAGAAAAAATCAAGACTCTTAAAGAAGGTGCTTGGTGTTATATGTGTGATACACATAAAGCAAGGGATAAATTTTATATGAGTACAGATCCTATGTGTAAAAGTGGTTTTACTCCTATTTGTAAGGACTGTGCTCGTAAAATAGCATTAAAAGTAGACAACAAGAATGTTGAGCATGAACCTGATAAAGAGTCTGTAAAGCTCGCATTGAAATATTTAAATAAGCCATACCTTGATAGAATATGGGATTCAAGTATGCAGGAAATGGAAAACCTTGCTTCTGGAAGAGTTAAATCTAATATTTGGGTTGCATATATCCGTCAGATCTCAATGGGGCAATATAATGGTATGACATATTTTGATTCTGATTTTTATAAAGTCAAAACAAATATATCAGAAGATAGTTCTGACAATTCTTCCGTAGAAAATAAAGATAATTCAGATGAAGAAATAATGTCAGCTTATGAACAGAATAAAAAAGATGCTATAAGGCTATTAGGCTATGATCCATTTTCAAAAGAATCAACTGCTGAACAGCCTTTTTTATATGCAACACTTATTGGTTATTTGGATGCCGCTGAAGAAGCAAATGATGATAGAATGCGACTCTCCTCTATTATTGAAATTGTAAAAGGATTTAATCACATAGAGAAAATGAATGATATTATCGCAAGGCTTATGAATGACTACACAAATATTGAAGCAAATATATCTACCATTAAAAATCTCGAAGATACAAAAAGTAAAATTACTGCTTCTGTATTGAAACTTGCAGCAGATAATGGAATTTCGTTGAAGCATAGTGTTAATTCGACTAAGGGCGAAAACACATGGACTGGAAAAGTCCGTAAAATGAAAGAAATGAATTTACGAGATGCAGAAGTAAATTTATATGATGCGGAATACTCTGCTGGTCTAAAGCAAGTTGCAGATATCAGTAATGCTTCTATCTTAAAGCAGATTATGTTAGACGAAAATGATTCAGCAGATATGATTATTCAACAGAGAGAACTTATTACAAAATATAAGAGAATTGCTGATGAGTATGAAGAAAAAGCCCGTATTTTACTAAGAGAAAACATTGACTTAAAAGCTCTCGTAAAAGAAAACGGAATCAATATTGAGGAGGATTAGTTATGGCGTTTGAGACTACTGAATCTGTAATATTGATACCCAAAAATTATGAAATTTATGTTAAACCAACTGAATTTCAAATATCTGAAAGGAAGTTGGAAGGATATAAAAAATTAGCGGAAATAAAGCAATTTGGGATTAAATACCCGACAAAATTTATGAAAGAATTTATAGGAGTTGAACTTCTTGATGCGCAAGAATATACTTTTATGAATTCATGGACAAAACCATTTGTGTTATGGTTGGAAAGTCGTGCCGCAGGAAAGACGACATTACTTGCTTTATTTACCATAATAAAGGGACTTCTGTTCAACAACTACAGAACGTACATTTGTTCAGGAACAGCAGACCAGTCCCAAGAAACTTTTAAAAAGATCGAAGATATTGCATTAAAAAATATTGAATCAATGACTGGTCTTACAGATGTTTTTAAAAATGAAGTTGAAATATCGCAAGCAAACTCAAATGGATTTATCCACAATCCAATGGGATTTACATATAGGCTGTATAATGGTAGCTTTGTAAAAACATTGAATAGTAATATCAATGCCAAAAGAGGTAAGAGATGTGAGTGCGTCTGTTTTGATGAGGGCGGCTGGCTTTCAGAAGAAGAATTTAATGTTATTGGTGCATTTACAACTCTTGATTCAAATTTCAAACTTGGTGGAAATATTGATATATCTTCTCTTCCAAAGGAATTTCCACACCAGCTCTTATATGCTTCTTCTGCTTCTTCTATTGACACAGCTTTTTATCAAAAGTATCGTGATTTTTCCAAGAAAATGATGTTAGGTGATCCAAAATATTTTGTAGCAGATATTAACTGTGATGTTGTTATTAATGCTACTTTTCATGGTAAACCTTATGTTCCACTTTTGAATAGAGAAACTGTTGAGACAGAATTAAGAAATAATCCTGAAAAAGCTCAACGTGAGTATTATAACAAATTCACTCAAGACGGGAATGCGAACCAGATTATTAAAAGAGCTTTAATTGTTAGAAATTCTTATACTCGTCCACCTGTATTATGTAATGATACAAATGAAAGAACATTTGTTTTAGCATATGATCCAGCACGTTCAACCGATAATTCAATTCTAGGTATAGGTGAATTACTTTATAACGAGGAAGATGGATATACAATGGATATTGTAAATGTTGTATCCTTTTCCGATTTAGGTCTTAGACGAAAGACACCCATGATGACTCAAGACCAGATAAAAGAAATTAGGAAAATACTTCTTGATTATAATGGTGAAGCTTTGGATTATGACAATATTGAAATTTTCTTAGCCGATGCTGGTTCTGGTGGAGGTGGAAACTCTTGGGTTCGAGACAGTTTAATTGAAGATTGGAAAGATAAAAAAGGTAATGTTCACCGTGGTTTATTGGATAAAGAATATAACAATGGTGATGTGTATGCTAAAAGATACCCTAATGCAGTTGAAAAACTGAAATTAATTGAACCATCAAAATATAAATCTGAAATGTTTGAGGCTTTAATAAAAATGGTTGAAGCAGACAAAATTCATTTCACAGAAAAATATGATAACAAAGGTTATCTCAATATCATGGAAGTTGATACCAAACTTATGAATGAATCGGAAGAAAAGATTCGTGCAGAATTAGACAAATTGGATTTGAGCATTGATGAATATGAAAATGAGCTGGAAGAAAGACTTTCATTGATTGAAGCTGCTAAAACGCAAGTATATAAATTAACACCTGATGAAGAAGTTGCATTAGTTCAGATTGATGCAATGAAAGAGGAAATTGTTAATATCTGTAGAAATAAGCGTGAAGGTGGTAAGGATTCGTTCAAACTTCCTGCGCATAAAGACGCTGATACAGGAGCTTCAGAAGCTACTATGCATGACGACCGTGCGTATGTCTTGGCTATGCTTGGATGGTATTTATCTGAAAAACGAATGGATCATATCAGAAACAAGAAACGTACAAACAACTTCGACATCACCAAAATGGTCGGTGTCTCAAAACGCCCTAAAAAATGGGGATTCTATAACTAAGGAAAGGAGGAAATCAGAAATATAAATGGCAACACAGAAAACAAATAATTCTGCAAAGAAATCAGTACAGACAGAACCATCGCCAACTCGTAAAAATGAGCTGACCACTTCTACTCAGAAATATGCACAGATGATTAACTTTCAGGAATTACAACGTATCTTACAGCAGAATATATCCAAAGGTACATCGAAGACATATACCCAATACACAAAAGAGAAACTTCAATCATACATAAAAAGTCCTCTTGCCAATATTGACAATCTTCGTGATATATCTGCTTTCTTATATCGTATCAGTCATAACTATAAAAAGATTATAGAATATTATGCTTACACTCCTATCTTTAGTTATAACGTATCTTACAATACTCCCGATTGGGCAAATCCCCCACAGAATGCATCTGAATATATTAAAGGGTATCAAGAACTTTGCACCAGATTAGATAAAATGGATCTGAAAGAAATGGGTTCACAAATGATTGCCACTTGTTTAAGAGATGGTATCTATTGTGGATTTTGTTACGATGATGGAGATTCGTTCTTTATACATCCACTTGATCCAAAATATTACAAAATCGGTTCTCGTGCAGAAAAAGATACATGGATTGTAAAATTCGATGCCTCTTATTTTGATTCTGGTAACAATAAGGATTTCTTATATGGTACTGGTAGTGAAACTGATTCAGAAGAAGGCTTATGGGATGATGTTTTTGTAGAAGGCTACGAAACATATAAATCAAAAGGTAATGACTATAAATGGTTTGAATTACCACCAGAGAAAACTATCTGTATTATATGTGGTGATGATCCAGTTGTACCACTGCCATACTTCTTACCCGTATTCGTATCACTCTTAGACTTGCTTGACTACGAAGCTCTTATTCGTTCTAAAACAGAACTTGAAAATTATGTTCTTCTCTTATCAAAAATCCCTATGAATGAAAACTCAGGCGAAGTAAATGACTTTGCCGTAGACCTTGAGATTGTACAGGCTACTCAAGCTGCGATTGATGAAGTGTTACCAAGTCTTGTTGGTTCGGCATGGACTCCATGTGAAGTCGAAAAGATTGAGTTTGGTAATAAAAATCAGGTTGATGATACTAATGTATATTCACAGGCAATCAAGAACTTATTCTCTTCTCTTGGTATATCAGAAATGATATTCAATGGTCAAAAATCTGGTTCTGTTGGTCTTAAACATTCTATTACAGTTGATATGACGCTTCCTATGGAATTATTAAAAAGAATTGAAGCAAACATCCAGAGATATGTCAAATTAAATATCACAGAGGATTTTGAATTTTATTTCCATTATGTATCTGTATTTGACCTTGATGAAAAGATGTCTCAAAGAAAAGATAAAGCTACGTTGGGTATAGATACAATGGATTATGCAACGTTGGATGGTTCTTCACCTTCAAGAGTTGTTAATAATGCTTTTATGATGAGGTCATTAGGATTAATGAATTACTTTACTCCTCTCTCATCTTCATATACGCAAAGTGGTACGAGTGATAATGAAGGTGGCGGTCAGACTAAGAATGAAGATGACCTTTCAGATGAGGGACTTGCTACCAGAGAGGGTGAAAAAGATGTTGGCACACAAGCTGGTAATTAAGGAGAAAAAAGGATGAAACAGAATTTTATAAAGACATCAGATTCTGAAACAGCTTCTAAGATGACAAATCTTGGCTTTCAGAAAATTGATGAACAAAATGGTATTTATACTTTTCTGAATACTGATAAATTGATGTTTTCAGATGATATAGATAAATCAAAGATTCAGTATAGTAATATGCTGAACATTTAGCCACTCTCCTATTTCGAGTGGTTTTATTTTTGCCTAAATTTTGAAGAAAGGAGAAGAAAATGGCTAAGAAAAGACTTCGTTATATAGAAGATTTGTATGATTTCTATTCAAATAAATACAAACGTTCTACGAAATTCAGTGCCGAAAAAACTGGTGAACCATTGGTTGTTCAAGTACATGGGCGTATAAATTTTGATGAGTCAAACAAGAACAAAGATGGGCTTCTTCCAGTTCATTTACAGTCATGCCATACAGATTTAAATGTAAACGGCTCTAATATTGAATCTTCTGTCATGGAAGCTGCTCTTCCATCTTTTAGCAATCGTCCTATTCTTGGGTACATTCACAAGGTAACAACCGATGAAAATCCAGAAGGTCAGTGGGAATTTTATTCTCATAATATGCATGAAGACGAGAATGGTGATGTGGTTTATGATGAATATCCTATTGGAATCATACCTGAAAGTTGTAATGCACAGTTAGTTTATGATGAAGAAAAAAAGAAAACTTATTGTGAAGTCGATGGATATATTTTTGAGGAATATTCTAAAGCTGCTGAAATTTTACAGCGTGAAGAAGAATGCTCTGTATCAGTCGAATTGTCAATCCGAGAACTCAGTTATGACGCAAAGCAGAAGTTCTTAAATATTGAAGATTTTTGGTTTTCTGGTGTGACAATTCTAGGAAAAACACCTCAAGGCAATGAAGTAAAGCCTGGAATGACTGGTTCAAATATTAAGTTGGCAGATTTCAGTTCTAAGAATAACAGTTTATTTGGAGATTATGAGTCAAAAATGGTTGAACTACAAGCACGAATTGAAAATTTAGAGACTGCTTGTTTCAATAAAGAACAGAATTCTTCTGTTCGCACATTATCAAAGGAAGGAGGAAATAAAGAAAGTATGACAAAATTTGAAGAGTTACTTGCTAAATACAATAAAACAGTTGAAGATGTAACCTTTGATTATTCAGAATTATCAGACGAAGAATTAGAGGCTAAATTTGCAGAAGTATTTGGTGAAGACAACAATACAGATGGTGACAATTCTGGTGATAATACAGCGAATGAACCTTCTAATGATAATGAAGGTGATGGAGAAAACACTACTGAGCCAGAAGGAACTACTGATGGAGATAATGAGGGCGAAGGTCAGAATTTTGAGAATATGACAAAGACATTTGAAATTTCTCATGATGACATTCGTTATGCTTTATATAATCTCTTGTCTTCTTATGAAGACGCAGATAATGAGTGGTATTACATTACTGGTGTATATGATTCTTACTTTGTTTATGAAAGTTGGGATGGCGGTAAAATCTATGGTCAGAAATATACAAAAGATAATGACAATGTATCATTTGATGGTGAACGCTATAATCTGCACAAAGAATATCTTACCGATTCAGAATATACAGAAATTCAGGATATGCGTTCCAACTACTCTTCTGTTGTAGAGGAATTAAACACATATAAATCTGCTGAAGTATTTGCAGACAAGATGACTGTATTTGATGACGAAGCATATTCAGAATATCTTGATACAGATGAGTTCAAAGCACTTATGTCTGAGGATTCTGTAAACAAATATTCTAAGGAAGAGTTATCTGAGAAGGCTGATGCTACTCTTGGAAAACTTGTTAAAAAGAATAAGACATTCTCTTTTGCAGGTGAAACACCACAGAAGAAACATGTGAGCAGAGTTGCGTTTAATGCAGAAAAAGAAACGGAAGATACATATAAACCATATGGCGATCTGTTTGATTAAATCAAAAACTAAATAACTTTATGAATTAGCACTTATGGAAAAATCCATAGGTGTTTTTTATTGCACAAAAATTAGAAATTTTAAGGAGGAAATAAAACTATGGCTAGTAATTTCATTTCATATACTAAGCACGGTGTTGCTGAGTCAACTTTACTTAAGGCTACAAAAGTTGGTCATCACTACAACTTAGTAAATGAGTCTAAGGATATTGACAATGGTTCTGTTGCTGTAATTGGTGACAGAAAGAAAGCAGATGTGTTTGAAGCAAAAGTTCCTGCAAAGGGAGACAAGATTGTTCTCATTTTAACCGCTCCAAAGATTTATGAGGAATATACAACAAAGATGCAGGAGGAATCTAACTTCTACAACGGTAAGGGTGAAGTTATGAGAGCTTACGAGATTCAGGACACTGATAGATTCACACTTTCTACAGAAGCTTTCAATTCTGATGCAGAATTAGCTGTTGGAAAATATGTATTCGTAGATGGTACAGACTTCAAGCTTACAACTGGTGAGAAACCAAGTATGACTGAGTATGGTTTTGTAGGACATATCTACGAGGTTGCTGCAAATGGAAATTATCGTATTTGGGTAGATAAGAATGCCCAGGTATATGCGTAATTCGGTAGAAAGGAGGATTAATATACTATGCAGAGATTAAGATTTAATGAAATGAGCGATGTAATCGTTGAAAAGTTTGATGAGACAAAATATAAGAACTTCTCTCGTCTGTGTGTTGACACAGCAAAAGGTACTGTAAAGCAGTATTCTATCGAAGAAGCAAATGATAAGATTCGTAAGACAATTATCGAGATGGCAGGTCTTTCTGAGACTCCGACTCCCAATGAGGTAAGAAAGGCATTTAAGAAACAGTCTGTAAGAGAAGCCGTATTCGAGGTTATCGAGGAGACTGTTGAAGATACTCTTGTATCTGGTTGGACAAGCTCACCTGTATTCCAGAAGTATGTAGAGGTTAAGACTCTTGCTCTTGGACAGACAAATAAGTTCTATACAAAAGATCCTTGCATTATCACTGTTGCTGAGATTGCTGATGGTCATCACAGCATTGAGAGACAGAGACTTGGTGCTGGTAAGGAATTCGGTGTAACTGTTAAGTCTTATGGCGCAAAGGTTTACATGGAAATGTCAAGATTCCTTCAGGGCGTTGAAGATTGGAGTGAGTTAATCAATAAAATTGCAGAAGCTTTCACAAGATTAATCAATACTCTTCTTCATGAAGCTGTTATGAGTGCTGGTACTTCTCTTCCTGTTCCTGCTAAGTGGAATATCCGTGGTGAGTTAAATGCAACTAACCATGATAAGTTTGTAAAGCTTATTTCTGATGTTCAGCTTGCTACAGGTGGTGTTGCTACTATCGTTGGTACAAAGGTTGCTCTTGCAGGATTAAAGAACCTTGGAGATATTCAGTGGGTTTCTGAAGCTGCAAAGAACGATGTTTATAACACTGGTAGAATTGGTACATTTGAGGGTACTCAGATTATCGAGCTTCCGCAGGCATTTAAGGAGAATGACGTAGAACATTATCTTGAAGACGATACAAAGCTTCTTATTCTTCCATCTAACATCGACAAGTTTGTTAAGATGTACTATGAGGGAATGGATGAGACTAAGGAAGTATCTGAGGCTGGTGATAATGCCGATGATACAAAAGAGTACGAGTTCAAGTCTCGTTTTGGTATCAAGACTATGACTAACACAAGATTTGGTACTTGGACAATCGGTGCGTAATCCATAGAAATATTGGGACTGTATATCTAAATGATATGCAGTCCTTTTTGAATTGAGTGAAAGGAGAAAATATAAATGGCTTATCAGAAGAAAGCTACAACTACTTCTGCCGCAAAAACAAAGGCAGAAGATGCAAAGGTTGAAAAAGATACAGTAAAGGAAACAGTTGCAGAGGTTAAGAAACCTAAGAAGTATGAACCAGATGATTTAATTCCATGTCGCTCTATGTACGCAGGTACTCTTTTATTTACTGGTGACAAGACAAAGATTACATATGAGTTTAGTAATATGGGTGATTTCAGATATATTGAGTATCAGGATTTACTTTCAGCTTTACTTGTTCGTAAGAAGTCTTTATTTGCACCTTATATCATTATTGAGGATGAGGAGCTGCTTGAAAATGTACATTGGCAGGAAGTAAAGAAAGTATACGATGGTTTATATGATAGAGAAGATTTAGTAAATCTTATCAATCTTCCAACTATGCGTTTCAGTGAAGAATTCAGAAAACTTCCATCTGGCTTCAAGAGTACAATCGCAACAATGGTTTCTGAAATGATTTCAGAAGGAACTTTTGACAGTATAAATAAAATCAAGATTATTGATGAGGAATGTGGTACTGATTTAAAGTTACTTGCTGAGTAATATATTGGAGGTGTCTTATGATTATCTCCTATGAGAAAATATTTGAAAGATATTATGGATTAATAGATGACGTTAAGGAGTTATCTATAAATGACAATGATTTGCTTGAATTATGTACAGAACGATTACGTTCCGCTACTTCTTATCCTTATATAAGGAAACTTTTTTCAACATTAACTTTTGACAATGAGATGCAACAGTGTGATTTTGAATTATCAACACCAGTTGACGACTCCACTGATGAAGATTTTGTTATTGAATTATTTGCAGAAGGAATGGCTATTAAATGGCTTGAACCAAAAGTAAAGTCTCTAAAAAATACAGCTAAAATGTTTGGCGGTAAAGAAGAGAAAAAATTAAAAGATGACTACGCAGGAAACAGAGAAATGTTGAAAGAAATGAAAATTGAACAACAAAAACTTATTAGAGATCATGGTTTTGCATTTAAGCCATACTCTTCTACAACGGAGTCCTAACCTATGAAGTACATCTACGGTTATTTTACAAACAAGCAAATCAAAGAAGCTGCCAGTGCCATGCACAATGACATACATAAGCTTCTACTCTATAAAGATAACACAATTGAGGAAACTATCTTCGAGAATGACGAAGCTTTCCTCATATATTTTGATCACTTGCTTGAAAACTTTGGCGGTGTCCATACTCTCTTTAATAACAATGGAATTATGGTCAAGCTAATGTCAACATTGCAAGCCGCAAGAAACGAAGTTGCAAGTGATAATTTTCATTATGGTACTTTTCGTAGAGAAATATTAGATTCTCACAATTATATTAAGCAGATGTTTGAGGAGGGTGATGCGTATGCCAAGTCTGTCAACAGCTAGGCGTATTGCAAACGCCAAAACAAATAATGCAAAAACAATTGGACAGATTTATAAGGAACAGTCTGATTGGATGATGGAGGAAACTTGGGATAATGATATCCAGACTAAAGTTTGTTATATTTATGATTTTTACCATGATGATCAACCACGATTGGCTGAAGGTATGACATATGAGAATACAACAAAAACACACATAGACGCAAAGTTTATTGTTAAATCATATCAGTCTATGGATAAAGACCAAGTTGATTATTATGTGCAGTTCAAGCCATCTCAACCTGTTCGATTTACAGAAAAAGATGAGTTGTATTATTTTGAAACTGACTATAAATCAACATATGGAAATACATTTCCTGTTGGATGTTATCTGGACATTCCAGACGATAGGAATGTTTATCATAAATGGTTAATTTGCCGAGAAGAAAAAGCTAATCAATTCCCAAAGTATCTCGTACTCCCTTGTGATTATGAGTTATGTTGGATTGAGATAAATGGCAAAGATAGGATTAAGCGTAGAATGTGGTCTGTTCTTCGTATGCAAAGCAGCTACACCATCGGGCAGTACACGGATCGAGTGTTTACAAGAACTGATAACCAAAATAAAATCTGGCTTCCTCTCAATAAATATACTGAGAAGTTTTGGTATACGACTAATGAAGATACAACAATGCGTATTGTAGTTAGTGCTCCAACTGAACATCCTCTGATATGGGCTTGTACAAAAATTGAGAATATTCAGCCTGTCGGGATTCAGAAACTTACTATATATCAAACTGTATGGTCTGATAATCGAGACTATATCGAAAAGGACGAGAATGGTCGTATCATTGGAATGTGGGCTTCATATTTCGATTCAGAAATCGCCCCAACCGATCCATCCACACCAACTCCTACCCCATCGTCTACTACAGCGAGAATTTCAGCATCCACTTCTACTATCAAAGTTGGTGGTTCTTATAAAAATCTTACAGTAAATCTCTACAATGATTCCAATGAAGATATCACAACTGAATATTCAGACGCTACTATTTCATGGACTTGTTCTATTGATAATGAAGATTGGACTGATAAAGTGACTTGGCGAGATGGTACAGAGTTCAACCAAAAGAAATTGAAGTTTCCTAGTGATGTTACCGTTATCGGAAAAATTCTGACAGTTAAATGTACTATCGACAAAGATGACGCAACAATTGAATCTGAACCGATTCAGTTAGAGTTAATAGAGTAAGGAGGTGTTGTATGGAAAAGTTAGAAACTAAGAAAGATCTATTATCAAAACTTCGTGCATATAGCAAGAATCCTGATGATGAGAATATTCAATACAAGAAGAAAATTGAGAAAGCTTTATTATCAAACCCTTGTCTATTATATGCTCTAAATGAAAAAGATTTAGAATCGGAGTTATTTGATAAAAACGGAAACATTAATTGGGAATGGAATGAAGATTTAGGCGAATACGAACCTTTAGGTGAATGGGATAGATATTTTGGCAGTGGTTCAAATATCCGTCCTTATTTATTTATTCCTGATACACAGACAGAAGTAAAACATTATATCTGTTATCAGGTAGCATTTGATGAAACTCCTCGTTATCAGGATACGTTAAAGTATACAAATATTACATTTACAATATTTGTTCATGGTAATGATAGAGATGATAAATTAACAGGTATTCCACGTCATGACCTAATTGCTTCCATTATAAGGGAGCGATTCAACTGGTCTAATATCTTTGGTATGCAGACACATCTTATTTCATCTAAAGAATCCACAACAGATAATAACTATCTCGTTCGTACTCTTGTATTCCAAGTAGTTGACACAAATGGAATTTATAAAACGACAAACAATAAGACAGCTATCAATAATTATCAGTTAAGGCGGTGATTTTATGTCAAAGCAAAATACTGATATGTTAGATGGACTTCAAGCTGCTGTCATAGCAGAAGCTCAAAAGAAAAAAGAAAACACACAAGAATATAAATTTGATCCACTCAAAATGTATTTTAGAGAAGATTACTTTGTTAAGGGTATTCGCATTGTCGAACCAACAATAGGTGATATTCTCAATATCGGTGAGTCAAAATTTTATTCTGGTCTTTCACCTTTTCTATACAATTCTACTTCTATTCGTGTAATGTTATGGGATTTACCTCAACGAATAGATTGGTGTAAAGTTAAAGATATTGAAGTATTTGGGATGTTAAAAAACATGACAGATACTAATAGTTCTGCAATTCGATTATTATGCCCAGATTATAGAATCGAACATATGCAGTTAATGCAGTTTCAAGAAAAAGATTCTGATAAACCTCAATTATGTTTATATGATTCCGAAAATGATTTTATTTTAAAAGAATCTGAATATATGGAAATAGCCGAATATATCAGAACTTTGCTTAATATTCATCCAAAAATAGAAAAAGCAAAGGGGAAAACAACAAAACAATGGATGATAGATGAAGACAAAATGAATATGGCGCAAAGAGATGAGAAAAATACATCTACTCTTCTACCGCTTATATCAGCTTGTATAAATCATCCTGGTTTTAAATATAAATTACAGGAACTTAGAGATGTAGGAATCTATGAATTTATGGATTCTGTGCGGAGATTGCAAATATATGAATCTACTCACGCATTAATGAGTGGCATCTATAGTGGATTCTGTGACACATCTAAAATTCCAAAAGAACAATTTAATTTTATGCGAACTTTGCATGAATAATTAGTGAAACATGAGCGATTTTAATCGCTCTTTTTTATTACAAAAAATACTTATTTTAAGGAGGAAAAATTATGGCATTTAAATTAGGTGACGTAATTATTGACCGTCTTCAGTTCGGTTATGGTGCAACAAAGACAAAAGCCCTTTATGCACTTACACAGTTGACAAATGCAACTATTGATATCACTGCTGATTCAACAGATATCAAAGATAAAGATGGTAACTTAATTTATAGAAAGTATTCAGGCAAGAGTGGTGAAGTTACTGCTACTAATGCTTTTATGAACCTTTCTGTAATTGAAGCTATTTCTGCTCAGGATGCTGAGATTGCTTCTGATACCAATACAGTTGTTATGCCTATCTTCAAGATTGTAAAAGCAGGTGAGACACTTGATATCACAGATGCTGTTGAAGATTCATTTATTGTAAATGCTCTTTCAGCAAATGGTTCACTTGGAAAATCATATACAAAGGGTTCAGCTGCTTCTCCAACAGAGTTTAAAGTAGACACAGAAACAGATCATAAACTTACACCACCAACAGATGCAGCGGAAACACAGTATCTTGTTAAGTTCAAGAAAAACGTTAAGAGTGGTGCTAAGATTACAATTTCTGGTGATAAATATCCAAAAGCTCATGAATTATACTTTAAGGCTCTTGCGGTTGATAAATGTGAAATTGGAAGCTACCGTGGTTGTATTATTCATATTTCATCATTCATGCCAAGTCCAGAAGTAAGCCTTGCACTTCAGGGTGGAGATTCACAGACAATGGATTATAAAGGTGCAATTCTTACAAATGCATGTTCTACATCTCAGGATATGGTTGAAATCTACTTTGTAGATGAGGAAGAAGAAATCTAATCTTTACAACCAAAATTTATTCAGAAGAGTGGCTTTCCACTCTTCTATTATATTAAGGAGATAAATGCATGAGCAAAAATGATTTAAGAATGTGCTGTGTTTGTCATAAGGAGTATTCGTTTTGCCCAGTTTGCAATCCAGAAGACAGATTAAAACCTACATGGCATTTTGCTTATTGTGGTGAAAATTGTAAAGACATTTACAATATTACTTCTTCATTTGAAGATGGTAGGTTGTCGGATATTGAAGCAAAAGCAAAATTAGAAAAGTTGGATTTAAGCAGAAAAGAATATTTTGGCGAAAGCTATAAAAATTCTATTGCTTCTATCATGAAGGCAAAAGCGCAAGTTATTAAGAAAGAAAATAAAAAGACAGAGGCTAAATCTGTCAAAAAAGATATTGTTACAAAAGTCGAAAAAGAGGCTGAACGTAATGTTGAATAGTGATTTTAAAATAAGGGATTATGACATAACACACTATTCAATGTTATAATCCCTATTTTTTACGCTATTTACATGAGGAATAGAAGGAATGATAAAAACAAATTTAAAACCAAGAGATTATTCAATACATGAAGTTGTAAGAATAGTCAACCCAAAGCAATATTTGTTATATATCAAAAATGGTGTATATCCAATAGATATGTATGCAAGTATTGATGAGGATACAAATAATATCATTTTAGCAGTTGTATTTTTAAAAGAAGGAACAACAGACGTTTATAAAAAATGGTGTAATCATGAATTAACATAAAAAGAATAAATAGGTTGTTCAAGACAATGAATATAAAAGTAGATGTTATACCTGTGAGTGAACGATTACGGAATCAATAGTCAGGTCGCTACTATTTCCTATTAGAATTTTAATAAGGAGGAAAGTTATGGATTTAACATTTTTAACAAATTACGCTGTACCAATTATTGTAGGTATTTGTCTTTGCGTAGGATATGTTCTCAAGAATATTGTCACTACTGATACTGTTAATAAATATATTCCGTTAATTATGGCAATTCTTGGTGTAGTATTAAATGTATGGATGAATACTGCATTTACGCCAGAGATTCTACTTGGTGGAATGTTTAGTGGTCTTGCAAGTACAGGTTTATATGAATTATTTACGCAGTTAATTAAGAAGAAATAATGCAACCAATTGAGACTTTTATAAGTCTCTTTTTATTGGTAGAAAGGAGAATTTATGATCTCGAATTGTGGACATGATGAACGTGGTCGATACTCTAGTGGAAAAGCTGGTGACCAGACTGGTACAGAGTGGTATATTCGTTCATGGTACAATCATAAATGGAAATGTGTAATACGCTTTCCAGAAAATATTAGAGAACAGTTAGCTCTCAACGCAGAGAAAGCTGCAAAGAATAATCTTATTGGCTATGACCAGTCGCAGAGACTTACATATTACAATCATCTCAAGGCAAGTAACTGGGATGCAAGTAAAATTACTATAGCTTGTGAAGCAGACTGTTCAGCAGGCGTTTCGGCAAATATTATTGCGGCAGGATATAAACTTGGGATAGATAAACTCAAGAATTTTAATAAATCAAACACAACAAGCACACTTAGAAATGCATGTAAGGCAGTAGGTGCTACTATTCTTACAGATTCTAAATATCTTACAAGTGATTCTTACTTACTTCGTGGTGATTTAATTCTTAAAGATGGAAGTCATGTAACAACCAATATTACAAATGGTTCGAAGGCTGTTTCAAATTCAAATCCTGCTCCATCAAAGCCTAGTACTTCAAGTTCTAGTAATACAAATAAATATTATCTTGCTAATTCAAGAGTTAGAGCATGGCAGAAAGCTATGAATAAGGGTTTTGATACTAATGAGCTTGTAGTAGACGGTAAATTTGGATCAGCGTCCCAAGCATTTGCGTCAAAACATGTTTTGTCAGCAAATCAGAAACATAATTGCATTACTGCAATTAATTTCTTAAGAAAGACACTTCATGACGTATATAGTTTCTCAAAATTGCCAACAACAGGTAGATGGGATTCTTATCTTACAACATGCGTAAAAGTATTCCAGAAAAATCGTGGACTTACTCAGGATGGCGCAGTTGGTCTTGATACAACTTACTACTTATTAAAAGGGTAAGTGTGAAGGATAATGAATGAAATTGAAGAGTTATTTAATCTTAATTATCCCATGATTATTATGGGCATTTTTATTATCATTCTTGGAGTAGATAAAATAGTATTTTTGCTTGGTAAAATCAAAAAAGCCTTTAGGATAAAATTTGGTTATGAACAAGATAAAGAAACTGTTGAAGATAGAATTGCTATCCTTGAAAAACATGACAATTGGCAATATAAAGAAATCTCTAAAATATTACAAGGTATAGATGATATAAAACAGACTTTGATTCAAAAAGACATCACAGATAAAGCAAAGACTGTTGCCACATTACGAAATCAATTGTATGAACTTCATGGAACTTTTGTAGATAGAGGATACGTTGATAAGTCTGGTTTAAAAACATTTCTTGAATTAGGAAATATTTATGAAGACGCAGGTGGAAACGATGTGTATCATGATAAACTAAAACCAGAAGTAATGAGATTACCACTTAAAGAAGATGAATGACCATATTTTTCTATTATACCAAATATTTAACAAACCCTGCTTATATATTTTTCCAGTATTATACAGTTATAAAAGAATAGTTCTTACACATACTTATCGTATGAATAATAAAATTGGAGAATATAGGTATAAAAATAACTTAACACTTAAAGAGCTGTCCTTACGAAGTGGAATGTCTACTACAGCTCTTTCTAATTTAGAAAATGGATTGACAACGGATATATTGCTTAGTCATGCCATTACATTATCAAGAGTATTGCATGTAGATTTGTATGAACTATTCTGTATAAGGAAATGAGGAGGCAAGGTTTATGACGTATTTCAATTTAATTTGTGAGGAACATGAAATTACAGGAGGCAAGGTCATTCATATTGATAAAAATGTAGGAAATATGAATGACGTACATAAAATTGTAACAGAAAACATAGATAAGTACCCTAACGCCAAATGGGAACTTTATCCTATGATTATTAATAACTAACCAAATACATATGACAATTGAATATAAGAATTATAAAAGAGCGGTTTCTTCGGAAGCTGCTCTTTTGTTATGTAAAGGAGAATAATATACAAGAATTAAAATTAACATCTCCTATTGCGCCCTCTGTAAACCATTACTTAGGGTGGCGAGCAGTTATTAAAGGTGGCAAGCCTATGGCAATAGGATACAAGAAACCAGAAGCAATAAAGTATCAAAATGAATTTGCTGAATACGTAAAAAACGAAGCAAAAAAACAAGGTTGGATTAAATCTAAAGACAAGTCACAGCACTATTATATGGATTGTATATTCTATTTTGACAGAGTAGACAAGGATGCAAATAACAGTTTTAAATGTCTTGCAGATGCAATTACAGATAGCGAATCTGTTTGGATAGATGATACCCAATTATGTGAACGAGTGCAAGCAATATATTACGATTCAGATAATCCAAGAATTGAAATTATTATACGACCAGTTGACTACATTGGAGTTTTTAATAATGCTTCACAGTTAGATGAATTTAAATCTCACTGCATCGGATGTAAAAGATACAAACGAAATTGTAGTCTATTAAAAAAAGCAATTGAAGGTCGAATTCAGGGTGAAATAAATAACGGAGAATGCAATAAATTCTCCCCAATAAATGATTAAAAGGAGAAAAAGGAATATGAGACTTTTAGAATTTGTAGAGAGATACAATAACATGGCAACTCAGCAGTTAAAGGATAGATTTGTTAAAGAGAAAATCAAAATCACTCCATACATTTCAATCATTAAGAAAGATGCATATGCACAGTTAATCGTAAATAAAACAACATTTGAACAGGAAGCTTATGACGATAACGGAGAAACAAAGTATCGTAAAACAGATAAGATTAGAATTAATTCTGTCGCTCAGTATATACAGTTTTGTCGTGCCGTAATTGAGTTATATACCGACCTTGAGATTGATGAGAACGATAAAGGTTTTATTAATGGATATGATGCACTCAAATCTTCTGGTTTGCTTGATATTTTAATGGTTGGCTCTGATAAGGCTTATCCGCTTATCCCTATGAGTGAATTAAATGAGTTCAAGACCATTTTAACAATGAAACAGTCTGACACTCAGTTCAATGAGACAACTACTCAGGCGTTTATTAACAAACAGATTGATAGAATCTCTGATTTGGCAAATGTTACTATTACACCACTTGTTGATGTTGTCAGCAAAAAACTTGATGAGATTCCAAAGGAGGATCTGGAAGACAAAATTCTTGAATTTACAAAGAAGGGTAATTTTAGAGAGGTGTAATGAATTTCAAATTTCCTTGGAGGATTTAAATGATAAGTGGAATATTATACGGACTTCTATGTGGATGGATTCTTGCATTATTCAATGTAGATAATATCTGTATAGAAGTTTTACAACCGATTGTTCCTTTTGTATTAACTACGGCTCATTATTATTTTGTGTTTGGAATTGTAGGGTTAATATACGGAATTATACATAATAATTAAATATTAGGCTCTATACGTGTCAAAGCGTGTAGGGCTTTTCTTATGGAGAGTGGTGATACTGCTCTCCTATTTTAGTGTAAAAATAGTGAAAATAGTGAAATTTTGGAGGTGATGATGAATGGCAAAAAATATATATGCAGATTTTAAAAAGAAGTTAGACAGAATTGAAAATCATATTGCAGAAGAAGTCGCACCACAAGCAAATGAACTTCTAAAAGAATCTGTTAGATATTCATTGATAGATTGGTACAACGACTATACTCCACAGTCTTATGAAAGAACATATAACTTCATGAAAATTCTCGATTCTACAAGAACACGAGGGAAAGGAAATATTCTTCGTTTTTCGGTTGATTCAGGTGCAATGGATAATTATATTGGTTGGGCTGGATATGGTTGGGGAAATACATATGATGCACCAAGAGAAGACGGAAAATATTCTAATAAAAAAGGTAATCATCAGAAATTAAATGCCAGTCTTGCATTTGATTATATGTTTATGGATGGAGAACATGGTCATGGAAAATGGATGATGCATCAATCATTACCTCCATATATGTATGTTGAACGAGACATTGAAAGTGGATTCGGTGGTCGCTTGGATGACATTATCAATAAAAGAATAGAACAAATTTTAAGAAAGTGAGGTAGGAAATGCCAGGTACATATCAGTATGATTTAGAAATTAAATCAAATGTAGAAAAACTGCTTAAAGATATGAAACAAGTCCAAGACAGATTAGATACTGTTGAGGGTAGAGAATATACAATTAAATTTAATATTGATGAAAAGAAATTATCTAGTGTAATTTCTAATCTCGAAAAGATGCTTGATTCTCTTGGTAAAGGAACAGGTGATTTTAAACAGTTTGAGAATTTATCAAAAGAGTTATCAAGTATTGTATCAGAAGTACAGAGTTTAAGTAAAGCTTTTGGTAAAGTAGATGATTCTGGTGCAAAGACACTACTCTCTTCTATCCAGAACATTGATAAGTCACTTTCTGAACTGAGTCAGAATATTCTCAATGTTAATAAAAACATGAACAATATGGGTGGCAATACGAGTGGTGCTGTCAAACAAGTGGAGAATATTAGTAATGCATATCAAGATGCTGCTAAAGAAGCTGAGAAATTGGCTGATGCAGAGAGTAAGATTGGACGAAAAGCGAATATTTCATCTGGAATGAAAGACACATTTCCTAAGACTTCTGAAAACTTAGAACAGGTTGCACAATCTGAACAAAAAGTACAGCAAGAAGCCGTGGCAATCAAGTCAAAATGGGAACAAGCCGAAAAAGCAATTCAGAATTACATGAATGCTGTTACAAAGTTAAATAATCTTAGAGCCTCTGATAAAAGTACTGGTAAGAAGTCATATGAAATTGCGGGACAAATTGAGGAAATTGAGAAGTTAAAAAAAGAAGCTTATGATGCAAGACAAGTTTTATCTTCTATGATAAATCCTCAGAATGTAGATACAGATACATGGAAAAGATATGTTGACGTGATAAATCGGCTCGATCAGGCATCAAATGGATCTGCTGAATCGGTTAATAGATTAAAAGACTCTTTAAAAAATGTTCTAAATTCAGAGTTGAATTCTTTGCAAAATTCTATTGATAAATATCAAAAAATCATTACTCAAGCACAAACATATCCGTCTGATTTTCATCCAAGTACAGAATACAATACAAAACTTGCAAAATTAGAAAGTGCAAATGAAGTACTTAAAAATTATAAAGTCTCATTGCAAGGTGTTACTGAACTTACAAAAGAACAACAAAATCAGATTAACAGATTAACACAGAATTGCGAAAAAGCTGCTACAGAATTCAAGAATCTTTCTGCTGCTGAAAAAGGAACAATTAAAGTCGGTGTTGAGAAAGCTATTCAGAGAATCAATAAAGATTTAGCAGAGAATACAAAATATTCTGCGGAAGCCAAAGCCGGTCTTAACGCATTGTTAGAACAATTAAAATCTGGTGATCCAAGTATCAATTTAAGAAAAATCACAGAAGAAATTATTAAAATTGAAAATGCTGAAATTGCTGCTGGTAGAGCTGGAAAATCTCTTTGGGATATTTTTAAAACAAAGTCTACATACGGTTTCATTGGTCAGATGCAAAGCTATTTGAGTATGTATGTTGGATTCTATGGGATGGTAAATGCTGCCAAAAGTGTTGTTTCGACAGTAACTGAATTAAATTCTAAAATAATTAATCTTGCAAAAGTTTCTGAGAATACCTCGAAACAAATCTATGCTGACTTCAGTAGTTATGCAGATATTGCAAAAGATATGGGAGATACTATATCAGATACAATTGAAGCAACAACAAATTGGGCAAAAAATGGATATAACATACCTGATTCTAAAGAATTAGCTCGTGTCGCTTTATTATATAAAAATGTTGGTGATAACATTGATATAACTTCTGCTAATGAATCGCTTGTGTCTACACTAAAAGGTTTCAGCATGGAAGCTGATCAGGCAGAGCATATTGTTGATGTAATTAATGAGGTTTCAAATAATGAAGCAATTTCTTCCGCAGGAATTGGCGAAGCCCTTCAACGGTCTTCCGCCGCATTTAATGCTGCGAACACGAGTCTTGAAAAAAGCGTAGCCCTTATAACTACAACAAACAGTGTTGTACAAGATCCAGATAAGGTTGGAAACATGTGGAAGGTTGTTTCCGCACGTTTGAGGGGAAGTGAGACAGAACTTTCCCAAATGGGCGAAGACACAGATGGTCTTGTAAAATCTACTTCAAAACTTCAAGCACTTGTAAAAGGTATTACAGGTTTTGATATTATGAAGGATGAAAATACATATAAAGATATATATGATATAGTCCTTGGTATTAGTAAAACATGGTCTAGCTTAAAAGATATTGATAAAGCAAGCCTTCTTGAGGCTCTGGCAGGAAAAATGCAGAGTAATAGTTTAGCGGCTGCTTTTGCTAATCCTGACATATTAGTCAAATCATATCAAGAAGCTATGAATTCTGCCGGTTCAGCCGCAGAGGAAGAAAAAAAATATCAACAAAGTGTACAGTATTCAATTGATCAGACAAAGGCAAAATTAGAAGAGCTATCTGCCGATCTTTTGTCGTCCGATTTCCTTAAGGGTGCAATTGATGCAGGTGGAAAATTAATTGAAGTTTTGGATGGTATTGTAAAAAGTGGTAATGCAATACCTGCTTTATTAGCCGCTATTGGAGCGGCTCTTAGTTTCAAAAACATCGGTAAATGTTACGTGAGTGCGTAATGTTTCAAATCATTGTAATTGTTTTGAATGTGCCCACCTAACTCAAGACAACAATCAAGAGTTGGGAAGATTAGGTCTAGTCAACCTATAGATGTTTCAAAATAAATCGTAATTGTGAGTTGCTATCTCACAGTGCTGGAAAGAAAACCGTATATTATAAAATAACACACTACAACGTGGCTAGAAATGGCGAGCGTGAATGTATTCCGAAAGGATGTTGGCGACAACAAGAAAAGTCAAATCCAGAAATGGAGGTTATTCGGATATATGGGGCAACCCTAAGTATCATGTCCTTTATGGACTAAAATCGGCAATCAGCAACGGACTCTATTATAATCAGAGAATATTATAATGGAAGTGTTCAGAGAGTATAAACGATTTTGAGTTATCATTAGATAGCTTGTGATAGGTACTCCATACACAGTTATCGCTCTGTCTCGTGACTGAGTATAAAAGCGTCAAGAGTGTTACTACTCTTCCCTATTACATAGCACAATAGGTAATAGATAAAAGTAGGGTTTGTGTGTACCGTAACCGTTTGAAAGAAACACACAACAAACAGAGAATAAATAAAAGGAGGTGATATGTAAATGTTAAAAGCTTATAAATATAGATTATATCCTAACAAACAGCAGATTGAACAGATTCAGAAGACCTTTGGATGTTGCATATTTGTATATAATCAATGTTTAAGTTTAAAAATTAACAAGTATAAAAATGAAAATATTTCTATGAGCAAAATTGATTTGAATAACTATTGCAATAGAGAACTTAAAAAGAAATATGAATGGCTTAGAGAAGTTGATAAATGGTCTTTGACAAATTCTATTTACAATATGGATTCAGCATATCAGAAGTTTTTTAATGAACATACTGGCTATCCGAAGTTTAAAAGCAAACGAGATAACAAAAAATCTTATAATACTAATTGTAATTATACTGGAAAGCCAACTATCGAAGTTTCTTTTGAGAAAAATAAAATCAAACTTCCAAAACTAAAATGGGTTAAAGCAAAAATCCATAGAGAATTTATTGGCAAGATAAAATCTGCTACTATTTCACAGAATCCAAGTGGAAAATATTTCGTATCAGTATTAGTAGAAACAGAACATATTCCAATGGAATCTACTGGTTGTATGATTGGAATTGATTTAGGCATTAAAGATTTACTCATCACTTCCGATGGAGAAAAGTTTGATAATATTCGTACTACTAAGAAATATGAAGATAAACTTACAAAAGAACAACGTAAATTATCTCATAAAGAAAAAGGTAGTAAAAATTGGAATAAACAAAGAATTAAAGTAGCAAGAATACATGAAAAAATTCATAATACCAGAATTGATAACTTACAAAAGATTTCTCACAAACTGATTAGCGAAAACCAAGTAATCGTTAGTGAAGATTTAGCAGTATCAAATATGGTAAAGAATCATAATCTTGCAAAAGCAATATCAGATTGTGGATGGTATGAGTTGACAAGGCAGTTGGAATATAAAGCTGAATGGAATAATCGTCAATATATCAAAGTTGATAGATTTTATGCTTCATCTCAGACTTGTAACTGTTGTGGCTATGTTAATTCAGACACAAAGGATTTATCTGTTAGGCAATGGATATGCCCTAAATGTGGTGCTATTCACGACAGGGATGTAAATGCTGCGAAAAATATTCTAAATGAAGGATTAAGGATATTACAAGCAGCTTAGTAATAATTTTAGTACGGTAGGAACTATCGGAATTTACGCTTGTGGAGTTAGTAGGTTACGAGGACAATGAAACAAGAAATTGTGAAGCATTTAGCTTTGCAGTAGTTCACCTGCTCTACTCAGTTCCTAAATCATTTCGCTCGTGTAAATCAACCTCTAAAGAGGTATCATCGTACTGAGCTTTTATGCTAACTTCTTTATATTCACAAATTTTATCTGTAATGTATTGGATTGTATTGCACACAAAGTATACAGATGTTCCAAGCAGAGCACATACAGAGATAACTGCAATAAGTTTATATAAAGAATTGCACTTAACAGCATATTTAATCATCTTACTCATAACAGTCATCTCCTATCATTGTCTTTGTTTTGAACATCGTACTATTGATAGGTTGGTGTTTGTTTGAAAAACACCGTTTATAAATGGAGATGACAGTATTTTCATTTGAAGCTGTAAGTGTATTATACATCATATTGGAATATTCTGGTAGAGAGAACATATATTCCAAGAAACTTCGATTTCTTGTCAAGAAAAACAGAGAATAAACATATGACAATATAAAAATAACACCGCATTACACGATGTTATCTTTACTACATTGTTGGTGTGTACAATGTAAGTGAAAAATTATATAGCGGAATACGAAAGTATCCGTTTGTAGTATAACACACAGTCTCTATAATTGAAAGTAGTTTATAAATGTTTTGGAAAATAAATAAAATAGAGGACTGTCGTGATGACCAGCCCTCAATTAAGGAATAAAAGGAAATAAATTATGGCTTATACAGAAATAGAATTATTTACGAAAGATTTTTCTAGTCTTGGTGAACATTTGTGATAAAGACTTGGTTTGGGAGTCCGTATAGTCTTTGCACTTATTAACAGTGTAACACTTTCCGATTGTATCAACTATGACACAAAGAAAATGACAACCGTATACTAAAAGTCCACCACTTACAAGCATTTTAAATACTTCCAATTCTACCCTCCCTTCTTTGTAGTATTTCTTAAAGTTGGGAAATTGTATTGCTCAGAACGAGCTGAATTTATTTCCGAAGTGAATCGTGTCAAACTACAAATATGGCACTTCGTATGGTAAAATACCGAGCATTCTGTCGTGCTATTGACCTGAGATACGATGGCTCAAATACAGTTTGCCTGGTATTATATTACCATATACTTCCAACTTCATAAATCCAGAACATAGGTTTTGTCGATTTATGGAATACGAAAATTAATCAAAATTTTTCAAAAATCTTTACAAAAAATTCCAACTGTGCTATCTTCAAAATATGAAAATTTTTCATTTTTTGAAGGAGGTAACACGATGAAAGTTTCAAGAGAAAATTGTCCAGTTAAGCCATTGATAGGAAAAATGAAACGAGAGAAAATTGTATTAAAACACAAATTGCAAAGAAGAGAATCTGTTTGGTCTAATCCAAACAAATCATTACTTATTGACTCTCTTTTAAGAGGATATATTGTACCACCAGTTTATACTATTTCTGAAGATGGTATACAATATGTTATTGATGGTGTACAGAGATTAAGTACGTTAAAAGGATTCTATAACGATGAGTTTGCTATATCTAAAAGGGCAGAACCAGTTATAATTGAAGGAGCTGAATATAGCATTGCAGGATTGAAATTTAGCAAACTTGACCAAGTTGTAAAGGACGAGTTGGATAGTTCTGCTATCACGGTATATGAAATTACGGAATATACGGACAAAGATGTAAGAGAAATGTTCCGAAGGCTCAATTCAGGAAAACCTCTGAATACTTCACAGAAGCTCACACCTGATATGTCGGATGAACTCAGCAATGCAATTTTTGATATTGTCTCTCTCCCATTCTTTGAAAAGAGATTGACATCTGCTCAGTTGAAGAGTTCAGTCGATCAGAGTATTGCGCTTGAAACATTAATGCTCTGCTCCACTAATAAAGATAACGATTTTGCTTCATTTAGAGGTAAGGATAAAGAAAACTTTATTGAATTCTATAATGACAAAGTTGAACAAGAAAAGATTGAAATCATCAAAACCGCGATTAACAAATTGGATGAATCTCTTGAGGAAGATGTAAAAATTCCTAAGACGAGTATTTCTGTATTGTGTTTCGCAGCATATAGAATTTGTAAGGATAAGAAGAGTTTTGAAAAATTTGCTTTGAAAGTGAGCGAGTTTTTATCAACATACGATGATAATACTGAATACAAGAATAATCTTATGAATGGAACTAATTCTTCTGAATCAGTAAGATTTAGATTGGATTATTGGAGAAACATCATAAAAGAATTACAGTAACAGATTTGAAGAGTAGTCAACCGACTACTCTTCTTTCATGTCCATTTATAAACACACGTTCTGATAGAACTCTGTCGACTATTGGTATATAATGAGACTATAATACTAAATTTGGCGGTGAAAATATGAAAGAACATTTCTATCAAAAAACATGGTTTAAAAATACTATATTAATTTTGATACCTTCTGCAATTTCTGTAATAGGTGTAATTATCTCTATTGTAACAAGTTTGATTGCTAAAATAATTTTTATATTCGCTACAATTATTTTGATGATAATATTAATTGTATTTGTTATTTATTTTAGTAATTTTGAAGAGAAGATTTTCCAGGAATTGCAAGAAGAGAAGGATAAAAACTTTTCATTGACAACTATTCTTGCTCATATGGAGAATAATTATAAAACGGTTACATCAGAAGTTTCTGCTTTTTCAGATATGATTGAAAAATGGGCAGGAACAATTAATTCATTTGCGAATAATATTAAAGAAAACGGTTATGTATCTGATAAAGCATGGAATAAAATTAAAATAATTGATGCTATTTGTGTATCTACTAAAAATATAATTCAACAATACTGTAATGATTTCAATAATGCAAACATATCAGTTAGTTATGTATCTTATATAAAAGATAAAAATGATGAGGAGTGGATACACATGGTTTCTCATTCTAGTGGCATGTCTTTCAGACCGAATGCGTGTAAGTGCGAAGTTAAACTATCAGATTGTATTTATCATTATGCTGATTTAATACGTTGTAGATTATCAGACTTTGAAATAGCGATGAACAATGAAGAAATCTTAAGAATTTTCAAAAAAGTATCTATCACATCAGATCTAAGTAAATATACTCAATATATAGCGATTCCTTTATACTGTAAAAGTGGTAAATTATTAGGAATATTTCAAATAGTAACAAAATATGGGTATATTATCGAAACAGATAGAGATAAAATGCGAACATTTATAACAGATGCCATAATACCATTTTCAAATATGATTATTCTCGCTGATAAAATTTACAAAGGTTTATATATTAATCCTATACAAATTAATAAGGAGGTGTAATATATTATAATGGCAAAATATAAAAAGCAAGAAGTACATATGATTGATATGTCTGGACGTTTAAAAATGAAAATTGTGCATGAAGAATTCACATCTGAAGACGAATTAGAATGGGAACGTGAAATGGAAGAGATGAATAAAAAAATGGAAGAGTGTATGCAAAAGTATGAAGAAAATTTGAAACGTTTATTTTCTTCTGCTATGGTTGATACTCAAAAGCCACAAAAAGATGCTGACTATTTTATTCGTGAATATGGTAATAAATTTATTGGAAGAAATCCAGACAACATAAAAAATCGACTTCAACTTTATAATAAATATTTAGAGCAGGACTAATCTCCTGCTCTTTTATTAATCATCATTATTCTTTCCTTTATCCGATATCTTTTTTATATATGATTGCATTCTTGATACGGAATTAATCATTTTTATCATTTGTGGATTTGTAAATGTATCTACTATATTTTTTATTGACGGATCATTCGATTTAGTAATTGCATTTATTGCTCCCTCGTTGTTGAATATCTTATCAATATCTTGTGTGGTTGGTATATCTATATTATTTAAATCTCTACGAAATTCTTGTAAACTTTTAATGTTTTGTTCATTATATAATTTTTCTTTGAAATTTTCTGCTAAATCCTCTGGAATTTTATTTCCATATGATCTTTTGATAGTTTTATAGAGCTCTAATAATTGAGTTTGATCACATTCTTGATAAACAGGTTCTGTATTTTCATCTGGCTGAATAAATAACTGCCCGTCGTATTGTTGTATTGAATTATGGTTGATAATAATGCTACTTTCTAATGTGATAAAGCCATTATCATATTCTAAAACAAAACTATCAATTCTTCTATTATCTCTCGGATAATCATTAAAATTTTTTATGCTACAATCAATATCTATAATAGTTTTATAATTTTCATTAATATCGCACATAAGGCAACTATTTTTCCATTTAACATATCCATTTTTCGTCATTTGAATTAATGAATATACAAACTGGAAATTGTTGCTTTCTGATGTTTTTTGATTACGCCCTATTAACTCGTCAATGGAAACGTTAAAGTAGTCTGCAATATCTACTATTTTATCAAGAGATGGAGAACTCTTTGTCCATCTACTTATAAGACCTGCTCCAAATCCTAATTCTGCTTCTAATTGAGATGGAGTAATATTATTTGATTTACAAATTTCTCGTATTGATTTTACTAATAATTCATTATCCATATAAGCACCCTTCTTTGATGTTTATTACAGTTTTTGAAAATAATGCATTTTTGTATTGACTTTAACTGTTATTTAGTATAGTATGAATATATCACATATTTGATGTTTTCGTCAAATACAAAAATCCTTACTCCACCGACCAAAGTTTAGTAAGGATTCAGGAACGTGTATATCACGTTTTCACATTACATATTATACACGTTCCTTTTGAAACATTCAATATATTTTTCAGAAGGAGGATATCATTATGAATGATGATACAACTTTAGCAGTTGTCCAAGAGACTGAGATTCTTGGAAAGAAAATTAAAGTGTATAACAGTATTGAGTCACCACTTTTTCTTGCGAGTGATGTTGCTGAATGGATCGAGCACTCGCAAACTTCTAAAATGGTAAAGTCCGTAGAAGATGATGAAAAGCTGATGGGAACATTGTTCCTATCAGGTCAAAACAGGGATGCATGGTTCTTAACAGAAGATGGATTATATGAAGTATGTATGCAGTCTCGAAAGCCTATTGCCAAGCAGATGAAAAAGGAAATCAAAAAGTATCTCAAATCAATACGCCTTACAGGTGCAGCTATTCCAGAAGGCAGAGAACAGGAAATGGTAAACTATTATTTTTCTTCTCTCTCGTCAGATTTACAAGGACAGATTGTGAATGAGCTTATCGAAAAGAATAAGCAACTTCAGGAATTTTATGATGATTTGATGAACACTGAAGGTCTTATGCAGATAAACACCGTGGCAAAAGAACTTGGTATTGGAGAATATACACTATTCGCTTATCTTAGAATGAAGAAAGTGTTCTTCTATGACAAGGATAAGGTGAATGTACCATATGAACGTTTCCGTAGAGAAGGTAAATTTGCAGTAAAAGAAACACCTTGTCATGACGGTAAAATGAGATCCGTTACATATGCTACTAAAAATGGATTGGATTACATTAGAAAACTACTTCGTAAAGATGGTTATTATAATGCGGAGGTGGCTTAAAATGGATTATATAAAACTTATCGCATTAAAAATTGATGACTTCTGTTCTTCTATATACTTCGAGGACAACTACGCCAATAGTGATTTAGAAGTCGCCAAGAAAGATATAAAGCATTTAGAGGAACAAGGATGCGTTTGTTTCTTACTGAATGTTAAAAGCAACATTGAAACCAATACATACGACAATTAAAGAGAGAATATATAAATAGATGAGTCCGTAGTTATGATGGACTACGGACTCGTTGATTGTACTACTCTCCTACTCTCTTTATCAATCTCTCAAAGGATGTGAATTATGAAAAATTAAAAATGAAGAATCCTACTCTTTGTAGAACGAACTATCAACTTCAATTCCACACTGGTTTGCAGATAAATGAAAGTCTTTAGTCTTTTTGGAGAAGACACTATGTACCAGATAGTAGCCTAATCCTAGTCCGACAAGTTTCAGAACAAATGTAAGTATCAGTTCTACCATTTTTCACCTCCTTTTCGTGATATAGATAACGGTCGGGAATTTGGTGTGGAGAACCCACTAGATGTTTTTCTTCCAAGAGCGTTACACTCACTTTCCTCCTAAGAACTAGGAATGTGAAATTAATATGTTACATGACAGAAGCTCTACGCACAAGGCTGTAGTGCGCTCACAGCCATGCTTCTATACATGTCTTATTTTAGCACCTATTGGAATTTTTTGGTAGTCGGAACATTTGTTTAGACAAATAATTGGAGGTATTAGATGAAAACATTAAACGAAATTAGAGAAAGAATTCGTACAATAAATCCAACATTTACAGATGAACTATTAGATTTATTGTACGAATATATGTTTGTAAAATATTTAAATGACTATAAAGAAAAAATTGGGACAGATGATTTAAAAGATATTATTGATTATGTGTTAAATCCAATAAACTATGTGAAAGACGAGCAGAACTAGTGCTCGTCTTTCTGGGTTTCTTGAGACATCTGGAGTGCTTGTGTTGTCATTTCTGCTATAAGATTAACTATATCTTTATTAAGATCAGTAGTTAATCTAATATCTTTAAAGTTAGATATTAATTCCTGTTTTATTTTTCGATTTTCTTCTGACAATTTTACATTCATAATAAACCTCCATTTGTATGTTTTTTTAATAAAAATATTTTATCACTTTAAAACTACAAAAGGAATATAAAACATATGTTTTGTTAAACATTTACAAATTTTACCACTTACTTCCACAATTATTACACTTCCAAGTTTTACCCAAATCTCCTGCTCCAAATATTCCGAATAAACCAACTTTTGCTGCTTTGCCGATATTTGAAATTTTAGAGAGATTTGTAGAACCACATGTAGGACATTTAGGTACATTCGAAGTCGGATATTCATAAGGCACATAATTTATACGTTTATTATATGCGTCATAGCTAAATTCAGGCGATCTTTTTAATTCTGGATGATTCTTTGTATAATTGTGAACGTCTTCAAATGTTCCATATACAGAATCTTTAAATTTTGTATGACAATATGGGCATATTTCAATGTTTGTTTTTGTCTCACATTCTAAACATTTTGGACAATACACACCTTGTCTTAATGTGTTTATTTTAAAACCACAATTAGGGCATATTTCTGCTTTATCTGATACTTCTTTGTTACACTCTGGACAATTAATTAGCATACATACATCACCTTCTCATTTTTAATTAAAATTATACTCCTCAAACAAGTATAAATCAATAACCATAGTACGATATTCAAAACAATAGACAATAACGGTGATCTGAAAGTTGTTACAGTAATGAAAGCCAGAAAAATTGCACAAGATGAATTAACAGCATCTATGGCAAGGCAAGAGACACAATTATTAGCAGACAAAGTTGCGTTACAAAATTATGAAATTGAATGCTCAAAAGGTGTAGTCACAACAGAACAATTTAATATAATAATGGCTAAAGCAAGTGCATCTGCAAAAGAATATGCTATTTCTACAAATGGAGTGGCTGGTTCAACAGATGCATTCGTTGCTAAACAAAAAGCGGCTCAGGCACAGTTAAAAGCTACTGCAAATGATTCTAAAAAAATGATAACAACTTTGAAAAGTGTAGCCGCAAATATTGGTGTTATGATTGCATTCACAGTAGCAATAAAAGCTATTGAATACGCATGGGATAAGGCAAACACTACAGCAGAAGAAGTTCAAGGCAAAATTGATGATTTGTCCTCTTCTATCTCCACATTAGAAGATGAATATAAATCATTAAAAGAAACAGGATCGGAAAATCTGACTGACGCAGAACAAGCACGATTACAATATCTTGAAAATCGCATTGAGCGTGAAAAAGAGTTAAAAGAACTGGAAGAAGCCCGTCTTATCAGAGAAAAATACGGTAGTAATTTTACAGATTATTTTGATGAAGATAACCAGAATGCAAAATATAGTGATTTCCGTGAAAAATATTTCGATGGAATGAGCAAAGTAGATGTCACTTCTTTAGCATATGGAATCGACCATGATGAGAAGAACGTCATTGACATTGGATCAAAGATTGACGAATACAAGGCAGCTCAAGAAAAGATACAAAGTTATGTCGAACAGATGAACAGACATAGTTCAGATGAACAGGGATATATATGGGCTGATGAATTAAAAAGTCAAGAAGAGGATAACCTTGAAAAACTAATTCCACAGCTTCAAGAAGAATACCAAAACTATAAAGAAGCCAAATATGAAGCTGAGACAGCTATTGATGAAATGACACAGGATTTAGACAATCCTAATCTGACAGATAAAGACAAAGAAACGATTCAGAGTTGGATTGCACAGTATCAAGATGTTGTCAAAATTGCTGATTATTACATTGGTTTAATGAGAGACATCCCGGCTATTCCAAGTGATACGGATACCAACACATATCATAATTGGTATAGCAAATTATCCGATGACGAAAAAGAATTAGCCAATAGTGATGATTTTAAAGAAGTTCTTGAAAAGCAGAAAGAAGGACTGGGCAACGCTGCTTTAGCCGCAAATGATTATGATATTGCTTTACAGGAAGTAAAAAAAGCACAAGAGTCTGTTGCAAATAGTGGTGATGGCATTGAAACAACTTCTTTTTCAGATACTATTACAGAACTTTCTGATTTACAAGATGATTTATCAGATCTTGATGAAGCAATGGCAAATATTGTTTCGGATGGTAATGTAGATTTATCATCTTTAGACGGATTGATTGAAGCATTTGGTAAATTAGAAGAAGCTGGTAAAAACATAGATACATCTACTGTTGATGAAGCAATGAAATCCTTATCTGATGCTACTTCTATCCAGTCAGCACAGCAGGCATTAGATACTTTATGTACAGAGTATATCAAAGCGTCTGGTATTCTTGATAATTTGAATGAGAGCAACAAAAATCTCATTGCAACAAGATTACAGGGAATGGGCGTAGCCAATGCAGAAGAAATGGTCGAGGCTCGTTTAGCAGCACAGAAATATGCTACAGCTAATGGATGTATTGATCTTGCGAATGCAACATGGGAAGAAGTATCTGCATTAATTGCTGAAGGGGATGCTTCTCAGGAGACACAACAGTATCTTGCTAATTTAGCACTGTCAAAAATTGATGTTAATAATATTAAGCTGGACACAAAAGCCGATGTAGATAACATTATTGCTATCGCAAATGCGGCAGGTGCAAGTGCAGCTCAGATTGCAGCATTAAAAACTGCGTTAGCTTCTCTTAGTAATGCGAACATCACAAAATGGGATGACGCAAATAAAGGTGGTGGTATGGGAAGTACTAATCTTATGAACCCAGCCAAATTAAATACACCTTCTAGCGGTAATTCTAAGATTGACCAGTTTGCAAAACAGCAACAGGCACAGAAGACGAAAGATGCTGTACAGGATGCTACGGATACACTTGCAAAGACATTAGACGATATAAAAAATGGTGCATACAATCTTGACGCATCCAATTTTTATGCTAATTATTCTGGTGGCTCTGCTACAAGTAAAGCGGTCAATGATGCTGCAAAAGCAGCCAAGGATGCTGCAAAAGATGTAAAAGAAGCTGTTGCAGAAACATTTGATTTTATTGAAAATGGCATCAATCGTTTTGATAGAGCACTTTCCAAGTTAGAAGACAAAGCAGGTAAAACTTCTTCCTCATTCACTTCTCGCTTAAATGCATATAAAGAGGCTTTGAATGCTACAACATTTGGCATCGAACTTCTTACAGATGATTACAACAAATATATGCAGAAAGCAAATGAAGTCGGTCTTAATGAAGATATTGCTTCTGCTGTACGTGGTGGTGCTTCTAATATCTGGGATTATACTGATGATACAGTAAAACAACAGATAAAGGATTATCAGAGTTGGTATGATAAGGCACAGGATTGTTTGGATAAGATTGACGAGTTAAAAGATAAACAGCTTGAATTGACTCAGGCAAGCATCGAATTGCTGATTACTCAGTATGAAAAACTTGCTACTAAAATCGAAAATGTAAACGACCGAACAGAGAAATGGATCTCTTTAAAAGAGTCATGGGGATTTTCTGCAAATACTAAGAATTATGATAGTATGAACAAAAATATCCAAAAGCAGATTGACTTTATTATCAAGCAAGATGAGCAGTTAAAATTGTTACAGAAAACAGTGGCAAAAGGTTCTGAAGCTTGGTATGAGTATAATGAGCGTATTGATTCGAACAAAGCTTCTCTGATTGATTTAAAACAGCAAATGCAGGAAAATGCTACTGCCGCTGCTGAATTAGCAAAAGCTACTGCTGATAAAAAGACAGAGAAATATGATTCCCAAGACGAATTGTATGATGCTAAAATTGACAATGCTACGTCTGCAAAGACAAAGAATAAGCTGATTGACAAAAAGATCTCTAATATCAATAAGACACAGAAGGCTTATAATACTGCTGTTTCTACTGATAACAAAAATCTTAAATCTGCAAAGAAAACAATTAGTAAATTCAAATCTACCAAAGAGAATAAAAAGATCCTTGCTTCTATCAAGAAAGCTGCAAAAGCTGGCAAACGTATTTCACAATCTTTATTGGACAAGGCTTCTAAACTGAATGATAATGGTAAGCTCTACAATGCATGTGTACAGTACAATGCATATTGGGATGCAAAACAATCAGACAAAGCAACTGCTGACCTGTATAAAGAAACAGCAAAACAGGATAAAGCAGATCTTGCGAAAGAAAAATTTGATAATATCTCAAGTGATTACGACAACAAAATTTCTAGCAACGAGCAGAAAAAGACAGCACTTAATAATAAGATTTCACTCGCACAAGAACAGAGCAAACAGGTAAGTGCGGCTTATTATAAGTCTCTTATCTCCTCTGAAAAAGGTGAGAAAAACAAACTTATTAAAGAAAGAAAAGATCTTCAAAAGAGTCTAAATGATGCTGTTATCAAAGGTTCTATCAAAAAAGGCAGCGATGAATGGCATGAAATGGTTTCTGCAATCAACGAAGTAACAAATGCTATAGACGAGTCTACACAGTCTCTCGTTGAATATCAGAATGCTCTTCGTCAGTTAAAATGGGATGCTTTTGATAAATCTATGGAAACTGTAAAACGTATCAACAGTGAAAATGATTATTATATTGATCTTATGAGCCATAAAGATATGACGGATAAAGACACTGGTAACTTTACAAAATATGGCACAGCTACTATTGGTCTACATAAAACAAATTATGATAATTATCTTGCACAGGCAGATGAGTTTCAACGTGAATATAACAAGATTATGAGACAGATAGAAAAGGGTGAATTATCCCTGTCTGACGAAAATGTTGTTCAACGTCTACGTGATTTACAGAATGCTCATAGAGATGCGAAGAAATCTGCCGAAGATGAATTGCAGTCAATTCAGGATTTGGTAAAACAGGGTTACGAAGCTCAAACTGATGCATTGAGCGAGTTGATTGATAAATACAAGAAACTGAAAGACTCCGAACTTGAAGCATATAAGTACCAAAAGGAAATTGCTGAGAAGACAAAGACTATTGCTTCTTTACAGAAGCAGTTGACCGCTTATAATGGTAATGATTCTGAAGAATCTCGTGCTCAGATTCAGAAGTTAAAAGTACAGCTTGAAGAAGCTAAAAGCGATTTAAAAGATACACAATACGAAAAATTCATTTCTGATACTGAGGATATGCTTGATGATTTAATGAATGATTACCAGGAGTTCATTAATGAAAAACTCAATGATACAAATAATATTCTTGATGAGATTAAAACTCTTCTTGGCAGTGATATTATTGAAACAATTAAGGGATTAGATTCTAATCTTACAAATGATACAAAAGATCAAATTGGTTCTAGTACCACGAATGGTGGCGATGGTGGTCAAGCCGCAAAAGATTACGTTCATAATACTGTGACTAATGATCAAAATAAGGTTAATTCTAAAACTGATACTAGCAGTTATAATCCTGCGAAAGAGGCTGATATAGCTAAAAAGAAAAACGAAATCGCACAAAAGAAAAAAGCAATTAATGAACAAAGGCAGTCTTTTCAAAATCAGATTAAGGAACTTGAAAGTCAGTTAAAACAGTTATACGGTGAATTGAATTCTGTAGAAAATAAATACCAGTTTGAAAAATTTTCTACGAAGAATAAAGATAAACTACAGGATTTAAAAAATAATTATATCGAGAAAAAGAGTGGACTCAATGCTATGATACAGGATGTAACTCATAACAAAGATGTGTTGCAACAATTCATAGCTGATCTTGATAAGCAGTCGGCACAACTTGATACAGATTTAGTGAGTCTTAAAGGTTACGAAAAAGGTTCTGAACACATAGACAAGAGTCAATTAGCATGGACACAAGAAGATAAACGAGAAATGATTTATCGTGCTTCTGACGGTGCAGTTTTGACAAAACTCAATCCAGGAGATAAAGTGTTCACAAATGAGATGTCTGAAAACCTTTGGAAACTGGCTAAGATGAATCCTGCACAGATGTATGCGGGGCAGTTCACGCCGGTTACACCGGATTTCTCAAAGAGTGTGAATAATTCAAGTAATATTGAGGTCACTTTTGGAGATTTGGTATTACCTGATGTAACAAATAGCGCAGAGTTCGCAGACAGCGTTGAGTCTGTTATGCGTGAAGCTATTTGCAAGAACGGAAAGACAACACAATGTATTACTGAAGCAGTTTCTGCCAAACAACTTAAGAAAAATAGTATAGGTAATGCGAGGTTATATAAGTAACCACTTTATCCCATGTAGGTATCACAGCCTATGTGGGATTTTCATGGTAAATATGCACAAATATTTTATTGATTTTTATAATATTTTCTACTCCTGTTTTTCTCATAATTGTGTATAATATAAGTAAGAAATCAGAAATGGTTTCGATTGTTGGTGTATCTCAACCATTAAGAGAGAATTAACAAACTTGAGTGTTTCGCTACTTAATGCGAATGTTAAAACTTGGTGTATCTCAGCCGAAAATGAGAATGATAAAACGGAGAGATTGAAATATATCTCTCCTATTTTTATACGCAAAGGAGAAGTGATGATTTCTTTTTATGAAATTGATGATAATTATATTGATTATTTAAGACAATTTGATAGTAAGATATTATCTACTAAAGATGGAGATAGAAAATATTTAAGAAAATATATCGGTATCATAATGCATAATCGTGATTGTAAATATTTTATACCTCTTTCTTCATACAAACCTAAAACATATGATAATATGTATGAATCAAAGAGTTTAAAGAAAATAGGCAATATGGCTGTTTTACGAATTAATAATATGATACCCGTTATTGACAAAGTAATTCATAAGATGGATTTCAATTCAATAATGGATCAAAATTATAAATATTTACTTCAATCAGAATATCGTATAATCAAAAGCAGAGAGAAAGAAATCAGAACAGATTCGAGAATTATCTATTATTATAGGTTAAATGATAAAAATAAAGACAAAGGATTATATAATTTATGTTGTGATTATAAATTATTAGAAGAAAAGTCAAAAGAATATTTAACAAATAAAGACACCAACTAAGGTGTCTTTTTTGTTATAAAAATTTAAAAAGGAGGAGAATAAGCAAATGCCAAAAATAGTTTTTAATGAGAATTTTGGTGTAGATGAAATTACTATCTTACTAGAAAGACGTGACTTTCATAAATACGGAAAACTTATAGATACAACTGACATCGAATATAAAGATACGTTAAATGCACCAGAGTTATCATTTACTGTATATAAGACAGAAAATGAATTATGGGATAAAATTAACAATTATAATCTGGTATATATTCCTGAATATAACGAGCATTTTTCTATTACTGTAAATACCACAGAAGAAAATACAACTCAAAAATCTGTTACATGTATTTATCTTCCTGTGAATGAATTGCAGAATGTGAAACTTAGAAATATTGAAATCAATACAGAGGATGATATTGCGAGAGATGATTATGATGCAAATTATCCTACTATTTTTTATCGTGATTTGTCTGCTTTCCCAGAAGGCAGTGAAATGTATAAGAAATTATATAACTCTTCTCTCTTACATCGTATTTTAGACAAAGCATCGAATTATAAAATTGGTCATGTTGATACTTCTTTGAAAAATTTAAAATCATGGTTTCAGTACTCTATTAATGACAGCAATGTATATGACGAATTAACTGGCGAAATCTCAGATGATTACCAATGTTTATTCACTTTCGATTCAACGACAAGAACTATAAATGCATATGATCTTTGTAATACATGCAAAGATTGTGGGTATCGTGGAGATTTTCATGATAAATGTCTTGAATGTGGAAGTACAAATATTGGTGGTGCTTATGGTGAAGATACAACAATTTATATTTCAAAAGAGAATCTTTCTACTTCTGCTTCTATTGAAAGTAGTGATGATAGTTTAAAGAATTGTTTTTATATTGTTGGTGGAGATGACTTAATGTCTTCTGCTGTTGCTATCGCAAATCCAAGTGGTACAAATTATATTATCAATTTTTCTGATGAAATGTATGAGAATATGCCGAGTGATTTAGTCGAGAAAATCAAAGCATATAATGCAAACTATCAAGAATGTATAAATAGCAGAGCATTTAACTTTTCTTCGAATGAAGTTAACCAATATAATCAGATTGTCAAATATGTAAATGAACATTATCCAAAAATAGATGATGACGGCAATAAAGTTGATAGATATAATACTATCTCATCTCCTATTGTTGGATATAAAAATATTGCTTTGCTATGTTTTGACTGCATTGATATTGGATTAATTTTGCAGACTTCTATGGGTAAAACAATAGAAATGGATAATTTGACAATCCAAGAGACAATGAATTTATTGACATCTTCTAATTTATCGCCTGTTGCAGTTAAATCAGATTTATCAATGGTTGCAACAAGTGTTGTATCAAATACTGTGCTCGGTTCTTGTAAAGCATTAATTAATACTGCATTGTATAAAGTGGAAATTGTAGATGCTTCATATGACAAAACAAATCATGCTTGGAAAGGTAAATTTAAACTCACAAGCATTGAGGATAATACAATTACTCTCACAGGAAATGAGATATCTATTATTGTAAATAATGATATGGAAACATATCTCAAACAGAATATCCAAAGATGTTTAAATAAGCTTGATACGAATTATAAAGACCTAAAAGACTTAGAAACATCTGATGCTGATTTTAAATCTGAATTGGCTTATTACAGTTTCGACTATTTGAGTAGTCTAAAGGATTCTTTTGGTAATGTTTTAGGTATTATTCTTGAATCTGAACAGGAAGAATTAAAGAATAAATATCAGACTTGGTATAGTAATCGAGTTGGTTGGCTTGAATCAGAAATGAATAAAAGACAGTTACAAATTGATGCTGTTCATAGACTATATAACTATGATAATAAATCTGGTACTGTATATGATATTCAAAATTCTCTGCAAGATGAATTAAACTTAGAAACATATCTTGGGAAGGATATGTGGACAAAATTTTGTGCGTTTCGTATGGAAGATACCTATCAAAATGATAATTATATATCTGATGGATTAGATAATGGTGAGCTAGTAATTCGTGCAACGGAACTGATTGACGCTGCAAAGAAAGAGTTATATAAAGCAAGTCATGTACAATATACAGTTACTTCTACTATCAATAATCTTCTTGCACTTCCAGAATTTAAACCTATTGTAGATAAATTCGAAACTGGTAATTGGATTCACGTATGTGTAGATGAGAAGATATATTATTTAAGATTACTCTCTTATAAAATTTTCTATTCTGATATTTCAAAAATTGAGGTTGAATTTTCTACTGTTGAGAGAACATGGTCTGGTTCATCTGATATTCAAAGTGTCATTGAAAATGCACAATCTATGGCTTCTTCATTTTCTTATACGATTCAAAAGGTAAAAAATAATGCTACTGCTTCTAAGTATGTCCAAAATTGGGTACAGGAAGGCATGGAAACCACTGTAACCAAAATTGTGAATAGTGCTGATAACCAGAATATTGTGTACGATTCTAGTGGTATTCTATGTAGAACACAGGATGATTTAACAGGGACTTATAATCCATGTCAGTCTCGTTGGATTAACAGTGGTTTATATATCACAGATGATGGATGGCAGACAGTAAAAGCCGCTATTGGTAAATATATTTATATTGATCCAGAAACAGGTAATGAAGTGACTACTATGGGTGTTATTGGAGATACTATTGTTGGCAAATTAATTATTGGGGAAAATCTTGGAATTTACAATATAAATAATTCCATGACTTTTGATATGAATGGTTTAAGAATTACAAATGGAATAAACACATTTACTGTCAATCCAAACAATATATCAAAGTTGTTGAAAATTTCTAAATCCGATACAGATATTTTTTATGTAGATGATAATGGAAATTTGAATTTAACTGGGAATATTAATGGTTGTAGCTTTGATGGTGGAAAGATAAACATAGGTGATGGTAATTTCGTTGTAAATGAAGACGGATCAGTAATCTCCAAATCAACAATTACAGGGGCAACTCTCCGTGGTGGAAGTATTGGTATTGGTGGAAATAACAATGATAATTTTGTTATAAATACTGATGGATCTGTCGTATCTAAAGCTTCTTTAAGTTTTGGGGATGGAGCTTTAACGTATAGTATATCAAATGGAATGTCTATAAAAGGAAATATTAATGCTTACAGTCTTGATGTTAAAAGACAAATAACATTATATGATGATGTACATAACATATCCGTAAATGCGATATATATAGAAAGTGGTGAAGATGATGTAACGCCTATTCATATTAATGGTGGATATACGAGTGTTGTTTTTGATACTGGTTTTGTGTCTTTGGGATTTGCTAGTTTTACAAAAAATGTTGATTTTTTAAAGGATATTACAGTAAATGGAAAAGTTCAAATTGGAAATGTAGATTATGGTGATAATTATTTATTGCATGTTGCTGGTAGAAGTTATTTTAATGGTAATATTAATCTCGGTTTAACTAAATATATTACAATCTCTTCTTCTGATTCTAATGCTTATAATATATTTGGGTATAGCGGTTCAAACAATCTACATATAGGAAGTGGGCTTTACGATAATTCAGTGAATTCAAATACATATGTTAGTGGTGGTAATAATACATATTTACGCACAAAAACTGGTAACATAGTGTTTCAACCTAAAGGTACGACTACTGTAACAATTACAGATAGTTTAACCAAATTTACTACTGATGTTATTATTGCTGGAATTTCTATGACGTCATTAGCGAATAGAGTTGCCGAATTAGAAGCAAAATTAAAAGAACTATAAAAGAGGAAATGTGAAATGAAATTAAAAGGAATTGACATATCAAATATAAGCGAAGTGTTTTCATTTCTTGCAACGAAAGAAATGAGTTTGAATACTGCGGTTACTATTGTTAATAATATAAAAATGTTATCTGTACCAAAACAAGTATTAGATGAAAAAAGAAACAAATTAATATCTGAATATGCACTAAAAGAAAATGGTGAAATCGTAACAAATGATGATGGTTCGGTAAAAGAAATTACAAATAAAAAAGAATTCAACAAAAAAATGAATTCTTTGTTTTTAGAAGAAGTTGATATTGATGAAATAAAACCTGTGTCAATGAAGTCATTGTCAAATATTACTATTTCTCCACAGATGCTTGCAATTTTAATGCAGTTTAATTTAATTAAAGAGGAATGATTATGAAAATATGTACAGACTTTGAATTTGCTGGCGAAATGTTATCTGATTATGGTATGATGCTATGCTCTTTCGATAGTGGCGGTGGAATTGAAACTGTTTCGTCTGGTGCAGATATCACGTTTAATCAGATAAAACCTATCGGCAGTAATCGCTTTAATTTATATTCTTCCACTTACGATACAGCTTTATCAGCTACTTTTCAGATTTGTAAGAATCCATGTCGATTAAAAAATCAAGAAGAAATGAGACTTTCATTCGAGGAAGTTTCAGCTATACAACGATGGTTGTGTCGTAAAGATGGGTACAAACGCTTTAAATTAGACAAGGAAGGCTATGAACACGTATATTGGAACGGAACATTCAGTTCAAAACAAATCGTCTTAAATGACCAAATATTAGGCTTAGAACTAACATTATATACGGATGCACCATTTGCTTTTATGGATGAAGTATCTACTGAGTATGAATGCTCGGCAGGTACTTCTTTTAATTTGTGGGATAACTCAGATGAGACTACAGATTTGAACAATTCTCTTAGACCAGATATGGAAATTACTATTTTATCTAATGGAATTTTTAAGTTGACAAATTCTATGGATACAAAATCTTTTATACTAAGAAATTGCAAATCTGGTGAAGTAATAACAATTGATGGGAAAAATCAACTTATTACTTCTTCTCTCTCGTCTCATAATTTAGCAAATGACTTCAACTATTTCTTCCCACGAATTATTAATACTTATGAAGAACGGTGTAACACCTTTACGCCTAATTTAGATTGCAAAATAAAAATAACCTACTCTCCTATTCGGAAAGTTGGAATTTAGGAAGGAGATGTATACAATAAATGAGTTTAGTTTTTAATCAAAAAATCACATTGGACTTGACAATATCAAGAGTGCAGAATGTGTATTGTAGTCAAGATGATGCAGATTCAAGAAATATACTTATTACTTTGTCTGACAATGGGAAACCATATAGTATTCCTTCAGAAGTAAGAATACTTTTAAAAATTTCAAAACCAGACAATACATATGTATATATAGATGAAGATGATGTTGATCATTTGTTTAGGAATGATGATGGTACAATATCCATTATATTGTCAGAACAAGCAACATGTGTACCAGGTATTTGTGAAGCAGAATTACAGTTCATAACTCCAAAAGAAACTATATCTACAAGAAAGTTTAATATTATTGTTAAAAAATCAGTAATAAATGATGAAGAAATAGAATCTGTCATCGAATCTAATATTATTCAAAAAATGATTCGACATTTGATTGATTTTATGAATCCACATAAAGTAAATAAAGAACAAGTTGGACTCGGCAATGTGCCAAATGTTATAACAAACGATCAGACACCAACATATGAAGAAGCTGAGGAATTTGAAAATATCTCTAGTGGAGAAAAATTGTCTATTGCGTTTGGAAAAATTCAAAAAGCCATCTCTTCATTACTTGGACACATTAATAATTTCGATAACCCACATAAAACAACAAAAAGTCAGATTCAATTAGGGAACGTTGATAATACTTCTGATGTTGATAAGCCAGTATCAACAGCTCAACAAAAAGCCATTGATGATGCATATGCAAATTCAAATAAATATACAGATGAAAAGATTGCGGATTTAATAGATGGCGCACCAGAAACATTGGATACATTAAAAGAAGTTGCTGATGCAATTGAAAAAAGTAAAACCGTAGAAGAAGCATTGAATAGTGCAATTGGTAAAAAGGCTAATCAGACAGAGTTAGATACTCATATAGGGAATGATACAATTCATATTACGTCAGATGAAAGAACCAAATGGAACGATGCAAATGATAAAAAACATGAACATGATAATAAATCTGTACTTGATGACATTACATCTGAATCTGTAGAAAAATGGAATAATGGGAGTTCTCTGACTGGAATAAAAGGAGATGCTGAAGCATCCTATCGGCGAGGAAATGTTAATCTCACCCCGGCAAACATTGGCGCAGTGTCAACCGGGGGAGATACAGCAGAGAATACCACAGCATTTACGGCAGCATCCGCAAGAGAAAATCTCAAAAGCGGTGAATCCCATGCGACTCTGTTCGGAAAGATTGTAAAGTGGTTTTCTGATCTGAAAGAAGTTGCATTTACCGGAAAAATCCCATGGGCGGATGTCACAGGAAAGCCAAGTACATATACACCGGCTAGTCATACTCATGATAATCAGTATTATAAAAAAGAGGAAAGTGACGCTGCACTTGCTGCACTTATGCAATCTTTAATAAAACGTGATGAAGATGTAAAAGTCGAACTAATAGATGGTTATATGACAGCAGATAGTGGTCTCAATAATAGGATTACAGCGGTTGTTAATGAATTGAAAAAATATCTTCCGTTGTCAGGCGGAACGTTAACGGGAAGTTTAGATATTGCATCTGGAAAATATATCCATGGAACACATACAAACGGAACAATTCTTGACATTCTGGGATTAAATAAGAACAATAACTGCCATGTCGGGAATGATACAACTCCGACGTTTCTTCATGGAGCGGGGTATCAATTAGATATATCTGGAGCATTCATTTGTCCGAATGTATCGAACCAGATGTCATGCGGAACAAAAAATAAATTATGGACAACTGTTTTTTCAAAAACAGGCGCTATTAATACCTCTGATCGTACAAAAAAACATAATATTATCGATTTAACGGAAGCGTATGAGCAGCTGTTTTTAAAATTAAAACCGAAGTCATTTATTTTTAACGATGGCGATCGTGTACATATTGGTGCTATCTCACAGGATGTCGAAGATGCTATGCAGGAACTTGGAATTGAACCGAGACAGTTTGCTGGGTTCTGTAAGGATATCCGGTACGAATATACGGAGTACAACGAGGAAGATGGAACTCCTGTGGAATCTTCGAAAGTTCCATGTAAAGATGAAGATGGAAATATCATTTATGATTACGCATTGAGGTATCAGGAATTTATCTTTCTAACAGTTCACATGGTGCAGAAACTTTGGAACCGTGTGGAAATATTAGAAAAAGAAAATGCAGAGATGAGAGATCAGATTAAATCAATGCAGCAGGATATTGCAGAATTGAAAAAAATAAGAGCCTAAGAGCCGATTACATGACCATGCGTTGTGTGCATTGAATAATTTAAGGGAACTACAAATAAACGTAGTTCCCTATTTTTTACGATTTTTATAATATTTTTCATACCACCGTTCTTTACGAACATATCCGCAATCAATTTTAGGATCAATTTTTTCTTGAAAGCTACATTTTGATTTTGATATACACTCCTGTTCTTTCTGTAGAAAATATGGACATTTATTTATGTCTTTATCGAGATAACATTTCATTTTAGGACTCCTTATAAAAAGAAATGAGGTTTACACATATATTGTATATACCTCATTTCATAATTATATGTCATACAAAGGATTTCTAATTTGGTGTAAAAATGGTGTAAATAAATTTCAAAACATTAAATTTTGCTTGAAAAATAAGCCTTTTATGTTTTTCCATGGTCTACCAAGGTGGTGTACCCCTTCATGAACGCTCAGCTCACTCTATTTCAGATGATAGCACTATACAGTGGTGAAGTCAAGAAAAAAAGTTTATACTAATTCACTATATTTTACTCCACTTGTGCAGCACTGCTGACACCTTCCGGCGTCCGATGCTTCGTTACAATGATTTTTTTGTCAATCTGGTCTTTTAGTTCCGATACATGTGAAATGATGCCTACCAGACGATTACCCTCTGTAAGCTGTAACAATGCCTTTAATGCCTGCTCTAGGGCATCCTCATCAAGCGAGCCAAACCCTTCATCCACAAACATGGAATCCATACGGATTCCGCCTGCATAAGACTGTATCTCATCCGACAATCCAAGTGCAAGCGACAATGATGCCTGAAATGACTCTCCGCCGGAAAGTGTCTTGACACTGCGCTTTGTTCCGTTATAATGGTCTACCACACAAAGTTCCAATCCTGCTTTTTCCTTGCGGCTTCCTGTCTCCTCCTCACGCTGCAGTTCATACTGCCCACTGCTCATCGTAAGCATTCTCCTGTTTGCACGGATCAATATCCGGTCAAAGTAAGCCATCTGCACGTAAGTTTCTAATTCGATCTTTGCCTTTCCGATCAACATACCGCTTGCTGTATCGGAAAGCGACTTCATCCAGACATATTTCTGTTCAGTCTGTGCAATCTCCTTTTGTTTTTTACTGACATTTTCACAGATATTCATATTCGCATGATAAGAAGTATATTTTGATGCCCTGTTTTCTTCGATCTCACTTCTTTTTGTCCGCAGTTCTTCCGCCTGTTTTTCGATTTCTTCTTCCGGAAGTGCTATCAACTTTTCTGTCTCCCTAATCTGACCAAGAAGTACCTGAATGGCACCTTTTTCACTCTCCGTATTTTTTTCGTAATTATTATAGGTTTCCCTCGTCTTTTCCCTGTTCTCTTCAAGATTTTTCTTTTGTTCCGTACATTTTTCTATCTGTGACTGTACTTCCTCTTTTGTAATATCTTCTACCTGCTCTTTCAGTTCTTTTAAACCTTTTTCTTCGTTTACATACTCTGTCTGTAAACGTATTATCTCATTTTCTGCCGCACCGATCTGACTGGTAAGTTCTTTTATTTCTGTTTCATCAAGCGGAATCTGCTTTTCTAATGCAGCCTTTTTTCGTTCTTTCTCCTGCTTTTTGGATAATTCCACCTGTTTTTCACTGGCTGCATTTTGCATCATGACAATCACATCCTCTGCGAAAGCCATCTGTTCGTGCTCTGCTTCCTGTATTTTCTGCACGATAGTAGTGCCGGTATTTCCGAAGATATCTGCCTGACTGCATACAGACTGCATGTCTGTTCTCATCTGCTTTTCGACAGTCTCTTTATTTCCTGTCAGTTTTGCGATTTCTTCCTGGATGCTGCTGATCGTTACACGTATTTTTTGCTTTGATTCTTCACTTTCTTTTAATTCACCTGCAATCTGTTCCACACGCTCCCTGTCTTTTTTTGCCTGCAAAAACTGCATATTTCGTTCTCTTTCAATTTGGGAAAGCTGTGATAAAACAATCTGGGAATCTTCTGTATTTTCCAGCATAAAGCCATAGTCAGCAATATTTTTCTCCCACTGCTGTTTCTGCTGTGTATAACGTTCCTTTGCCGTAGCATTCTTCTGTCCAAGGGCATTCTTCTTTTCACTTAACAGCGTCAGTTCATTCTGCGTATCCTGCATCTTTTGTTCTAACAGATTCTTTGTGTCCAAATCATTCTTTGCCTTTTCTTTTTGACTTTTATATTCTTGTCTTTGTACCTCATTCGCATTCTTTTGTTTTTGGTTCTCCAGCCTGATCTCTGCTAAAGACATTTTGTCATCAGATATTCCCAATAATTCCTTTGCATCTTTTAATACAGCAGATATTTTTTCTTCTTCCTGTACCATAAGCTGATGTGCCTTTTCACTCAGCCTGCTGACTTTTTCCCTTGATTTTGCATCCTCCGCTTTCGCATTCTCTAACTCATCCCTCTCCGGAGTCTCCTGTGGTATAACTGCCGGCAGGGGATGATGCACTGAGCCACAGACCGGGCACGGTTCTTCTTCTTTCAGTCCCTGTGCCAATATTCCTGCCTGTGCATCCCAGAATTGCTGCTCCATCTTCCTGTAATGCTCACTGATCTGTTTTTGCGCTGTGACCTCTTTTCGATACTCTTTTTGTGCCTTTTCCCTGTTTTTACTGATTTTTTCCCAATCTTCTAACTTATCTTCCAGCTCATCCTGTCTGCGTATCGCTTCCGATACCTTAATAATCTCTGTTTCAGCCTGTTTTTCCCTTCTTTCTGCGTCGGAAACCTGCTCTAACATTTCTTTTTGCTGCTGCAGTTCGCTGCTTTTCGTATCATACTTCTTCTGTGCATTATCCTGTTCCATGCCCAGTCTTTTCACTTCTTTTGCTGCCGTTTCCAACTGTTCCGTAATCTCTGTCAGATTTCTTATTTTCTGCCGGATATCATTTAATGCGTTCTTACAGACAATTTCACAGCCTGCAGCATCTTTCTTCTGTTCCTGTTCTTCTTTTAGTTTTTGTTCCTGCATTAACAGATGATCTTCTGTTTTCTTTTGTAAACTTAAACTTTCCTTTCTGACTGAAAGTGCCGTTTCCAGTTCGACAATCTTTTTTTTCTGATTTTCTAACGAATCTCTTTTTTCTGTAATTGCGTGGATTTCCCGTTCCACACGCTGTTTTTCTACAGTAGCACCCTCATATGATTTTAAATTTTCTTTCTCCTGCTGCAGTTTTTCCTCCAGCCTGATTTTTCTCTGTTCCTCCTGCTGCTTTTTTTGAACTTTCTCTTCTATATCCTGCTGTTTTGTCCGCTGTGCCAGGTCAAGTTTCTGGATTTTTTCATATAGTGTCAGCTTCTTTTCATATTCCTCCACTGCCCTGTCTAATCTTTCGCAGTCTTTTGCTGCTTCTTGGGCGTACAACATATCTTCTTTTGCCTTTATAAGTAGTGGTTCTAATTCCTTTATTCTTTGCTTTTTCTCTTCTAATAACTGCTTTCTTTTTGTATTTTCCCGTACTTTTCCACTGAGTTCATCCGCACTTCTGATCTTTTCATCAAGTGTCTGTTTCTCATTCTGTAAATATTCTAATGACTCTTTCTGTACCTGGCAGAGCTGCTCTAAAAGCAAAATTCCCTCTTCCACCCTGCCATCAAACTTTTCTTTTTTGAGCAGGCTCATTTTTTCAGCGATTGCTGCCCCTTCTTCATTCAATGAATCACTATCACAAACAATTCCATCCATATACTGATTGATACTGCGCCGCAGTTCATCATATTCTCTCCACTGCTTTTTCACAGCATCTTTCAGCCGTTCCTGCAGCACACGGTAAATATCTGTACCGAATATCTGTCGAAAGATCTTTCCTCTCTCCTCCGTATTTGCAAACAATACTTTCTGAAAATCTCCCTGTGCGATCATCGCTATCTGGGTAAACTGTTTGCAGTCTAAGCCAATCAGTTCTGTGATGGCACGTGTAACCTCTCTGCTTTTTGTCACCGGTTCCCTGTCATCCGGATACTCTAACGTAGCATTCGCTTTTTCCATTGTCATTCCGGTTCCGCGTCCTTTTGGACGCATGTATTCCGGATTGCGTTCTACGATATACCGCTTATTTGCATACTCAAACGTCAGACGCACAAATGTTTTCACATCCGCTTTGGCATATTTACTGCGGAACATATCCGCTTTGCGCACATCACCGCTGGCTTCCCCGTACAATGCAAATGTGATCGCATCAAAAATTGTAGTCTTTCCTGCTCCGGTATCTCCTGTAATCAGGAATAATCCCTGTGATCCAAGCCGTTCAAAATCTATGGTCTGTTCTCCCGCATATGGTCCAAATGCACTTATTGTAAGACTGACTGGTTTCATAACCGCTCCTTTTTCCTGTTTTATGAAAACATAATAATATTGAGATCAAATAGTTATTTACAATATTAATGTAATTCCTCTAATAGTTTTTTTACAAAATTCTGCTGTTCTTCATTCATCGGCTGATTATTTTGTATCTCGTAAAATTCTTCAAACAATTCTATCTCTGACTTTTGCTCCACATGCTCCGTCACTTCAACCTGCCTGCTCTGTCTGGTTCTGCTATTATCATAGACAAGCTGCATCAGATTGGGATATACCGTCCGAAGTTTCGCCATTCCATCCGGGACATCTTCCTCATCAGTCAGCGTGATCTGCAGATAATCGTCCGTTTCTGTGCCCTCATAAAAATCTTTTGACATCAGTTCCATGTAGGTTCCACGAATCTTACGCAGATCACGAAGAGGTTTCAATGGAACCTTTTCAATACAGACATCCCCCTTCTCCTTTATCTCCATAACAACAACAGACTTTTCCTGTTCTGCCTCTGAAAAAGAATACTTGAGCGGTGTTCCGCAATAACGCAGTGTCTCCCGGCTGATATACTGTGGACTGTGAATGTGCCCCAGTGCAACGTAATCAAAAATATTAAATACTCCCGCCTCGATCTGGTCTAATCCGCCAACAGAAACTTCTTCCGACTCACAACGGGCTGCACCTGTCACAAACTGATGTGCCACTAATATATTACGCTTTGATATGTCTACCGGCATGTGTGATACGACATACTGCAGTGCATCCTGATATGTTTCCACTGTCTCCACGTTACCTTCTTTCGCAAGATCCTGTTTTGTCCCGGCATCATTTTTCCCAATAGATATCCCCTCTGTCACATTTCTCCACGCATGGCGCACAACCGCAGGACGTATAAACGGAAGCAGCCAGATACACAGTTCTCCGTATTCATCCTGACAGGTAACGCATCTTACCTCTCCATCATAAACCGGAGAAACATAAACTTCCCGGCTGCTCATAAGCTGCGCACCAAATGCAATGCGTTCCGCTGAATCATGGTTTCCACTGACTGCAAATACCTTTTTCCCGCAATCTGCAAGTTCTGTCAGAAACTTGTCAAACAACTGTACCGCCTCTGCAGACGGAACCGGCTTATCATAAATATCCCCCGCGATCATAACTGCATCCACCTGCTGCTCCAATGCAATTTTTTTGATCTGCCGTAAAATATATTTCTGATCTTCGATCATGGAAAACTCATTGACACGTTTCCCAATATGTAAATCTGAGATATGAAGAAATTTCATGTTCTCCCCCTGTACTATATCAATCGTAATATTTGATTTAAATGTACCACATAACACCGCGCAATGCAAACATATGTTTTGTTTTTGTTACTTTTTCACAAAAATCAGGTCTCTGAAAATCAAAACACAATTTTCAAAGACCTGACCGATTATTTTTCTACTCTTCCCGGATCTCTATCGGATGTGCATCCGCAACAAAAATCATTCCATCATACAATTTTTCCGGCGATTGTGATATGCGGTAACTTTGAGGGAAAATACTCATAAAAAACGCACTGTAACCCTCTCCTAATGATCCCATAGAAACATGATCTGTAATCTGTTCTTTCAGTTTTGAATTTTCCGGAACCTTTGAAAAATCCAGCCAGCACATATCATAACCGGCTTTCTTCGCGGCTTTTGCAAGAGGATCATACGAATAAAACGTGTGCGTGATACGCTTTCCATCACTTTTCGGAAGATTGCAGTTTGTCTTGTAAAAATCTGTTCCTATTGCAAAATATCCTTCTCCAAGTTCATCCGATAAAATATTTCCCATAACCCTGTTATCCGTGCCATAATTTCCAGACCGCTCTATATGTCCATTGTGACCGGAAATAAAAATACATGCATTCCCCCGTTGTTCTTCCATAGAAAGAATCCACATCACATTTTCTGCCATCCGTTGATCTCTGAGCGCATTTCCTTCTACGGCAGAATCGATCACTTTTCCAAGAGAAATATTCTGCAGCAGCGTATCTGCCAGATGATCTGCCTGTTTAATGTCTTTCGCATCTGATTCCTGCAATTCTTTTTTTATCTCCATTATAATCCTGGTCTGTTCCTCAATATCATAGCCGCCGTCTGCCTCGTCATTGTCTTCTAATTTTTTCAGTTCAGTTACGTCGATTCCTGACGCTTTACATGCCTCGGTCAGATACTGCAGATTATAGGACCAGTTTTGCATGTCAAACCCATAAAATCTTAAGTCATCTCCAGCCTTTGCAGTCTCATTGTATTTTCGCATATAAGAAATCAGATCTGCCATCTCATCGGTTCTGTATATTGCAAAGCCAATCGCCGCGGCAGCCTGCTCTGCCGTTCCTTCCCCGCCGTGAATGTAACGGTTCACATACTCACATCCGCCATAGTCTCCCTCCAGTGCAAATGCCCTTATCCCGGCATTTTCCACCAGATTTTGAAATACGGAAAGTTTTAACTGCTGAAACTCTACATTTCCATGGGATGCTTCCCCTAATGCCACAATCTTTGTTTTCTCCGGTATTTTTATATTATCCACCTGGTCTGCGTATTGCATAAATTCCGTTTCATCAGCACATGGTCCGGTACCAAATCCTCCAAAATGAGAATATATACTGCCGACAGCAACTATACCCAGCAGGATTATACCTACGACAGCCCAGATTCGCGAATGTTTTTTCTTTTTCATAAATTTCCCTCCCCAAAAATTATCTGCTTTACTTAATTCACGACTTTATCTTAACAAAAAAGGAAATGTACCGCCATTTTATTAGCTTACATTTCCCTGATAAATCTTACATTTTTGTAAGATTGGAAGAATCTTCAAATTTATATTGCAAGATAACTTTACTTCCCAAAAGTGTGATCGCCTTTTGTGGACAATTACATATACAGCGGTAACACATCGTACATTTGCCACCTGGATGAGGTCTTCCATTCTCCATCGTGATATTTTTCATGGGGCAGATTTTTGCACACTTACCACATCCCACGCAATCCTGATTTATTTTTAGCTGGTCGGTATATCCCGCCGTTTTTTTATAAAACCAGAGCCTTTGTCCAAAAAGTCCTGCTATATGGGCGAAAATTGTCAGCCCCTCCGCAGGATAATCCCCCTGCCTGATCCGTTCTGCAGCTTCTTTCAATTTTTCATCCGCTTTCCTGATGATCTTTTCATTTTCTTCCGCTGATTTTTTCAACATTTTACTGTCACATATGGAATCCGGCATTTTAATATGTATGCCGCCTAAGATTACTGCTCCGTATTTTTTCAGAAGTCTCGCTGCACATCCGGCGCCGTCCCCGCTAAATGCTCCCATGGTCGCGACACATATCATTTTCTTGCCCGTCCATAAAGAGGCATGCGTTTGGATAAAATCTCTGATCATATATGGTGCATTCGAAAACTGCGTCGGATATCCCAGGATAATCGTTTCATTCCTTTTTATTTTATCAGTAACAGATTCATCCTCTAATGGAACCACATCGGCTGACGCATCAATTAATTTCACCAGTCTTGTAACACAATGTTTCGTATTGCCTGTACCACTCAAATAGATTCCTAACATACACTTACTCACTCCCAATAAAATTTTATGCAGCTCCTTTAAGTGCAACCTCAACCGCCTTCTTAATAACAATACTCGAATTCGTCGCACCTGAAACGGTATCGACGTCTATTCTCTGTTCATCAACGATCTCATTTTATTCTCCGATATAAACTCCATCCGGAATATCCGAAATATTTACTTCTTCAATAGTCGTTTCCTTTACAGCCCGCTTATACTCTCCAACACGATCTATATAAGCAGTTCCAAAAATTAATGCTAAAAGAAGAAACAACATAATAAGAATCATCACTATCTTTTTTCTGGATATACTCATTTCAAACTCCTCCTCTTTCTATTATTCTGGTATTTTTTTTATAGAATATTTTCTATGGAATGATACAGCATGCAAAACCCATCCTCTAAAAATTCGCTCTTCGATAAATCCATCGACATTTTGATATATTCTTCCTTATTCGCCGCAAGCTGTATCAGTCCTGCTAACATTCCCCAAAGCTGAAAGATCGTAGGCATTATTTTTAAATCTTCACGCAAATCGCCTTTTTGAATGCCTGCCGCTAAAAATTCTTTCATTTTTTCATTGATTTCTTCCCCTACCTGATAGGTAGCTTTCTCTTCCGGCAGATAATCATGATCTTTAAAATCAACATTAATTTTGTCTAACACCATTTTAAAATAAAACGGAAATTCCTCCTGATACTGTATTAAACCTTTACAGATCATATCGTATCTCGCCCTTGTTGTCTGCTGCTCTTCTAACGCAGCAACTATATATCCATATAATTTTTGCATGCTCTCTAAAACCAGCAGACCAACGATCTCCTCTTTGTTTTCAAAATATACATATAACGTAGCTTTGCTGTACCCGGCAGCTTTTGCTATATCGCTCATGGAAGTTGCCGTAATTCCATTTTCCATAAACAATACCGATGCCGCTGACGCAATATTTTCTCTATGTACTGCCCTCGGTTCTTTTTTTCTTCGTCCCATATACCTCTCCTTTTTTATTAATTAAACTCTCAGTTTAATTATATTGACAAATATATGGATTGTCAATCCTTACCCTTACACAAAAAAAACCCGCACAAACCTTTCGGTTCATGCGGGTCTTCTCTCTATATATTACCTTCTCCCAAAAATAACATATCCCCTTTTTAATTTATGCAATACACATTATTTGTTTGCAATTGCTGCACTGTGCATGCAGCACAGGCAGCATTTTACCTTACAACAAATTATTTATTTGCAATAGCAGCCTGTGCTGCAGCTAAACGAGCGATCGGCACACGGAATGGTGAACAGGATACATAATCCAGACCAATCTTGTGGCAGAACTCAACAGATGAAGGATCTCCACCGTGCTCACCACAGATACCAACATGGAGTTTCGGATTAACCGGTTTTCCAAGTTTAATAGCTGTCTCCATTAACTTACCAACACCTGTCTGGTCAAGTTTTGCAAATGGATCGTTCTCGAAGATTTTCTTATCATAGTAAGCATTTAAGAACTTACCAGCATCGTCACGAGAGAATCCATATGTCATCTGTGTTAAGTCGTTTGTACCGAAGCAGAAGAAGTCAGCCTCTTTAGCGATCTCATCAGCTGTAAGAGCAGCTCTTGGGATCTCGATCATAGTACCTACTTCATAATCAAGTTTGATACCTGCTGCTGCGATCTCAGCATCTGCTGTCTCAACAACAACCTGTTTTACATATTTTAACTCTTTTACTTCGCAAACCAATGGGATCATGATCTCAGGTTTTACAGTCCAGTCAGAATGTTTCTTCTGAACGTTGATTGCTGCACGGATAACAGCTTTTGTCTGCATCTTTGCAATTTCCGGATAAGTAACTGCAAGACGGCATCCTCTGTGTCCCATCATTGGGTTGAACTCATGTAAAGAAGCGATGATGTTCTTAATTGTCTCAACAGATTTACCCTGAGCTTTTGCAAGTTTCTCAATGTCAGCTTCCTCAGTAGGAACGAACTCATGAAGAGGCGGATCAAGGAAACGGATAGTAACTGGGTTGCCTTCCAGAGCTTCATATAATGCTTCGAAGTCTCCCTGCTGATATGGCAGGATCTTCTCTAATGCAGCTTCTCTCTCTTCTACTGTATCGGAGCAGATCATTTCACGGAAAGCAGCGATTCTGTCTTCCTCGAAGAACATATGCTCTGTACGGCAGAGACCGATACCTTCTGCACCAAGCTCACGAGCTTTCTTAGCATCTGCAGGAGTATCTGCATTTGTACGAACCTTAAGAGTTCTGAACTGATCAGCCCATGCCATAACACGTCCGAACTCACCAGCGATCGTAGCGTCAACTGTCTTGATAGCTCCATCGTAAATGTTACCGGTTGTACCATCGATAGAGATATAATCTCCCTCATGGAACTCTTTGCCAGCTAATGTGAATTTCTTATTCTCTTCGTCCATAGCGATATCGCCACATCCGGATACACAGCAGGTACCCATACCACGTGCAACTACGGCTGCGTGAGATGTCATACCACCACGAACTGTTAAGATACCCTGGGAAGCTTTCATACCAGTAATATCTTCCGGAGAAGTTTCAAGACGCACCAATACGACTTTCTCTCCTCTTGCATTCCACTCTTCAGCATCCTCTGCTGTGAATACGATCTTACCGCAGGCAGCACCCGGAGAAGCACCAAGTCCTTTTCCGATCGGTGTAGCAGCTTTTAATGCAGCAGCATCAAACTGTGGATGAAGTAATGTATCAAGGTTACGAGGATCGATCATAGCGACTGCCTCTTCCGGAGTCTTATGTCCCTCGTCTACTAAATCACAAGCGATCTTAAGTGCAGCCGGAGCTGTTCTCTTACCGTTACGGCACTGAAGCATGTATAACTTCTTGTTCTCAACGGTGAACTCCATATCCTGCATATCATGATAGTGATTCTCAAGAGTCTCACAAACTTTAAGGAAGTCTGCATATGCCTCCGGGAACTCTTTCTCCATCTGAGCGATCGGCATAGGTGTACGAACACCGGCAACTACGTCCTCACCCTGTGCATTGATTAAGAACTCACCCATCAGTTTGTTCTCACCAGTTGCAGGATCACGTGTAAATGCAACACCTGTACCAGATTCGTTATTTAAGTTACCGAATACCATAGGCATTACGTTAACTGCAGTACCCCAGGAATATGGGATATCGTTATCACGACGATATACGTTCGCACGTGGGTTGTCCCATGAACGGAATACAGCCTCGATAGCAAGTTTTAACTGCTCAACAGGATCTGAAGGGAAATCTGTTCCTAACTGATTCTTGTACTCAGCCTTGAACTGCTCTGCTAACTCTTTTAAGTCAGCTGCTGTGAGGTCGATATCGAATTTAACGCCTCTTTCTTCTTTCATCTTGTCGATGAGCTGCTCGAAGTATTTTTTACCAACTTCCATAACTACATCTGAGAACATCTGAATGAAACGTCTATATGAGTCATATACGAAACGCTCGAATGCAGGATCCGGATTACCTTTGATCATAGCAGCAACTACTTCGTCATTTAAACCAAGGTTCAAGATGGTATCCATCATACCTGGCATGGAAGCTCTTGCTCCTGAACGAACAGATACTAATAATGGATTCTCAAGATCGCCGAATTTCTTTCCGTTGATCTCTTCCATTTTCTTAACGCCTTCCATAGCCTGAGCCATGATCTCGTCGTTGATCTTACGACCATCTTCATAGTACTGTGTACAAGCCTCTGTTGTGATTGTGAATCCCTGTGGTACAGGAAGTCCGATGCTTGTCATCTCTGCAAGGTTGGCACCTTTACCGCCAAGCAGGTTACGCATGGTCATGTCGCCTTCGCTAAACATATACACCCATTTGTTTGCCATTTTGATAATTCCTCCTAAATTATATTACTATGTAATTATGGACACTGTATTTGTTTCCATAATCAAGCCATGTCATGTGCATTTCTAAAACGCACATATTCATTCTATCATATTTTGTCTAAATAGCAACATTTTTTTTGCTATTTATCCCTGTTTTTTTGTTACATTTTCACAATGCAAAACTTTGTTTCGTGATGTGGAACATTTTGTAAGTATTTATTTCTTTTTCCACTTCGCATACAGCGTCATTTTCCCTGTGCTGCCTTTTTTAATTGAGGTTACCTTTTTGGTACATTTTTTATCACGGTACCATGTGGTGTCAACTTTTATGATCCACGCAGAACCAGCACAAGTTGGAAACAGTAGCTGCCGGTGCATCTGGAATCTCAGATAAACCAGAAAAGGACCCACAACCACAGGGCACAAAGTTCAAAGTCGTAAGTCCAAAGGATAAAATAAGCCCACAGCAAGTCCACGAGAATGACTTAAGCCCATGCATCGGCTTCGCTGAACGCACATAAAAACAGACGGATCATTCCCTCCCAACCGGAAAATCCGTCTGTCTTTTTCTTTTCCTTTTTATTCTCAGATCCTAAAAATCCTAGAAATCTACTTCCGTATCATAGTAGCAGCACTTCAGCAGTTTCTCCATCTCCTCCTGGCTCGGCTGACGCGGATTCGATCCGGTACAAGCATCTAAGATGGCATTGGCTGCGATTTCCGGCAGTCTCTCTAAGAATACCTCTTCCGGCACAAATCCCTGCTCCACCGGATAACTGTCTGCGCCATAATTTTTGATGCAGTGCGGAATCTTTAAGTCATCATTCATGCCGCGCAGATATCTGATCAGCAGATCAACTTTCTCATCTAAAGAATCTCCGCCAAGTCCCATAAAATCAGCGATCTCACCATAGCGTTTCTTTGCCGTCTCATCTTTTGCATTGAACGCGATAACTTTTGGCAGATACATTGCATTTGCTGCACCGTGGATGATATGTGCACCGTAATCTGCAAATGCTGCACCCGTCTTGTGTGCCATGGAATGAACGATACCAAGCAGTGCATTGGAAAATGCCATACCTGCAAGGCACTGTGCATTGTGCATGTTATCCCTCTTTTCCATATCCCCGTTATAAGATCCTACCAGATCTCTCTGGATCATCTTGATCGCATGCAGTGCAAGCGGGTCTGTGAAATCACAGTTTGCAGTAGATACATATGCCTCGATCGCATGTGTCATTGCATCCATTCCGGTGTGTGCAACAAGTTTCTGTGGCATCGTCTCTGCAAGTTCAGGATCTACGATCGCAACATCCGGTGTGATCTCAAAATCAGCGATCGGATATTTGATACCTTTCTGATAATCTGTAATAATAGAGAATGCTGTTACCTCTGTTGCAGTTCCTGAAGTGGAAGAAATTGCACAGAAATGCGCTTTTTTGCGAAGTTTCGGAATGCCGAACACTTTGCACATATCCTCAAATGTGATATCCGGATACTCGTATTTGATCCACATTGCCTTCGCTGCATCGATCGGTGAACCTCCTCCGATCGCAACGATCCAGTCTGGTTTAAACTCCTCCATCGCTTTTGCACCCTTCATTACAGTCTCCACAGATGGATCCGGCTCAATTCCCTCAAAAAGCTGTACTTCCATACCGGCTTCTTCCAGATACTGTTTTGCACGGTCTAAGAAGCCAAAACGTTTCATGGAACCACCGCCTACACAGATGATCGCCTTTTTGCCTTCAAACGTCTTTAATGCTTCTAATGCCCCTTTTCCATGATACAAATCGCGTGGTAATGTAAATCTTGCCATCTTTCCTCCAATCTGCTGCCATCCTCTGGCTGCCCCCTGACACAATACTGTATTTTATGTGTCCTTAACTGTGTGCAATTTTTATGTAACTGTCACATATTTTGTTAATTAAATAACAATATGTATAGTAATATTATATCACACTTTTCAAAAATAAGAAGCTATTTTATGCATTTTTAATAATTCTTAATATTTTCTAAGCATTGTTCTTAAATCCACATTTCGGGCAGACATTTCCTCCCTTATATACATAACCACAGCGGAAACAGCAGATCGTATCATGTTTTTCTTTCGCCAGATAAGAAATATTTCTCGAATCTGGTTTTTCCTGCAGGTAATGTATAAATTCGTTTAACACTCCCGCATATGCCGTCAGCTGCTTATTGTCCACAGCATACGGAATTTTCGTCTTTTTTCCATTTTTTTCAGTCACATAAACTCCACGGTTTAAAAGTCCTGTGGATGCACTGATCTCCAGAACAGATGACACATCGATCCGGTAGGATGTCATAAGAGTACTGTAATAAAGATGTTCCGGCGTCAGAATGATTCCCTCTTTTCCACTGTTATTCCGCGATGTATCCACCACAAAGATCGGGTATTCGAACAGACCGTTTCCTGCGGCATAGGATGCCATGGCATAATCGATAACCTCTGTTTCCTGCGGTGTTGCCTGTTTTAACAGCACTTTTCTTGCCGGATAAAAATAGTGTTTCTGATTTTCAGCGATACCCGCTTCTTTCAGTTCATTTTTGAGTTTATTTACCAGCTGTTCACATTCATCCGTCTTGATCTTTGAGAGACGCCTGCTTAAAAGTTCTAATGCATTATCTTTCAGATCTGGTAAATAAGGTCCGTCTGCTATCTTCTGATATGCATCCATTCCCTCCTCAAAGGACATATGCACCGGATCACCGGTAATTTCTGCGATCTCATTTTCATCCATCTGACGGATTTTATTCTCGATCTGCTCAAAATACGGCAAAACCAGCCCCGGCTCAAACTCCTTTTCTTTCAGACGCTCCTTAAGCTCTGTCAGATCATCTCTGGTGATTTTTCTCGACTGGCGGATCATATTTTTTATTTCCTGCTGTTCGGCAAGATTTTTCTGCGATTCTAACCGTTCCTGATATGGGGTTAAATCTACTCCTTCGTATTCTTTTAATTTCTCCCGAAGTGCATGGTAACGTGCCCTGTCCATATTAGGCGGCATTTTTCCAACCAGCTCTGTGACTTCCCGCTCTGCCTGTGTCTGCATTTTCTGTTTCAGATTTAAAAGCAGATTCTGTTTTTTCTCCTGCGGCAGCTTTTCCTCTGCAATCTCGTCATAGACACGGCGCATCACGGCATAATTTTTATCTGCGCAGCTCTCTGCCTTTTTATTTAACGCGGTAAGCTTTCTGTCCTGTTCTTTTTCCTCTAACATATCCAGGTATTGTTTCCGCTCTTCGGGCGAAATTCTTGTTTCATGCATGAGCTGGTGTTTTAATTCGGAAAGCTGGCGCTCTGACATACGGTCTGCGACTCCAAATTTAGCCTGATAAGTCTCGCGGACTTTCTGTGCCTCCGCATTATTTACCTGTGCATATTTTTCATCGGACGATTCCCCGCTGATCTGCCCAGCTTCGTGCGGCTGCCTGCTGTCACTCTCATATCGGGAACCTTTCACATGGCGTCGTTCGGTTTCATCCTGACGTGCATCTGCATACAGCCTTTCGTTCTCATTCCGTGAAATATTTCCCTCACGTCTTTCATTCTCACTCTGTCGTGCATTTACATGCAGACTTTTCTCCTCATTCCGGCGTGCATCTGCCTGCTTTTCTTCCCGCTCGTTCCGCTTCCATCCACTTTCACCCGCGCTTTCATTTCCATGCTGTTTTTCTTCGTGCCGGTTCTTGCTCTCATCCTGCTCTTCTTCATCATCTGTGACTTCGTCCTGATCTGATGCAGGCGTACTCTTTAACTTTTTACGACGCTTTTTTTCCTCCTGTATGGCAGGTTCGCAGGCTGCAATACTGCTTTCCGGGAAAAATCCCTCTTCTATCTTATTTAATAATTCCTCAAAGTCTGCATCTGAATATTCTGGCAGATCCTCGCACAGTTCCTCAAGTGGCTGTTGCTCATCCTCGACACCCGCCGGCTTTCTGCCGTCCTCATATTCATTATAACGGCTGTTTGCCTCATGCTCGCCGTTACGCCCCATCAGCTCAAGATAATCTTCGTATGCCTTTTTATCCTCCTCAAAATCCATCAGATAAATATCGCCGTCTCCAAGAAGTTTCCATGGGCGCGGCGTATAAAATCTGTGACACGCCGCACAGGTACATGCTTTTGCCAAAAGGACTACTCCCTCAGGCGTCTCAATCCGAAACTCTTTTCCTTTCGGATACATGATCATATGCAGATTTCCTTTGCATTTTGGGCAGCGGTAACCAACTTTATAAAAGTTATTGCCAATCCTGCCTTTTGCTCTTTCTGACAGTGAAAGTTCTGTTCTCTCAAAAACAGTATGCGCCATCTTCCATTCAACTTTATGCCAGAGTCCCTGTTCCTCGTCTGCTTCCTCTTCCTTCTGCACTGCTTCTTTTGCCTCAAGTGCCGCCTGTATCACATCTTCATAGGTAATACGCTTTCCTGCATGATAAAAACGGAAATACTGCGTGGTATATTCCGGTTCAATATAGATTCCTGCAAGCACATGCCCGAAAAGAGTATTCAGCTGCTCCGTATTTTTTTCCACACGAAGTCCCTGGATCGTTCCCCATTTTCCAAATGCATACAGGATCATATTGATCACATCCCGTACTGCTGCCTCATCGGTATCTTTGATCTCATCTTCTTTGATCGGCAGATCTACAATATTTTCCGCCACTTTTCTGCTGTCAAAATGAAAAAACAGGGAGCGCACTTCCCCCTGTAAAATGAGATAATTATCAAGTGCCACAAAAAGACCTGTCCAGTTTACATTTGCATGCATGGTCTTTATCAGCCGTTCAAATGTCATTTTTAATTCGCTATCTGCTTTTAATACGATCACTTTTTTCACCTCTTACTTTTCAAATGCAGATTTTTCCTTCAAGATCTGTGCAAATCCCATATGAAGTTCTTCTTTTGCCCACTCAAAATCAATCTCCTGATTGCTGTCATTCAAACAGACGCTTCCACTCTTCTGATGACCTATATCAGCCACAATCCTGCTGTTATCATTTGAGACATCATAATACCGGCAGAGTCTTCTTACATTGCCGGGAACAAAACCGCCAGTCAGTTTCTGATACTCCCTGAGCACATACTGGCTGACATCCTCTTTCTGACGGAATTTATGGCTGCACACCTCGTTTAACAACTCCGGTTCTAATTCCCACATTTTCACAAAAGTACTCTTTTTAAAAGGAGACGGCCCATGAACCGTGTAAAATCCTGTAAACAACGGGAACGCCAGTTCTAACATATTATAAATAAAATACATAAACGGATAACCGGGATGGAAATATGCTCCCGGCTGTTTTTTCATATTTTCACGTTTGTCAAAATATTTTGCCAGAAGCATGGTATTATTCAGGTAAATATATGGCATGACCTGATCTTTTGTATTTGCCACATCAGGCTGAAGAGCCAGCATATCCACTGGCAGATCATTTTTAAAATACTGTTCCGGTCTGACCTTTTTTATCAGAAACATATCATCATTAAAATATACAAAATTCTCTGCCAGACCTGGGATTCTGTGCATATTCCACTCAATGGCATGTGAATTAAATGTCGGCAGATATTTTTCCGGTATAAAATCTTTATGATTTACAATATTTAACTTCGGATGTTCTTTATTTAACCAGGATGGCAGATGCCCCCATGTAACAAAGTGTATCCTGCGCACCCATGGTGCAAAACGCTCCACACCACGAAACCAGTACCTCAGCAGATCCCAGTCTCTGTATCTCTCTTTTCTGTCATCCTGTTTCTGCGACAGATCCGGCTGCATACTGTACTCCATTTTCTGTTTCTGCCAGTCCGGATCATTGCCATCTACCCATGTGATCGCAAAATCAATTTCCGGAATGTTATTGTCGCGTGTCATAATAATCTCCATTTCTGCCCATCTAACATCTTTTTCATCTGCATGATAATTTTTACTTCTATCATGATAAAACAAATCCCGCAAAATGAAAATCCCATTTATCTGCTTAATTTATATTTTTTTAAGAAATCCTGTTTTTCCCGATTTTAAAGCATTTTCGTCGTTTTTGTTAGCACTCATTTAAAAAGAGTGCTGATTTTCTATTGACTTTTAAAATTTACGGTTATAATATTAGATTCAGGCAGCAGCGAAGCGGATCTGCTCCGCTGCATTTTATAACGATCATAAAGGAGTGTTTGAATATGGCAGAGAAACATGGAAATCTTTCAATTAACAGTGATAATCTGTTTCCGATTATCAAAAAATGGTTATATTCCGATCACGATATTTTCTTCCGTGAGCTGATCAGTAACGGCTGTGATGCTATCACGAAATTAAAAAAACTTGAGATGATGGGCGAATATACATTACCGGCAGACTACAAACCGGAAATTCACGTTGTCGTAAATCCGGAGGAAAAGACCTTAAAATTCATCGATAACGGTCTTGGTATGACTGCAGACGAAGTTGAGGAATATATCAACCAGATCGCATTTTCCGGTGCAACTGATTTTATTGAAAAATATAAGGACAAAGCAAACGACGATCAGATCATCGGTCACTTCGGACTTGGTTTTTACTCCGCATTCATGGTAGCCGATCAGGTAACGATCGATACTTTATCTTACAAAGACGGTGCAACAGCTGTTCACTGGTCCTGCGATGGCGGTACAGAATTTGATATGGCTGACGGCAATAAAGAAGGCGTCGGTACTGAGATCACCCTTTTCTTAAATGAAGATGCTGTTGAGTTCTCCAACGAATACCGTGCAAGAGAAGTCATCGAAAAGTACTGCTCTTTCATGCCTACCCCGATCTTCCTTGAAAAAGCAAATGCCGAGACCGAATATGAGACGATCGACGCTGCTGATAAATTAGACACTGATACCGTTGTGGAGACGATCCATGAAGAAGCAAAAACAGAGGAAAAAGAAAATGAGAACGGCGAAAAAGAAGTCGTTGAAGTTTCCCCTGCAAAAGATAAATTAAAGATCGTAAAACGTCCGGTTCCACTTAACGATATAAACCCGCTCTGGGCAAAAAATCCAAACGAGTGTACGGATGAAGAATACAAGGCATTTTACCGTAAAGTATTCTTAGACTACAAGGAGCCGCTGTTCTGGATCCACTTAAATATGGATTATCCATTCAACTTAAAAGGTATCCTGTACTTCCCGAAGATCAATACGGAATATGATTCTATCGAGGGAACCATCAAACTTTACAATAATCAGGTATTTATCGCTGACAACATCAAAGAGGTCATTCCTGAGTTCTTAATGCTCTTAAAAGGTGTGATCGACTGCCCGGATCTGCCGCTTAACGTATCCAGAAGCGCATTACAGAATGATGGCTTTGTAAAGAAAATTTCCGAGTACATCACCAAGAAAGTTGCAGACAAGCTGATCGGCATGTGCAAGACGGATAAAGAAAACTATGAGAAATACTGGGATGACATCAGCCCATTTATCAAATTCGGCTGCTTAAAAGATACCAAATTCTGTGACAAGATGAACGATTACATCCTGTTTAAGAATCTCGATGACAAATATCTTACTCTTCCGGAACTCTTAGTCAAAGAGGAAGAAAAGAAAGACGAAGCGAAAAAAGATGAAGCTGAAGTATTAGACGCTGATGGCAATCCGATCAAATCCGAAAACGCTGATGCTGCAAATGAAAATGCAGAGGAAAAAGACGAGCGCAAGGTGATCTACTATGTAACTGACAAACTTCAACAGGGTCAGTACATCAAGATGTTCAAAGAGCAGAACATGGACGCTGTCATCTTAGACCACAACATTGATACTTCCTTCATTTCACAGTTGGAACAGCGCAACGAGCATTATAAATTCATGCGTATCGATGCAGATGTGACAGAATCCTTAAAGGACGAGACTTCTGCTGAGGACTTAAGGGCTGAGACAGATACCCTGACGGATGTATTCAAAAAAGCCTTAAACAATGACAAGCTGACTGTCAAAGTCGAGAAACTGAAAAATGCTGATATTGCTTCTGTCATCACTCTCTCCGAGGAAGGCAGACGTATGCAGGATATGATGAAGATGTACGCAATGAACGGCATGGGCGGTATGGACCCGAACATGTTTGCAGCAGATCAGACCCTGACGTTAAATGCAAATAACGAACTTGTAAAATACATTTTCGAGCACAAGGATTCTGAGCATGTTCCGATGTTCTGCGAACAGTTATACGATCTTGCAATGCTTTCAAACCAGCCTCTGTCTGTTGATGCAATGTCCAAATTTGTACAGCGCAGCAACCAGATCATGATGCTTTTAGCAAAATAAATATGAGTCATCCAGTTTATTAGATCAAAAAAAGCGATGCCACCGGTTAAAACCGTGCATCGCTTTTTTCATTTAATTCTAATTTTACAGGAAAACGCAATCCTGCTTTTTAATTCTATTGTTACATTGAAATCTTATCTAAAATTCCGGTCAGATGGGCGATCGTCACACCATAATTGGTCATCGGAACCTGCTGTTTTTTTGCTCGGTCGATCCGGGACAGCACATATTTACGGTTAAACATACATGCACCGCACTGGATGACCAGATCATAATCTGATAAATCCTCCGGGAAATCCGTTCCACTTACAATATCTACCGTAAGCCCCTCCCCGGCACGTTTTTTTAACATGCGCGGGATCCTGACTCTTCCGATGTCTTCCTGCAACGGTGCATGGCTGCAGCACTCTGCAATCAGAACGTGTGATTCATTCGTCAGGGAGTCTAACATCTTCGCACCTTCCACATAATAAGGAAGATCCCCTTTATAGGCTGCAAATAAAACGGAAAATGAAGTCAGCATGCTCTCTTTGGGTTTGTGCTCATACACATAGCCAAACACCTGTGAGTCCGTAATGATCAGTTTCGGCGGTTCTTTTAAGGCTGCAAGTGCCGGCACCAGTTTGTCTGTTGTCACACTCATGACCAGACATTTTTTATCTAAAAGCTCCCGCAGCGTCTGCACCTGCGGCAGGATCAGGCGTCCTTTCGGTGCCTGAATATCCTGCGGCATAACCAGCAGGACAAGATCTTCCTCTGTGACAAGTTCTCCCGTGATCTTTCTTTCCCCGAAGTTTTCCGGTACAAGGCGGGCTAATTCTTCTCTTACCGCATCGATTCCTGCCCCGGTTTCTGCACTGATTGCAAGCGCTTTCTTTCCGGTTTTTTCTTTGATATATGAAATAAGTTCTTCTGTGTGCGGATCAATATCTGATTTTCCGACGAGGAACAAGACCGGTGTGTTTTTCTCTTTCAAAAACTGGTACCACTTTAATTCTTCTGTGATATCCCATTCATTATCCGGCTGTGATACCACGATCACTGCAATATCTGCCTTTTCTGCCGCCAGTTTTGTTTTCTCCACACGACGTTCACCAAGCTCGCTTGTATCATCAAATCCTGCCGTGTCAATGATCACACAGGGGCCAAGCGGGCTGATCTCCATCGGCTTATAGACCGGATCTGTCGTCGTTCCGGCAATATCCGCAACAATGGAAACTTCCTGATGTGTGAACGCATTGATAAAAGAAGATTTTCCACTGTTTGTTTTTCCAAACACACCGATATGCAGACGGTTGCTGCCCGGTGTGTCATTTAGTGTTCCTGCCATAGTACTCCTTTCGAACAGCCTGCGGGCATAATTTATCTGCCTTTGGTTTGTTCATTCCGAATATGCATCACGTTTTTCTTAGAATCTGAAATCACGTTTTCCTTCTGCAATATCATGAATATGCTCGTATGCAGTCTGTTTTACTTTCGGATTCGGAATCTTTTCGAGTTCTCTGTCGATCAGCTCCATACCAAGTTTTTTAGTCTCCTCGCTCGCATAATCCTCTAAGTATTCTTTTAACGTCATCAGCGCATTCGGGTGACAGCAGTTTAAGATCTGCATGTTTTTACAAAGTGCCATAAAACGGTCACCGGTTCTTCCCTCACGGTAACATGCCGTACAGAAACTTGGGATATAACCAAGTTTGATCAGCCAGTTTACAACCTCATCTAACGTTCTCTGGTCACTGACATCAAACTGCTCACTGGTCACTTCGTCCTCTTTTTCCGGCTCTGCATATCCTCCTACGCTTGTCTTTGATGCGCCGCTGATCTGAGATACACCAAGCGGAAGTACTTTATTTCTCACTTCCTGGCTCTCTCTGGTTGAGATAATCATTCCGGTATATGGAACAGAAACACGGATCAGTGCACAGATTTTTGCAAATGTATCATCGGAAATACCGTTATCAAACGCATCCGGATCAATATCATCTGCATGTTTTACTCTTGGAACACTGATCGTATGAGGTCCCACTCCATGTACTGCCTCTAAATGCTCTGCATGCATTAAAAGTCCTGCAAACTCATAGCGGTACAGGTCAAGTCCGAATAATACACCAAGTCCCACATCATCAATGCCGCCCTCCATTGCGCGGTCCATTGCTTCCGTATGATATGCATAATCATGTTTCGGTCCGGTCGGATGCAGTTTTTCATAGCTATCTTTGTGGTAAGTCTCCTGAAACAGGATGTAAGTTCCGATTCCTGCCTCTTTTAATTTGCGGTAATTTTCTACGGTCGTTGCTGCAATGTTGACATTGACACGGCGGATCGCACCATTTTTATGTTTGATACTGTAGATGGTTTTGATACACTCTAAAATATATTCGATCGGATTGTTGACCGGATCTTCCCCAGCCTCTATCGCAAGACGTTTATGTCCCATATCCTGCAGTGCAGTAACTTCTTTTACGATATCTTCCTGTGTCAGTTTCTTTCTTGCAATGTGTTTGTTTTTCAGATGATACGGACAGTATACACAGCCGTTTACACAGTAGTTTGACAGGTAAAGCGGTGCAAATAATACGATACGGTTTCCGTAAAAGTCTTTTTTGATCTGCTCTGCAAGTTCATAAACTTCCTGGATCTTTTCCGGGATCTCACATGCTAAAAGGACAGATGCCTCCCTGTGATTTAAACCTTTTCTTAATTTTGCCTTTTCGATGATCTCATCGATCAGTGCCACATTGTCTTTGTTGGCATCTGCATAGGCAAGTGTCTCTTTGATCTCCTCGTCTGAAATAAACTCTTCTGCTTTTAATGATTTTGCGTTGTACATACATGCTTCCTTTCTTTCCGGTCAGTCTGCACCCGCTGTTACTGTTCACTCATACTGTGTGAGCAGTAACCACCCGCTTACTTTCCGGTTAGTATTTTTTATATGGTATGACAGTTTTTCTGTCACCTAAAACCGGCAATGCTATTTTAGAACTGCCAGTTCTTTATCTGTTTTCTCTGTTATGCCAAAAAATCTCCCCTGTTTACAACTACCTGATAACCAATGCTTTCCATGCGCCGCTGCATGCAGAAACGGCACTCTGCCGCCTCATCGCCGGTACAGATCTTATTGTCATATAATTTATATTTTTCACGCACGGCAACCGGAGACAGATTTGGCATGACAACATTCGCTCCTGCTAAGATTCCGAGTTCCCTGCCCTTTGGATGGATCGTTCCAAGTGCCGTGGTTGCCGGGAGCAGCACATGCGGATGGATCAGCCTTATGACCGACAGCAGCCGCAGTGTCATCTCCATCGTACCCGCCGTCTCATTGCCAAACGGCGTATCCTTCTGCGGGATAAATGGCCCGATACCGACCATCTGCGGTTTTAATCTGCGGATAAACTGCAGATCCTCCCACAAAGTATCTACGGTCTGATATGGCGAACCCACCATAAATCCACAGCCGGTCTGATATCCAATTTCTTTTAAATCTCTAAGACATCGCATCCGGTTCTGATAGGACATCTCCGCAGGGTGCAGCTTTTTATAATGTGCCTCATCTGCCGTCTCGTGGCGCAGCAGATACCGGTCTGCCCCGGCGTCAAAATATGCCTGATAACTCTCCTTTGATTTTTCACCGATGGAAAGTGTCACCGCACAGTCCGGATATTCCTCCTTGATCTTTGAAACAAGATGACAGATTTTTTCATCTGAATAAAATCCATCCTCTCCCCCCTGTAATACAAAAGTCCGGAATCCCAGTTCATATCCGTTCTTACAGCAGGAAAGGATTTCCTTCTCCGTCAGCCTGTAACGGTCTGCGTGGCAGTTACTTCTGCGGATTCCACAGTAAAGGCAGTCATTTTTGCAGTAATTGGTAAACTCGATCAGTCCGCGGATATAAATATTTTTTCCATAGATGCGGTCACCCACATTTCGCGCACGTTGTTTTAAGTCCTGTATCATTGCATTGTCCTCTGTGGAAAGAAGAAATGCGAGCTGTTCTTTTGTGATATCTGCTGTCTTTTCTATTGTCTCCGGCAGATTTTTAAGTTCACGCTCTGGCATGCCGTAGGTGCTCTGTGTGCTCTGTGTATTTTTGTTTTGATCTTGTATTATCTGGTTTTGTAACATAAATTCCTCATTTTTTAATTAGTAATTTCAATCACATCTGCACTGGTGTACTGTATCACTAACAATAATAGCGTACACTAGCTTATGCCAACATTAGAATACACTGTCTTTGCCGTGATTCCGTTAAGTCTGCCAATTTTGCCGGAAAGTGCATTAATGATATCCTGCGGCGCATCGATCGCAACACTGATGATATGTACATTCCGCTCGCGGTATGGTAAACCCATACGTCCGATGATATACGAACCATATTCATGCAAAAGATTATTTAATTCTGGTGTGGAATCCATGTTTTCTACAATGATCCCTATCAAAGCTACTCTTGTTTCCATTCATTTTCTCCCTGATTACCAAATTTATATTATTTTCATACACGAATCTATGATGCAGCTTTGGGAACCAAAAAAGCTGTACCCCTAATTCCAGGTACAGCCCAAAAAGAGTCGCAATTCGCCTCTTATATTTTACTCTATGCCGTACCTTTCATCTCAGATAATTCTTTCAATGTCAGTGTCTTTTCTTTTTCCATTTAAAATCTTACGCAAAAAGGACTTTAAATGTGCTCTTTGCAAAGATTTACAATATTACTTCACAAAAATACCCTCTGTATACATGAAAATTATACGGGCAAAATATTTTGCATATAAGTATTATGTATACAAAGGGTATCATGATTTTTTAAGAAATGCAATTATGTTTCTGTTCTGTATGCCATAAAATACAAAGCATCCCCTGCAAAAATCTGTCACACTTTTACGGCACCGGCTCTTCCTCCGGCACCTCGATCTCTTTGATCATCGTTTCATTTCCACATAAAAGCCAGGTATGTTCACCACCACACTCCGGGCAGATCTTACCGTGCTCTACGGTATCATATTCACAGCCACAGTCGTCACAATGTGTTACCGCATGGATCATATCAATTTTTAACTCACTGCCGGATAAGATCTCTGTACGGTCTGCTGCCCAGCGCCAGCAGTCTGTAAGATAGGACGGCACAATGCCGGACACTTCCCCAATGGAAAGTGTCACAGCCGAAACCTTTGTCAGATCATTTTCCTGTGCGATCTCCTCTACGCTTTTGATCACATGAAATACGATTCCAAGTTCATGCATTCGCTTTATTTCTCCTTTTTCCCAAAACGGATCTTCACTTCACGTTTTAACATATAAGGAAGAATTGCCTTCATCTTATCCTCTGCTTTTACCATGCGGCTGCACTCCGGCAGTTCACGGTGCAGATGGATCGCATCAAACTCACATTTTGTTGTGCAGACACCGCATCCGATACACTTGTTCGGATCCACCACGGAAGCACCACAGCCAAGACAACGCGCTGTCTCGATCTTCACCTGCTCCTCGGTCAGTGTCTTATGTGCATCACGGAAGGATCTGTGTGCATCAATCTTATCATCCATTGCAGGACGCTGTCTCTTTGCATTGTCATATCCTTCGAGCGCAAGATTTTCCTTATCCAGTTCGATAAACTGACGGCGGTTTCTTCCGATCGTCATGCTCGCATTTTCATGGACAAAACGGTGAATGGACTCTGCACCTTCTTTTCCGGCTGCGATCGCATTGATTGCAAAGCTCGGTCCGGTATAGACATCTCCACCAACAAAAATATCCGGTTCTGCAGTCTGATAAGTAAGCGGATCTGCCACAGCTCCGTTTCCTCTTCCAAGTTCCACTTTTGAACCTGCTAAAAGGTCACCCCAGAGGATACTCTGTCCGATACTTAAGTAAACATGCTCACATTCCACAGTCATCGTATCATTCTCATCAAACTGAGGGTTAAAGCGGCCTGTCTCATCTTTAACAGAAATACATTTTTTCAGCACGATGCCGCGTACTTTGCCATTTTCTGTTAGAATTTCTTTCGGCCCCCAGCCACAATGAACGGCTGCGCCCTCGTCTTTAACTTCCGCCACCTCATCTTTTGATGCCGGCATCTCTTTTTCGGACTCCAGGCAGAACATGGAAACTTCATTTGAACCACAGCGTGCTGCTGTACGTGCCACGTCAATTGCAACATTACCGCCACCGATGACAACGGATCTGCCATCCACACGGTAATCTTCATTTCCACCGGATACGATATGTAAGAAATCAACTGCACTCATCACACCGTCTGCATCCTCACCCGGAATACCTGCTTTACGGCTTCCCTGACATCCGATTGCGATATAAAATGCCTGATATCCCTGTGCACGCAGCTCATCTAATGAAATATCTTTTCCAACTTCCACGCCGCATTTAATATCTACGCCAAGTTCACGCATTACTTCAATCTCAGCATCCACAACATTTTTCTCTAATTTGAAGGAAGGAATACCGTAAACGAGCATTCCACCCGGACGTTCATTTTTCTCAAATACAGTCGGTTTGTAACCTCTGGCAGCCAGATAAAATGCACAGCTTAAACCTGCAGGACCACCACCGATGATCGCGATCTTCTGTGGGAAAGTTCCACGGTTTGACGGCTGTACGACTGGTGGAATATAACGCGTTTCTGCCTTTAAATCAAGTTCTGCGATAAATTTCTTAACATCATCGATCGCAACCGCCTGATCTACGGTACCTCTTGTACATGCATCCTCACAACGATGGTTGCAGACACGGCCGCAGACCGCCGGGAATGGATTCTCCTTTTTGATCAGGGCAAGCGCATCCGTATAACGTCCCTGTGCTGCCATTTTTAAATATCCCTGTACTGCGATATGTGCCGGGCAGGCAGTCTTACACGGTGCTGTTCCGGTATCATAGCAGTTGATACGGTTATTATCACGGTAATCCATATCCCATTTTTCCGGTCCCCATTTGGTATTATCCGGCAGTTCGTGTTTCGGATATGTGATAGCTCCGTCTTTCGTACAAAGCTTCTGACCAAGTTTTACGGCACCTGCCGGGCAGTACTCTACGCAGCGTCCACATGCAACACAATCCTTCGTCTCAACCTTTGCCACATAAGCAGAACGCGACATATTCGGCGTGTTAAATAACTGTGAAGTACGAAGCGCATTACAGATATTTACATTACAGTTACAGATAGCAAAAATCTTGTCCTCGCCGTCAATATTTGTGATCTGATGGACAAAACCGTTGTCCTCTGCACGCTGTAAGATCTCCATTACCTTTTCACGTGTGATATAATGTCCCTTATTTGTCTCAACCAGATAATCAGCCATATCGCCGACACCGATACACCAGTCTTCCGGATCATCCGCACATCCCTCGCCTAAAACACCGCGTGAATAACGGCAGGAACATGGACCTGCTGCGTATTTTCCGTCATATTTATCCAGCCAGTGGGAAATATGCTCAACACTGACAGACTCATTCTCTGTCTCGATTGCTTTCTCAACCGGAATAACATGCATACCGATTCCTGCGCCTCCTGGCGGTACCATCGGTGTTACTTTCTGCAATGGTAAAAATGCCATACGCTCAAAGAATGACGCTACTTCCGGGTGCTCTTTGATCTGGTCTAACTTCATATTAAAGAACTCTGCACTTCCCGGTACATACATCGGAAGAACATACTGTTTCTCATGCTTTGGATTTTCCCAGTTGTATTCCAAAAGACCGATATTGCTCATCTCCTGCAGCAATTCTTCGAGTGCTTTCTCTTCTTTTCCGGTTGCTTTTACGATCTGCGCTAATGTCATCGGCTTACGCACTTTCATTTTCAGTGCAACCTCTGCCATCTCATCGGTCACAAGTGCCTCTAAACCATAATATTCCGGATCTTCTGCTGTCACCGTATGACCGATGCGGTCAGTGATCTTCTGTCCTAATTTTAAGATCAGCTCTCTCGGCTGTTCCGGTGGTGTGTACTCAAACTTTTTCATGCGTGTTCCTCCTCTTTCCATGCAGCTGTTTCTGTTTTCAGCCAGTCTGCCCATTCTTCAATACCCTCTCCGGTCTTTGCACAGATCGGGATGATCTTTGCATTCGGATTGCGCATTAAGATATTCTTTTTACACTGTTCCAGATCAAAATCAAAATAAGGCATCACATCTATTTTGTTGATCAGTACAACATCGCAGATAGAAAACATCAGCGGATATTTTAAAGGCTTATCATGTCCTTCCGGCACAGATAAGATCATTGCATTTTTAACAGCACCTGTGTCAAACTCTGCTGGACATACCAGATTGCCGACATTCTCTAAAATAACCAGTTCCACATCATCTGTCCCAAGTCCTTTTAATCCCTGTCCCGTCATATCTGCATCCAGATGACACATGCCGCCTGTATGAAGCTGGATCGCTTTTGCTCCGGTCTTTAAAATCGTCTCTGCATCCACATCTGAATCAATATCTGCTTCCATGACACCGATCTTTAAATCATCTTTCAGTGCCTCGATCGTGCGTGTTAACGTCGTTGTTTTGCCCGATCCAGGTGATGACATAAGGTTCAGTAAGAACACACCATCTTTTTTCAGTTCTTCGCGGAGCAATGCTGCCTGCTTGTCATTGCTCTCGAAAATACTCTGTTTTACTTCCAGAATCCGTACATTTCCCATTGATAATCTCCATTTCTGATGTAACATTTTTGTTTCGTCTGTTACTTATAGATAAATTCTATCATTTAATAGTGGTGATGTCAATAAATTCTGGTCATACCAGTGTGCCAATTATTTATATTTTGTTTAGAATTATCTTTTTTCTTCCATTTCTTAAACAATTTTCTGTCTGCTCGCAAACCCATCCTTCTTAAATTCTGAATTTAACATCTCTGCTTTCACCGGCGTCACACGGATCAAATGCATCGGCTGCGGTAATTTTTTCAGTGCATCTATTGGAATCTTTTTAAATTCTGCTGCCGCAACATATTCGTCCGAAAATGGCTCTATGATCTGTGCTTTGCCTGTTACCTGCATTGCCATACCACTTGCTGTCGGCGCACTGGCATCTCTTCTTACCAAAAACAGCATGGAAAACTTTGCAATGCTAAACAAACCTGCTTTTGCTCCACCGGGTTTTCTGTTTCCGGTAGTCTGGACAATTCTGTATGTTCTGATGGAAATCGCATCTTATCTGGTGGTCACATCACAAAAGCCCACTGGTAACGCTCTGACCGTATACGGCATCCAGCTTGTGTTTAACTTTTTCTGGTCCATTTTCTTTTTTAATTTTGGACTATGTCTGTTTGCTTTTATCTGGCTCGTGCTGCTGTGGCTTCTGATCTTATTGACAGCAATTCTGTTTTACCGGATTTCAAAGCCAGCCGGATATCTGATGATCCCCTATCTGCTTTGGGTGACTTTTGCAGGATACTTAAATCTGGGGATCTGTCTGCTGAACGGATAAGCGCAACAAAAAAGCCTGCTGGCTTTTTTTAAGTCAGCAGGCTCTTGCATCATTCATATCCTGTTTTTTATTTCGTGTCTTATTTTTTATCACTTACCCCTTTACACTACCAAGAGCAACACCCTGTACGATATGTTTTGATAAAAACAGATATACAATAATAACCGGGAAGATGGAGAATGCGATCATCACATATACCTGCCCCATATCGAATTTAAGCCAGTCAGCTCCACGTAACTGCGCGATCAAGATAGGCAGTGTCTTTTTCTTGTCATCGTGCAGGATCAATGCCGGTGTGAAGTAGTTATTCCAGCTGCTTACAAAAGTAAAGATCATCTGTACGGCGATCGCCGGCTTCATTAATGGCATTACGATAGAGTTAAATGTACGAAACTCCCCGGAGCCATCAATGCGGGCTGCCTCGATCAGTGACAACGGCAGTGTGCTCTCCATATACTGTTTCATATAGAAAAAAGTAACCGGAGCTGCAATTGCAGGCACAATCAGAGGAATAAAGGAATCTTCCAGATGCATACCAGATACAAGTTTGATAAATCCAAGTGCAGTTACCTGTGTCGGAATCATCATAACCATTAAAATAAATGGATAAATATATTTTTTCAGTTTGAAATCATACGCATGGATCGCATAAGCTGTCATCGTTGAAAAATACACACCAAGTACTGCACTGCATGCTGAAATGATCAGGCTGTTGAACATACCATTCCAAACCGGAAGGGTTCCGTTTCTTAAGTTCTTCCAGTTTTCCCACAAATGACTGCTTGGAACCAGTGTAAAAC